>Ga0335070_10001855_pt1 | contig 24521 bp, 20 predicted proteins | sample Lox_Sample_13_FD_206722 | JGI IMG/M metagenome (GOLD analysis project Ga0335070, IMG submission 206722) | Soil microbial communities from Loxahatchee National Wildlife Refuge, Florida, United States - Lox_Sample_1.3 | ecosystem: Environmental > Terrestrial > Soil > Wetlands | place: USA...
CGACCTCGCGGAGGGCCAGCTCGCGGAGGGTGGCCAGGTTCCCCCGCTGGAAGAAGCGCTCCAGCGCCTGGGGCACCTTGTCGCTGGCGTAGATCTTCCCCGCCCGGAGCCGCTCCTCCAGGTCCTCCACCGCCAGATCGAGGTTCACCACCTGGTCGGCGGTCTTGAGCCAGCCGTCGGGGATGGTCTCGCGCACCCGGATGCCGGTGGCCCGGGCCACCAGGTCGTTCAGGGATTCGAGGTGCTGCACGTTGAACGCCCCGATGACGTTGATCCCCGCGGCGATGAGCTCCTCCACGTCCTGCCAGCGCTTCCGGTTCCGGCTGCCGGGCGCGTTGGTGTGGGCCAGCTCGTCGACGATCGCCACCTTGGGCTTCCGGGCGATGAGCCGGTCCAGGTCCATCTCCTCGACCTGCACCCCGCGGTACTCGAGCACCCGGCGGGGGACGATCTCCAGTCCCTCGAGCAGCGCCGCCGTCTCCTCGCGGCCGTGGGTCTCGACGAAGCCTACCACCACGTCCACGCCCCGCTCGCGAAGCGCGTGCGCCTCCTCGAGCATCCGGTAGGTCTTCCCCACCCCGGCGGCGAAGCCGATGTACAGCTTGAGCCGTCCCCGCTGCCCCTGGCGCACCAGCGCCAGGAACTCCTCCGCCCTGCGCTCGGGGCGGTCGGGGGCGGAGGTCATGGCCCTCGGGTGGTGGCCGTTCTCCGGTCGAGCGCGCCGAACTGCCGATCCAGCGCGAGGTTCAGGACCAGAACGTTCACCCGGGGCTCGCCCAGGACCAGCAGGTCCCGTCGCTCGATCTGCGATTCGACCAGCGACCGGACCCGGTCCTCGGCCACGTTTCGCGCACGCGCCACGCGGGGAATTTGCCACAGGGCGGCGGCGGGAGAAAGGTGCGGGTCGAGCCCGCTGCCCGAGGCGGTGACCAGCTCCACCGGTACTGGGCCCCGAGCGTCCGGGTTCTCCGCCTGGAGCTTCTGCAGCGCGTCGACCGCGGAGTCACGGAGCTTCTTGCTGGTCGGCCCGAGGTTGGAACCGGTCGAGCCGGTCGGGTCCCAGCCGTCTTTCCCCGCCGCAGAGGGACGGGGATGGAAGTACCCCGGCGCGGCGAAGCCCTGGCCGATCAACTCCGAGCCGACGACCCGGCCCGAGGCGTCGGTGAGGAAGCTCCCCTCCGCGCGGTGACGAAACAGCACCTGCGCCAGCCCGGTGGTCACCAGCGGGTAGACCAGCCCGGTGAGGATCAGGGTGACGGCGGTGACACGAAGAGCGACCAGCAGTTCCTTGCGCATGACGTGCCTCAGACCAGACCGAGCGCGGCGACCACCAGGTCGACCAGCTTGATGCCCACGAAGGGAACGATGATCCCCCCGACTCCGTAGATCAGCAGGCTGCGCTTGAGCAGCGCCGCCGCGCCCACCGGGCGGTAGCGCACGCCACGGAGCGCGAGCGGGATGAGGGCAATGATGATCAGCGCGTTGAAGATGACCGCCGAGAGCACCGCCGAGCAAGGCGAGGCCAGCCGCATCACGTTCAGCGGGGCAATCTCCGGGTAGACGCCCACGAAGAGCGCCGGGAGGATGGCGAAGTACTTGGCCACGTCGTTGGCGATGCTGAAGGTGGTGAGCGTCCCGCGGGTCATCAGCAGCTGCTTTCCCACCTCCACCACCTCGAGGAGCTTGGTGGGGTTGGAGTCGAGGTCCACCATGTTCCCCGCCTCCTTCGCCGCCTGGGTGCCGGTGTTCATCGCCACGCCCACGTCGGCCTGGGCCAGCGCCGGGGCGTCGTTGGTGCCATCCCCGGTCATGGCCACCAGCTTCCCCTTCGCCTGCTCCTCCCGGATGAGACGCATCTTGGCCTCGGGGGTGGCCTCGGCCAGGAAGTCGTCCACTCCGGCCTCGCGGGCGATGGCCGCGGCAGTCCGGGGGTTGTCGCCGGTGATCATCACCGTGCGGATGCCCATCGCCCGGAAGCGAGCGAAGCGCTCCTTGATGCCCCCCTTCACCACGTCCTTGAGCTGAATGATGCCCAGCACCCGTGCACCCTCGGAGACCGCCAGCGGCGTGCCGCCGGAGTCACCGATGCGGGTGGCGATCTGCTGCACCTCCGCGGGGACCTTTCCGCCCAGCGACTCGACGTGCCGCGCGACCGCGTCCACCGCACCCTTGCGGATGATGCGGCCTCCAATGTCCACGCCGCTCATGCGGGTCTGGGCGCTGAAGGGCACGAAGTGCGCCTCCGGGTGAGCGACCTCCCGCCCCCGGAGGCCGTACCGCTCCTTCGCCAGGACCACGATGCTCCGTCCCTCCGGGGTCTCGTCGGCGAGGCTGGACAGCTGCGCGGCGTCGGCCAGGTCCTCCACCCGGACTCCTGCCAGGGGGATGAGCTCGGTGGCCATCCGGTTCCCGAGAGTGATGGTGCCGGTCTTGTCGAGGAGGAGGGTGTCCACGTCACCGGCGGCCTCCACCGCCCGCCCGCTGAGGGCGATGACGTTCTTGCGCAGGAGGCGGTCCATCCCGGCAATTCCGATGGCCGAGAGGAGCCCACCGATGGTGGTGGGAATCAGGCAGACCAGGAGGGCGACCACCGCGGTGGTGGAAAGGTGCACGCCGCTGTAGATGGCCAGCGGCACCAGGCTCACGCAGGCGAAGAGAAACACCGCGGTCAGCCCCACCAGCAGGATGTGGAGGGCGATCTCGTTGGGGGTCCGCTGCCGGGCCGCGCCCTCGACCAGGGAGATCATCCGGTCGAGGAACGACTCGCCGGGGTTGGCGGTGATCCGGACCACGATCCGGTCGGAGAGCACCTTGGTCCCACCGGTGACCGCGCTCCGGTCCCCTCCGCTCTCCCGGATGACCGGGGCGGACTCGCCGGTGATCGCGCTCTCGTCCACCGAGGCGATGCCCTCGATGATCTCACCGTCGCCGGGGATGTACTGGCCGGCCTCGACCACCACCGAGTCACCCTTGCGGAGGGTTGAGGCGGCGACCTTCTCTTCCCTCCCCTCGACCAGCTTCCTGGCCTCGACGTCCTTGCGCATCTTCCGGAGCGAGGCGGCCTGGGCCTTCCCTCGTCCCTCGGCCACCGCCTCGGCGAAGTTGGCGAAGAGCACGGTGAACCAGAGCCAGAGCGACACCAGCCCGGTGAACCAGAGGGGGGTGCTGCGGTGTGCGGCGCCGATGTCGCGGAGAAACTCGATGGTGGTGAGCACCGCGCCCACCTCGACCACGAACATCACCGGGTTGCGGATCACCTGCCTGGGCGACAGCTTGCGGAAGCTGTCCCAGATCGCCGGACGGACGATGGACGGGTCGAAGAGCGACAGCTCTCGGGTCGTGCTGGCCATGGCTAGTACACCTTCCCGGCCAGGCCGGCGAAGTGCTCGACGATGGGTCCCAGTGACAGCGCGGGGAAGAAGGTCAGCGCGCCGACGATCAGCACCACCGAGACGAGGAGAAAGGTGAACAGCGGCCCGTTGGTGGGGAACGTGCCGGGCCCCGGGGGAACGACCTTCTTTCCCACCATGGCCCCGGCGATACCCAGCGCGGGGATGATCATCAAGAAACGGCCGCCGAGCATCGTCAGGCCTAGGGTGGTGTTGTACCAGGTGGTGTTGGCGTTCAGGCCGGCGAACGCCGACCCGTTGTTCCCCGCGCCGCTGCTGAAGGCGTAGAGCATCTCGCTCAGCCCGTGCGGCCCGGCGTTGTTCAGCGAGGATGTCCCCCACTGGGTCACCGAGGCCCAGGCGGTGAACCCGAGGATGATGAATGGGAAGATGAGCACATAGAGCATCGCCAGCTTCATCTCCCGGCTCTCGATCTTCTTCCCCAGGTACTCGGGCGTGCGGCCCACCATCAGGCCGGCGATGAACACCGAGAGGACGACGAACACCAGCATCCCGTAGAGACCGGCGCCGACGCCGCCGAAGATGACCTCGCCGAGCTCGATGTTCACCATGGGCACCAGGCCCCCGAGCGGGTTGAAGCTGTCGTGCATCGAGTTCACCGCGCCGCAGGACGCGTCGGTGGTCACGGTGGCGAAGAGCGCCGAGGCCGCCGTCCCGAAGCGCGCCTCCTTGCCCTCCATGTTTCCCGCCCGGTGGTCCAGCGCGAGCGAGGCCAGCGCCTGGTTCGGCTTGGCCTCCGCCCAGTGCGCGATCAGCGTTCCGCCGAGGAACATGACGAACATTGCGGCGAGGATCGCCCACCCCTGCCGGGCGTCCCGCGCCATCCGCCCGTAGGTGTAGGTCAGCCCCGCGGGGATGGCGAAGATGAGCCAGATCTCCACCAGATTCGTGAAGGGGCTCGGGTTCTCGAACGGGTGGGCGCTGTTGGCGTTGAAGAAGCCGCCCCCGTTGGTGCCCAGCTCCTTGATCGCTTCCTGCGAGGCGACCGGTCCGAGCGCCACCACCTGCTTGGCACCCTCGACGGTGGTGACCTCCTGGTAGGCGGAGAAATTCTGGATCACCCCCTGGCTCACCAGGACCAGGGCGAAGATCAGGCTCAGGGGGAGCAGCACGTAGACCGTGCACCGGATCAGGTCCGCCCAGAAGTTGCCCAGGGTGCGCGCAGCGCCGGGCGCCAGGCGACGGGTGAGCCCACGAGCCAGGGCGATGGCGATCGCGATCCCCGCAGCAGCGGAGACGAAGTTGTGCCAGGCCAGTCCCGCCATCTGGGACAGGTAGCTCATCGTCGATTCGCCGGTGTACGCCTGCCAGTTGGTGTTGGTGGTGAAGCTGGCCGAGGTGTTGAAGGCCAGCGCCGGATCCACCGCCCCGAACTTCTGCGGGTTGAGGGGCAGCAAGTGCTGCAGGCGGAGGATGCCGTAGGTCACCAGCACGCCGAAGAGGCTGAAGACCAGCACCGACCCGGCATAGCGGACCCAGGTCTGCTCCTCCTTCGGGTCCACCCCCGAGAGCCGGAAGAGGAATCGCTCCACCGGACCGAAGAAGCGCGGCAACGGCCGGCGGTCTCCCTCCAACACCCGGGCCATGTAGATGCCCAGCGGCTTGGTGGTCAGAAGGACGAGTCCGGAGAACAGGGCCAGCTGGCCCCAGGCTGCAGCAGTCATGGGTGTCCTCAGAAGCGTTCTGCGTATACCAGCGCGTAGACGAGATAGACGGTCAGCAGCACCGCCACGATGCTGCCCAGGATGTCCTCGAGGGTCATGGCTGACGGTTCTCCAACAGGTGGTCGCAACCCTGGACATACGCCCAGCTGACGGCGAAGAAGACAACGGTCGCGACGACGAAGACGAGATCGAGCATTGGCTTGGGGCTCCCCCGACGGCCATGAGCACGTGCCGTGCCGAGAGCGCGCCGCGTCGTCCCCTCCGCTGCCGATAGAAAGCGGCCCGGCCGGCAGTGCAGCTCGCAAGATGCGAGGGGCGTGAGGTTGCAGGCTGCAGGACCGACGCCTCCCCTCGACCGGGGAAGGGTGTCGCGTCCCCGAACGGGCACGCCAATCCTGCGTGCGGCACGTTCCATGCTGCGCCGCTCTGCCCGGGAATTCGTTGCGAGAGTCGTCTCAGCGTTCGTCGCCGCTGGTGGAAGCGGTCGAGATCCTCGGTGCGGAGGGCCTCGGCGAGGCACACCGGCTCGCCCGGATCGAGCTCCTGGTCGCTCGTCTGTGCCCGGTCTGTCGCTTGCTCTTGCGCCATGCCCCCCTGGTGACTCCGGATTCACGCGCCTGGGAACTGGTCGAACGGTTCGAACGGTGGGAGCGGGACGCTCACACCATGCGGCTCGCCGCGGCGTGGATCGTGCTGCGCCGTCGCCGAGGCATGTGACATGCAAACGAGGGGGCGCATGCACCTCCCCCACCTTCAGCGTGACACGACGCGGCGAATCTGCCGGCTTGCGTCGGCGGTGTTGTTGGCCGCCGCGGTGACAACGAACGCCGCCGAGAACGACACGCCGCCCCAAGCTCCCGAAGTGAAGGAGCCCTTCGCCTTCGCCGATTTCACCTGGCTCACCGGCAACCCGCGGACGACGGAGTCACCGCTTGCCACACCAGCCTTCACCCCCGAGCTCCGAGTCGACGTCGCCTTCCACTACGACTTCGCTCACCCGCGCGACAACACCATCTCCGGCTCGAGCGAGGTGTTCCGGGCCGACGAGGTCCAGCTCACCCAGCTGGGCGTCGGCGGAGACTTCCACTGGAAAGGCGCCCGCGCGCGGCTGATGACCCAATTCGGGATGTACTCGCAGACCACGCCGCGAAACGACGCCAGCCCGTCGCGCGGTCAATGGAACCTTGCCGACGCCTTTCGCTACATCTCCGAGGCGTACGGCGGATACCACTTCGACGCGCTCAACGGGATCAATGTCGATGCCGGTATCTTCATGTCCTACGTCGGGCTCTACAGCTACTATCAGTTCGACAACTGGTCCTATCAGCCCTCGTACGTCTCCTCGAACACCCCCTGGTTCTTCAACGGGGTGCGGATCCAGGTCTTCACCAGCGACAAGCTGAAGATCGAGCCGTGGATCGTGAACGGGTGGCAGTCCTACGGAAAATTCAACAGCACGCCGGGACTCGGACTCCAGATTCTCTGGCGGCCCAACGACTGGCTCTCGGTGCTCGGAAACCAGTACTTCGGCGCCGACACACTGGGCATCCCGGACCGGCTCCGATTCCACACCGACGACAGTATCCAGGTGAAGTACCTCGACAACCCGAAGGGTGCGATCAGCAAGGCGGCGTTCACCTTCACCTTCGACGCGGGCTGCGAGTTCGGCGGCGGAGTGAGCTGCACTGGCGGCGACAACCCGGGGCAGTACTTCCTCGGGTTCATGGTCTACAACCGCCTGTGGTTCGACCACGACCTCTTCGCCCTGACGATCGGCGGTGGCGCGATCACCAACCCCGGCCGGTACCTGGTGCTGCTCCCGCCGATCAACGGCGCGACGGCCTCGTCCGGCACTCCCTACTTCCCCGAGTCGCCGGGAACCGACTTCAAGGCCTGGGACGGATCGGTGACCTTCGACTGGATGCCCATCCAGTTCGTCACCTTCCGGATCGAGTACAACCACCGCCACGCCAACGTTCTCTATTTCGCCGGCCAGGGCGGGGTGACGCCCCCGGGAGGAAACAACGGATCGCCCGCCTCGCTCGTGCCCGGGTGGACGCCGGACCTGCGGCACGCAGAGGATCGCATGACCGCGGCCCTCCTGGTGAAGCTCTAGATTTGGCGTCCCGCCAGACCCGACGATGCCGCTGCTCTGGCCGCCCGCGTCTCCCACGCCCCCCGGCGCCGATCGGGTCGGCGGGGCCGAGATGGACGAGGACGATTCCTGGTGGCGTCCACTGCTCCTGGTCCTGGTCGTGGTCGCAGCGGTCTCGGGCTTCCAGTGGATGCGGTCGGGGGAGCGCCGCGCCCTGGAAGCCCTCAGCGAGCCCGAGCGCCGGGAGCGGTACCTCCAGACCAGGCGCGATGCCGAGGCCTTCTGCGTCCGGCGCGAGCTCCGGACGCAGTGCCGGGCGAAGCTCGAGCTGCTCCTTCTCTTTCCGGAGTGCGACGAAGCCTGCCAGGCGTTCGTCGCCCGGCGAAGAGCCTGGAGGCCGTGAGATGGCCAAGCTGAATCTCGGCGCATTCGAGCGACAGACGGTGGTTCGCCCGCTCCGCCTCTCGGACTGGGAGGCGTTCCGGCAGCTTCAAGAGCGCTGCTTCCCGGGGATGGAACCCACCACCCGCGAGCAGTTCGAGAGCCAGATCGCGCACTTCCCCGAGGGTCAATTGTCCGTCGAGTACAAGGGGCGGCTGGTGGCCTCATCGTCCAGCGTCATCCTGGACTTCGAGCTCTACAAGGACTGGAGCAGCTGGGACGAGATCGCCGATCGCGGCTTCATCCGGAACCACCAGCCGACCGGGACCACCCTCTACGGCATCGAGCTGATGGTCGACCCCGATTTCCGTGGGCACGGGCTCGCCCGCCGGCTCTACGACGCCCGGAAGAAGCTCGCTCGCCAGAAGAATCTCATGCGCATCGTCGTCGGGGGGCGGATTCCCGGGTACCGGCAGCACGCCGGGGCGATGACTCCCCGGGAGTACGTGGAGAAGGTGGTGGCCCGGGAGCTGAGCGATCCCGTCCTGACGATGCAGCTCGCCAGCGGCTTCATCGTGAAGCGGATCATCCCCGGCTACATCGCCGATCCGCAGAGCGGCGGCTTCGCCGCGTTCCTGGAGTGGACCAACCTCGATTACCAGCCGGATCCGCACCGGCGCTACGTCCCCGCCGCCCCGGTCCGGGTGTGCGCGGTGCAGTACCAGCTGAAGCGGCTGGCGTCTTTCGACGACTTCGCCGAGCGGGTGGATCACTTCACCGCCGTCGCCTCGGACTATCGCTCCGACTTCATTCTCTTCCCCGAGGTCTTCACCACCGAGCTCCTGCCGCTGGTCCGGGGCGTGGACGGGGCCGCGGCGATGCGGGCGCTCGACGAGTTCACCCCGCGGTTCCTCGAGCTCGGCACCGGCCTGGCGGTGAGGCACGACGTCAACATCGTCGCCGGCACGCACCTCACCGTGGAGGACGGCAAGCTGTACAACGTCGCGTACCTGTTTCGGCGGGACGGCACCATCGCCAAGCAGTACAAGCTGCACGTCACCCCCACCGAGCGGCTGAGCTGGGGCGTGAGCGGCGGCAACCGGGTCGAGGTCTTCGACACCGACCGGGGGAAGATCGCGATCCAGATCTGCTACGACGTCGAGTTCCCAGAGCTGTCCCGGCTCGCGGTGGAGGCCGGGGCGCAGATCATCTTCGTCCCCTTCTGCACCGACGAGCGGTACGCCTACCTTCGCGTTCGCTACTGCGCCCAGGCGAGGGCGGTGGAGAACCAGGTCTACGTGGCGATGGCTGGTCTGGTGGGCTCGCTTCCGCGGACCCCCACGCTCGGACTCCACTACGCTCAGTCCGGCATCTTCACCCCCTCGGACATTCCCTTCGTCCGCGACGCGATCGCCGCCGAGGCCACCCCCAACGTGGAGACGGTCATCTTCGAGGACCTCGACCTCGAGCTCCTGAAGCGGCAGCGACAGTCCGGCACGGTGCTCAACTGGAACGACCGCCGCGGTGACCTCTACCGGATCAGCTACACCCCGCCCCCCGAGCCAACGGCGAAGGAGCCCCTCGGGCACCGGCTCTCGGACCTCCTCAGCGAGGAACACGTCAGCCTCAAGCTGGCCGCGCGCGATCGGGCTTCTGTCCTCCGCGAGATGGCCGAGCTCACCTTCGGCCAGGGCACCGACCTCGCCGAGCGAGCCACCGAGCTCCTCGCCGAACGTGAGCGGCTCTCGACCACCGCGGTGGGCCACGGCGTGGCCATTCCCCACTGCCGCAGCCCCGACGTCCAGCAGATCCGTCTCGCCATCGGCTTCAGCCGCGAGGGGCTCGACTTCAAGGCCTCCGACGGGCTGCTGGTAGAGCTAGTGGCGAGCGTGGTGTCACCCGTCGAGGCGGCCAGCGACCATCTTGCGGTGCTGGCCCGGCTCGCCACCCTGCTCCGTGCCACGGAGACGCTGGAGGCGGTCCGCACCATGAAGGATCCACGGGAGCTGGTCGCGCTACTCAGGGCGGAGGACGACCGCTACGATCGCGAGTTGGCCGAGCGTCGCGCCGCCGGATCAAGGCCACGGCTCCCGGGGTTGCCGGGCGGGACGCCGAGCAGGGCGACTTCCGGCGCGGGTCCGTGAAGCACACACCCCACATCCGCTCAGAACCAGGCCACCGCGCCGAGGGTGAGGGTGTTCTGAAACTTGGCATTGGGGATGAAGTTGCCGCTGCTGTCGGTGCTCACCTGGCCCTGGAAGAAGAGCGGCTTCTCCGCCTGGTCGTGCCGGTACTCGAGACGGAGCGAGATGTTGTCCCAGGGCCGGAAGTCCACCGTTGCAGTCCCCGATGCGATCCACCGCGAGCCGGCCCAGAAGATCGGCGTCGCGGTGCCCACTGCGTTCTGGGCGATCCATTCGTAGAAGTAGTCCGCTCTCACCGAGAGGTACACCCGCTTCCAGGGGTGGAACCGCACCGAGGCCGCCCCGGCGGCCCAGGCCGAGGTGCCGAAGTTGTTCGGCTCGAACCCGCCGTCGAACTGGACGCTGAGCGCGACCGGGGAGGAGGGGAAGAGCGTGAGGTAGGTGTCGAAGAGGTTGCGCCAGGCACGGCCCTCCGGAGCCCCGTCCGGCCGCTCCACTCCCGAGAAGTAGAGCAGGTTCCACGTCACCTGGTCGGGGACGGTGTACGTCGCTTGCACTGCGAACGAGAGCTCGACGTTGTTGTCCACGACGCTGTTCCAGCCGTTGTAGCCCTGCAGCGACACCGTCCAAGTGTCGGTGAGCGGATACGTGAAGCGAATGCCCGTGTGGTAGAAGGGGAGCCCGAAGAAGAGGTCGGACCGCGACCAGTTCCACTGGTCCTTGATCTGAATCCCCTCCGGTCCAATCGGCGAAAGAAAGATGCCTCCGTCGATCGTCAACCCGCGGCCGACCGGCACCAGGTACGCGATGTTCGCCTGCTGGATGTACTTCCAGACGTCTGGTCCCGAGGCGCCCGCGCCGCTGGTCGCTCTCCAGACCGGCTCGGACAGGTAATAGGACTGGGGCGTGGCACCCCACTGGAGCGCGATGTGCGTGGTGACGGGACCGAGCTTCCCCTGGACCTCGATCACCGCGTTCTCGATGGTGAAGATGTTGTGCCGGTTGTCGAAGCCTCGGTAGTTGGTGATGAAGTTGCTCGGCTGGTTGAAGTTCCACTGGTAGAAGGCCTCGACGTATCCGCCGAAGGTCACGCTGGCGTTGGTGGCGGACCGGACCGGAGGAGGCTCCGCGGGTGCAGACGCCTGGTCGGGCGTGCCCGGCTGCCTCGTCGCCTGCACCTGTGCCTCGAGCTCCTTCACCCGTCGCTCGAGCTGCTCGAGCCGCTGGTCGTCCGTCGACTGCGCACGCGCGGCGCCCGGTGTCGTTAGGCCCAGCAGGGTTCCGAGAATCGCCAGGTCCCTGATCCGTCGCCGGTGACCGTCCGAGCCCATGTCGAGACCCCCTCGCGTCGGTGCGCCGCCACAACCCTGCGCGGTGCCGCTAGCACCGCCCGTGCCGGGTTCCCGCAGAGCAACTCGCCCAGCCCCGGCGCGCCGGGCATTGCAGCTCGCAACGTACCGTTCTGCACCTCCATGCAGCCTGCAGCGACGAGCGGACCCGCGGCGCCCCGCTCACCGGAAGCGCGGACGCTGGCACGGGCGATGCTTTAACCGAGGCACCCCGCTGGGAATGCGTCGAGCCCGCGATCGTCCGCGTTCCCTGCGCGACAGAGAAAGGAGCGCCCTCCGGTTGCAGGCGTCCCGACCAGGTCGGTCATCTCCTCTCCACCTCGTCGAGCAGCGACCGACGGCCTCGCTCAGCTGGCCGATGCGACTCGTCCTGCTGCTGGCCGTGCTGGTGCTGGTGTTCGTCTGGGGCTGGGAGCGCAACTCCGACGCCAGGGCCATCGCCCGGATGAACCCGGCTGAGCGGGCGAAGCTCTACGCCGCCACCCGGGCGGAGGCCATCGGCCTCTGCTCCGATCCGGAGCTCCTCGAGCGCTGTCGCGCCCAGGTCGAGCTTCTCTCGCACTTCCCCGAGTGCGACGGGGAGTGCCAGACGTTCGTCGCCCGTTACCGCCCGCGCGGGGTCCGCTGATCGCCTCAGGGCCGGGGGCCGACGTACCGCGACTCGGGACGGATGAGCCGGCCCGTCCGCCGCTGCTCCTCGACGTGCGCGAGCCATCCGACGACTCGCCCGCACGCGAACAGCGGGCTGAACGCCTCCCGCGGGAGCCCGAGGGCGTCCAGCAACACCGCGGTGTAGAACTCCACGTTGGCCCGCAGCGGGCGGTCCGGGTAACGCCGCCGGAGCACGTCCTCCGCGGCGCGCTCCACCGCCCGGGCGAGCTCGAGACGCGGGGTGCGGTGCCCGTCCTTCTCCAGCCGCTCCACCGCCCGCTCCAGCACCGCCGCCCGGGGGTCACGCGTCCGGTAGATGCGGTGCCCCATGCCCATGATCCGCCGCCCGGCGAGCAGCTCGCGCTCGAGCCACTCGGCTGCGGCCTCGGGCCGTCCAATGGCGTCGAGCATGTCCAGCACCGGCCCGGGGGCTCCTCCGTGCAGCGGACCCTTGAGCGCACCGATGGCGCCCACCACCGCCGACACCGCGTCCGACCCGGTCGAGGCGATGACCCGCGCGGTGAAGGTGGAGGCGTTCATCCCGTGGTCGCTGACCGTCACCAGATAGGTCTCCAGACCGCTCGCCCGGTGGGTGGTGGCCTTCCCCCGGAGCATCGACACCAGATCCTCGGCGTGCCCCGCCTCGGGATCGGGCGGGAGCGGATCGAGCGCCTCCCGGCGACGCCACCAGGCCCCGGTGAACACGGCGGTGGCTGCGGTGAGCCGGACGGCGAGGTCCCAGCTGCTGCCCTCGGCAGGGAGCTGTGCCAGCGCACCCCGGAGCGCGTCCATGCCGTCGGGGGCCAGCAGGGCGTGCCCGAGACCCTGTACCTGCTCGAAGGCCCACGCCCGCGCACGTCCGAGCGCGCGCCGGAGCTCGGCCGCCGAGGTGGCGCCGGGAACGGCGTTCCAGAGATCGCAGCACAGCTCCTCGAACGAGCGGTGCCCGGCGATCGCCTCGACGTCGTGGCCGGCGATGACCAGATGGCCGCGCTCGCCGTCGACCTCGCTGAGAGAGGTGTCCGCCACCACCACCCCCTCCAGCCCCGATGCCACCGAACCCGCCATGTGTACCTCCGGTGCGACCTGTCCTAGCGTTTCCCTCATATGGATCCATCTGGATTGGACAATCCATATGAAGCCCTGGTGGACGCGCGCGAGGCCGCGCGCATCCTCGGAGTCAAGGTGGCAACGCTGTACTCGTACGCCAGCCGGCGCTGGGTGCGCGCGTTTCCCTCCGGACGTCACCGCGAGAAGCGCTACCTCCGCGAGGATCTGGAAACGCTCCGGCACCGGGCCGACGCCAGGCTCGGCCACGAGGCGGTGGCGGCCGGCGCGCTCCGGTGGGGCGAGCCGGTCCTCAGCTCGGCGCTGACCGAGATCCGGCCCGACGGTCCGTCGTACCGGGGCCACTCGGCGGTGGAGCTCGCGAGCACCGTCCGCTTCGAGGCGGTGGCAGAGCTCCTCTGGGCGGGCACCCTGCCGGCGACGCCCCCGGTCTGGAGCCGCCCGCGGTCGCTCCCCGCCGCCGGCCTTCCCCGGGGGCCGGTGGATCCCCTCGACGCCCTGCTGGCCGGCCTCTCGGGACTGCGGCTGGCGCGGCACCGCACCCGCGCCACCGCAACCCACCCCTCCCGGCCACGGAGTCGTGCCGGCGGGCTGGCAGCGCGGTCGAGCGCGCGGCGGCCGGTCCGTGCTGGACACACCGGACGTGCCCTGGCCGAGCCCGGGGGCCCGGAGCTGGTCTGGACGCTGGTGGGCCTGGTGGCCGCCGCCTGCGGCCATCGCCCGGCCGACGCGCTGGCCGCGCCCGACGTGGCCTCCGGCGTCCAGCGAGCGCTCGGGGCACGTGCCCGCGGCGCCCGGCTCATCGAGGCGACGCTGGTGCTCTGCGCGGACCACGAGCTCAACGCCTCCTCGTTCGCCGCGCGGGTCGCCGCGTCGACCGGCGCAGACTTGGAGGCCTGCCTCCTCGCCGCGCTCGCGGCGTTCAGTGGCCCTCGCCATGGCGCCGAGAGCATGCGCGTCCAGGCCCTGGTGGCGGAGGCCGACCGGCCCGAGCGCGCCCGGACCACCCTCCTCGGCCGCGTCCGGCGCGGCGAGGCGCTTCCCGGCTTTGGCCACCGGCTCTACCCGTCGGGAGATCCCCGGGGCGCCCTCCTCCTCTCGCTCGCCTCGCAGCAGCCGCGGCCCGCCCGAGCCCTGGCCACGCTGGAGGCCCTGGTGTCCGAGGCGGCGCGGCTCGACCTCGGCGAGCCCACCCTGGACGTGGGGCTCCTGGCCGTCGCCCACGCCCTGCAGCTTCCGCCCTGGGCCGGCCAGGTGATGTTCTGCGTCGGGCGCAGCGCGGGGTGGGTCGCCCACGTCGCCGAGCAGCGCAGATCGGGCGAGCTGCTGCGTCCGCGTGCGCGTTACGTCGGACCACGCGGGCCGGGACCGCGGTGGTAGGGTCGGCGGCGACATGCGCACCCTCCAGGGAAAGACGCTGTTCATCACCGGTGCGAGCCGCGGCATCGGGCTGGCCATCGCGCTGCGCGCCGCGCGCGACGGAGCAAACGTCGCCATCGCCGCCAAGACCACCGAGCCACACCCGAAGCTGCCCGGGACGATCTACACCGCCGCTGAGGAGATCCAGAGCGCCGGTGGGCGCGCGCTCCCCTGCGTGGTGGACATCCGGTACGAGGATCAGGTCCACGCGGCGGTGGAGAAGACGGTGCAGACCTTCGGGGGCATCGACATCCTGGTGAACAACGCCAGCGCCATCTACCTCTCGGGGACGGTCGAGACCCCGATGAAGAAGTGGGACCTGATGCACGGGATCAACGTCCGGGGGACCTTCCTCTGCTCCCAGGCCTGCATCCCACATCTGAGGAAGGCGAAGAACCCACACATCCTCAACAACTCGCCGCCGCCCAGCCTGGACCCCCGCTGGTTTGCGCCCCACGTCGCCTACTCCCTGGCCAAGTTCGGGATGAGCTTCTGCGCCCTGGCCATGGCCGAGGAATTCCGCGACGAGGGCATCGCGGTGAACACGCTGTGGCCGAAGACCGTCATCGCCACCGCGGCGGTGCAGAACCTGCTCGGGGGCGACGACACGGTCCGGGGCAGCCGCAAGCCGGAGATCATGGCCGACGCCGCGCACGCCATCCTCACCAAGCCCAGCCGCGAGTTCACCGGGAAGTTCTGCGTGGACGAGGACGTGCTCCGGGCCGAGGGCGTCACCGACTTCTCGAGGTACGCCGCCGTGCCCGGCGCCGAGCTGATCCCCGACTTCTTCCTCTAGGGGCCAATCCATGGACTTCAGCATCCCGCCGCGCGTCGCCGAGCTCCTCCCTTCCATCCGCACCTTCGTCAACGAGCGGATCCAGCCGCTCGAGACGCGGATGCCCGCGGGCTGGGGGGCGCTCGAGCCGGAGCTGGAGCGCGTGCGCCGCGAGGTGAAGGAGCGCGGGTGGTGGGCGCCGCACTTCCCGCGCGAGTACGGGGGCATGGGGCTGTCGCTGATGGAGTTCGCCTTCGTCAGCGAGGAGCTGGGGCGGACCCCGCTCGGTCACTACAGCTTCCTCTGCCAGGCGCCGGACGTGGGGAACATGGAGATCCTCCACGAGTTCGGGACGCCCGAGCAGAAGCGGGACTGGCTCGAGCCGCTCGCCGCCGGCCGCATCCGCAGCTGCTTCTCCATGACCGAGCCCGGGATGCCGGGCTCGAACCCAGCCTGGATGGGAACGGCGGCGCGACGCGAGGGCCACCACTGGGTCATCGACGGGCGGAAGTGGTTCACCACCGCCGCCGAGGGCGCGGCCTTCGCCATCGTCATGGCGGTGACCGACCCCGAGGAGCCCAGCGTCTACGCCCGGGCGAGCCAGATCATCGTCCCGATGGACACCCCGGGAGTGCGCCTGGTCCGGAACATCCCGGTCATGGGTGAGGCGGGCGGAGGGTGGGCGTCGCACGGGGAGATCTCGTACGAGAACGTCCGGGTGCCGGCAGCGAACCTCCTCGGCGAGCGCGGTGCGGGGTTCGTCATCGCCCAGGCCCGGCTGGGCCCCGGACGCATCCACCACTGCATGCGGTGGATCGGCATCTGCCAGCGCGCCTTCGACCTGCTCTGCGACCGGGCCGTCTCCCGCGAGCTGTCCCCGGACCGGCCGCTGGGCCTGAAGGGCACCGTCCAGCAGTGGATCGCCGAGAGCCGGGCGGAGATCGACGCCGCGCGGCTGCTGGTGCTGCACGCCGCCTGGCGCATCGATCGCGACGGGGCCTACGTCGCGCGCGACGACATCTCGATGATCAAGTTCGTGGTGGCCAACACCCTCTTCCGGGTGCTCGACCGCGCCATCCAGGCCCACGGGGCGCTGGGCATCACCGACGACACCCCGCTGGCCTGGTGGTTCCGGCACGAGCGTGGCGCGCGCATCTACGACGGACCGGACGAGGTGCACCAGGCCTCGGTGGCGCGGCACATCCTCCGGGCGCGGGGGCTGCCCGACCGGAGGGGCGGCGCAGGGTGACCTCGCTCGATCCGACCCGGCCCGTCCGCCCCGGCGAAGAGCTGGACCCGGAGGCGCTCCGCCGCATGTTCGACCGCTACGCTCCGACGCTCGCCGGGCCGGTGGTGGTCGAGCAGTTCCCGAAGGGGCACTCCAACCTCACCTACCTGCTTCGTGTCTCCGGCACCGAGCTGGTCCTCCGCCGTCCCCCGAAGGGTGCGGAGCAGATCAAGGCCGGGCACGACATGCGCCGAGAGTACACGGTGCTGACCCGGCTCCGGGGCGTGTGGCCGAAGGTCCCCCGCACCCTGTTCTACGTGCCCGAGGAGGAGTCCCCCTTCGGCGTCCAGCTGTATGTGATGGAGCGAGTGCCGGGACTCATCCTCCGCGGGACGAAGCTCCCGCCCGGCGTGGCGCTCGACGCGGCCGGGATGCGCGCGGTGTCCGAGACGGTCATCGACACCCTGGTCGAGCTCCACGCGGTGGACCCGGCCGCCGCCGGCCTCGCCGACTTCGGGAAGCCGCAGGGCTACGTGCAGCGCCAGGTCGCCGGCTGGACCGAGCGCTACGGCCGGGCCCGCACCGACGAGGTGCCGGACATGGAGCGGCTCGCCAGCTGGCTCGCGGCGAACCTTCCGCCGGATCGCCCCGGGGCGATCATCCACAACGACTTCAAGTACGACAACGTGGTGCTCGACCCCGCGGACCTCACACGGGTCCGGGCGGTGCTCGACTGGGAGATGTCCACCCTCGGCGATCCGGTCTCGGACCTGGGGATGACGCTCGCCTACTGGTTCGAGCCCGGCGAGGTGGAGATGGTGGGCCCGGCTGCGTTCGGACCGACGGCACTGCCCGGGAACCTGACCCGCGAGGAGATCGTCCAGCGCTATGCCGCCCGGAGCGGGCGGGCAGTCGACGACGTCGTCTTCCATTACGTGCTCGGGCTGTTCAAGGTGGCGGTCATCGCCCAGCAGATTTACTTCCGCTACCGGCAGGGCCTGACGCAGGACGAGCGCTTCGCCGGGCTGGGGTTCGCGGTCGCCCTGCTCGCGCAGGTGGCGGTCCGGGCGGTGGACCGGAAGCGGATCAGCCGGCTGCTGGACTGACAGCGGAGTGTGAGCACGTCCCCCTCAGGCCGAGTCGCTCTCGCGCAGCTGGATGCCGCACCCGACTTGCAGCTCGAACCGGCCGCGCCGCACCGGGCGGATCTGCACCTCTGGGCACTTCTCCTCCAACCGCTTCCTCAGAAGGATGAGCCGCGACTCGAGGTTGTCCCGAAGCTCGGGGAGCCCCAGCGAGTCATCGAGCCGCAGCTCGCGGTTGCTGAACTCGGTGCGCCCCGTCTCGGCGTTCGCCCGCAGCAGCTTCCACAGGATCTTCGCCGGGATGTTCCGGATGAGGTACTCGCCGTCCACGAAGATGCAGTCGTCGTTCCGGAAGAGCTGGAAGACCCGCGCCCGCGGCGCCGCCTGACCCCCATCCCGGCGCTCGGCCTGCAGTCCTTCGAGACGGTTGTGGTCCGCCTCCAGAGTGGTGATCAGCGCCGGAGCGTGCTTTCGGACCTCCGGCATGACGAATTCCCCCTCGTGGTGGGCGTGGCCATCGAGGAGGTCGAGCAGGGTCGCCACCATGCGCGCGGCGGCCGAGGCCTCGCCGGGGTGGGCGAACTCGGTGCGGGCGACGAGCGCGGTGGCGTCGAACAACGCGGCGCGGAGCGCCTTGTGGATGGGCTGAAAGCGGTTCGGTCGGTTCATGACCGAGCGATTTGCCAGCTCCGGGGTGATCCCGGAGCCTAAGACTTCGCTCATTCGGTCCTACAGACCGACCGGGGGCGAAGGGCCGCCGCTAGAAGCGGGCCCGGAACCCGAGCGCAACCCGTCCCGAAAGGACGAGCGTGCCGCCCGCGCTGTCCGTCGAGACGCTCGAGGGGTTCGAGAGCAGGTCCCACTGCGCGCTTCCTGAGACCCAGACGGTCCAGTTCGGGTCGATCCGCCACGAGACGCGCAGGCCCGCCACGTGCGCCTGGCCGAGCGACGAAGCGTACTCGAGGAACTGGTACCAGGGAGCGAGGGTCCAGCTGCCGAGGCGCTGCACGAGGTTGGGGCTGATGGACCAGCGAACCGGTGCCAGCGGGAACCCGGCCCCGAGCGAATCGCTCGCCGCCGCGTTGGCCCGCGCGGTGAAGAACGCGGCGGTCGTGGGATCCTGATCGTAGCCGTCGTAGCTGCCGCTCAGCCCGAGGTCGGTGTTCGGGCCGAGGGGCTGGAGCAGCGCCAGCGAGAGGATCAGCTGGTTGAGGCTGTCCTCCCCGCCCTGCAGGTACGGCTTGATCGTGCGGCAGCTCGCGCTCCTCGGGGCGAGCTTGCACAGGGCGAGCAGCGCGGACCGGCTGACCGGCCGGTGGGCGGAGTCGACGATGGCTTCCACCCGCTGCTGGGTGGTGAGCAGGGTCCATCCGACGCTCAGGTCGATGACCAGCCCTCCGAGCACCGTGCCGAGGAACTCGTGGCCTCCCACCACGAACGTGGCGCCGCCGAGGAGCCCGACGCTCGAGGTGGCGTTGTGGAGGAGCACGTCCGACGGAGGGAGCTCCACTCCGCCGGGGGTGACGAAGGGAAGGACCGCGTCGAAGCTCTGGCTCGCCCGGGGAGAGCCCGAGGACTCCAGGTAGATCGTCACCCGGGGCGAGACGTCCCACTCCAGCCCGCCCACGAGGGTGAGGATCTGCGCGCTGCTCGTCGAGAACGCGCCGCCCTCCGGGGGAGGCGTCTCGGTGTCGTAGATGTACGTGCCGCCCAGCTTCAGGCTCCAGTTGTCCGAGAGGTCGAAGCGGAAGGTCAGCTGGTCGGCGACGTGCGGCCCGTGGGGGGAGGCCGGCGAGTCCTCGCTCAGGCCCAGGGCCACCTCGTTGCTGACCGAATGGGCCCACACCGGCCCGGCGCCAAGCAGCAGGGGCAGCAGCAGCCGTCGGACGCGCATCACCGGACCCCGCAAGACTTGCACGAACCAGAGGAAACCCGCGAAGGGGGCGAAAGTCTCGCCGGGCACTTGCGGGTAGGCCCGGGTGGGAGCGCACCGTGGAAGTTGTGGCGCGGCCCACGGCTTGCTACTGCTCGGGCTGTCACCGTGACTCGCGCTGCCGTCACCGCCGTGCTGCTCCTCGCCTTCGTCGCTCAGGCGGCGAACGCCGTGCACGCGGCGGCGTGTCCGATGCTCGAGCGCCCGGGCAACGTCACGGACTCCGGCTGTGAGCACTGCCCTCCTCCGCCGCCGGAGGTCACGCTGCACGCTGCGCTGCCGGACTGCTGCGTCCTGCACGCGGCGACGGTGGAGACCGCGGTCTCCGAACCGGTCCGTGCGTCGCACCCGGCCTCCGCCCTCGCGCTCGCTCCGCCGCGCGTCGTCACGACGCCGGTCGCCGTGCCGTTCCCCCGTGCCGCGCTCCCGGCGTCGCACGCGCCTGCGCCGCCTCCACCACTCAGGAACCTCCCGCTTCTGTCGTGAGAGCGGGGCGCCCCTTCCCGGCGCTCCGGACTTGCCGCGGCGCGCGCCCCGTGCCCGGCCCCTCCCCGTGACGGCCTAATCCGCCGGTCCCGGGATGTCCTCTCACCTCGTCGCGCGGAGGCCTCGCCCGTGCCCTCGCTCCTCTGTCTCGTCCTGCTCCAGCTCGCCCAGGCCACGCCCGGTGACGACGCCGTTCCCACCCTCCTCCGAGCCGATCCGGCCGATCCGGTGCTGTCGGCGCTGGTCGTCGAGACGCTCGCCCGGAGCCCCGACCACTCCCGGGCCCGGGCCGAGGTGTCGGCCGAGCGCGAGCGCGTCCCCCAGGCTGGCGCCCTCGCCGATCCGACCCTCGTCTTGGGCATCCAGAACGACGGCTTCTCGGGCATCAAGATCGGCGTCGAGCCCACCAGCTTCTGGCAGGTGCTGCTCAACGTCCCGCTCTCGTGGCCGGGGAAGCGCGGATACCGGGAGGAAGCCGCGGGTCACCGTGTCCGAGGCGGCGCTGCAGCGGGTCCGTCTCACCTTGCTCGGCGAGGTGGAGCGGGCCTACCTCTTCCTGAGACTGGTCCGGGGGCAGCTCGAGCTCCAGGCGCAGCTCGAGTCGCTGTGGCAGCAGGCGGAGGAGATCGCCCGGGCGCGCTACCAGGTCGGTGAGGTCCCGCAGTCCGACCTGCTCCGGGCCCAGCTCGAGCGCACCCGGCTGCGGCTCCAGCGGCTCGGGCTGGAGGCGAGCGAGCGGACCGCGCTCCAGGGCATCAACCGCCTCCGCGTGCATCCGCTGGACGAGCCCCTCGACACGCCGGTCCCGCTCACCGCCGACCGCCCGGGTCCGCTTCCCCCGGCCGAGACGCTCCTGGTCGATGCCGAGGCGCGCAGCCCCGACCTCGCGCTCGCCTCAAGGAGCGCGCTGGTCGCCGCGGCGAAGGTGAAGAGCGCCTACCGGGAACGGTGGCCAGACCTCTCGGTCACCGCGGCGCTCATGCCCCGAGGCGGGCTCGAGCCGATGTGGGCAGCGAGCGTCGGCCTGTCGCTCCCCATCTACTGGTGGGACAAGGGGTCGCGCGCGGTCGACGAGGCGGAACAGGCCCGGAATGCCGAGCTGCAGGGGGCCGAGTCCGTCCGCCAGCTCCTCGCCCTGCGCACCCGGGAGCGCCACACCGCCCTGGCGGCAGTACTCGAGGCGCTCGAGGTGTACCGCCACGGGCTCCTCGTCCAGTCCGATGCCACGGTTCGCTCCACGCTCTTCCAGTACCGGGTGGGCAAGGTGCCCTTCGCCTCGGTGCTGGAGGTGATGCGGGGCCTGGTGACGGACGAAGGCGGCTACCTCTCGACGCTCGCCGACGCCGAGCGGCTGCTGATCGCGCTGCGCGAGGTGACCCTCCAGCCCACCTCCGTAGCCGCAAAGGAGCTTCCATGAGCACCCGACCCTTCGGTCCGCTCGCCCTCGCCATCGCCCTCGTGCTCGGCCTCGCCGCCGGGGTCGGCGGTACGGCGCTGGTCCTCCGCCGGCCGGCTGCGCCCGCCACCGCCGCCGCCGAGCCGCCGCACGCCCGCACCACCTACGTCTGTCCGATGCACCCGAGCATCACCTCGGACAAGCCGGGCGAGTGCCCCATCTGCGGGATGCAGCTGGTCGTGGCGAGCGCACCGATGACCGAGCGGAAGCTCCTCTTCTACCGCTCGCCGATGGACCCCAAGCAGACCTCCCCCACGCCGCGGAAGGACGAGATGGGCATGGACTACGTCGCGGTCTACTCCGAGGAGGCGGGCGGCGGCTCGCCGTCGGTCGCCGGGCTGGCCACGGTGGGCATCGACCCGCAGCGGCAGCAGCTCATCGGGCTCCGCACCGCGCCGGTGACCGAGGGCCCGGTCGGCGGCAGCTGGCGAACGGTGGGCCGGGTGGCGGTGGACGAGACGCGGGTGCACCACGTGAGCCTCAGGTTCTCGGGTTTCATCGAGCAGGTCTTCGTCGACTACGTGGGCAAGCAGGTCCGCGCCGGCGAGCCGCTGTTCAGCATCTACAGCCCGGAGGTGGTCTCGGCCGAGGAGGAGTACCTGCTGGCGCTCCGCACCCGGGCCTCGCTGGGGGCGGGCTCGGCGCAGGCCGGCGAGGATCTCGTCTCCGCGGCGCGTGAGCGGCTGAAGCTCTGGGACATCCCGGAGCCGGAGATCCGCCGGCTCGAGCGCACCGGGAAGGCCCTGCGCACGGTCACCCTCTTCACGCCGATGAGCGGGGTGGTGACCAAGAAGGACGTGGTGATGGGGCATCGGGTGGTGGAAGGTGACATGCCCTACGAGATCACCGACCTGAGCCAGGTGTGGGTGCTCGCCGACGCCTATGAGTCGGACCTCGGGCGGGTGAAGCTCGGGACACCGGCCACCCTCACCTTCCAGGCGTTCCCCAGCCGGGAGTTCCACGGGAAGGTCGTCTTCATCGACCCCATCCTCGACCCGAAGAGCCGCACGGCGAAGGTGCGGCTCGCCTTCCCCAACCCCACCGGCGAGCTCCGGCCGGAGATGTTCGGCGAGGTGACGCTGCGGACCCCGGCCCGGACCGGCCTCAGCGTGCCGACCGACGCGATCATCGACTCCGGGACACGGAAGGTGGTCTTCGTCTCGCTCGGCGAGGGGAAGTTCCGCCCGCGCGAGGTGAAGATCGGCGCCAGCGACGGCGAGCGCTCCGAGGTGCTCGAGGGGCTCTCGGCCGGAGACCAGGTGGTGACGCGGGCCAACTTCCTGGTGGATTCCGAGTCGCGGCTCCGGGCGTCGCTCGGGGCGCTCGAGGGAGCGGGCAGATGATCCGCCGGATCATCCGCTTCTCCGCCGAGCAGCGCTGGGTGGTGCTCACCTGCGCGCTGGTGCTGCTCGGAATCTCCTTCTGGACGATGCGCACCATCCCCCTGGACGCGCTGCCGGATCTCTCGGACACCCAGGTCATCGTCTACTCGCGCTGGGACCGGAGCCCCGACATCCTCGAGGATCAGGTCACCTACCCCATCACCGCGGCGCTGCTCGGCACCCCGCGAGTGAAGGCGATCCGCGGCTTCTCCGACTTCGGCTACAGCTTCGTGTACGTCATCTTCGAGGACGGGACGGATCCCTACTGGGCCCGGACGCGGGTGCTCGAGTACCTGTCGAAGATCACTTCCCAGCTGCCCCCGGGGGTGAAGACCGAGCTCGGGCCCGACGCGACCAGCGTGGGCTGGGTGTTCCAGTACGCGCTGGTGGACCGGAGCGGGAAGCACAGCTCGGACGAGCTGCGCAGCTTCCAGGACTGGTTCCTTCGCTATGCGCTGCAGGCGGTCCCTGGCGTCTCCGAGGTGGCGACCGTCGGAGGTCAGGTGCGGCAGTACCAGATCACCGTGAACCCGAACGCGCTGGCCTCGTACCGCATCCCGCTGGATGCGGTGATCCAGGCGGTGCGGCGAGGCAACAACGACGTGGGGGGGCGGCTGGTGGAGATCTCCGGCCGCGAGTACATGGTCCGCGGCCGCGGCTACGTGAAGTCCGTCCACGACCTCGAGTCAATCGCGCTCCGGACCGAGAACGGCACGCCGATCACGGTGAAGGACGTCGCCCAGGTGACGCTCGGGCCCGAGATGCGCCGTGGGGTCGCCGACCTCGACGGCCAGGGCGACGTGGTGGCCGGCATCGTCGTCATGCGCCAGGGCGAAAACGCGCTGTCGGTCATCGAGCGGCTCAAGGCCAAGCTGGTCGAGCTGAAGCCGTCCCTGCCTCCGGGGGTGGAGGTGGTCTCGACCTACGACCGATCGATCCTCATCGGCCAGGCGATCGACACGGTGAGGAGCAAGCTGATCGAGGAGATGCTCATCGTCAGCCTGGTGATCCTGATCTTCCTCTGGCACGTGCCCTCGGCCATCGTGCCGATCATCACCATCCCGGTGTCGGTGGCGCTGGCCTTCATCCCGATGAAGCTCTTCGGGCTGAACGCCAATCTGATGTCGCTGGCCGGCATCGCCATCTCCATCGGCGTGCTGGTGGACGGGGCCATCGTCGAGGTGGAGAACGCCTACAACAAGATCCAGCGCTGGCAGGCGGCGGGCAGTCCCGGGAGCTTCCACGACGTCCGGCTCGCGGCGCTGATGGAGGTGGGCCCGAGCGTCTTCTTCTCCCTCCTGGTCATCGCGGTGGCCTTCCTCCCGGTCTTCACCCTGGTCGACCAGGAGGGCCGGCTCTTCCGGCCCCTCGCCTTCTCCAAGAACTTCGCCATGGCCATCGCCGCGGTGCTGGCGATTACCCTGGACCCGGCGATCCGGCTCCTTTTCACCCACATGAAGGAGTACAGCTTCCGACCCCGCTGGCTCTCCTGGCTGGCCAACACGGTGCTCGTGGGGAAGATCCACAGCGAGGAGAAGCATCCCATTAGCCGGCCCCTCATGAGGCTCTACCAGCCGGTGGTCGAATTCGTTCTCCGCCACCAGTGGGCCACCATCTTCGCCGCGGTCCTCGTCGTCGCCCTCACCGTGCCCATCTTCTTCCGGCTGGGCTCCGAGTTCATGCCGCCCCTCGACGAAGGCGCCCTCCTCTACATGCCCACAACCGTCCCCGGCATCTCGGTCACCGAGGCCCAGAAGCTCCTCCAGGTGCAGGACAAGATTCTCGTCTCCTTCCCCGAGGTGGAGCGGGTGTTCGGCAAGGCGGGAAGGGCGGAGACCGCTACCGACCCCGCGCCCTTCTCCATGATGGAGACGACTATCATCCTCAAGCCGCCGAACGAGTGGCCGAAGGTGCCGCGCTGGTACTCGAGCTGGGCCCCCGATTGGCTCCAGGGGATTTTCCGCCGCGCCTGGCCCGATCACAAGAGCACGGAGG
>Ga0335070_10001857_pt1 | contig 24510 bp, 25 predicted proteins | sample Lox_Sample_13_FD_206722 | JGI IMG/M metagenome (GOLD analysis project Ga0335070, IMG submission 206722) | Soil microbial communities from Loxahatchee National Wildlife Refuge, Florida, United States - Lox_Sample_1.3 | ecosystem: Environmental > Terrestrial > Soil > Wetlands | place: USA...
GATCGCCTTCGTGGCAAGGAAGTCCTCCTGGAGGACGATGATATCCGGCACCCCGCCGGTGCCCCCTTCGCTCTGCTCCCTGTCGGGGACCCGCTTCGCGGCAACCATCTCAGGTCACCACCGCCTTCTCGAAGGTGTACCAGGCGATGGCGAACATGATGAGGGCGAAGACGAGGAGGGCCCCGAAGGCGAGGCCCACGTCCGCCGGGGTGTACATATAGTGGCTGCCGAGGGCATAGAAGTCCGGGCCGATGGCAAAGTACCGGATGCCCGTGACCACGTAGGTGAGGGGGTTCAGGGCGGCAGCCGCCTGGAGGAAGGGCGGGAAGGCCCCTGCGGGGTAGAGGGCATTCGAGACGAAGAAGAGGGGGAGGGAGAGGAGGGTGATGACCGCCTGGAGGCTCTCCGGGCTCTCCATGCGCATGGAAATGGTGGAGGACATGGAGAGGAAGCCGAAGGAAAACACCCCGACGAAGAGGAGGATCCCGAGGATCGAGACGAGCACCTGGAGGGGGGTATAGCCGGGAAAGAACCTCACCCCGATGAGGATGCCGAAGACCATGATGATGAGGACCTGGATAAAGGACTTGGTCATCCCCGAGAGGTTGATCCCGATGAGGACATGGCTCCGGGGCATGGGGCTCGCGAGGATCTCCCGCATGAGCCCCCAGAGCTTATCGAAGAGGAGGCTAATCCCCCCGAAGAGGCTCGTGAAGAGCGTGGTGAGGGCCATGATGCCGGCAGCCATGAAGGTGAGGTAGGAGACCGAGACGGCCCCGGGGGGAATCGGGGCCGGAGCCCCGAGCTGGGAAAGGGTGCCCGTGAAGGCCACCCCGAAAAAGGCCATCCAGAGGGCGGGCTGGACGAGGGAGGAGAAGAGGAGGGCGCGGAACCGGAAGAACCGGAGCATGTCCCGCCAGTAGATCGTGAGGAACTCGGTTGCCATGTTCCTCCTCCCTATCCCCGGATCTCCCGGCCGGTGAAGTGGACGAAGACGTCGTCCAGGGTCGGTTTCTTCAGGTTCGCGGACCGGATCCCTATTCCCGCGGCCTTCAGACGGTCGAGGATGACCGGCAGGGTCTTCGTCCCCTCGTTTGAAAGGGTGACCGAGAGGCCCCGGAGGGAGGGCTTCACATCCCGCACCTCGGAGAGCCCCCTGAGGACCTCCATGGTCCTCCCGTCGTCTGAGGTCTCGAGGTAGATCATGTCCTCGCCGAGGGCATTCTTCAGTTCATCGCTCGTCCCCGAGGCGATGATCCGGCCATGGTCGATGATGCTGATCCGGTCCGAGAGGCTGTCGGCCTCGTCCATGTAGTGGGTCGTGAGGAAGATGGTGGTCCCCTCCCGGTTCACCTGCCTGATGTAGTCCCAGACCCGGAGCCGGCTCTGGGGGTCGAGCCCGAGGGTGGGCTCGTCCAGGAAGAGGACCGTGGGCCTCGTCATGAGCCCCCGGGCGATCTCGAGCCGGCGCTTCATCCCGCCCGAGAGGTGCTTCACGAGGACGTCCCGCTTCTTCCCGAGCTCCACGAGCCGGATCATCTCCTCTACCCTCGCCCGCCTCTCCTCCCGGGGCATCGAGTAGAGTCGGCCATGGAACTCGAGGATCTCACGCACGGTGAGGTCCCGGTCAAGGGTCTCTTCCTGGAAGACGATCCCGATGGCCTGCCGGACAAGGGCAGGGTCGGCTGCCACATCATGCCCCGCGATGCGCACCCGCCCCTTCTGGACGGGGAGGAGCGTGGTGAGGACGTTGATGGTGGTGCTCTTCCCCGCACCGTTTGGCCCGAGGAACGAGAAGATCTCCCCCTTCCGGACGGTGAAGGATACCGAGTCCACGGCCGTCACCTCCCCGAAGGAATGGGAGAGGCCCTCCACCTCGATGATCGCCTCGCTCAAGGAAACTCCATAGAGACATGAACCCCATTCTTATAAAAACCGCGGGCCCGGGGGAGCCGGTCAGAGCCCGTCGCCAACCACCTCCCCGTCCATCTCCCCAAAGAGCCAGAGAAAGACGGGGACGAAGGCGAGGGCCACGAAGAGGAGGAGGGGGAGGGGCGAGGGCCAGGTGACCCCGATGAGGCCGCCCGCCGCCGGCATGCGGGGGTCCCAGGAGGCGGGGAAGACGGCGGGCACGACGGTGAGGAGGAGAACGTTCATGAGGGTGACGGGGAGGATGCTCGCCGACAGGGAGGCGCAGAAGGAGAAGGCGAAGGAGACGGCAACGACGAGGAGGAACCCGAGGAGGGCGAGGGCGAGGGGGTCGTCCGACCCCGTTACCGAGAGAACGAGGTACGAGACCGGGGCCGTGGCAAGGCCCCAGACGACCCCGACAGAGAGGGTGGCCATGGTCCTGCCCTGCCAGTAGACGAGGGCAGGGAAGAGGTATCCCCGGTACCCGTACTCCTGCCCAAGGGAGGCGGGGATGGCGGAGAGAAAGGCAACTCCCCCGATGGCGAGCATGGCGGCGAATCCCGTGCCGGTTTCCCCGGGCTTCAGGTACCCGAGCCCCGTTCCGAGGGCCACGAGGGCGGCGAGGCCGACGAGGAGGAGGGGGTAGGCCACGGCAACCAGCACGGAGGGGACGGTCACTCTCGCGAGGAGGGGCCGGGCATGCACCTCGACCGGGTGGCCCTCGAGGGAGAGGAAGAGGAAGGCGGCGAGGCCGGGGATGAAGGGGAGGAGGGTGAGCCAGAAGAAGGAAAGCAGGCCTGAGGCCACCAGAGCGACAAGCGACCAGGACAGGCCGAGGAGCGCGAGGATGTACCCGAGGATATATTCGCCCTTCACCACATCCTGCTCGAACATGGGCTCACGCGGGCCGTATGATGCGGTTAAGAGATGGTGGGCGGGGAGCCATATAAGGGTTGGCCATTCCCGGGAACCCCCCAGGTTCCGGGCTGCATGATGGCTGAAAGGAGACGGAAACGCCGGGGGGGAGATTTGAACTCCCGTGTTGCCAAGCAACATCGGCTTTCGAGGCCGACGCCTTCCCGGGCTAGACTACCCCGGCCCTGAGAGAGGTGAACCGTTTCGCTCCGAATGCCATAATTATTGTGGATGGCAATGCCTCGGCCTCGCTTGAGGGAACCGGGCAGGAAAAAGAGGAAAAGGATATCGGGGGTGCGGGTATCCTGGTCAGCCCATGGGGCCGCCGCCCATGGGGGGCATCGCGCCGGGGGGCGTCTGGGGAGGCTCGCCCTTCTGGGTGATCATCATGTCATCCACCCGTATGAGGAGGTTTGCAGCCTCGGCGCCGGACTGGATGGCCTGCACCTTCACCCGCATGGGCTCGAAGACGTTCTCCTCGTACATGTCCACGATCTTCCCGGTGAAGACGTTGAGGCCGGCCCGCTTCTTCCCCTTGGAATGGGCGGCCTTCAGCTCCACGAGCTTGTCGATGGGGTTGAACCCCGAGTTCTCGGCAAGGGTCCGGGGGATGCTCTCGAAGGCGTTCGCGAAGGCCTCGATGGCCATCTGAACCCTTCCGCCGACGGAGCCGGCGTATTCCCTCACCCTGAGCATCACCTCGGTCTCCACCGAGCCGCCGCCGACGACGTACTTCTGGTCCTCGACGGCATCCATGACCACCCGGACGCCGTCGTAGACCGCCCGCTCCATCTCGTCGATGAGGACCTGGGTCGAGCCCCGGACGAGGATGGTGACCGCCCTCGGGTTCTTGCAGCCGGAGATCTTCACGAGGTCCACGCCCTCCATCTCCTCGGCGAGCTCGGCCTGCCCGAGCATCTTTGCCGTGAGGTCGTGGGGCTTGTTCGCGATCTGGGCGTTCAGCGCCTTTGCGGCAAAGAGCATGTCCTTCTCGGGGACGTCCTCGATGGCCATAATCCCGTTCTTCGCGAGGTAGTACTGGACGGCGTCGGCGATGCCCTTCTGGCAGAGAACGACGTTCGCCCCGCTCTTCACCACCATGTCGGCCATCTGCCGGAGGGTGTCCTTTTCCTGGAGGTCGAAGGCACCGAGCTGGTCCGGGGAGGTGATCTTGATCTTGGACTTCACCTGGGTCTTCGTGATCTCGAGGGGGGTCGCGATGAGGGCGACCTTCGCCTTCCCTATCTTCTTCGGCATCTCCTCGGAGACCCGCTTCTTCTCCACGACGATGCCCCGGATGAACTCGGCGTCGTCGATGGTCTCCCCGACGTGCTTCATGATCTTCACGTCGTCCTCGTCCACCACGAGCTTCCCGTCCACGGTCTGGACCACGGCCCGCACGGCGTCAACGACGATCCCGTCGAGCTTGATCTTCACCTGCTCGATGGACTTGCCCGTCATCGCCGTGTCCGCGATCTTCTTCAGGGTCGTCACGTCGTCGGGCTTCACAGTGATGGCGAGGCCCCTCACGATCTCGATGGCCTTTTCCATCCCCATGCGGTAGCCCTGGGCGATGACCGTGGGGTGGATCTCCTGCTCGAGCATCCGCTCGGCCTCCTCCATAAGGGCCCCGACGATGATGCAGGCGGTGGTGGTTCCGTCGCCGACCTCGTCGTCCTGAGTCTCTGCCACCTCGACGACCATCTTCCCGCCCGGGTGCTGGATGGTCAGCTCGTGGAGGATGGTCGCGCCGTCGTTCGTGATGACGATGTCACCGGTCGGGTCAATGATCATCTTGTCCATACCCCGGGGGCCGAGGGTGGTGCGGACCGCGGCGGCGATGGCCTTCGCCGCCGCGATGTTCGAGCGCTGGGCTTCCTGGCCCCTCGTCCGCTCGACGCCATCCTTCAGGATGATGACAGGCTGTCCTGTGAGCTGCATAAGAGAACCTCACTGATGCGTGAATATTCATGGATTTAAACTTCTATATAAGAAAATCGGTAGGATCAGTCGAGGCGCGACACCCGGAAGAGCGAGAGGACCGGCACCCCGTCGATCTCCCGGAGGCCCCGCTTGTCGAAGATGACCCAGATGGCAAGGGGGGTCGCGCCATGGCCCCGGAGGTACTCCACCGCCTCCCGGAGGGTCTTCCCCGAGGTGATGACATCGTCCACGATGACGCAGGCCTCCCCCTTCACGGGCGCGAAGCTCTCCGAGACGGAGCCCACCGGGGGGTTTGCCATGGAATGCCGGGAGGGGTAGTAGACGGCAAACTTAAGCCCCTCCTGGAGCCCTATGAGGGTCGCGAGGGGGACCCCGGAGAGGGCGATCCCCACCACCGTCGTCGGGCCGGGCCCTCCGTCCCCCTCGTCGCCGGTGGGGGACCGGGACCGGCCGACCATGAGGGCCGCGAGGTCGTCAAGGAGGTCGGCCCTCCCGCCCACCGGGGTCCAGTCGATGAGTACATCCTTCGGGACGGCCCCCCCCTTCTCCTTCATGAGGAGGTAGGTGACCGTCTCCATGGAGAGGTTCAGCTCCTCGGAGATCTGGGACTGGCTGTGCCCCTCGGCATGGAGGAGCCGTGCCCGGCGGATCAGCTCATCGAGAGAGGACATGAGAGGAGTTTTCAGGAAGCATCCTACTTAAGGGTTCGTTTCAGGGGCGAACCGCACTCAGGGCAGGTCCCGGCCGAGGCATACCGCCGGTTGCAGCCGGTGCACCGGAACCTCCACCTCCGGGAGCGGGCCTTCCCCTGGAGGATCCCCCGCACCCCGAGGCCGAGGGCGAAGGCGACGTTCTGGACGGCATAGTCGTCCGAGACGATGGTGGCGCCGAGCTCCAGGGCGAGGGCGAGGAGGTCCCGGTCCGCGGCCGAGAGCCGGGGGGCGTCCCCTGTCTCCCTGGCAGCCTTCGCGACCCGGTCCAGGCTTTCCCCTGACGGGGAACGCACGGACAGGCCCGCGGCGAGAAGGGCCTCGAGCCGTCCCCTCGACCGGAGGTCGGCGAGCTCCTCCACGACGGAGGGCGGGGCGAGGAGTTCCCCGTCGAGGGCGGCCCCCGAGAAGAAGAAGGAGGCGTCGAGGGCGTACCTCATGCCGAGAACTCCACGACGCCGTTCGTCCGGGAGTGGACCCCGTACCCGAACCGCTCCAGGAGCCAGCACATGGTGGCCGCGTGGAGGGAGCAGGCGGGGGCCGTGAACCGGCCGCCGGAGAGGGCGAGGAAGATGAGGAGCTGGTCGGCGAGGTGGGTGTCCACCTGCCCGCCCCTCGTGAACTCCCCGAGGAGCTCCCGGGCCGCCGTCTCCCCGACCCGGTCGGCGGGAACCCCCCGCTTCCCTAGGCTGCATGCCCCCTTCGACCCCGCCCAGACGGTGCAGGAGGAGCCCGTCGAGGCCCCCTTCCGCCGGTCCAGCCGCACCTCGCAGGGACCCCCGAGCCGGCCGGCGAGGAACCGCTGGGCCGCGGCGGCCTGCCGCTCGGCCACGTGGTCCGGGAGGTTCGAGGAGCAGGAGACGATCCCGCAGGCCACGGGCTTCCCGTCCGGGAGGGCGATGGGGGCGAGCCGCCCCGCCTCGACGGAGACCCGCACCTCGCCCCCGCCCTCGGGGTAGTACCCCCGCGTCAGGACCTCGGTGCGGATCTTCGCCCCGTGCCGGGCGAGGACCCGGAAGAGGACCTGTTCCAGATAGTCGATGGTCGGGCTCCGGTCCACCTCCGTTCCCCCGGTCACGGTGATGGACCCCCCGGCCACGAGGGCGACCGGGAGCCAGGCCTGGAGGACGAGGGCCACGGAGCCGGCGGTCCCCACGTCAGCCTTCACGGCCCTCGCCACCGGGAGGCCGGGCCGGAAGGCGATCCGGTCGCTCCCCGGCCTGAGCCCCTCGCAGGACGCATCGCAGGCCGACGCGACCGCCTGGACGGCCGCGATGTGCTGGGGGGCGAGCCCCGGCTTTCCCCGCCGGGCCCGGATCCGCACCACCTCGACCGGCGTGCGGGAGAGGGCCGAGAGGGCCACCGCCCCCCGGAGGATCTGCCCTCCCCCCTCCAGCTGCGACCCGTCAATGGTGATCATCAGGAGAGGGCCCGGGCGATCGCCGCCGCCGCTGTGTACCGGCTGGTCTCGCTCTCGATGGTATCGCTCGCCGCGAGCTCCCGGATGCCGGCCGAGCCGAGGAGGAAGCGGGCGTTCCCGGTGAAGAGGCCGTGGACGCATACTGCGTGGACACCCCTCGCCCCCCGGGCGGCGAGCATGCGGGCCGCCGTCGCGATGGTGCCGCCCGTGGAGATGATGTCGTCCACGAGGACCACGTCCCCGGCCCAGGGGTCGCCCCCCACCGGTTCCATCCTCACCTCCCTACCCGAGATCCGGGTCTTCTCGAGGTGGTCGGTCTCCCACCCACCCCGGACCGCGACGGCGGCCGCGAAGGGGGCGGCCCCCGCGTCCGGCGCGAGGATGAGGGGGTCCTCAAGGCCGAGGTTGGCGATGAAGTCCCCGATCTCCGCCTCGAGGGTCACCTGGGTGGCAGGGACGGTGAAGTGGGAGAGGACGGTCTCCTTGTGGACGTTCACCGTGACGACCCGGGAGACGCCGGTGGAGAGGGCGCGGGCGATGGCCCGGGCGGAGACCGGCTCGCCGGGTCTGAACTCCCGGTCCTGGCGCGCGTACCCGAGGTAAGGGACGACGAGCCGGACCTCGGAGCGCTGGCAGGCGTCGATGAGGAGGAGGATCTCGATGAGGGACTCGTCCGAGAGAAGGCTCCCGACTACGACGGTGATATCGTCGAGGGCCCCCGCCTGCAGGTACAGCTCGCCGTCCGGGAACCTCGAGGTCCGGGCCTCCACGAGCCCGGCCCCCAGGATCCCTGCAATCCGTGTGCCAAGAGCCCTGGATCGCCCTGTACAGGCTATTTTCACCCGTGCACCACCCCTCAGCTGAAAGTACTTAAACGATCAGGGACAAGGGTATATCTACTCACTTACTTAATCGTGCCGAGAGGGGCACACCGGGAATGGAAAGCACAGAAACCCTTGACAACCCGAACCCGAAGACCGACGATGAACAGATGCTCGGAGGTCTGGATCTCGCCGTGTCCTCCGAGATCGAAGTTCCGCCGGGGCTCATCGATCAGGTCATCGGCCAGGACCATGCGGTGGAGGTCATCCGGAAGGCCGCCACCCAGCGCCGGCACGTCATGATGATCGGCTCCCCCGGCACGGGGAAGTCCATGCTCGCGAAGGCCATGGCCGAGCTCCTCCCCAAGGAGGAGCTCCAGGACATCCTCGTGTACCCGAACTCCGAGGACAACAACAACCCCATCATCCGGACCGTCGCGGCGGGGAGGGGGAAGCAGATCGTCGCCGCCCACAAGGCCGAGGCGAAGCGGAAGATGCAGACCCGGAACACCCTCATGCTCCTCTTCGTCTTCGGGATCGTTGCCTTCGCCTTCCTCACCTACCAGTGGCTCATGGGAATCATCGCCGCGGCCTTTGTTTTCATGGCCCTCCGGTACACGACCCCCCGGGAGGACCTCATGGTCCCGAAGCTCCTCGTCTCGAACGACGCCACGGCGACGGCCCCCTTCATCGACGCCACCGGCTCCCATGCCGGCGCACTCCTCGGGGACGTCAGGCACGATCCCTTCCAGAGCGGCGGCCTCGAGACCCCGGCCCATGACCGGGTCGAGGCTGGGGCCATCCACCGGGCCCATGGCGGGGTCCTCTTCATCGACGAGATCAACTCCCTCGAGCCCCAGTCCCAGCAGAGTCTCCTTACCTCCCTCCAGGAGGGGATCTTCCCCATCACCGGCCAGTCCGAGCGGTCGAGCGGGGCCATGGTGAGGACCGAGCCCGTCCCCTGCAGGTTCATCATGGTGGCCGCGGGGAACGTGGACGCGGTTCGTAATATGAACCCTGCCCTCCGTTCCCGTATCCGGGGATACGGGTACGAGGTCTTCTTCCAGGACACCATGGACGACACGCCGGAGAACCGCCGGAAGTTCGTCCGGTTCGTCGCCCAGGAGGTGAAGAAGGACGGGAAGATCCCCCACTTCGACCGGTCGGCCATCGAGGAGGTTATCCGGGAGGGGAGGCGCCGGTCGAACCGCAAGGGCCACCTCACCCTGAAGCTGCGGGACATCGGCGGGCTCATCCGGGTGGCGGGGGACATCGCCCGGCAGGAGGGGGCGAAGGTCACCTCGGCGGCCCACGTGTTGAAGGCCAAGGAGACAGCCAGGTCCATCGAGCAGCAGATATCCGACGAGATCATGCGGAGCGAGCGTGACTATGACCTCACCCTCGTTGAGGGAGCCGAAATAGGAAGGGTGAATGGCCTCTCGGTCATGGAGGACAGTGGGGCGGTGCTCCCCATCATGGCTGAGGTCACCCCTGCCATCAATAAAGAACAGGGATCCGTAATCGTGACCGGTATCATCCAGAAGAGGAAAGAGTCCTGGATGCAGGACGAGGAATCGATGGCAAAGCAGTCTATCAGCAACGTGAGCGCGATCATCAAGAAATATACGGGGAAGGACATCAAAGAGATGGATATACATGTCCAGTTCATCGGGACCGAATATTTTGGCGTGGAAGGCACCTCTGCTTCCATCGCCGTTGCAACGGCTGTGATAAGTGCGATTGAGAAGATCCCGGTGAACCAGAATGTCGCCATGACCGGCTCACTCTCGGTCAAGGGAGACGTGCTCCCGATTGGGGGAGTCACGTATAAGATCGAGGCCGCGGCAAAGGCGGGGATCCGGAAGGTACTCATCCCGGTCTCCAACGTCGACGACGTCCTCATCGAGGACCGGTACCGGGACAAGGTCGAGATCGTCCCCGTAAAGACCGTCGAGGACGTGCTCATGCATGCCCTTGTGGCCGAGGGGCGCGATGGGCTCCTCGCCCGGATCAAGAAGATGGCCATGGCCGCGCCGGTGAAGATCCTGGACTCGGCCTTCCCGAACCCCGCCATCTGATGCCTCCCGCAGGCATCCGTTTCTTCGACGCGAGGCGTGTCCGGGCGAGCTCCACCCACGCCGACATCGACAACGGCATCGTGGAGTCGGCCGGCACCTCCTTCTCGGACATTTCCCTCGTCCGGGTCCTCGGGCCGAAGGGCTGGGGCATGGTCTCGGCAAACAACCTGGACCTCTCCGGGAAGGGGGAGCTGAACCGGGTCCTCGCCGAGGGGCTCGCCCTCGCCCGGCTCACCGGCGATCCGGTCGAGCTCGCAGAACCCCCGCGGGGAGGGCACCGGGTCCCGGCACCCCGGGAGGACCCCGGCACGCTCTCCCTCGAGGAAAAGACCGGGGTCCTCGCAGGGATCGAGAAGGCCGCGAAACTCCCCGGGGTAACCTCGACCCGGGCCACGTACGTCGAGCGTACCGAGGAGGTCTCCTACACCGACAGCTCGGGGTATGAGCATGCGTATACCATCACCCGCTCGGGCTTCTCGGTCCTCGCCGTCGCCCGGAGGAACGGGATCGCCCAGATGGGGAGGGAGAGCCTTCATACCATCCATGGATTCAACCTCAGGCACCAGGAGCCCCTGGGGGTGAAGGCCGGGGAGACCGCCCTCGCACTCCTCGATGCCGGCCTCGCGAAGGGGGGACGGATGAGGGCGGTCCTTGACCCGGAGCTCGCCGGGGTCTTCGCCCACGAGGCCGTGGGGCACGCGAGCGAGGGGGACCTCGTGAAGGAGGGTTCCTCGGTCCTCGCGGGGAGGATCGGGGAGCGGATCGGGCCGGACACCCTCACCATCGCCGACGACCCTGCCCTCACGGAGTTCGGTTTCGAGCCGGTGGATGCCGAGGGATGCCGGACGGCGAGGACCGAGATGGTGAGCCGGGGGAGGGTGAACGCCTACCTCCATACCCGGGAGACCCTCGCGGCCCTCGGGAATGGGATGGCCGGGCACGGCCGGGCGGAGGGTGGCGATCCGCCCCTCGTCCGGATGTCCAATACCTTCATCGAGACCGGGGACGCCACCCTGGGGGAGATCCTCGCCGAGTGCGGGGACGGGATCCTCCTTGTCGGTTCCCGGGGCGGGCAGGTGGACCCCGGGCGGGGGGTCTTCCAGTTCAATGCCGAGTACGGGTACCTTATCGAGAATGGGGAGAAGACCCGGATGGTGAGGGACGTCTCCCTGTCAGGGGAGATCCTCTCCACGCTCCACGGGATCCTCCTCTGCGGGAACGACCGGGTGATGCACCAGGGATACTGCGGGAAGGGGGGCCAGTCGGTGCCCGTGAGCGACGGGTCGCCCCATATCCTCCTCTCGGAGGCGGTGGTGGGTGGCAGTGGAACTGATTGAACGGATCCTCGCGGCCGGCGGGAAGGCTGCACAGGAAGTCGAGGTATATCTCGTGGAGGGGACCGGGATCTCGGCCGAGCTGAAGCGGGAGAAGGTGTCCATCGCGACTGGATCCCGGGACTGGGGGGTCTCCATCCGGACCATAGACAACGGCCGGATCGGGGTGTCGGCGACCTCGTCCCCCGCGAAGTGGGAGGAGTGCCTCGCGGCATCCCTGGCCTCCATGCGCCTCGCCACCCCGCAGGAGTGGAAGGGGCTCCCCGACCCGGCGGAACTCCGGGGGGACGCCCCCTCCTTCGACGACCGGGTGGTCCCCGAACCCCCCGCGGCGCAGGAGCTCATCGCCGGGATGCTTGAGGGAGCCGGGAAGCACCCCGTCGCGAAGGTCACGAGCGGGTCAGCGGCCCTCTCCCGCTCGAGGGTCATTCTGGCGAACTCCCGCGGTGTCCTCTACACGGCGGAGAGGACCGAGGTGAGCTGCAGCCTGGAGACCATCTGCGGGCAGTCCACCGGCTCCGAGTTCGACCACTCGGCATTCCTCGGGATAGACCCCGTCCGGGTGGGGGAGCGGGCGGCCTTCCTCGCGGAGTACTCGGCGAAGGGAACGGTGCTGGAGACCGGGCAGTACGATGTCCTCCTCTCCCCCCTCGCCCTCGCCCAGCTCTTCGGGAACATCCTCGTCCCGGCCCTCTCGGGGCGCAATGTCCATGCCGGCCGGTCCCGGCTCGCCCCCCTCCTCGGGCAGAAATGCATGGACGGCCGGATCGACCTGTACGACGACCCCTTTGCGCGGGGCATGGGGGCGACGGCCTGGGATGCCGAGGGGCTCCCGGCGGCGAGGCTCGACTTCGTGAAGGCGGGCGCCCTCTCCTCCTTCGCCTATGACCTGAAGACCGCGTACCGGTACGGGGCGGGGCCGACGGGGTCGGCAGTGCGGGGTGGATTCTCCGGCGGGCCGGCCATCGGGGTGCACAACCTCGTGCTGGACGGCCCGAGGGAGGCGGTCACCGGGGACCAGGCTCTCTACGTCCACGACGTGGTAGGGGCCCATACGGCGAACCCGGTGAGCGGCGACTTCTCGGTGGAGTGCCAGAACCCGGCCTGGGTGGAAGGAGGGGGGTTCCGGGAGCCGGTGAAGAAGGCCATGCTCTCGGGGAATCTCTTCGATGCCCTCGGGGAGATAGGCGGGATCGCCCCCGGCTCCCGGGTCGTGGGGAATTCCATCCTCCCCTGCGTAAGGTTCAAGGGGATGCAGGTCATCGGTTGATTGGACATGGCAGCAGAAATCCTCATCATCATCCTGGCCATCGCCTTCGCGGTTGCCGTCGTGTTCATCTTCAAGCGGTTCTCCGTCCTGGTCCTGAACGCGGTCACCGGCCTTGCCATCCTCTTCATCGTGAACTACTTCAAGCTCACGGTGATGCTCGGGGGGTCTGAGATTCCCATCAACGTTGCCTCCCTCCTCATCTGCGCCTTCGGGGGAATCCCCGGTGCCATCATCCTCATCATTCTCGCCCTCCTCGGGATACCGCTGTAAGGTGGCGGCAGAGGCGTGAGGGGAGGGTTCTTCAAGGCCGTGGAAGACTCCTTTTCAGCGTTCTCTAAAAATGAGAAATAAAGATCAGAAGACGTTTGCCCCGGAGTGGACGAGGATCTGGTCCTGGAGGATCTCGAAGGGCTTGATCTCCCGGGAGTGCCTTGACTGGCGCATCTTCACCACCTCGACGGCAAGGTGGACGGGCGTCAGGTCGCTCGGCCGGTAATACCTGAGGAGGATGACCGTGTCCACGAGGTACTCGATGAGCCCGTAGCGGCTCATGAGGGGGTTCCCCGACTCGGTCTCGCTCGTGATGAGGAGGGTGCAGGGCTGGTCCCGCATCATCTCGATGAACCGGATGAGCTCGAGCCGCCGGTCCGCCGAGTTCTGGAAGGTGCCCTCGAAGAGGGACATGGGATCGATGACCACCCGGGTCGCCCCCGTCTTCTCGATGAGCTCGAAGAGCTCCTCCTTGATGCTGTTGATCATGAGGTTGAAGTTCGTGGGATCGAGCTTCATGAGGAAGAGGGACTTGTTCATGAAGGGGGTCACGTCCCGGCCACGCTGTTTCATGATTTCCTGGAGCATATTCACCCGCTCGTCCAGGCTGATGTAGATACATTTCTCCCTCTTCGAAAGGCCCTCGGTGATGAACTGGAGGGAGAGGGTGGTCTTCCCCGTCCCGTAGGACCCGATGATGGCGCAGATGGAGGGGTTGATGAGCCCCCCGTCAAGCATCCCGTCGAGCCCCTCGATGCCGAGGGAGACCCTCCCGTTCGGGTTCACACCACCACCCGGATGTTGGAGACCTCGAAGCCGGTCCCCGGGGTGATACGGACCACGAACTTCACGAGGTCACGCTCCTCCAGGTGGGGCATGACGCCCCGGAACTTCTCGAAGAACATGGTCCGCTGCCTCCGCTGGGCGACGGTCTCCTCCCATTGGAAGAGGACCACGGCGTCCACGCAGTCGGCGATCTCCTTCTCCCGGGAGGGCTCGAGGACCCCCTTCGTGAGGAGGAGGTAGACGGTGGAGTTCCAGACCTTGGTGACCCGCTGGAGCCCCCGGAGGAAGGCGGTGAGCTCCCTCCACCGCTCGGGCTCCGGGAACTGGGTCGCGAGGTCGGTGAGGGAGTCGAGGACAACGAGGGTCGATCCCTCCCCCTTCTTCCCCTTCTTCGGGTTCGCGAGGGAGAGGGTGACGTAAAGGAGCTTGAGGAGGGTGTTCTTCCTCCCGGGGTTGATGTGGCTGGAGAGCTCGGCGATGACCTTCTCCGGGCTCGCGTTCCGCTTCTTCTCGCAGTCCTCGCTGCCGTTCAGGCAGTACCAATCAGAGGGGACGACGCTCGAGTCGAAGTAATGGGTAGAGAGGTCGGTAAAATCGATGGCCCCGTTCAGCTGGGAGGTGAGGGCAGGGGAAAAGGAGAGGCTGATTTCGGACAGCACGTCCTCTCTGAGCCGCGTGAAGGTGACGTAGCTGATGGTGTCGGGGACCCGGATACCGGGCCCCGCGTCCTGCCGCTGCCTGAGCATGGAGAGGTAGATGAGGGAGCTATACACGAACTCCTGGCTCCCCGCCCCGACATCCCCCTCGAGGAGGACGACGGACCCCGGGGGCACCCCGCCATCCAGCACCGGATCAAGGGAACTGATGCCCGTGGGCATCCTCCTGGCTGCCTGTACTCCCATATACATCTAGGTGATTTCCCCGCAAAGGATTAAAAGATTGCGCTAAAAAATGATCAAAGTCGAGACATTGTGAAAACTCAAACAGAAGATATTTATAGTGTATGATTAAAATGCTTATTGGTCTCGGGGGAGAAAGGTCACTCCCCCCGTACTTGCAGGGTCCCCATGCAACTCCCAGAGGTTCTGAAGCGCCTGAGGCTCAAGGAGGCCTACCGCCTCTTCGGAAAGCGCATGGGGACCTTCCGGGAGAGCGAGAAGGTCTATGACCCGCAGAAAAACGGCATCCTCGTCACCCCCGACCTGCCGGCGGGCTTTGATGTCGTGGACGTGTACTGGATCGATCGCGGCATCTCCCTCGTGTGCATCGCCCTCAACCAGAAAACCCACCAGAACGAGTACATCCTCTTCGAGCCCCCCCTCTCGGCCTTCGAGTACGAGCTCCTCGAGCGCCTCTACGAGGACCTCCGGGACGTCCTTCTCCTGAACGAGCAGGAGATCCGGGGGGACAAGAGGCAGATCCTCCTCTCCCTCGCCGAGGAGCTCATCGCAGAGTACGGGGTGAAGGTGGACCTCCCCTCCCTCTTCCGGCTCCAGTACTACCTCGTCAGGAACTTCCTCGGGTGGTCCCGGATCGATGCCCTCATGAAGGACCCCCAGATCGAGGACATATCCTGCGACGGGGTGAACATCCCCATCTTCCTCTACCACCGGCGGTTCCACAACGTCCGGACGAACATCATCTTCGACGAGGACCACCTGAACTCCCTCGCCATCACCCTCGCCCAGCGGTCGGGGAAGCATATCTCCATCGGGTCACCCATCCTCGACGCCACCCTCCCGGAAGGGTCCCGGCTCCAGCTCACCTTCTCCAAGGTGGTGACCTCCCGTGGCACCTCCTTCTCCATCCGGAAGTTCAGGGCGGAGCCCTTCACCCCCATCGAGCTCCTGGAGCACGGGACCTTCCCGGTGGACGCCATGGTCTATTTCTGGCTCGCCATCGAGAACAACAAGAGCCTCCTCTTCATCGGGGGGACCGCCTCGGGGAAGACCACCTCGTTAAACGCCGTCTCCCACTTCATCCCGCCCCTCTCCAAGGTGGTCTCCATCGAGGACACCCGGGAGATCACCCTGGAGCGGGAGAACTGGATCGCCTCAGTCACCCGGGACGCGGTCATCGACGGAAGCTCGGGGGCCATCACCATGTTCGACCTCCTCAGGGCGGCGATGCGGCAGCGGCCGGAGTACCTCATCGTGGGCGAGGTGCGGGGCGCCGAGGCCCAGACCCTCTTCCAGGCCATGAACACCGGCCACACCACCTTCTCGACCCTCCATGCCGCCGACGTGGAGGCGGCCGTCCACCGGCTCGAGAACGAGCCCCTCGCGGTGCCGAGGAACATGCTCCAGGCCCTGGACATCGTCTCCATCCAGGCCCTCATCTACCGGGGGTCGGAGCGGGTCAGGCGGTGCCAGGAGATCGTGGAGATCATGGGCCTCGACCAGGCGACCCAGAACATCCAGGTGAACACCGTCTTTTCCTACGACCCGGTGACCGACACCTTCACCTACTCGGGAAAATCCCAGGTGTACAACGAGATCATGGCGACCCGGGGATGGGGCACGGGTCACCTGGAGCAGGAGATCATCAAGCGGGGGAAGATCCTCCTTGCCATGAGGGACCAGGGCATCAAGGACTACATTACCGTCTCCCAGATCTTCCAGGCCTATGCCATCAAGCCCGCAGAGGTCATGGAGAGCCTGGGGGACCTCAGGAAGCTGGTGGGATGAGCGCCAGGGCCCATGTCTCGACCTGGATCCGGCAGAAGCGGGACGCCTACTCCTGGCTCCACTCGAACCTCGTTTCGGCAAGGTCCGGGGTCACTATCGAGCACTACCTGTTCCAGACCTTTGTCATCACCCTCCTCTCGGGGATCTTCTGCGCCTTCGCCGGCTTCATCACCGCGGACATCATCGCGACCCTCGAGCTCTCCTCCCAGATCTACGATGTCTTCGGCATCATCCGGATTTTCCCGCACGCCGTCCCCATGCTCCTCTTCAGGGGCGGGGTGACCGTCGCCGCCTTTGCCGGGGGATCCATCCTCGGGTACAAGGTGATGACCGGCTTCCCCAAGCTCCTCATGACCAACCGGGCCCAGCGGATTAACATGAGCCTCCACTCCGCCGTCGCCTACATGTACGCCATGCAGCGGGGGGGTGCCGAGCTCATCGCCATCTTCTCCTCCCTCGCCGACAACTCGAGCATCTTCGGGGAGACCGCCGTGGAGTTCCGGCAGCTCGTCAGGGATGTGGAATACTTCGGGTATGACCTCATGACGGCCTTAAAGAACCTCGGGGAGACGACCCCCTCGGCGAAGTTCCGGGACTTCGTCCAGGACCTCCTCTCGGTCATCGACAGCGGCGCGGGCCTCGGGGAGTTCTTCTCGGCGAGGGTCCGGACCTACCAGGAGGAGGCCAGGTTCGAGCTCAAGCAGTTCATCACCACCCTCGAGTTCGTCGCCGAGACCTACGTGACCCTCTTCGTCGCGGGCCCCCTCTTCCTCATCATCATCATGGTGGTCATGGGCCTCATCGGGGGGATGGGGATCACCGGCCTCGCGGTGGTCTGCTATGCCCTCATCCCCATCGGGTCGGTCCTCTTCATCGTCTTCCTCTCCCTGATCTCCGAGAGGGTCGAGGGTATCGAGCGGTACGTGAAGGCAAAGGAGCTCAAGGAGTACTTCGACGTGAAGGTGGAGACCAAGGATGGCGAGGAGGCCCTCTTCGCCCAGCTCGCCTTCTACGACCATATCCGGAGGTTCCGCGACTTCCTGAGGAATCCCTTCAATGCCTTCGTCCTCATCCCGGTCCGCACCTTCTACATCACCGTGCCCATTGCCATCATCTACATGGTCCTCGCCCTCTACTCGGTCCCCGCCAACCTTGACCTCCAGCTGAAGGTGGCGATCCTTGACGACCACCTGGTCATCGTCGGGCTCGTCATCCTCATCCCCTTTGCCATCTTCTACCAGCTCTGGAAGCGGAAGGTGATGGGGATCGAGGAGGCCATCCCCGAGTTCCTGGACCGGATGTCCGGCGTCCAGGAGGTGGGGCTCACCATCGCCCAGGGCCTCGGCCTCATGGTGAAGACGAACCTCGGGATCCTTTCCTATGAGATCAAGCGGATCAAGAGGGACATGGACTGGGGGGCGAACGTGGAGGAGGCCCTCATGCGGTTCGAGCACCGGATCCGGACCCCCTCCATCGCCCGGACTGTCACCCTCATCACCAAGGCGAGCTACATGAGCGGGGACATCGGGGAGATCCTGAAGATCGCGGCCTCGGACGCGAGGATGAGCGAGATCCTGAAGAGGGAGCGGTCGACCTCGATGCTCATCTACCTCGCCATCATCTACCTGGCCTTCGCCGTCTTCATCTTCGTGGTCGGGGTCATCGTCATCATGTTCCTCCCCGTCCTCATGAAGGGCGGGCTCCAGGCGGCCCTTACCACAACCCAGGGCGGGATCGTCAAGACCAACGCCCTCTCCATCGAGACCTTCCGGCTCCTTGTGTACCACGCCTGCCTCATCCAGGCGGTCTTCTCGGGCCTCCTCGCGGGGCACATGGGGGAGGGGTCCCTCACGGCCGGGGTGAAGCACGTGTGCATCCTTCTCATCATCGCCCTCGTCGCCTTCAATACCTTCATCTGAGGGAGGGTCCATCAGAACCCGACCCATTACCATTAAGTCATCCCGCTGGCACCATTGTAGTGAGGTGAGAAAGATGTGCACGGTCGGCGGGCCCATGGGGGATATCGAGTTCAAGGAGCGGGTGAAGGGGAAGGACTACAAGTGCAAGAGCTGCGGGGAGAAGTTCAAGGGGGTCGGGAAGCACCCCATCTGCCCGAGCTGCCAGTCTGACGACGTAGCTCCCGAATGAGATACCCCCTCGGCGACAGGATCCTCCTCATAGAGGGAGACTCCTCTTTTCTCCTCGCGGGGAGGGCGCTCTCGGAGTTCCCCCTCTACATCGAGACTTTAAACGGCGAGTATTGCGAGACGATCTCCCCTGACGACCTGGTGGTGATCTCGGCTCCCGAGGGCGGGGACACGGAACCGGCCCAGATGCTCCTCGAGCTTGTGCGGCGCTACCGGCTTCCTCTCCTCGTCCTCCCGAAGGACCACCCGGGCTCGAAGCGCCTCCCCCTGGTGGTCTCGGTCTCGGCGTCCCTCCTTCTCTCCTGCACGATCCGCCGGGGAACCCACCCGGACCAGCACCTCCTCTGCTCCTCGGAGGAGCTCGCAGGGATAACACTCAAGGGGTCAGACGGCTGTATCGAGATCGGAGGGGTTCCTTCCGCCGTCCGCATCTCGTACCTTGATGAACGCGCAGCTGGTGTGATAACCCACTAACCGGTGCATTTCTCCAAAAAGTTCACTTTTATCCTCTTTCCAGTCTGCCATCCGTCTTTATTATGATGGGTAGAAGCACGCTTCTCCCCCTAAATCGCCCTGGAATGACGATACTATTATCGTTTTTTAAGACGATTGAAATGCGTTCAATCGAAGGGATGAAGGCCACGAATCATGGTTCAGGATCCCGTGATTGAGAGGCTCGTGCAGAGCGCCGTCAGTCATTGCAGGGAGCGGATCGTCTCTGCCAAGAAGCGAATTGATCAGGGTATCCTCCGGGATGGTGAGAAGGTAATCCGGAGGGAACCGCCCTCCATCACCCGTGCATTGAAGCGATTCCGGGGTTTGTGAGAGGTGGAAAGTGACAACCGAGCGGTCATTGCTCCAAAAGATACGGGAAAAGGAGCTGGAGATCGATGTCCGGGTGGACGAGGCGAGGAGAGAGGCTGAGGAGATCATCGCCCGTGCACGGACTGATGCAGATGCGATCCTGAAGAAGGCGGAGGTGGAAGCAAAGGCAGCGGCGGAGGGACTCACCCGGAGGGAGATGGAGGCCGTCACGAGGGAGATCGAGGCGATAAGATCCGGAGGAGGTGACGAGATCAGGATCCTGAAGGAGAAGGGGGAGCGGAATCAGGGAAAGGCAATTGAAACGATCATACACGCTGTTGCTCCGGAGTAGATATGCTTCAGAAGATGGTCAAAGTACAGGTGGTGGGGCCGAAGAAAGACCTGCAGGCCGTCGTGGACATCCTTTACCAGACCGGCACCGTCCACCTGGAGGATATCTCCAAGATCATCACTCCCGGTGACACCCTCCTCCGCCATCTCGACGTGGAGAAGAGCGGGGAGCTCGCAACCATCCTCGTAAAGATCGGAGGCATCGTCCAGGCATTGCCGAAGATCGGGGAGGAGGCAGGGAAGCAGGCGAGTCTGACCGGAGATCTCCACAAGATGGGCCATGAGGAGCTGATTGGCCGGGCAACCAGGGTGATTGGCGAGCTTGAGATTACAACCCGCGACCTTGCGGCAAAGAAGGGTGACCTGGAACTGGCGCTCGGATCCCTCTCCCGGTACGAGAAGATCATCGACAAGATCCAGCCGCTGGAGAGCCAGCTCCCTGTGCTGGAAGGGTTTGAGGTCACGGTCCTCCTGATCCAGAAGGAATTCTCAGAGGTTCTCGAGTATATCCAGACCGCCCTCCGTGAGATCACGAAGAACCAGTTCGAGCTCATCTCGGCCGACGTGGACGCGACCACCCTCGCAACGGTCCTCATCTTCAACAAGCGGTACTCGGAACAGGTCCATTCCTTTATCTTCTCCCAGAACGTGAACGAGGTGCGCCTTCCCCCTGAGTTTATGGGGAAGCCCTTCCTTGAGGTCCTCACCCTCATCGGGGAACGGAAGAAGCAGACAGTCATCGAGATGGCCGCCATCGATGAGAAGCTCCAGAAGCTCGCGACAACCTGGTACTCGGAACTGATCGTTTTACAAAGGATCCTTGAGGACAGGAACGCGGAACTGAACGTCTTTTCAAAATTCGGGCAGACCGAATATACCTTCGTGATCATGGGGTGGGTCCCGAAGAAGTACCTAAAAAAGACAAAGAAGGCTCTCTCCGATACCTTCGGGGCGCGGGTTATCTTGAACGAGATCGATGTGCCTGCCGATAAGATGGACGCGGCGCCCACCTTCTACGACAACCCCAGGTTCGTCAAACCCTTTGAATTCCTGGTCCAGCTCATCAGCCCCCCGAAGTACCGGGAGGTGGACCCGAGCCCACTCATGGCCATCTTCTTCCCCATCTTCTTCGGCCTCATGGTGGGCGACGTGGGGTATGGACTGATCATCCTTGCCTTTGCTCTCCTTCTGAAGCGGAAGTACCGACAGGTTGAGTGGCTTCAGATCCTGATGAATATCCTGATCCTCTCATCCTTTTCGTGCATCTTCTTCGGTCTCCTCTTCGGGGAGTTCTTCGGGAACTTGGGCGAGGTGTGGTGGGGGATGGAACCGGTCACCTTCATGGGGGTTACCTGGAACCGCATCGAGGCGATGATCCCCCTCCTGATCCTCGCCATCGCCATCGGGGTCTTCCACGTCTTCCTCGGCCTCTCCGTCGGGATCCTCAATTCGCTCACCAGGGGGAACAGGCATCATGTGTGCGACAAGTGCGGGATGATCATCGCCATCACTGGCCTGATCGTTACCATCACTGCGATGGCAGGCATCATCCCCGAGGTCCTGGTGAACCTCGGGATTGTCCTGATCCTGGTGGGGGTCCCCCTCATCATCTATGGCGGCGGATTCTTCGGGGTCTTTGAGATCATGTCCACGGTGGGGAACATCCTCTCCTATGCCCGGCTCATGGCCATCGGCATGGCCTCCGTGGTCCTCGCCCTCGTGGCGAACACGCTGGGGGGCTCGACGGATGTGGTCATCGTCGGGATCCTCATCGCGGCGATGCTTCACATCCTGAATATCATCCTCGCCATGTTCAGCCCCTTCATCCATTCCTTCCGTCTCCATGCGGTGGAATTCCACTCCAAGTTCTTCGAGGGTGGCGGCAACCTGTATTCCCCATTCAAGAAAAGGGAGGAAGGAAAAAGTGAATAGGTGCGCCTCCCGGGTCCCCTCCCGCGAATGCAGTGGAGATGACGACCAGGGGGTCGTAATGGTGTAGTGACCTTTCCCGGGAGGAGGATCAAACAGGATGTATCCATGCCATGCAGACACCACGAGCATGAAGCCCGTGATGAGAGGCGGTTGAGCAGGTTTAATATACACGATTACGTATCCAAAGAACGAAAGTAGGTGGTCTTTACTATGCCGGTAGACTGGGGAATACCCATCGGGGCGGGAATCGCCTTCGGTCTTGGTGCGATTGGAACAGGATTTGCACAATCCAAGATCGGTTCCGCAGGGGCTGGAACCATTGCAGAGAGGCCGGAGACCTTCGGGAACATGGTCGTCCTTGTTGCGATTCCTGAAACCATGGTCATTCTGGGCTTTGTGGTTGCATCCATGATCATGCTCATGCTGAAGTGAGCAGGCAGGAACAGTTACGTCCCCCGGGCATGCAGCAGGCCCCCCCGCATGGGGTGTGGAAGGCTGGCGTTGGGGAAAGAGTATCGACGTAAGAGAGAGGTGGAGCCATGCCGTATGAGGACCTGCTATCGGCCTTAAAGGCGAACGCCCAGGAGAGGATGAAGGAGATCCGGGACCGGGCCGAGGCGGAAGCACTGAAGATCCGGAGAGATGCAGAGGAAGGGGCACAGGGCATCCGCTCAGCCTACCTTGAAGAAGCAAGGCGGGCGGTTCAGCTGGAGAAAGGGAAGCTCATATCAAAGGTCGGGGCCGAGAAGAGGATGGCCTTTGCCAAAACGAAGGAAGACCTCTTCCGGCAGATCTTTGACCAGGCCGCCCTGAGGATGGCATCGGCGAGGGATCACCAAGGGTACCGGCTCTTATTGAAAAAGATACTCGGGGAGGCGATGGAAGAGCTTCCGGAGGAAGAGATCAGGGTCCACATCGATCCCCGTGACGAGCCGCTCTGCAGGGACATCCTCAGGGAGATGAAGCAGAACTGCGAGGTCGTCACCGATCTCACCACCATGGGTGGCCTGAATGCGACAACGGCTGATGAGCGGCTCATGATCTTCAACACCCTCGAGTCAAGGCTGGCACGGGCAAAGGAATTGATGAAATCAGAGATCATGTCGACGCTCTATGGCGACTAGCGTGGATTACGGGTATGTCAATGCCAGGATCAGGGGGATGAAGAGCCGCCTTCTTGGCCAGGAGCTCATGGAAGGCCTTATCCTCAAACCCGACACCGACGCTATCATCACCGAGCTCGAGAAGACCTCCTACCGGGCAGAGATCGAGAAGGCGTCCGTCCAGCATGCAGGTCTTACCTGTATCGAGGTTGCCCTGCGGACGGATATCGCCCGCACGTTCCGGAAAATCTATTCCCTCTTCGAGGAGGAGGTGGAGGAGAAGTACGCGAGGATCCTCCTGAACCGCTGGGACGTGCACAACATCAAGACCATCCTTCGCGGGAAGAACATCCATGAGACATCATCGGAGATTCTGGGGTGTCTCATCCCTGCAGGAGAGCTCGACGAAGCAACCCTCGTGGAACTTGTCAAGCAGCCGGATGTCCGGGGCGTCATCGATCTGCTCGCGACCTGGAGGATCTCATATGCAGCGCCCCTGACCAGGTACCTCAAGGAGTACAGCGAGAAGAGGGATCTCGCGGTAATGGAGTACGCCCTCGACCGGTTCTACTTTGAGTATGTCCTCGAGGCGATCCAAGATGATACCTACGATGACCGTGTCATGCGGGAGATGGTGGAGACCGAGATCGATCTGACGAACATCAGGTCGGTGCTGAAGATACTCAGGGACCGGATCCCCCTCGAGGAGGCCCAGGAGTTCCTCATCCCCGGCGGCTCTCTCAAGGTCGAGAGACTTGCGGCCCTCGTCAGGGCGGGGACCATCAAGGATGCGATGAAACAGCTTGCAGGCACCCACTATGAATTCCTCGGAAAGGTCCCCGAGGAGTTCGTCAAGCAGGAGAAGATCTCGGTCTTTGAGAAGGAGCTCGAAAGGTTCCTGATCCGGAAGGGAATCGGCGGGTTCCTGGGGGATCCTCTCTCCATCTCCATTGCAATCGGCTATGTCTGGGCAAAGTTCACCGAAGTGACGAACATCCGGATCATTGCCCGACTCAAGATGGCGGATGTGGATGAGAAGATCATCAGGGAGGAACTCGTCCATGTATAAGTTTGTCGTGGTCACGGATCCAGATACCGCGCCGGGCTTCCGTCTCGCCGGCGTCGAGGTGATGGAAGCCTCGAACCAGGAGGAGGCGAGGAGAGCCCTCAATACCCTCGTCTTCAAGGATGACACCGGGATCGTTGCGGTGAACGAGGAGTTCATGGCGGCGCTCGATGAGAAGCTCGTGGCGACCATCGAGAAGACGTACCGGCCCATCATGATCCCCATCCCCTCAAAGGTAAGGAAGATCGACAGGACCAGCTATATCGAACGGATGCTGCAGAGGGCAATCGGGTACAACATCGTAGTGAGGAGGTAGAGCGCATGATAGAGGGAGTCGTCGCACGCATCTCGGGCCCCGTGGTGATGGCGCATGGGATGAGGGGGTCGAAGATGTATGATGTGGTGAAGGTGGGAGAGGAGAAGCTGAACGGCGAGATCATCCGTCTCGATGGCGATGAGGCGGTTGTCCAGGTGTACGAGGATACCTCTGGCTTGAAGATCGGTGAGAAGGTGGGAAACACCGAGAACCCGCTCTCCGTGGAGCTCGGGCCCGGCCTCCTCACCTCCATTTACGATGGGATCCAGAGGCCCCTTGCCGTGCTCGTGGAGAAGAGCGGCAGCTTCATTCCCCGGGGTATCACCGTACCGGGCCTTGACCGGGGCAGGAAGTGGACTTTTAAACCCGCCGTGAGAACAGGGGACCGGGTCGGTGAGGGGGACGTCATCGGGACGGTTCCCGAGTACAATATGACACACCGGGTCATGGTGCCGCCCGGGATCTCAGGGAAGGTGGAGGAGATCCGGGCAGGATCCCACTCCGTTGGCGATCCCGTGTGCGTCCTGGAGGACGGGCAGGAAATCACCATGATGCAGCGCTGGCCGGTACGGAAGGGCAGGCCGTATCAGAAGAAACTCGACCCGGCGCTGCCTCTCATCACCGGCCAGAGGGTCTTTGATACCA
>Ga0335070_10001858_pt1 | contig 24510 bp, 22 predicted proteins | sample Lox_Sample_13_FD_206722 | JGI IMG/M metagenome (GOLD analysis project Ga0335070, IMG submission 206722) | Soil microbial communities from Loxahatchee National Wildlife Refuge, Florida, United States - Lox_Sample_1.3 | ecosystem: Environmental > Terrestrial > Soil > Wetlands | place: USA...
GGTCAGAGCCATATAGGCCTGAACATTCACACCCAAAGGACAGCTTGTCCTGCAGGGAGAGAGTTTTCGCTTTTCCAGATCCAGAGCCCGCGAAGGGCAATATGCCGGGGTTCTTTTCAGGGGAGGACGGTCATTATCATTAAGCGGGCAGACTTCCATACAACGTCCGCAGCCAGTGCAAAGATCATAGTCCACATACATGGGATCCTGAACAATGACGGCCCTGTATCCATCAGGGCCGCGTTTGATGGCTTCGACCCTCGCGTGCGTCATGGCCGTCACTAGCGGATGTCTCGTCACCTGAAGATAGAGGGGACGGAACTGGAAGTCCAGATCGTCGGGCCATTCGGTAAAGTGTTCCACACCGCCGGGCAGTTCCAGAAAATGAGTGGCCTTTGTAACCCATACCAGCGGCAGGCCGGATTGGGAGAGGTCCTGCGCCACCTTTAAGGCGCCGTAACCGGAGCCAATCAGCAGTACAGCCTTTTTCTGATTATTGAATAACGGGCGTCTGCGCATGGCTACTTCCCGATCTTGGCCTTCTTCTCCCGGCTTTTGAGAATAGCCTCGCCATACTCAATACCCCGATTAAAGGCTTGTAAATTAATTTCCCTTGTTGCTTGCGGGACAGAGGCCAGAACAGCATCACGCATTGCCTTGGTGCTGACAAGATTATAAGCCGCTGATAAAAAACCGAGCATGACAATGTTCGCCATCATCCTATTGCCCAGCTCCTCGGCAAAACGGGTAGCCGGCACGTGGTATATAATAACGCCGGAATGAGGGTTATTTATATGCACAAGGTCTGTGTCTACGATCAGGATTCCGCCGTCGCGGAGGCTCCCGACATTTTTGGAATAGCCCTCCTGACTCAGGCATATTAGAACCTGAGGTTCCTTCACGTAGGGAAAGAGTATTTCTTCCTTGCTGATGATTACCTGAGCTGAGCAGGCGCTGCCGCGGGCCTCGGGTCCGTATGCCTGCGTCATTGTGGCAAACTTATGATCGTACAGGGTGGCGGCTCTTCCCATGATGTCACCGGCTAGGATGATCCCCTGTCCGCCGAAACCCGTTATAAGGACATGCTTTTCGTGCTTCAACAACATATCCGTCACCGCGTAGTCTGACTTTCCGGCATGGCCGTACCATTAAAATCCGGCCAAACGCCAATATCATTTTTGCACACGAACTGATAATTGTCCATGAAGGTCGGCCTTTCCGTGTCCACAAATTTTCCCACCACTATATTACTGCTGAAATCCACAGGTGCGTCTTTCGGATCGATATCATTACGGATGACAGAGCGTTCATGATAAAATTTTAAAGTCTCCAGAGCGGTCCCCATTCTGTTGCGTCGTCCGAATGATGTGGGACATGGGGTCAGTATCTCGACAAAGGTGAATCCGCGTTTTTGCATTGCTTCGGTGATGGAGTTCGTGATTCTGCGGGTATGTAAGGTCGTCCATCTTGCGACATACACTGAACCGCACGCAGAGGCAAGGTAACAGAAGTTAAAAGGCTCTTCCGGGCAGCCCGAGACGCTGCTGGTGGTCTTCGCCCCGAAAGGCGTGCTCGGTGCCATCTGTCCGCCCGTCATTCCATAGTTCAGATTGTTCACGCATATAACAGTGATGTCGATATTGCGACGGGCCGCGTGGATGAAATGATTACCACCGATAGCCAGCAGGTCGCCGTCGCCGGAGATGACAAGCACCTTTATTTCGGGCCTGGCCAGCTTCAAGCCAGTGGCGAACGCTATGGCACGGCCATGTGTGGTATGAAATGAATCCAACCGGATATACCCGGCCATACGCGCAGTACAGCCGATACCGGAAACGACCGCAGTCTTATCCGGATCAAAGCCGGATTTCTGAACGGCTGCTATCACGGAACTGAATACAGTACCGATCCCGCAACCTGCACACCAAATATGCGGGAGCCGCTCGCTCCGAAGCAACGCCTCCATAGGATGCGGCGGTATAATCTTTTTGGCCTTATTGTTTTTCATTATCTTCTCCTAGCTGACTGGCGGGACACCCGTTTTACGTGTGTTTTTTTATTTTTCAAACGAACTTTTGAGGTTGCCGCATTTTCAATGGCGTCAAGGATAGTCCTGGGATGGATGATTGAGCCGCCTAAGTGGGATACTAAATGCACGGGACAAGCACCGCCTGCACACCTCTGTAATTCAAGGACCATCTGGCCCGCATTAATCTCAGGCATAATAAGGGCACGCACGCGAGCGGCCACATCCCGGATCATGTCTTCGGGAAACGGCCAGACTGTTTCGAGTTTAATGAGTCCGGCGCGCAAGCCGTTGGCTCGCGCCTCCCGGACGGCCTGCTTGGCCGACCGTGCGCTGATTCCGTAAGCCACTACTACGACCTCAGCATCATCTAGGTAAATATTTTCTGTTCGGATAATGTCGTCCGCGTTGCTTACAATTTTCTGAATCAGGCGATTTACCATCTGTGCCTGCGTCTCCTCATCCATCCCCGGATAGCCGCGCTCATCATGCGTCAGCCCCGTAATATGGATCCGGTAACCATCCCCGCAGTTTGCCATAGGGGTAACCCAGTCCCGATCCGGGTGATAAGGCAGGTAATTGCCCGGAGGCACCTTGGGTTTGCGCCGCTCGATAAGTTTAATCTCCTTCTCGGGTGGAATCATTACCCGCTCAGTCATATGGCCGACTACTTCATCAGCCATAATAATCACAGGAATACGGTACTTCTCACTCAGGTTAAAGGCACGGATGGTAAAGTCAAACATCTCCTGGGGGCTCGAAGGGGCGAGTGCAATGATCTCATAATGGCCATGCGATCCCCAGCGTGCCTGCATCATGTCTCCTTGGCCAACCAAAGTCGGAAGGCCTGTACTCGGTCCGGCCCTCTGCACATTACATACAACACACGGCGTTTCTGTACAAATGCCCAGCCCGATATTCTCCATCATAAGAGAAAAGCCCGGACCAGACGTGCTGGTCATGGACTTCACGCCTCCCCAGCTTGCTCCGAGAACAGCCGCCATGGATCCAAGCTCATCTTCCATCTGGATGTATATACCACCGAGTTCAGGAAGCCTGCGTGACATGCGTTCGGCAACTTCTGTCGCCGGGGTGATCGGATATCCGGCAAAAAATCGGCAACCAGCAGCCAGAGCGCCCTCGCAGCAGGCATAGTCGCCATTCATAAAATGCATCCCGGTTAATACGGCTTTATTGGCCAAGTAAACCTCCCTAAAAACTTCATGTTGTTTCTGTTGTTTCGATAGAGTATATTGCAAATTCGGGACACAGCGCTTCGCAGAAATGACAGTTGACGCATTTTGATTCATCAGTCACCGCGGGCGTATGATAACCTTTTAAGTTGAATGCCGGTGACATGCAAAGAACATTCCGCGGACAGTATTCAACGCAGAAGCCACAGCCCTTGCATCGGTCCTCAATAATAATCACCTTACCCCGGCTCGCCTTTATATTTTCCAAGTCCAGGGGTTTTCTCCAGTATTTCATACGGATTTCCTCGTTTTCAATTTACCACTCTAAGTAAACTTGAAAAGAAAATATATTATGGGAAATAAGGGTGCATGTCAATAGTGTTCTGTTGCCCTCAAAAGTTACGAGGTATGTCAGAGAATAGGATATGCTTTTACTTGACAGGAGATGTAATTTACGTCATTTCTCATATGACTACGACAAATAATCACCCTTGGAAAGGAGGGTTACCATGGATAGATATGATATATATATTGGCGGTTCTTTTCAAAAAACCGATAAAGTTTTAAAAGTTACTAACCCATATAGCAGCGAGGTCTTCGCTGAGACATATTTAGGCGGAGAGGCTGAACTTGAGACTGCAATTTTAAAAGCCCTGTCAGTGGAAAATGCCTTGAGGGTGATGGGTTCTTTTCAGCGATTTGAGATTCTCCGGCACATTGCGAATGCTATAAATCAAAAGAAGGATCATTTGTCAAAGGTGCTGGCAAAGGAGGCAGGGAAACCTTTGATGTATGCGGGGGGCGAAATTGACCGCTCAAGCCAGACCTTTCTCGTAGCAGCAGAAGAGGCAAAAAGACTCCCCAGGGAATATATCGGTCTCGACTGGACACCCGCCGGCAAAGACAAGGAAGGCATCATAAAATATTTTCCCGTTGGTTTGGTGGCAGGCATATCACCGTTTAATTTCCCGATGAATCTAGCCGCACATAAGATCGCCCCGGCAATAGCTGCAGGCTGTCCCATTATTTTAAAGCCCGCATCCGCAACCCCTTTATCCACACTGGAGCTGGCAAAAATTATCGACGAGACTTCACTGCCGAAGGGAGCGCTGTCCGTCATCCCTATGGACAGGACAACAGGGATGAAGCTTGTAACAGATGAGAGGTTCAAGCTTCTCACATTCACCGGCTCACCGGATGTGGGATGGAGGATGAAGAGAGAGGCGGGCAAAAAAAAGGTGATCCTCGAACTTGGAGGGAACGCCGGTGTCATTGTAACAGGAAGCGCCGACATTGACTTTGCCGTAAAAAGGTGCATCTTCGGCGGTTTTGCCTATTCGGGGCAGATCTGCATTCATGCCCAGCGGATATTTGTTGAAAGAAAGATTTTCAATGAATTTTTAGAGAAATTCATGGTGTCTGCGTGCAGTTTAAAATGCGGCGATGCCCTTCATCCCAAAACTCAGTTTTGCGTTATGATCGATGAACCCAATGCAAAACGGGTTGATGACTGGGTAAGAGAAGCAGTAGCGAACGGTGCGAAGCTGCTATGCGGGGGGAAAAGACAAGGTTCATTCTTTGAGCCCACCGTCCTGACAAATACAAATAGATCCATGAAGGTAAACAATCTGGAAGTCTTCGGACCGGTTGTTACTATAGAACCATACACAACTTTTCACGACGCAGTCGGCATGGTGAACGATACTAATTTTGGCCTGCAGGCAGGAGTTTTTACCCATAATATGAACGAAATAAACTACGCATTTATGAACTTGGAAGTCGGGGGTGTCATAATTAATGATGTCCCCACTTTTCGTGTGGATCACATGCCATATGGGGGGATAAAAGATTCCGGTCTGGGGAGGGAAGGTCTCAAATATGCCATTCTGGATATGATGGAGCCGAAAATACTGGTAACGGACACCCGTTAATGTTATAAACCCTGCCACTCCGGGAGCTGTATAAATTGCTGTTTAATGGAAACGACCGAAGTGGGTGTGTGTTAATCTCCATATTCAAAATGAATTTGAGATTGCTTCGGTCGTTTAGCTTCCTGTTTCTGCTATACTTCTTTATTTAGCAGACATCTTGTAGCGTTCTTCCATCATCTTTGCCAGATCGAGTCCTGTCAGGGTCTTCATCTGCTCGAAGAAGGAGTTCACCGATCCGGCCAGGTTTCCCACTAGGTGCGGAAGACCTCCGCCTCCGCCGCTCCCGCTTCCGCCGTCCACTACGGTCAGTCTTTCCACATTCAGGTTGGAAGCTATTACCTTGGACACATGTCCCACCAGCTCCGGCAGGAGCTGGATCATGAACAGGTCCTTGCTGTTCGGATGCTCCCACTGTTCACGGAGCAGCTTGAGGGCATCCGCCTTGGCCTTCCCCTCCTCAAACGTAAAGGCGGCATCTCCCACGGCCTTCATCTGCTGGGCTTCCTTCGCCGCTTCCGCGGGAATGACGACCTCCGCCTGATACTTCAGCTTATTTGTCTCAACTCTCCTCTGTTCCAGGGTCTTTGTCTCCTCCATACGGGAGATCTCACCGGCTACCTTGGCCTTCTCCTCGGCCCGGTTTGCCTCCGCCTTCCAGACCGCCTGCTGTACACGGAAGTTCATGTCCGACTGCACGATCGACTGCCTCGCCTCTATGTCCGCTATCTCCGCAACCTTCTTCCCCTCCGCTTCCTTCTTGCTCGCCTCAGCGTTGGATTCCGCCTCGACGATCCTGGCGTCACGCTGAACCTCGGCGTTCTTCTTCCTGGCTATCGCCTCCAGGTAACCCTTGTCATCCTTGATCTCCTGGATCTTGAACGTATCCAGAACAAGTCCCAGCCTCTGCATATCCTCCCTGGCCTCTTTGGCTACCTGCTGTGCCAAGGCTATCCGGTTGGCATTCGCCTCTTCCGGCTGCAGTGTCGCCAGGATGCCCCGGAGCGTACCTTCAAGTATCTCTCTCGCTGTTGTGGCTATGGCCGTAGAACTCTTTCCCAAGAACCTCTCGATGGCATTCCCCAGGCCGTCTTCCATCGTCCCGGCAATCTTGATATTCGCCATCGCCTTTACATTCACAGGAATCGTCCCTCTCGTCAATGCCCCCGCCACATCCATCTCGATCGGCATAGTATTGAGCGATATCGTCCTCACCGTCTCAATCAGGGGGATCTTTAACCCTCTCCCTCCCTTGATCACGCGGTAGCCTATCACCTTCTTGTCCTTATCCTTGAACTGCCGCCCGGAAAAGATCATCACCTCGTTGGGCTCGCAGATCTTCATGTTGGCCTTGATGTAAATGATGATTGCCATGATGACCAACGCAGCAATAAAAATGCCTACCATCCCTATATCCATGTCCATAACCTCCTGATTTACTTCTCTTGTTCTATATTTGTTATTATTTCTTTTATTATCGTATTCTGTTCTAAGAGGATTCGAGGATTAAAAGGTTCAAGTGTAGTTTCACTCGACCCCTATTCCATTAAATCCTTTCTTTATATGTCATAATACAACGCAAACTCATAAGGATGGGGACGAAGCCTGATCATGTCATCCTCCCTCTTCCTCTTGTATTCTATCCACACCTGGATCAGGTCTTCCGTAAAGACATCACCCTTAAGCAGATACTTGTGCTCCCTCTCCAGGGCGTCCAGTACCTCCGAGAGTGAACCCGGCGTTGCCTTGATGTGCGACTTCTCCTCATGAGAGAGTTCATAGATGTCCTCGTCTATCGGCGGAGGCGGCTCGATCTCGTTCTCGATACCGTCCAGGCCTGCCATCAACATCGCCGCCAGCGCCAGGTACGGATTGCACGAACAGTCGGGACACCTAAACTCGATCCTCTTCGCCTTCTCCGTCGGTGAATACATCGGTATACGGACGCAGGCGCTCCGGTTCCGCATGGAGTACACAAGGTTGATCGGCGCCTCGTATCCCGGCACGAGTCTCCGGTAAGAGTTCGTCGTGGGTGACGTAAACGCCAGAAGTGAAGGCGCATGGTGCAGGAGCCCCCCGATATAATGTCTGCAGAGCTTGCTGATCCCCCCGTAGCCGCTGGGATCGTAAAACAGGTTCCTCCCGCCCCTCCACAGGCTCTGGTGCACGTGCATCCCGGAGCCGTTATCCATAAAAAGCGGCTTCGGCATGAAGGTCACCGTCTTCCCGTGCGCCCGGGCCACATTCTTCGCCACGTACTTGTACTTCATCAGCATGTCCCCGGTGCCCACCAGGTTATTGATCTTCACCCCGATCTCGCACTGACCCGCCGTCGCTACCTCATGGTGGTGCAGAATGACAGGTATCCCCACCTCCGTCATCACCTTGCACATCTTCGCCCTCAGGTTCTGCAGGCTGTCCATCGGCGGCACAGGGAAGTAACCCTCTTTATACCGGGGCTTGTACCCCAGGTTCGGCTCCTCGTCTCTGGCCGTGTTCCAGAAACCCTCCGATGAATCGATCCGGTAAAAACCCGTATTGTAGCTCTGCTCAAAACGTATATCGTCAAATATGTAAAACTCCGGCTCCGGCCCGAAAAAGACCTGATCCGCTATCCCGCAGACTGATAGATACCTCTCCGCCTTCTGTCCCACGTTCCGCGGGTCCCGGGAATACGGTATCTGGGTGATCGGGTCCTTGACGTTGCAGATCATGCTCAGCGTCGGATCCTCGGCAAAGGGATCGACAAACGCCGTCTCCGGGTCCGGCTTGATCAGCATGTCGCTCTCGTTGATCGGCTGGAATCCCCGGATGCTCGAACCGTCGAAACCGATCCCGTGGATCACCAGGTCCTCGTCCAGCTGATTGATCGGTATCGTGATGTGCTGCCACAGGCCAGGTATGTCCGTAAACTTCAGGTCGATGAACTCCAGATTCTTCTCCCTGGAATATTTTATTAACTCTTTAAGGTTCATAATACTCACACTCCCTCTATTATCCTATCGCCTTGCCGCCCCGCTCGCCGGTGCGGATGCGGACGACCTCATGCAGATCCAAAACGAAGATCTTCCCGTCGCCGATCTCGCCCGTCCGGGCACCCTTGATGATCGCCTGTACCGTCGGCTCGACAAAATCCTCGTTGCAGGCTATCTCCAGCTTGATCTTCTTCAAAAGGCTGCCCACCTCCTTGGCGCCACGGTATACTTCCGTTAAACCCTTCTGCCTGCCGCGACCCAGGACGTTGGATACGGTCATCAGATTCACCTCCACATCCTCCAGCGCCTTCATCACCTCGTCCAGCTTGTGCGGCTGTATAATCGCAACTATGTATTTCATCTCTCAACCCTCCTTATTCGACCAGGGTATAGGCTGATTCGCTCTGCTGGCTCAGATCGAGGCCGATGATTTCGTCTTTCTTCTCAACCCTCATGCCGACTAACGCATCTACAAATTTGAAGAGTATCCAGGTCATTACGACTGCAAAAACGATGGCACTCACCGCATATAGACATTGAACCAGAAACTGATGAATGTTGCCGAAGAGTAATCCATCAGCGCCATCACTATTGACGATCTTTTCCGCAAAAAGTCCCGTTGCCAAAGTCCCCCAGATACCGCCAACACCATGAACGCCAAAGACATCAAGGGCATCATCATATTTGAAAATAGCCTTTACCTTGGCGATGGCGATATAGCAGAATACGCTGACTAGAATGCCGATAAACATGGCGTTCATAGGATTCACAAATCCGCAGGCCGGGGTGATTGCAACAAGTCCGGCCACAACGCCCGTTGCCACACCCAGGACTGTCGGAGAGCCATGCTGTTGCCATTCAATAAGCGCCCACGTAAGTCCCGCTGCCGCCGTCGCCGTATTGGTCGTAATAAACGCATTGGCTGCCAGTTCATTCGCTGCCAGGGCGCTGCCGGCATTGAATCCAAACCACCCGAACCAAAGTAAAGCCGACCCCATTACGGTGAAGGGGAGGTTATGGGGTCTATAAGTCCCTCCATTATTACCAAATCCGACTCTTTTGCCGATCAGATAAGCCAGCACCAGCGCCGAAACTCCGGAACTGGTATGAACGACAATACCACCCGCAAAGTCCATGGCACCGATTTTCTTCAACCAGCCGCCGGTGCCCCAAACCCAATGGCCTATTGGATCATACACAAACGTAGCCCAAAGGATCGTAAAAATGAGGAAAGCGGAAAATTTCATTCTTTCCGCAAAGGCACCACACATCAATGCCGGTGTGATGACAGCGAACATGCACTGAAAGATCATGAAGACCGAATGGGGAATCGTGGTAGCATAATCAGAATTCGGCTGCCCCCCTACCCCTCTCAATCCTACCCAATCAAACCCTCCGATGATGCCTGCCCCTGTATCTGGTCCAAACGTTAAAGAGTATCCATACAATATCCACTGTAAACTGATGATACACAAGATAATGAAGCATTGCATCAATACTGAAAGGACATTTTTCCTTCTCACCAAACCGCCGTAAAAAAGGGCCAGTGCCGGCATCGTCATGAGCAGAACCAATGCCGATGATGCCAATACCCAAGCTGTATCGCCCGAATTCATGATTTATACCTCCTGATTTTATAATAACTTTTTTCTATTAGAGCAATTATGGTGCCACGCATATAACTAATTGATTATTATGATTATTTATTGATATACGTATCTAATTAAATAAATAAATGTAACAATTATGTATCAAAACAAAATAAGTTGGACAAAATTGTAACCCATTTTTTTCGTTTGACACATAGGCCGTATTTCACCCATAATATCATCACTTTTTTCAACATATGGGGATATTATGACAAGGGCTGATGAAGGATTGCCATTTCTGCTAAGGTATGAAAATGTGGCTGATTACAGGAATGGTGAGATATGGATATTGGATAGGAGAGCCTATCCGCTGAGAGAAGAAGTCGTGCGATGCACTGATTACCACGAAGTCGCAAAGGCGATCGCGGATATGGTTACACAGAGCGGGGGACCCTGGCTCGCGGCCGCCCTGGGGATGGTAAGTGCGGCTAGATGGGTGCGCAATCTTCCGTCGGAAAAGGCAAAGAAAGAATTAGAACACGCGGCGGATGTGCTGAGCCGTGCCCGTCCCACAACCTCTGCGAACATGAGAACCCATATCCAGCGAATTCTCAAGGCAGCCGTGGATGCCATAGACCGGGGTGAGGATACAGAAGCTGTTACATATGCCTACGTGCTAAAGAGCCTGGAAAGTCGCTACCGTAATTCTCGTAAGATGGCAACATATACCGTTGAACTGCTGCCGGATGACGTTACAATTCTTACCCATTGTTATGCGGAGACCCTCATCGGTTTTATACTCTTGGTTTCTCAAGAGAGAGGAAAGAGAATATCATTGATCTGCCCGGAGACCAGACCCTATCTCCAGGGGGCAAGACTAACCGCCAGTGTGGCCTATGACATGGGTGTACCGGTAACCGTAATTACTGACAATATGCCAGCATATGTCCTGTCAAAAGGAATGGCCCAGGTGTTCATTTCAGCCGCTGACTTGGTCACGCTGGATGGTCATGTGGTCAACAAGATAGGTACATTCCAGATAGCACTGGCAGCTCATTTTCACGGCGTGCCTTATTACGCCCTAGGAACACCATCTGCGGACTGTCCCTCTTTATCATCGGTAGAAATTGAGGAAAGAAATCCGGAAGAGACGGTCCATGCATTCGGTGTCCGTACAACTAAGATCGGCGTGAAAGGCTACTATCCCGCTTTTGATATCACGCCTCCCGAATTGGTAAGTGCTATAATCACTCCCAAAGGGGTCTATACACCATTTGACTTGAAAAGATATTACCTATAGATATAGTCTTGCATGAGGGGATTGAATGCTATACGAGGCAGTTAGAAAAGGTCTATTTGAGGCAGTTTTAAAGCTATATCGAAAAGACTTCATTCAGTTAAATTCCGGAAATGTAAGTGTATGCGCTTCGGCCGAGCACCTTGTGATCACACCGACAGGCATTCCTTACGATGATATGACAGCTGAAGATATGGTAATAATAGACCTCAACGGTGCAGTAATCGAGGGTGACCACAAGCCGTCCTCCGAAACACCAATGCACATTACTGTATATAAAAACATACCTGCTGTGAAGGCCATCGTACACACCCATTCGCCGTACGCACTCGCCTTTGCGGTAGTCGGCAGGGGTATTCCGGTAATAAGTACGGAGGGATTAGCATTACGCGGACCGGTGCCGGTCGCTGACTATGCATGCCCGGGTACAGAGGCGCAGGGATGGGCAGCAATTAAGGCGATGAAAGGACCTCCGTCAGTAACAGGCACGCTGTTAAAGAACCATGGTATACTGGCAACAGGAAAAACACTTTCGTATGCATATTCAAACGCATGCCGGATTGAAATGGCCGCGAAGGTCTATCACCTTGCCTTACAGATTGGCAACCCGGATATACTAACGGATAAACAGATCGAGGAGATCAGAAACTTGTATCTCACGAAAAAATAGGCAATCTTTGTAAGGCCAAATACTGAATTTGCTGTACTAGGAATATATATAAACAAACCGAGGTTACATAATGATAGAATTCTTCAAGATGAGCGGAAGCGGAAATGATTTCATTATTATTGAAAACAGAAGTCAGTCCCTGGCTGTGAAAAATCTCGCGGAATTTGCAAAAAAGATCTGCGAGCGTAATGTGGCTGTAGGGGCGGACGGATTGATTCTTATAGAAAATTCCAGCCGTGCCGATTTCCGGTGGCGCTTTTTCAACGCCGATGGCAGCGAAGTGGACATGTGCGGCAACGGTGGAAGGTGCGCTGCCCGATATGCCTTTATCAAGGGCATTGCAGGCAAAAGACTATCCTTTGAAACAAGTGCAGGTATCATAGATGCCGAGGTCAAAGGTGATGTAGTTAAACTTAGAATGACCGACCCGCACAATGCGAAGATCAATTTTTCAATTATGATTGAGAATCGGTCTCTTGAAGTGAACTTCATCAATACAGGTGTCCCCCACATTGTTTATTTCGTACATAACCTTGAGGGGTTCGATGTATTCAACGTTGGCCGTAAAATTCGCTATCATAAAGAATTTCAACCTGAGGGGACGAATGCGAATTTCATGGAAGTCATAGACAGGCACACTATTAGGGTCAGAACATATGAGAGGGGTGTGGAAGACGAAACCCTGGCCTGCGGGACCGGTGCTGTAGCGTCAGCCCTGATTTCATCTGGAAAAGGGTTAGTTGAATCACCCGTTGATGTTAGGGTAAAAAGCGGTGAAACTCTGAAGATATATTTCCAAAAGACAAACAGTGAATTTAAAGATATTTATCTTGAAGGAAAAGCCAAAGTAGTTTATGAAGGACGCCTCTGGGAAGAAGCTTATTAATTTTCAAGCGTCGCTAATTCAATCACGGCTTTTGAAAAAATGAAAACAGTCTTAGAAAGTGCTCAGGATTTTCTTTCGACCATTCTAGCGCTCGCTTCACTGCAAAGACAAAAACTCGTGCTTTGCACTCAAACATTTGCCTTTGCGATCATTTCACTTCGCTAAGAATGGTTACGAAAAAATCTCTAATTCGCCCTTCCTAAAACTGTTTTCTTAAGCCTTGAATAGGGAGGTATTTCGTTTTGCAGATCGCAGACCGGCTTAAAAAAATTCCACCTTACCTTTTTGTGGAGCTCAGAAAAAAAATCAATAAAGCGAAGTCCGATGGGATCGACGTTATCAGTCTTGCTATCGGTGATCCGGTGGAACCGACGCCGGGCTCTATTATTGATGAACTATGCTTGAAATCACAGGATCCGGAAAATCATCGCTATCCCACTGATGAAGAAAAGGGGATGCTTGCTTTTCGCCAGGAAGTTGCCTGCTGGTATAATACAAGATTCGGTGTGTCGCTCGATCCCAGAAATGAAATTCTGGGTCTCATCGGGTCCAAAGAAGGCTGTCACCATTTTGTCCTGGGCTGTATTAATCCAGGCGATATCGTTTTAATGACAGATCCAGGATACCCGGCTTACCGGGCGAGCATCCTCATGGGCGGCGGTGTGCCCTACAACATACCAATCCTGGAGAAAAATAAATATCTCCCTGTCTTTGAAGACATCCCAACAAACGTAGCAAAGAAGGCGCGCGGGATGTTTCTCAACTACCCGAACAATCCCACCGGTGCCTGCGCAACAAGAAAATTCTTTGATCGTCTTGTAGATTTTGCCAGGCAGTTCGACATAGCAGTCTGTTATGATAATCCTTACGGTGAAATCCTGTTTGACGGCCAGGAGCGCCTTAGTTTTCTTATGGCCGGCGGCGCCAGAGAAGTAGGGGTTGAACTAAACTCCCTTTCCAAACTCTTTAATATGACGGGCTGGCGCATAGGCATGGCTGTCGGTAATCCTGATATAATTGCGGCCATGAGCAAGGTTAAAGAAAATACCGATTCCGGAATCTTTAATCCGATTCAATACGCGGGAATTCATGCCCTGAAATATGAGGCAAAGAACATCGACCACATGCTTCAGATTTATGGGCATCGGCGGGAAATGGTTCTTGCAGCACTCAAACGCTTGGGTATAGTCTTTGATCCTCCGAAGGGAACATTCTACCTATGGGTTCCTGTACCCCGCGGCATGACATCCTTGGAATTCACTAACATCCTGTTTGATAAAGCGGCCGTTGTTGTCGCCGCGGGTACGGCATACGGCCAATATGGAGAAGGGTACATAAGGATTTCCCTGACTGTTTCCGATGATAGACTTAAAGAAGCAATGGCGCGGATAGAAAAAGCATTGTCCTGATATAAAATGGATTTACTGCAACTCGTAATTTGTCTCCCAACCACATCTCTCTGTAAAAAATGCAGATCCTTAGAGTCGGATGTCTGATAATGCAGGACTATGCCTTCCCTATTTGTACGGAAGAGAAGATCGGGAAATGCCTGTAAAACTGCCCTCATTTCAGAATTTGCCTGGAGTAATTCCTGCGAGCTGAGATCGAGCGAGCGCTCCAGCATCTCACGATCTGTATCTATCTGCCGATATGCCTCATTGACGGCATCAATAAAACTTTCCCATTCTTTGGGGATGGAATCCATTTTCCCCAAATAGCGTTTCAGTTGCCTTTTCAACAGGCTGTGCATCTTATCCATTACTAACCCTCTGAAAAAGCAGTAATTGTCATAGTTTGATTGTGCAATTCACAAGGAACACCTTTGGTAAATGGTGATATCTCACCATATGAATAGAATCCCGTCAGAGCGGCTTGTGCACCCAGTATATCACGGACGCCTTCTATCTCTTCCTCGATTCGCTGCTTTAAAATCAGTTTTCTCCCCACACAACTGATTAAAATCGCCAACTCCGGAGAAAAACCGATAATGTCAAGACTCGTTTTTGCAGCCTCAACGGCACCGTCTATCAAACGGTCAAAATTGGCTTTCATCAGGCGCGCGTATGCACCCTCAGGAACATCACCGGCAAATGTCATACTCTGATCCTCTTCGTTTACAGAAAGGATAGTCCGAACCACCCCTCTTTCACCTTCCCTGATCCGGATACTCAGAGGAAAAAGGAGCCCTGTCGAAGGCAGACCTTTCGCATGCTCACCTAGATACTTTTTATAAAGCATCAGGGCCGATTTCCCGTCAAGTTCATACAGAACATTGCCCTTTGAACGTGTAATCAACCTCTCGGGGCCAAATGGATCCCATCCTCCGAAGGAGGCATAACCTACTCGCAAGCGATTCCCGTACAATCCCAGAACAGCAACGGTATCCTTATCAGGTTCATCATCCCACAGCACATATGTTTCCATGAAAAGGGCCCCGTCTCCGGACAATCCTCCCGTGATTGAGGTATGCTCAGGGAGATGTTTTATCAATCCCTTTACAAGCTCACTTCCGTTTATCTTCAGGCCGTCAGAGAGAACAAAGACGTGCACCAAATCTTTCTTCTCAAGAGATCGGGCAAGCTCTTGCCCGACTTGAAAACTGTTCTCCATCTTATCTATTTTGATTTTTGTGCCTCTTAGTTGCGTATATTCAAAGCTGACAGCAGTAACAACAAGAGAATTATCAGATACCTGTGTGCCGCAAATCTCTCCTGCTGTCGAACAGCCCAGAAGATGGGCATTAGGATAAACCTTCTTGAGTTCTGCAAGCCGTATCTTGTCCCGAAGTATTGACTTATTTCCGAAAAGAAGAACCAACTGGGCGGAAGCACCCAAATCTCCAGGATTGCCCGGTTCCCAACCCCCGGCTTCCGTCCATCTTCTTTGTTCAATGTTCATCAGATGCCTCCCGCCTCTTTTGTTCTGATTGTGAAAGTCTTATCCTTTCCATGACCTTTTACTATATTAACTTCTTCCTGTGTAGGGATTTCTGCGTTATCAATACAATTGCGAGTTTGTCATATTAACTATAGGAAGCTTCTCCGACTGCTAATGTGTACACAGCTTTTATTTTTCTTATCAATTCATTAGTATCATTCATTACTTGACAAAAATAAAAAAGTGAGTAAAAGCTTCATCCCATCAAATAGAAATTGAATGTTAAAAATCCATTGTGATTAGTTATTATATCAAATATAATTACTTATTATTTCATTTGATTCAGAAGTATGAAAATATTCAGGACTAACAGCGATTCACCGGTATCTAAATATTTTAAATTCGGTATTGCATTATTTGCATTATTGCTATTGTCGAATTCTGTTTTATTGTACCTCTACATAAAAGAAAAAAATAACAATAAAAATCTTTCCGGTATAATCGACAAAACAAATAAAGACTTTAGCCAGATCCATGAATCCCTAAAGCAGAAAGATTTACAAAAGGCGTTCCGGCATCTGACAGAAGCGCAAAAGCAAGTCATCGCTATGCTGCCTCCGACTTCAGCATCTTCTTCAAAACCGGCGGAGGAAACAAAAGAATCGTCTGCTGTCTTACCGACAAGAGTCAAAGAAACACCGGCACCATCTCAGCCGATTGTGAGCATGGCCGCATCTGCCCAGGAAGCACCCTATCCCTTTATCTTTGCCGATCAAGGTGAATACCTTCTTGTATGCGAAAAGGATACAAAAATTCTTCATATCTTCCGATTCATGGACGAAAAATTTTCTCTCGTAAAGCAATACCCGTGCATCATTGGAGCAAACAATCACGCCAAGAGACTGGAGGGAGACTTTGCCACTCCTGAAGGGGTTTACTTTTTCTTGCGGTTTGCTTCTGGCAGAACACTCGCGGAAAAGTATGGATATGGAGCTTTTGTCTTAAATTATCCCAATTTCCTAGATCGCAAGGAAAGAAAGGAAGGAGGCGGAATCTGGATACATGGCCACAGCCCGGGCAAAACCATAGGTGTAGACGTTCTGGATACGCAAGGCTGTATTGCGGTAAGCAATGAAGCATTGAAAGAAATGAGCGGCTTCCTGAAACCGAACGGCACTCCTATTGCGATTGTTAATAAGCTTCAGTTTACAAAACTTGACAGTCAAAAGGAACAAGAAAAAGAACTAAGAAACTTTCTTAATTCCTGGAGGCAGGCATGGGAAAGCATCAACACAAAAAAATATTTAAGCTTTTATTCCTCAGCTTTTGTCAATGCCGAGGGGATGAGCTATAACGCCTTCAAGCAGCACAAGGAAAGGACAAACAGAAGTAAAAAATATATCAAGGTAAAAATGGAAAATCTAGCGATCCTTATACCTCCGGAACACGGTGGTAATGTTGCCGTTGCCAGATTTCAGCAGAGATACAGCTCCAATAACTATAAAGTGGATAGTAAAAAAATATTTTACCTGAAAAAAGGGCAGGCCGGATGGCAGATCATAGGCGAATCTTCATATTAGTTTGCGTGACACTTGTTCTTCTTCTCTTCGCTGCCAATTCTATTACAGTTAATCAGACTGTTTCATCAAGATCAGAAAAACCAAGTTTTCAAGTGCAAAAGTTTTTCAATGGTACAAACCAGGAGGTTACCGTACACTTTGTATCCGGAGAAGAAAGAGGTCCAACCCTTCTTATTTTTGCAGGAATCCACGGGGATGAATCGGGCGGATATTTAACGGCAGAGAGATATGCGGATATCAAAGTAAAAAGGGGGAACTTGATTATAGTACCGCGTCTGAACTTGCCAGCCGTTTTGAGAGGAAAGCGGCAGGGCCTGAGCGGAGACATGAACCGCCTTTTTCATCTGCCTGAAAACGGCAATTCCAACCCTGATATTAAAGTTGTTGACCTGGCAAAAACTCTAATTAAACGCGCCGATTATGTCCTGAACCTCCATCAGGGTTCAGGATTTTACTCCCCCACATGGATTTCCCCCAAAAGAAATCCTTACAAGTGGGGACAATGCAATGTTATCGATGCCCTTATTTTTGATTTGCCCAATGGCGATAAACTGGAACTAGCCAACTTTGCCAGGAGGATAGCAGCCAGATCAAATTCCAAAATAGAAAACAAGAAATTTCACTTCCAGGTAAATAACACGAACACCGCGAGCAATAAATCGCTCCATAAGGAGCAGAGAATGTCACTTACTTATTATGCCCTGTACCAGCAGCATAAAACTGCACTGGCATTTGAAGCGACCCATAATTGCAGCCTGCCTCAGGCAATCTCATTTCTAACAATCGCCATAAATTCCATGATTGAGGAGGTTGGCATGCAGGCTGAAAATCCTCCTTCAGCTGATCTTTCGACAATTAGAAAGGAGCTTACAGATAAAAAAATTAAAACGTGATATCTTTCTACTCTGCTCACCCTACATTGTTAGGGTGAAAAAGTAATTCGCATTAGCCGACCCTCATGGGCTCAATAATATTCTTTTATCATTGACACAGACCATATCTCTATCTTATATTTCCTGTTGAAAAACATATCCATCATATTAAGATAAGCAGCTGCATGAATCCGGCAGCGAGCGAATGGGTAATATAATTATTTCTTGTGGGTTGTAGATTCTCCTTAGTTAATTGCAGAGGGCTTGAATTTCTGAAATCTACATTTAATTTTCCTGGAAGGCACGCTCTTTTTACAAGATGAAAATCAGCACATATATATGCCTGAGTGTTACAGCAGCAGTAACCGTGTTTTCCCTGGTGAATCTCCCGCGCATCCTTGATGCGAATGTGGGCAGGAAAATGAAGTCATTTGAAAACGTAACAGGTAAGGTCATACAGCTTCCGGCACCTGCATTCAAAGGACGAGTTTCGGTAGAAGAAGCTTTATCAAAGCGTGAGTCAATCAGGAATTTCACCTCTGAACCGCTTACTCCATCCGAATTGTCCCAGGTTCTATGGGCTGCGCAGGGAATCACCCGTAACTGGGGAGGCAGGACAGTTCCCTCCGCAGGAGCATTGTTTCCTCTCGAAGTGTATTTGGTTTTACAGGAGGGCTTCTTCCATTATGTTCCCCGTAGTCATCAATTAATCCGCATATCCGATCAAAATTTTATTGAAGGCTTGACGTCAGCTGCACTGGGTCAGCAATGCGTAAGAGAATCACCGGCCATTATTGTAATAACAGCCGTATACGAAAGGATAGAGAGGAAATATGGTAAACGGGGAGAACGTTATGTAAAAGTGGAGGCAGGACATGCAGGACAAAATATCCTCCTCCAAGCAGTTTCTCTGGGGCTGGGAGCTGTGCCGGTCGGCGCCTTTTATGATGATCACGTTAGGGAAGTCCTAAGCCTGCCGGTGGATCAAGAACCTCTTTACTTGATTCCCCTGGGACACCCGAAGGAATAGCAGTTCATCTACTGGGAAATTGTCGTCATCTTCAGGATTCAAGGGGTTCAGGGGTCGAGGATTCGAGTGAAATAATAAGAAGCTGCAGGGATTTAAAGATTCGGTAGAAATTTATAAATTGTGCCAGGATATTTATAGATAAATCACTAGATATTAAGCACTTGACCCCTTGAAGCCTCAAACCCTCGAATCCTTGTTATAAGTATACGTGAGATGAATAGAAAATAAGGACGTTACAGGAGACTGAAAAGTGGCACTCAACATGGACGCAATCGGAAAAAAGATAGGCCCGTTAACCAAGGCTTATACCTGGAAAGATGCGGTCCTCTATGCCCTTGGGGTGGGGGCCGGTTTCAGCGAACTCGATTACACCTACGAAAAAAATCTTAAGGTCATTCCTACATTTTCAATTGCCATGATATTTGATCTTTTCCGGGAGGTAACGGCCGCCTGCAATATTAATGTCGCCGGGGTACTCCACGGAGAGCAGGACCTCATCTTCCACAACCCTATCCCGCCTTCAGGCACCATGACTACAGAGGGGAAAATTGCCCATTACTTTGATAAGGGAACGAAAGGGGCGCTGGTAGTTGTGGAAAGCGAAACCATCCATGGGAGCAGCAAGAAGCTTTTCACCAGCATTATTACTTTGTTTAGCCGTCTGGATGGCGGTTTCGGCGGCAAAAGCGTCCCGCATGAGACCTTTTTATTTCCGGACAGGGAGCCTGATCTTATTGTGGAAGACAAGCCCTCGCCGGATCAGCCTCTCTTATACAGACTCTCCGGTGATATATTTGAGCTTCATGTCGATACGGAATTCGCCAAAATGGCCGGTTTTGAAAAACCTATTATGCATGGTCTTTGTACATATGGTTTTGCCTGCCGCGCCCTGGTGGCAAGCCTCATACCCGGCGAGCCGGAAAAGGTTCGGCGTCTTGCCTGTCGCTTCGTACAGCCGCTCTATCCGGGTGAGCCGATTAAAACTCTGATCTGGAAAACCGGTAATGGCGAGGCATTATGGCAAACAGTCAATGCCAAGACCAGAGATATTGTGATTGATCGAGGAATCTTCGAATATAATAGAGGGGCCCTGAAAAATGAACATACCAACTTAATTACGAAAGAGGAGGACGCGATGGAAAAGAAGGAAACTGACGTTGGTAAAGGACTTTCAAGTGTGGAGGCTGTTTTCAAAAAAATGCCTATGGCATTTAATGCAGATGCTGCTCCCGGTATGGATGTTACCTTTCAGTTCAGCCTATCAGGAGAAGGGGGCGGTGACTGGTATGCAGAAGTTAAAGGAGGGAAATGCGTGGTTGAAGCCGGCGTTTCTTCAAATCCCACCAGTACCATAAAGATGGATACAACGGACTTTCTTGATATGATAGGTGGACGATTGAACGCAATACAGGCCTTTATGTCGGGCAAACTAAAGGTTGAAGGAGACATAATGAAGGCCCAGCTCATCGGGAAAATGTTTAAACTCTGATTGCACGAGATCCCGATATGAGGTTATCTTTGTTCTAAACAATTATATAAAGTCAAATCGATGAGGTGAATAATATGCCTGGTCCTCTAAATGGATTGAAGATACTGGATTTTACGACCCTCCTGCCGGGTCCTTATGCCACGATGGTTCTGGCGGATATGGGAGCAGATGTCTTGAGGGTTGTTTCCCGATCAAGACCTGATGTGGTCGCCTATATTCCGCCTCTTGTTCCCGGTACAGACCTCTCTGCCGCCTTTGTGTACCTGGGGAGAAATAAGCGTTGTATGACCTTGAATCTTAAAGACAGCCGTGCCATTCGTATTATCCACCAGTTGATTAGCCATTACGATATCCTGATCGAGCAGTTTAGACCTGGGGTCATGGCGAAGTTCAACTTGGATTACGAGAGCCTGAGCAAAATAAATCCGTCTCTCATCTACTGTTCTCTGACCGGCTATGGCCAGACAGGGACCTTCCGAGACAGGGCCGGCCACGATATCAATTATCTGGCCCGTTCCGGGCTCATGTCTTACTCAGGGAAAAAAGAGGGGGGGCCGAGTCTGTCTAGTATGCAGATCGCTGATGTAGCATCAGGCTCTGATAATGCAATCATCGGTATCCTTGCTGCCGTCATTGACCGCGGCAGAACAGGCAAGGGACAACACATCGATATTTCCATGACGGATGGGGTAATCGCCTTTAATGCAATGTTCGGCGCCGGCTTACTCGTCGATGGGAAAGAACCCTTGCGTGAACAGATACTCCTTAACGGTGGTTCCCTCTACGACTTCTACGAAACAAAAGACGGGGGGTATTTAAGTGTAGGCTGTCTCGAGCCTCAATTTTTCGCAGCATTTTGCAAAGTCATCAACTGTCCGGACCTTATTCCGGGTGGTGTCGAGCCGCCGGATATAGTAAATGTCAAGAAACGTGTAAAGGAAATCATCAAAACCAGGACAAGAGATGAATGGGTTGAAGAATTCAGCAAAGTCGATGCCTGCGTAGAGCCCGTTCTGTCTTTGTTTGAAGCCCTGAATAATACGTATGCAAAAGAAAGGGAGCTGGTGGTGGATGTGGAACTTCCTGATGGTGGAAAAGTCAGGCAGCTTGCCTGCCCTATAAAATTCTCCAAAACGCCTCCCGAATACAGACAGGCAGGAGCGCTCCCCGGCTTGCATACGAAAGAGGTACTTATTGAACTGGGCTACTCAGAAGAAGATATAGAAAAAATGGAAAAAACAGGCCTTTTCAGTTGATACTTACCATCTTAAATATGTTCTGATTTTTTCCTAATTGTTTTGTGGATAGATACTCCAAATATGTAGTGAGCGTCAAGTATCAATAACGATATGCTTCAATATTAATAGCTTACCTATTAAGACCTATCTTTTTATTTAGCCCGCCTATCAGGGTAATAATGCTGTGCTCGTCTCCAAATGATAACGATTGTCAGGCTGAAATCATGCTTTTTCACACATATGTCTTTAATAGCAATTTTTACTTGACACAAAACCCCCTTTGTGCTTATAGTCCGCGAGTCAAAAAGTACCCCCTTTCAAAGGGGTCCTGCCAGCAATGTAAAACATAGCTGCTGTAATCACAATAAAAAATGATTTATTTAGAAAGGAGGCGTGGCAAACGATGACGATGGTCAATATTAACATAAATGGCCAGAAAGTCAGTGCACCAGCCGGTAGTACCATTCTCCAGGCGGCCAAACAGGTGGGCATTGACATCCCAACGCTCTGTGACCATCCTGCATTGATTCCAGTTGGTGCTTGCCGAATATGTGTTGTAGAAGTTAAAGGACAGCGCACTTTGATAACGGCATGTACTTTCCCGATTGCTGAGGGAATGGAAATACAAACAGAATCACCACAGGTAGTTAAAGCGCGAAAATTAGTCCTTGATCTGCTATTTTCTGAACGAAACCATTACTGTCCGTTCTGTGAGGCATCCGGGGACTGCGAATTACAGAACCTTGGGTACCGTTATGGTCTCGATCACTGGGCTTACCCAACCTTTACAAAACCCTTCCCCATAGACGCCACACACAAGTACTTATTCATGGAACATAATCGCTGTGTTTTGTGCGGTCGCTGTGAACGTGCTTGCGGTGACATTGTGGCTAATCACACTCTGGGTTTGCGAAATCGCGGCAGTGAGTCCATGATCCACTGTGATGCTAATTTACGCTGGGGAGATTCTACCTGTATCTCTTGCGGTACCTGTTATCAGGTGTGCCCAACCGGTGCCATATCTGATAAGCTCACTGCTTACTTGGGGCGCGATATCCAGTCAGAACATGTCAAAAGTACGTGCAGCCAGTGCAGTATTGGCTGTGGTACAGAGATTAAGACCCGGTCCGGCAATGTTATTAACATTTTTGGTGACTGGGATTCAAAAGTAAACGCAGGGCGGCTGTGTGAATATGGCCGTTTTGAACCGATCTACGATAGCCGTCAGCGTGTTACCAGTCCCATGGTCCGGCAGAAAGGCAAACTCCAACCAGCGAGCTGGGACGACGCACTGAAGGTCGTTGCCGATAAAATCGGAGGTGCCAGTGCCAAAGATCTTGGAGTATTGACTTCCAGTAACTCTACAAATGAGGCCCTCTACTTACTCTCCGCACTTTTCTGCAAGGAACTGAAAACATCTAATGTCGGCCTGTTGAATGCTGTTGCACCGAAACTTGCTGATAAACCGAAGGGTTCACTTGCTGAGGTCATAAGCAGCGATGTAATTCTGGTAGCGGGTTGCGACCCACTAAAAGAACAGCCGGTTGCCTCTTTCTTCGTGAAACGTGCTGTGGACAAGGGGGCACGACTCATCGTGGTCGACGATAAAAATAACGGACTTGCCCCATTCGCTTCACAGATAACTGACATCAGCAAGGCTGTTGAGATTGCCGAACGTGCAGGAAACCCTGCCGTGCTATACGGAGCCGGCCTTACCGACAAGGCTGCTCCCGCATTGAAAAAACTGCAGGGTAAAGCCATGTTTGTGGCAATTGAACCTGGTGTCAATACGCGAGCTGCCGCGGCCCTTGGATTAAATAACGGATTTAAGCCAACTGCCGCCAAAGTGCTGTTTGCCCTGGTCGGTGAACAGAAACTGGAAACTGATATATTGAAAAATATTGATAAGAACGCGTTCGTCATCGCGCAGGCCAGCTTTGTATCTCCCCTGACTGAACGAGCGGACGTAGTGCTTCCCATGGCTATATGGTCTGAGCGAGCAGGCAGCCTGACAAATACTGAGGGCAGCGTGCTGAAAGTCAACAAAGCGATAGAGCCTAAGGGTGAAGCCAAGCCAGACTGGGAGGTTCTCTCTTTACTGGCATCCAAACTGGGAAAGAAGCTTGGCGCTTCATTGGACGAGCTTTCGTCTAAAGCAACCCAGGAACTCAAGTGAAAGGAGAATCGACGATGGCTAAGGTTAAGATCGCCACTGATTGGCTGGCTGGCTGCGCAGGATGTCACATGTCGATATTGGACATTGATGACCGTATTGTAAAGCTGTTGGAAGCGGTGGAAATTACATCATCTCCGGTAACGGACTTGAAACATCCACCGAAAGAAGGTGTAACTGTCGGTATCCTGGAGGGTGCAATCTGCAACACGCACAACGTAGAAGTAGCCAAGATGATGCGTGAACGATGCCAGGTTCTTATTGCCCTCGGAGACTGCGCAACTTTTGGTAATGTCCCGGCTATGCGCAATTTGTGCGGCACAGATGAGGCATTGAAGCGCGCATATCTGGATACGGAAAGTGTTGTGGGTGGGCTGATTCCTGACTCCCCGGAACTTGGGAAGCCCCTTGATTTTGTTACGGGCGTTGATAAGGTGGTGAAGGTTGATCTTTTCATACCTGGCTGCCCGCCGAGTGCTGATGCTATTTTTCACGCATTATCGGAACTGCTCGCAGGGCGTCCCATAACTTTCCCACCACGATTGTTCAAATATGATTAGAGGAGAATAGCTATGACTGCTCGAAAGATAACTGTTGAGCCTGTGACACGCATAGAGGGTCACGGGCGGGTTACGGTCCATCTGAATGAAAAGGGCGAGGTTGAACAGACCTTCTTCCATGTGGACG
>Ga0335070_10001859_pt1 | contig 24508 bp, 22 predicted proteins | sample Lox_Sample_13_FD_206722 | JGI IMG/M metagenome (GOLD analysis project Ga0335070, IMG submission 206722) | Soil microbial communities from Loxahatchee National Wildlife Refuge, Florida, United States - Lox_Sample_1.3 | ecosystem: Environmental > Terrestrial > Soil > Wetlands | place: USA...
GCAGCACCGAGAACAGCCCGTCGGTGACGATGATCAGCACGATGGCGGTCACCACGGCCGATGTGGCCGCGGCACCGACCGCGGAGGCGCTGCGGCCGCATTGCATGCCGCGCAGGCAGCCGGCGAGCGCGATCAGCACGCCGAACACGCCGCTTTTCACAAGGCCGACCGCGAAGTCGGTGAGGCTCAGCGCCGCGCGGGTCTGATTGACGTACTGCACCAGGCTGATGTCGAGGACCGTGACGCCGACGATGCCGCCGCCGATGATCCCGAGAAGGTCGGCATAGAGGCACAGGAACGGCATCATCACGATCAGCGCCAGCATCCGCGGCATGACCAGGAAATCGATGGGCGAGAACCCGAAGGTCTTGAGTGCGTCGATCTCCTCGTTCACCTCCATGGTGCCGAGCTGGGCGGCGAAGGCGGCGCCGGTGCGGCCGGCCATGATGATCGCCGTCATCAGCGCGCCCATCTCGCGGGCGGTGGCAATGCCGACGAGATTGGCCACGAAGATCTGGGCGCCGAACTGCCGCAGCTGAACCGAACCGACGAAGGCGAGGATCAGGCCCACCAGCACGCTGATGAGCGCCACGATGCCGAGCGCCTGCGCGCCGCAGTCCTGGGCGAGGATGATCACGTCGGCGCGGCGGAAACGGGCCTTGCCGCGGAGGAGCCGTCCGAATCCGAGAGCAGCCTCGCCGATGAAGACCACCATCTCCTGGGATCCGCGCCAGAACGCCTGCGCATCCTTGCCGATGCGGTCGAGCCAGGGCGGAATCTTCGCCGCCCGCCGGGCGCCCTGCCGCTCGGGCACCGCCGCAGCAAGCTTGAGCAGCTGCTGCACGCCGCCCGGCAGGCCACTGGGATCGACCGCGATCTTGGCGGCGCCGGCAGAGACGCCGACGCGCAGAAGGAACGACAGCAGGGCGCTGTCCCAGCCGGTGACCGCCGATGCGTCGTAGCCAAGCCGCCGCACCTCCGGCATCTCGCGCAGCTTGCTCGCAACGGTGGCGGCCGCCGGGGGATGCGCGTCGATGCGCCAATCCCCTGTGAGCTTCAGCAAGACGGCATCCTGCCCCACGCGCTGAAGAGCAAGTGCGGCGTTGTCCGTGCCCCGGGCGGGATTGACGCGCAAAAAGCCGACTCCCACGACGCTGCGGAGAGAGAGCGGGATGCGCCCTCTCCGGAACCTGCATCTTTGCCCGACCACCTCGGGAATCCTGTCGGAAGCGTGCAAATCGCCGGGTTCGCCGTTTCGTTTGGGTTTTACCGGGTCATCACGTAAGGTCTGCGGAAGCATCCCCGGCAGCCGGCAGTGCGATTCGCACGTCATCACATGGACAAGCCCGTCGCCTCCGCTCCGTCACGCGCCCCGGTGACGCCCGAAACCGAGTTGCGTCTCGGAGAGGATTTCGAGCGCGCGCTGACGGCTGAGATCGCGACCAGCGAACGGCTGCGGATGCGCGTCCTCGCCGCGACGCTGGCCGTCGTTCTCGTCGCCGACCAGGCGATTTTCCTGTTTTTCCGCGATCTCCTGCAGCAATTCGCGGAAAAACCGCTGCCGGTGTGGGGGCCGTTGCGGGTCATCGGACCCTTCCTCGCCTATGAATGCATCGCCCTGCTGATCATCGAGCGCCGGCTGTCGCGCGGCAAAGGCATGCCCGGCTTCGCGCGCGTCGCCAATGCGCTGATCGAGACGTCGCTGCCGACCTACATCATGTGGTGGATCTACGAATACGCCGGGCCGGAGATCGCGTTTTCCGCCTGGCCCTCGAACCTCTATTACCTCTACATCGTCGCTTCGACTCTGCGCCTGAACTTCATCTTGCCAGCGTTCACGGGGCTGATCGCCGCGGTCGAGTACCTGGCCCTGGCGGTGCTGATGCTTCCTCTGGCGCTGACGGGCACCGAGCAGCCCGTGCTCTCGCCGCCCTACCACATCAGCAAGGCGGTGCTGATGCTGGCGACGGGGCTCGTATCGGGTCTCGTGGCGGCGCGCCTGCGGGCGAAGTTCCGCCATGCCGCCAATGAGGCGGCGCAACGCGAATACGTGACCAATCTCTTCGGCCAACATGTGTCGCCCGCGGTGGTCGAGCGCGTGCTGTCGCGACCCACCGAGCTTGGCGGCGAGACGCGGTCGATCTGCGTCATGTTCGTCGACATCCGCAACTTCACGCAGCACGCCAGAGACCATTCCCCCGCCGAGGTCGTCGACTACCTGAACCGCGCTTTCGCCGAGATGATCGAGGTCGTCGAGCGGCACGAGTGTGTCATCAACAAATTCCTCGGCGACGGATTCATGGCCGTCTTCGGCGCGCCGATCGAGGATCCGGCGGCGGTCCGGCACGCGGTCGCCGCGGCCCGCGAGATCCTGGGCGATATCGACCGCCGCGGGCAGGCGTCCGCTCCATGGCCGTTGCGGCTGGGCATCGGCATCCATGCCGGCGTCGCGGTCACCGGAACCGTCGGCTCGCCGCGGCGCAAGGAATTCACGGTCATCGGCGACACGGTCAACATGGCCGCGCGGCTGGAGCAACTGAACAAGCAGTTCGGCTCGCGCCTGCTCGTGTCCGAGGAGGTCGCCGCGGCACTCGGGCCGGAGATCGGTCCCGCGACCGTGCACGAGAACACCGTCATCCGCGGCTACGACCGGCCGCTGCGCGTCTGGCAGCTCGACTAGACCGCAGTCAGGATGCCGCCGTCGGCGCCCCGGCCTCGAGCGCCTGGCGTGCGGCCGCGGCGATGGCGGCGTCGCCGCCGCCGGCGACCTGGACGGTTGGGAAGGCGAACTTGATGCCGTTGGTGTCGAACTCCTTCTTGATGAGCGCGTAGGCGCGCCGGCGCACGACGAACTGCTCGCCGGGCCGGGTCATCATCTTCAGCCGGATCTGGATGGCGAAGTCGCCGAATTGCTGCACGCCCTGCATTTTCAACGGCTGCAGGATGATCGGCTTCAGCTCCGGATCTTCGCCGAGCTCCTTGCCGATCTTCTTGATGATCTTCTTCACCAGGTCGAGATCGGTGTCGTAGGTGACGCCGACGGTGAGGATATCGATGACCCAATCGCGGCTCATGTTCTGAACCGCGCCCAGGACGCCGAACGGGATGGTGTAGAGCGGCCCGCGGTGATGCCGCAGGCGGACCGAGCGGATGCTGAACGATTCGACGGTGCCTTTGTAGTTCCCGCTTTGGATGTACTCGCCGACCCGGAACGCGTCATCCAGGAGGTAGAAGAAGCCGCTGAAGATGTCCCGGACCAGCGTCTGGGCGCCGAAGCCGACCGCGAGGCCGATCACGCCGGCCCCGGCGATCAGCGGACCGATCTGGATGCCGGCCTCGGACAGCATGGTCAGCGCCGCGATCGTGAAAATGACGACCGCGGCCAGCTTCTTCGAGATCGGGAGCAAGGTGCGCAAGCGCGCCTCGTGGCGGCTGTCCTCGCCCGCCGCGCCGGCCGTGTCCGCGGATCCCAGCGCCCCCAGCTGGCGCTCGATCAACGCCTCGACAATGCGCCAGGCGAGGTCGGCAACCAGGCCGATCACCAGGATGTTCACCGCGGCGTGCGCCATCCGCATGAAGAGCGAGTCGCCGGCGGCGACCGTCGCCAGATTCACGTCCCAGGCGCGGACGAGCAGCAGCGCCGCGCCGACGATCAAGGCCGCGCGCACGCCACGTTCGATAGACAGCGCGGTCACGCCCTGCCGATCCGATCCTTCGCCGGCCGGCTCGAGCGGCCGCGTCACGTAACCGACGGCGCGATGGGTGAAACCCAGTGCGACCGACAGCGCGCCGACGATCGCGCACAGCCAGAACGTCACCAAGGCGCTCAAGACCCACGACGCCCACAGCAGCACGAAATACGCCGACAACAGCCACCTGCTCGTCCGCACGGCGAACTGCTGGGCGACGGTCATCGCCTTCACCGGCACCTCGCGCGGGCGCCAGGCGATACGCAAGGCAATGCCGAGCAGTCCGAGACCGAGGATATAGGCGACAAGCGCGCGGGCGTCCTGAGGGAAGCCGAGGGTGCGGACGGCCTCCACGGTTGCCTTTCCGAAAGCGAACCACCCCGCCAGGGCGCAGACATAGCCCTGCCATTGCCGTGCGGCGTCCGCGGTCATCGGGATAAGCCGCAGCTGGTCGGCCGCGGCCGGCACGGCGATGTCCGACGCCAATGCCAGACGGCTCACCGTCGACACGGCCCGGAAACCGCAGAGCGCCAGCAGATACACGAGCGCCACCTGGGACACCAACGGCGGCCAGTCAACGGCCAAAAGCGGACTGATCGCGCCCACTGTGAACACGATGACGCCGGCGGTCGCCAGCCCGGCCCGGCTCGCCATCACCCGCAGGCGTTCGCCGACGCTCGCAATCCGGTATTCTCCGCTCCAACGCCAGTTGCCGGCCACGGCGCGCCGCAGACCGGTCTCGAGGCCGAACGCCAAGCCGACGGCCACCAGCAGCACGAGCAGCACCTTCGGCCAGCCGACAGGACCGACATCGTTGGCCAGCGCCCGCCCGGCCCGCTGAAAATCGGCGGGCAGCCCGGGAACCGCGGCGATCAGGGCGCCGACATGGTCGCGGATGGCATGGACCCGGACGCGCAAAAACTCCGCAAGCGCGAGTTCCTCAGCCGGGTCCTGTGCCCCAGTCGCCGTCACGGCGACGGGCGTCACCGGATCATTCGGCGCGGCAACCGCGCGGGGCCCGGCAGCCGCGAAGAGAGTCAGGGCCGCAGCCAACAGGATCGTCAGGGAGTGCCGTTGCAGCATGACTTCGCGCGGGTCCCGAGCGCTTTAACGATGGTGAATGGCGATCATTTCCGCCACGCAGGCGGGGGCTGACCACCTTCGATTTCGACCGTGATGCCGTATGTGACACGCAGGCCGTCCGGCGGCACGTCCTCAGTGGCCACGATCTTGATGCGGCCGCGCAGACGCGATCCGGCCGGAACCGGCGCGAGATAGCGGACGCGGTTGATGCCGTAGTTGATAGTGTTTTTGATGCCCTCCAGTCCCATGACCGACCGCACGAACCCCGGGGCGAGCGACAACGTCAGGAGACCGTGGGCGATCGTCGTCTTCCCAGGCATCTCTCGTTGCGCGCGCGGCACGTCGATGTGGATCCACTGCTCGTCGCCGGTCGCGTCGGCGAATTTGTTGATACGCTCCTGGGTGATCTCGACCCAGTCGCTGACGCCGATTTCCTTGTCCAAAGCCGCCTTGAGCTCATCGAAGTTGTCGAAGACACGCATGCTGACGCTCCTAAAAGGCCCTGGGCTTCGGCCCAAGGATCTGGCGCAACAAGCGATAGGCGAGGATTTCCTCCGGACGCCGGATCGGATCCTGCATGGTCACCGCCCCCCTTTCCGCAGATAGATGAACCAATAGATCGCCGCCACCATGACCGAGCCGCCGACGATGTTGCCGATCGTCACGGGCACGAGATTGACCAGAAAGAAATTGTGCCAGGTCAGCTCCGGAAAATCGGCCGGGGTCTTGCCGATCGCGGTCCAGAACGACTCCGGCGCTCCGGCCCGGATGAAGAGCGCCATCGGGATGTAGTAGATGTTGGCGATAGAGTGCTCGAACCCAGCGGTGACGAACGCCGCGATCGGCGGAATGATGGTGAAAATCTTGTCGACGGTGGTGCGGGCGCTGTAACACATCCAGGACGCGAGGCAGACCAAGGCATTGCACATGATGCCGAGCGTCACCGCCGGCACCGGGGCCAGCGATACTTTCGCATGCGCCGTCGACAGCGCGACGAGCCCGACAGCGCCGTTGCCGAACGTATACTGGGTCGTGAAGAACATCAGCGCCGCCGTGAGAAACGCGCCGGCGAAATTTCCGGCGAACACGATGGCCCAGTTGCGCAACAGACCCGGTGTCGTCACCTTCCCGCTCGCCCACGCCATGACGATGAGGTTGTTGCCGGTGAAAAGTTCGGCGCCGGCGACAGCCACCATGATCAGCCCGACGGTGAAGACCATGCCGCCCAGTAGCTTCATGACGCCGTAGGGCATCACGTAGCCGCCGGCCGTGACCGTCGTCGAGAAGATCGCGCCAAACGCGATAAAGGCCCCGGCCAGGATGCTAAGCGCGAACAGGACCAGGGGGTCGGTCGCCACCCGCTTGACGCCACTCTCCTCCGCCCGCGCCGCCATGTCCGCCGGCAGAATCGCATCGAACGTCACGACATAAGCCGAGCCGGTGGGGGTCGGATCGGGTGCCCGGTCATCCATGGTCGTGCGGTACGTGCGGGTCGCGGGACACGGCGATCACGGCCCTAAAGCTCCATGGTCGGCACGTTGCCGGGAACGACGAGCTTGGCCTGCGTCGCGGCAATCACCTGCTGGACCGACACACCAGGCGCCGTTTCAAGGAGCACCGCATGGCCTTCCGGAAAGCCGATCACGGCCATCTCGCTCACCACGAGGTCGACCGGCCGCGCGGACGTCAGCGGCAACGAGCATTTCTCGAGGATCTTCGACTTGCCCTTGGCCGTGTGCTGCATCGCGACGATGACGCGCTTGGCGCCGGTCACCAGATCCATGGCCCCGCCCATGCCGGGGACCATCTTCCCGGGGATCATCCAGTTGGCGAGAAGGCCTTTCGCGTCGACCTGGAGTCCGCCAAGCACGGTCACGTCGACATGGCCGCCGCGGATCAACGCGAACGACATGGCGCTGTCGAAGGTGCAGGCGCCCGGCAACGCGGTGACCGGCCGCCCGCCCGCGTCCGTGAGAAGGCGGTGGGCCATTCCCTCCACGGGTGGCGCACCGGTGCCGATCAGGCCGTTCTCGGATTGGAAAAACACCTTCATGCCTGCCGGAATGTACCCGGCGACGAGTGTCGGGATGCCGATGCCGAGATTGACCAGCATGCCGTCGCGCAGTTCGTGTGCGATGCGTCGGGCGATGATCTCTTGAGCGTCCATGGTCTTCACGCGTTGGCCACGAGGTAGTCGACGAGCGGCGCCGGGGTCATCACGTGATCCGGCGCGATCAAGCCGACGGGAACGACGTTGTCGGCGACGGCGATTGTCGTGTCGGCGGCCATCGCCATGATGGGATTGAAGTTCCGCGCCGTCAGCGCGTAATAGAGATTTCCGGAATAGTCGGCGAGAAACGCGCTGATCAGGGCGAAGTCGGCACGCAACGCCGTCTCGAGCAGGTAGGTCTTGCCGTTGACCTCGATCCGCTGCTTGCCTTGTTCGACGACGGTGCCGACGCCCGTGGGGGTGAGCACCCCGCCGAGGCCGGAACCCCCGGCGCGAATGCGCTCGGCGAGGGTGCCCTGCGGGATGAGATCGACGGCCATCGTCCCGGCCATCATCTGCTTCTGGGTCTCGGGATTGAGCCCGATGTGGCTGGCTACCGTGCGCTTGACGAGCTTCGCGCCGACGAGCTTGCCGATGCCACGAGCAGGGATCGCCGTGTCGTTCGCGATCACGGTGAGATCGCGCTTGCCCTGGCGCACCAGCTCGTCGATCAGCCGTTCGGGTGTGCCCACGCCCATGAACCCGCCGACCATGAGGCTCGCGCCGTTCGGGATCTTGGCGACCGCCGCCTCTACCGAAACAGTTTTCATGTGGAAGCCTCCACTCCAGGTGCGCTTACGTCGCCGTGTCGTGCAAAGGTGCTAACGTCACGACGCCCGTCGAAATCGGAACCATGCAATTGGCATCGGTGGGCGCACGCGGCAACAAAAAGAACGGAGGCATGATCGCCTCCGCCCTTTCTTTTCCGTTGCGCCGCAAGAGGGGCGCTTGCCGCCTATCGCATGAAGGTCGTCAGGGCACCTTGGCCAAGTTCGTCATGTTGCGGTCCATGGCATCCCGCAATGTCGTCGCGGCATCGCGCGCCGACGCCTTGACCGTGTCGGTGGTCGACAGGGTGGCGCCGACATCGAACGCCGCCGGCGAGATCTCCCGGACTGCGCCGGCGAGGAGTTCGCCGGACTGCGAATCGTGCAGCTCGACCGCGATCTCAATGCCGCCCGTCATCGTGCCGCCGGCGCCCGCGGCGCCGCGGACTGCGTTGATGGCGATGCCGATCGGCATCACGCGGGTCACGGTGGCGACTCCGCCAACCGTCTGCCGGACGCCGATCAAGGTCGTGCTGATCCGAAGAACGTCCGGGCCCGGGCCGGCGACGAGCGGATATTTCTCACCAATGACCTTGCGCATCTCTTCGGTGACCGCATTGGCCCAATTCTGTTTGTCTGCGTCGGACGCATCGCCGAAATTCGCCTCGGTCCCCGTGTAGACCGCAGCGTTGTCGATCATCACCCGGCGATACTTCGCGTAGTTCGCTTGCGGCGATTTGTAAATCCAGGCGCCCCGGACCGAGCTGTCCGGCGACAGCTTGCCGGAAGACCGCAGTCCCGATGGCCGCTCATCCGATCCGGAAGAGCAGGCGGCGACAGCGATCAGGCTCGCGGCCGACACGGCCGATCCGAGCAGCATACGACGAGTGGTCACGTTCTATCTCCTTTCGATATTGAATGGAGCCGGTCGTTTGCCGAGTCCCCGCATACTCAAAGTCTCAGCCCCGGTTCGCCTGGATGGCGTCGAGCCGCTTGCGGAAGGCCTCGGCAAAGCTCGTGATCGCGGCCTTTTGCGCATCGCGGTCGCTCATCGTCGCGGCGATGTCCATCGCATCCGGGCCGCGCCGCTGCGCGAACACGACCAGCGACTGGTTCGACCGGCTGTCGACGATCTCACCCGACAGCGTCACCGACCCTGTAAAGCTGCCTTCCTTGTCGCGCGCCTGATTGGTCACGTTCACAGCCAAGCCGAACGGCAGGACGCGCGAGATGGGCGCCAGGACCGCCGTATTGTTCTCGAGCCCGGCCAAGGTCAGCTTGATTCGCGCCACGTCCGGCCCGGGAGCGGTGACGACCGGGAAGCGGTCGCCGAGCGAGCGCACAAGCTCGCTGCGGATGAAAGCGGCGATCTCCTGGATGTCCTGCTCGGAAGCGCCGCTCCAATCGGCATCCGTGCCGCGGTAGATCTGCACGGGATCGATGATGAATTTCGTGTATTTCTTCGCATCGAGATTCGGCGCCCGATATACCATCGCGGCGCGGCCGAGGACCTCGTCCTTCGCCAGCGGCGCCTTGGTCGGCTGCCCCGCCAGGTTCGACGAGTTTTCCGTACAAGCGGCGAGACCGATCGCGCCGATCACCATCGCAGCGACGGCCGTTTTCTTCAGCAGCTTCATCCTCGTATCTCCTTCCGGACGACGAACAATCTCGCGTTCCATGCCAGCGCCGTACCGCGACATGGGGTTGCCGACGCATCGCGTCATGGTGCAAGTGAGTAAGCGATGAGCCGTTCAGCGCCTATCGGATTTGCGCATGCTTGCTGCGCGTTGGGAGCGGATTGTCGGAATCCCGCGGCGGGTCGCGGGCTGGCACGAGGACTTATGGCGCATGATGGCCGCCCAACCGCTCACGCCCCTGCGCACGCCCTTCGGTCCGTTGCAGAGCGAGCTTGTAAGCGACGTAATATTTGTAGATGTTGCTGACGTAGTCGACGGTCTCGCGACCGACGGTCCGCGCCGCGGCGATCTCGACGTTGTTGAACCAGACGTTCGGATCGAGCCCGGACCTTTCGGCGATACGCCGCAATTTCTGCAGGTTGCCGGGGCCGGCGTTGTAGGCCGCAAAGGCCATCAGCGTGCGGTTCTTCTCGTCGATCGCCGGGTCGTCGATATAGGTGTCGGCGAGATGGCGCAGATAGCGGACGCCCGCCAGGATGTTCTGCTCAGCGCTTTTGTCGATGTTGAGCACGCCGACGTTCGGGTCGGCCGCAGTCGTGGGCAGCAGCTGCATGACGCCGACCGCGCCGCGCGGGCTGCGCAACGATTGGTCCAGACCGGATTCCTGATAGCCCTGCGCCGCTACCATCAGGTAGTCGAACTTGTACTGATCGCCGTACTTCTTGAAGAGCGCCCCCAGATCCTCGAACTTGAGACGGTCTTCGTCGGACAGGGCGTCCTTGAGCGCTTTCTCGCTCGAATATTGCCGGATCAGCGAGTTCCCGAACGTCGTTCCCACACGGTGGGTCTTCAGGAAGGCGTTGATCTCGGCCTTCAGAAGCGGACTGTTCTTGCGGACGGCCCAGGCGAGATCGCCGCCTTCGTTCACGACCAGATCAGAGCGGACCACGATCTTTTTGAACATCCGTGCCCACATTTTCGCGATCGGTTCGTCGACCACGGCCATCGGCAAGAGCCCGGCGTTCACCATCTCGAGGACGTCCTCGTCCTCGAGATCCTCCTCGACGATGTTGAGGGACATTTCGGCGAGCCGCCTGGCTTTGAAGGAGCCGTTCAGGGATACGAGATGTTCGTAAAAGCTGCTGGACCGGCGCACGGCGATCGGGTTCCCGGCGAGACCGTCCAGCGAAGAGACCTTCGGCGCCGCAGGGCCTATGACGACGACCTCGCGGATATTGGACATCGTCGGCTCCGAAAAATCGACGGTCTTCAGCCGCTCGGGCGTGACCGTGAGGTCGCCCGCGGCAATATCGCCGAGACCATGTTCGAGCGCCGGCAGCAGCTTGTCGCGGGTCACCGGAATGAAGGCGACGCGGATCTTCAGCGCCTTCAGCTTCGGCTTGTATTTGCGATTGAGCCACGCCACGAACTCGGTGCCGATGTCGTGGACGAGGCCGAGTTGCCGGCCGCGATCGAGGAAGTAATAAGTGCGGCTGTACGGGACCAGGATGCGGATGACGCGGTACTCGCGCATCATATCGAGATCGCCGATCCGTGGCGTCGGTCCGGGCAAGACGAACGAGTCGAGATTTTCGCCGATCTTGGGGACCGGCTTGCCGCTCGCCGACACGTCGCGGGCCGCGGCGAATGCAAAATGTACCGCAAATTGGCTCGCGACGACCACGCCGAGCATGATGCTCGACGTCAGACAGAGTCGCAGCAGAAGACGACAGCCAATCATCCGGTCTGCTCTCAGTTGGGCTCAGAACGGCATGAGCCCTCGACAAGTCGACTTTCATGATCTGCCACGGGCTTCGCTATCGCCTTCGCGCAAGTCGCAGGCTGTGGCTGCCTCCCTGGCGCCGCGCGATTTTGCCTAACTCCGATGGTGGAAACTTTCGGGATCGCCTACTCGAAGGACTCTCGGCGGCCTCCCTCCGAGACAAGTTCGGGTTCTTGACCGGCGCCTCTCCGGACGCCGGCCCGGGTGCACCGGACGAAAATCTCCGCCCGCCGTAGCCCCATCCCCCCGCGGCGGGCGGAGACTTAAACAGGCCCTGCCCGGCGCGACTGTCCATTCGCGTGGAGAGCGCTGCTCCGGGCAGGGCCCATCTCTTTCGACGGTTCGGCAACCGCAAGTCCGTGCCGGAGTCGCCGGCAACGCCGCAACGGAGATCGCACGATGTTCCACCTGTCGACCCGTACCCGACCTGCTATTTACGCGGGCGTCATGGCCGTCGCACTGAGCCTGAGCCCGCTCAGTCCGGCCGGCGCTCAGGTCATGGTTTATCCGGCCAAAGGGCAGCCGCCGGACCAAACGCAACGCGACAAAGGTGAATGCATGTCGTGGGCAACACAGCAGACCGGATTCGACCCCACCGCACCGCGGAATTCCAGTCCGCCGCCGCCCAGCCAGGCCCCGAACGAGCGGCCGGTCCTCCGCGGTGCCGCGCGCGGTGCTGCGGTCGGCGCTGTCGGCGGTGCCATCGGCGGCGACGCGGGCAAGGGTGCGGCGATCGGCGCCGCCTCCGGCGCCTTGATCGGCGGCGTCCGCCGCCGCGATCAGGAGCGGCAGGCCGCCTACGAACAGCAGCAATGGCAACAGCAGCAAGCCTCCCAGTTCGACCAGCAGCAAGGCAACTTCAATCGCGCTTACGCCGTCTGCCTGGAAGGGCGCGGATACACGGTACGGTGAACGCCATGAGAAATATGACCGTCAGAGCCCTCGCCGCCCTATGCCTACTGGTTCCGGTGGCGGCCGCTGCCGCCGACCTGCCCAAGGGAGCATTGTGCGCGTTGGCGGACATCCATGAATGCGACGCCGGCGCCGCCTGCGAACGCGTGACGGCGGACGACATCGCGGTGCCGCGCTTTATCCGGGTCGAATTCGCCCAAAAGACGTTGCGCGGCGTCGGTCCGCGGGCCCGCGAGCGCGTCACCAAGATCGGCTCGGTCGACCAGCGCGGCGACACGATCTTCGCTCAAGGCATCGACGAGGCGATCCAGGGTGAGCGGACGGCGCTTGGCTGGACCTTTGCCCTCGGCTCAAAAGACGGGTCGATGCAGCTCACCGTCACCGGCGACACAGCCACGTTCGTCGCCGCCGGCGAGTGCCTGATCGATAACTGACGCGGCGCGGCCTTTTATTTCTGGATGATCTCGTCCGCCCGGCCGATGATCGTGGACGGGACGGTGAGCTTGAGCGCCTTCGCGGTCTTGAGATTGACCACCAGCTGGAACTTGTTCGGGCGGTAGATCGGCATATCGGCCGGCTTCTCGCCTTTCAGGATGCGGTCGATATAGTCCGCGCCGAGCTGGTAGGCTTCCTGAACGTTGACCCCGTAAGAACAGAGGCCGCCGCCCGCCGCAAAATAGCGAAACGGGTAAACCCCCGGCACTTTGTAGCGGGCCGCCATCGAAATGATCTGGGCGCGGTGGGCGATCGAAAACGGCTCCGACAGGACCACGAAGCCTCCGCCCGGCGGCCCGCCCAGCGCTGCGACCGTGCCCTGAATGTCGGCGTCCGTCTTCGACGACGCGGTGCTCATCGTTACCTTGAGGGAGCGGGCCGCGGTCTCGAACGCCTTGACGAAGGCCGGATTGGCAAGCGCAGAGTCGACATTGTAGATCAAAGCGGCCCGGGTCAGATTGGGCACGAGCTCCTTCAGCATCTGCAGCCATTTCTCGGCCATCGAGAATTCGTAATTGGCGATGCCGGTCGCGTTGCCGCCCGGCTTGACGAGCGTCTTGACGAGCCCCTGCCCGACCGGATCGGCGACCTGGACGAAAACGATCGGAATCGTACTGGTTTCCTGCTGCGTCGCGCGCAACAAAGCGGCATTGGCACATAGGATGACGTCGGCGCCCCACTTGACCAGCGCCTGGGCTTCGACCCGGATCTGGGTCGCATCCGCAAGCTTCCGCCGGGCGTTCAACTGAAGATTTTTCCCGTCTGTCCAGCCGCGCCGGCCGAGTTCCTTCCGCATGAGGCTGATGATGTCGCTGCCGACGACCGAGGTCTCGGTATAGGGCACCAACACGCCGACCTTGCGGATGGCTGCGGCTGCCTTTTGGGCACGCGAAATTGCCGGCGCCATTACGGCAGCGGCAACGGTACCCACGATGAGGCGGCGTCGCGTGATCATCGGGGCCTCCAAACCATCGTGTATATGCGTGGGCGCCCGTGTCATGGCGGTGTGGCCGGCTCAGTCTTCTCTGCGACCGGCCGCGGCTTTGGCTCGGTCGGCTTGCGCGAGAGACCCAACCCTTGCCGGTCTTCCTGGGTGGCGACGGCGCGGTCCTGCGCATCGAGATGCGACCGCTTGATCACGGTATCAAGCTGCTTCATGTAGCGCTGGACGGCCTCTTTTCGCGCCGCGCTGGGGACAGACTCGGAAATTCCGGCAAGTGCCGCCCGGAGGCGGCGCATGACCTGCACCGAGGTCGATCCATACTGCCGGATCTCATCGAACGACAGGCGCAGATAATCCTCCCAGGTCGGCATTGGAAAGATCAAGCGGAGCGTGCCACTCGCGTCGCGGCCATAGCCGGCGTCGAGCTCCCTTTGCCCCAACCGGCGCAACAGGTCCTCGAGCTGATCGATGGCCTGCACGGCCGTGGTCGGGTCGTTGATGGCCGCCGATAGCGCCTTGATCGCGATGTCGACCAGCAGGCGGATGGGATATTTCGGGTCCTGCTCGAACGTGCGTTCCCGCTGCAGGTCGATCGCGCCGAGTAATTGCTGATCCGATAGCCACTGGCGGCCCCCGTGGACGCGCAGGAGCACGGCCTCATCGACGACCGTATCGCCGACCGCGCAGTCCATAACAATCACCGCGCCGGCGGCTTCCGCCTGCCGCACCAGTGCGCTGATGTTGAGGTTCGCGATCGCCCGCGGATTGCCGTGATAGACCAGCGTCTGCCGCACGGGCTCAAGAAGAGTCAAAGGCGCCGATACCGCTCCCTCCTGGCGGTCGATATCCGGTCGCTCATCGAGCCGCTCGAACATCTCGCGGATGACCCCGCGCCCGCGGTCGCCGACGGCGTGGAGCGTATTCGTCACCTGCAGGTCGTTCAGCCCGCGCACCAGCCGCGCGAACAGGAACATGCTGACAACGAGAAAAAGCGTCACGAGAAGCACGGACAAGATGGGAACGGCGCCAGACGACCCCCTATCCACCCATGCCAGGGTGACCAAGGCATAGAGGAAGGTTGCTATGAAAATTCCAAACGAATGGTAGAGCGCCGGATCGCGGGCAAACCACAACGCCAGACGCGGCGAGTATGCCATCGAGCTGAATTGTATGGTGATGTAGGAGATCGAAAAGACGATGGCGGTCAGCGCCATCATGCCCGACGCAATCGATGACAACAGCGCTTGCGCCGACGTGACCGACAGCGCGATGTAGTACTCCCCGAGGGAGATGGAATATCCCGAGCCGTAGACATGCTCCACTCGCGGCAAGACCACGCCGAGGACGATGCCCCCAACCGTGTAATACATCGGGACCATCCACAGCGGTACGCGCAGCCGTCGTCGAACGTAGGACAGATTGGAGCCTAACATGCGATTGATTACCGCCGCGGCGGGATGGTCGCGATCACGAAGCCAGTAAACCGGCTGCGGGTCACCTCATCTATCGGAACCGCGCACGGATGTGCCGGCGGAACGCGTGCAGAATTCCGATAGCTCCCGACACCTTCCGCAGCGTCTAGTAACACTGACCGCACGGCCTCGGACGGGGCCCGTTCGCCGCCAACGGTCATGGCCAACCAGGCACATCGTTGGATGCCCGATCAATCGCAATCAAGAGACGCCGACAGCCATGTATCCAACGGCAGTCGTGACTCGGCTGGTTCTGTGCCGACCCGTGGCGACAAGCCGCAACCGCCGCGAGGGCGTCGGCGGTGGCTCGTTGCCGCAGCCATCGCCGCGCTGCTGGCCGGCGCTCTGTATGCCTGGTGGCGGACCGGGTACGGCCCGACAGCCGCTTCCGGACCCTTGGTTCTTTATGGAAACGTCGAAATCCGGCAAGTCGACCTTGCGTTCGGCGTCGACGGCACGATCTCGAACGTCTTCGTCGACGAGGGCGACCGTGTCGAGGCCGATCAGGTCCTGGCCATCCTCGAGCAGGAGCCGTTCGTGCAATCCCAAGCCGCCGCGGCCGCGGCACTCACCAGCGCCCAAGCGCGATTGGCGGAACTGCTGGCCGGCTTCCGCTCGCAGGAGATCGATGAGGCGAGAGCGACCGTGGCGTCCGGCGAAGCCGCGATCGAGAACGCTAACATAAATCTGAAACGCATCGAGCAGCTCTTCAAGACCGGCAACGCCCCGCCGCAAGCCCTAGACGCCGCGCAACTCGTCCAGCGAACCGCCGACGCCGTTTTGCGGCAGGCGCGCGCCACGCTCTCGTTACGGATGGAGGGGACGCGGACCGAGCAGATCGACCAACAGCGGGCGGAGGTCGAGGCCCGCCGCGCATCGCTGGGAATCCAGAATTATCGCCTGGTGAAGTCGAAGCTGCTCGCACCGAATGCGGGAATCGTTCTGACGCGCATTCGCGAGCCCGGCGCGGTCGTGGTGCCGAACAGCCCCGTGCTGACCGTCTCGGTCATCGATCCGGTATGGGTTCGGACTTACGTCGATGAGCCGAACCTCGGCCATCTCGTTCCGGGTGCTCCGGTGCGCGTCGAGACCGACGGCGGCAAGAGCTATGCAGCAAGCGTCGGTTATGTCTCACCCACCGCCGAGTTTACGCCGCGGTCGGTCGAGGCGCCGAGCTTGCGCACCGAGCTGGTCTATCGGGTGCGGATCATCGTGGCCAACCCCGACGGCAACCTGCGGCAAGGCATGCCGACCACGATCACCGTCTCGCGGGAAGCGCCGGGATCGCGGCCATGAGCACTCCCGCCGTCGCCGTCGCCGGCGCCACCAAGCGGTTTGGCGGTGCCGTCGCCATCGATCACGCCGACTTTGCCATTCCCGGCCGGCAACTATGGTGCGTGGTGGCCCCGCGCGGCGGCGGCAAGACCACCCTGATGCGCCTGATCGCGGGATTGCTTCACCCCGACGAGGGCACCATTCGCGTGTTCGGCTCCGACACGGTGCAACGCACCGGCAGTGTTCAAGCGCATATCGGTTACGCACCGCACGAACCCGGCATCTACGAAGATCTGACAGTCGGCGAGAACATCGAGCTTCATGCGGATCTGCGCGCCGTGCCCGCCGACGTCCTGGCCGCACGGATGGCCGACGTCCTCGGTCTGACGGGGCTCGGTGAGTCCCGGAGCAAGAAGGCCGTCGTTCTCGCGCGCGGCGAGAAGCGCGGACTGGCTATCGCCTGCGCGCTCGTGGGCTCACCGCGCCTCCTCCTGCTCGACGAGCCGACGAACGGGCTTGATCCTGGCTCCCGCCGTACGATCCTGCGCTTACTGCGACATCTGGTCGACCAGGGAACGTCGGTGCTCTGGAGCACGGCCATCGCCGGTGAAGCCGAGACGTCCGACGGCATCCTGCTTCTGAACGAAGGCAGAGTTCTTACGGCCGGACGACCGGATGAATTCCTGGCGCGCCTGCTCGGGCGTCTCCGAGTAGTTCCGGTCGCTCCTGCGGACCGCTATAACGCGGCGCGGCAGCTCAGCGGCGCACCAGGCGTTCGCGCCATCGATATCCGGCGCACCAGCTTGAAGCTCCTGATGGATACCACGAAGCGGAGCTTTCCCTGGCCCGTCGCGGGACAGATTCGAGCCGCAACGCCGCGCCTGGAGGACGCCGTCCTCGACAACCTATCCGGGGGGACCGCGACACTGCCGTCTCTGGCAGCGCCGCTTCGTCCACAGGAGAGCGTGACGGATGCATGGCCGGCGCTGAAGGTGGTGGAATTGACGAAGGTTGAGCGCGGGCGCCGCCTCGTGGACGCCGCGGAACTGGTCGTCCGGGGCGGCGAAATCACCGGCCTGATGGGACCCAATGGCTCTGGCAAAAGTCTGATGCTGCGCCTCCTCAGTGGCATCTCTAGCCCAACGCGCGGAACAATCGCGATCTGCGGTGTCGACTTGATGGCGGACCGTTACGCCGCCATCAGGCGCCTTGGCTACATGGGCTCGGCGGATTCGCCCTACCCCGATCTCAGCCCTGTTCAGAATCTGCAGTTCGCGGCATCCGCGCGGCGCCTGTCGCGGGCGCGCCAGAACGAACGCGTTCGACAACTGCTCTCCGAGTTCGGGCTTGCACCGGTCGCAGACACGCGCTCCGGAACGCTGCGCGCGGCCTTGCAGTGGCGGCTGGCGCTCGCCGCGGCGCTGGTTCACGAACCTGGCCTGCTTCTCGTCGACGAACCCGCCTCGGATCTCGACCCGAGGACGCACCGCCTGTTCTGGACCGACCTTGTCGCGGTCGCGGCGCAAGGCGTCGGCGTTCTCGTGGCGTCGCATATGGCCGAGGACGCGGACCGCTGCGATCGCGTCGTCTCGATCCGTCACGGACAGGTGACCGCCGCCGGCATTTCGCCTCCTGGCGACGGCCTGGAGTGAGGGCGAATGCCTGTCCGATTGAGACGGATAATGGCCCTGTTGCTCAAAGAGGCGCGCCAAACCTATCGCAACAAGACGGCTCTTTCGGTCGCCTTGGCGGGACCGGTGATCCTCCTCGTCATTTTTATCTACAGCCTCAGTCTCGACACCGACCGCGTGCCGCTCGGGATCGTCATCGACCAGTCGACGCCGGATGCGCGCGATCTCGCGGGCGCCTTCTACAACACGAATTATTTCAATTCAGTGTTCATGCCGGATCGGCGGGTCGCCGGGCGCGCCCTGGCCCGCGGCGAGATCAGCGGCGTCGTACTTCTGGCCAGCGATTTCGCCCGCGCGGCACTTGGCGAAGGTGACGCCCCGGTCCAGGTCCTGATCGATGGCGTGGATGCGCGGACCGGGCGGCAGGTCAGCAGCTATGCGGACGGCGCGGTCGCCACGTGGCTGGCGCAGCGCACTCTCGTCGGCCAGGTCGGCGCGTCCGATGCCGTCCGCAACGTGCCGCGCATATGGTTCAATTCGGAAATCCAGAGCCGCAATTTTCTCGCCCCCGGGATGATCGCCCTCCTGATGGCCGTGGTCGGGCCGCTGCTGTCCGCGCTGATGATCGCGCGCGAATGGGAGCACGGGACGATGGAGTCGATCCTGGCCACGCCGATGACGCCAAGAGAGCTCCTCTTCACGAAGCTCGGCTTCTACATGGCGTTCGGTCTCACTGCCATGGCGCTCATGCTGGCGCTCGCGGTCTATGTCATCGGCGTGCCGTTCCGCGGGTCGCTCCGCCCGCTTCTCCTGGCGACGCCGCTGTTCATCGCCTGCTCCCTCGGTCTGGGGCTGCTGATCTCCCTCACGTCGCGAAACCAGCTTGCCGCGGTCAAGCTCACCCTTACGACCGGCTTTCTTCCGGCCTACATGATGTCCGGCTTCCTGTTCGACCTCCGCAACGCGCCCGACGCAATCCAGTGGCTGAGCCTCATCGTTCCGGCGCGTTATTTCGTCTCAATCCTGCAGACGGTTCTCCTGGTTGGCGACGAATGGAAGATCCTGCTCCCCAATATCGTGGCATTGGCGCTTCTCGCTCTGGCGCTCACCGGGACGGCGTCCCTCCTGATCCGCCGTCGACTGGCCTGACCATGTTCACCCAGCTCATCGGATTGCTGGTGAAAGAGTTCCGGCTGCTCTGGTCCGACCGGCGGTCCCGTTTGACCCTGATCGCGCCACCGCTGCTGCAGCTCATCGTCTTCGGCTACGCGGCGACGTTCAACGTCGACCATGTCCCGATCGCGATCCTCAACGAGGATGCAGGCCCCTATGGGCGCGAGCTCAGCGCCCGATTTTCGGGCTCGCCGACGTTTCAGGTCACGGCCCTGCCGACGAATCAGCGTCAGATCCGGCCGCTGATCGACAACGCCGAGGTCATGATGGCGCTGCACATCGGCCAGAGGTTTTCTGCCGAGCTCCGCGGAGGCCGGCCTCCCAACGTCCAGGTCATCCTCGACGGCCGGCGTCTCACCACCGCCCTGACCGTGCAGGCCTATGCCACCGCCATCATAACGGGGTTCAACAAGGACTATGTCGTCGCCAACGGCTTCGACCGCCCCGCCGCGGCCACGGTCACGCGGGCGTGGTTCAACCCCGGCCTCGAAAGTCACTGGTTCATCCTGCCGGGACTGGTCGCGAAGCTCGTGCTCATCGCGACACTCACCATCGCCGTCTCGATCGCCCGCGAGCGCGAACTTGGCAGTTTCGATCGTATGTACGCCTTGGGCCTCAGCCCGTTTCAGATCCTGGTCGCCAAATCGGCGGCGCCGGTGACAGTTGGATTCCTGCAGGGCCTCGCCATGTCCGCGCTCGCCGCCTTCTGGTTTGGGGTCCCTTTCCAGGGGAACATCGGCCTGTTGCTCCTGTCCATCCTGATCTTTGTCATCGCCGCCACCGGCATCGGCATCATGCTGTCGGCGCGGGCGAAGACACAGCGCCAGGCGACGCTCCGCGTATTCCTGTTCCTCGTCCCGGCGGTCATGTTATCGGGCTTTGCCACCCCGATCTCGAGCATGCCTGACGCGCTTCAGGCGGTGACCTATCTCGATCCGCTACGTTATTGCAATCTCATCCTGCGCGCCCTGTTCCTCCGTGACGTCGGTTGGGACTTCTTCTGGGCGCAACTGTGGCCGTTGACGTTGATCGGGCTGGTCACTTTGACGGCCAGCTACATGCTTATACGGCCGCCGCGGATCTAGATTCTGCGTAGATTTGCGCGAGTCCGACTGCGCAGAAAGGCCGTCGTAGACATAGTCAATCACCAGTACTGAACCGAAAGGATACGGAATGACACGCGTCGCGTCCGTGCGTTCAATCCTGCTTGCGCTACCCTTGTTGGCGCTCGCCCCTTTGCCGGCAAATGCCGTTGACCGCAACGATTTCCTTCTTGAAAACGCCAAGCAGTTGGGCGCGCTTTGCGGTGCCAATACGGATATCGCAGCGATCCACATGTGCGAAGGCTTTCTTGTCGGCGTCCACCGCACGTTGCAATCCGTCACGAGCGCGCTCGGCCAACAGCTCTACTGCATCCCCGCCGACGGCGGGGTGACGCGCGATTCGGTAGCGCGGGACTTTTCGGCCTGGGCCGCCGCGACGCCCGCCGCAGCCTCGATGCCGCCTGTCGACGGCGCCCTGGAATGGGCAACCCACGCCTATCCGTGTCGCTGATAAGGAGCCGGTGAGACATGCGAAAATTCGTATTTGCAGGCGCGCTGGTCGCGGTTGCCGCGTGCTCGAACATGAGCCAGACCGAACAGCGTGCGGCCGGCGGAACCGTCATCGGCGCGGGCGGCGGCGCCGCGATCGGCGCGATCGCCGGCAATGCCGGCATGGGCGCCGCGATCGGTGCCGGCGTCGGATTGGTCGGCGGTCTTGTCTATGACAAGGTCGAGAAGGACAAAAAGAAGGCCTACGAGTCCGGCTATTCCGACGGCCAGTCCCCGGGAAAGAAATGAGGCGGATCGGCTGATCCGCCCATCGCGGACTAGGCGCTGGACGCGAACCGCTCCGCCACTTCCTCTGCGACACCTACCCGCAGCAGCTTGGTCAGGTCGATCGAGGAACGTTGACCGATGTCCGCGCCATGGCGCTGCATCCAGGTCTCCGCCGTCGCCCGGCCAAGCCCGAACAGGTATTCGAGAAACGGAGGCGAGTTGTTGATCTTGGTCGAGGCTGCGATCTTTTCCAGCTCCGAGCTCGCCTCGATGGCATGGAAGAAAAAGCGTCCAAACCGCTTGGCGTCCAGCAGGCCCTGCTCCACGAGCTTCAGGATCGCGCCCAGCGCCGAGAGCTCCAGCCAGAAGGTCGAGTTGAAGGCGATCTCGGTGACGCGGTCGTGAATATCACGGACGCTGCGCGGCCAATCGACGCGGATGATCGGATCGATCCGGACGATAAGGAAGTCGCACTTCGGCAGGCTCGTCATGAGGCCGGCCATCGCCGGATTGCCCGTAAAGCCGCCGTCCCAATAAGGCTGCCCCTCGATCTCGATCGCCGGAAACAGCGTCGGCAGGCAGGCCGAGGCCAGCACGGCGTCGACCGAAATGTCCTTGTTGTTGAACATGCGCCCCCGCGACGTCAGCGCGTTTGTCGCGCACACCATGACCTGCAGGTCCTTCTGGGCGCGGATGCGTTCGAAGTCGACCAGTTGCGTGAGCGGCTCCCGTAGTGGATTTATGTTCATCGGGTTGAGCTCATAGGGCGACAGATTTCGGCTGAGCGTGTCCCAGGCCAGATAGGCCGGCGTCTGCTCCAGATGCACATGCGATTGCGACTCGCCCGACAACGGCCAGAGGAGGGTGCCAAAACCGGGCATCTTGCCGATTGCCTCCCAGAATTCACGGAGCCGCTTGCGTCCCCCCTCCGCCCCGCCGCGCAACAGGCCGTCGGCGAGGACCACGGTGTTCATGGCCCCCGCACTGGTGCCCGTGAGGCCGATGACTTCGAGCGTCTCGTCCTCGAGAAGCCGGTCGAGCACTCCCCAGGTAAAGGCGCCGTGCGAGCCGCCGCCCTGCAGGGCAAGAGCGATTTTGCGCCGGTGGGGCGCCGCGCCGTGGCGCGATTTGGCATCAGCCATTGTCTTCCTCTCTAGAATCGGGCCGTAGTTGGCGGACCCGAACCTCGCATTGCGACGCCTCCGCGGCTATCGCCGTTGCGCAAGCGGACGACGGTACCGAGACAGCGGCTTGCACGGTTCCGACTGCTTAAGGCGCGGCGTCGCGTTATGAGATGCGCGTCGACAGAAATCCGACAGCCGGTGCGCGCAGTCCACGGCTGGGAGCATCACCAATGTATCTAACCGCCGCAGCCATCGCGGGATTCCTGCTCGTCTACACCGCCGTCTCAGGTCGCGTCGAGCGGTCCTGGCTCAGCGGGCCGCTGACCTTTACGGTGGGTGGGCTCATTCTCGGTTCGTCAGGTCTAGGATTGCTCGACGTCGGCCTGGCGACCAGGAGCGTCCGCGTTCTCGCAGAAGGCACCTTGGCCATGGTGCTGTTCACCGACGCGGCCAACGCCGACTTCAGTGTGGTCCGGGGTCATGTGGGGCTGCCGGTGCGGCTGCTGCTGATCGGCTTGCCGCTGACGATCGGGCTCGGCTTTCTGGGCGCCGTCTGGCTGTTCCCCGGGCTCGATCTCCTGGAAGCGGGGCTGCTTGCGACCATTCTCGCGCCGACCGACGCCGCTCTCGGCAAGCCGGTGCTGGTCAACCGGGCGATTCCGGCCCAGTTGCGTGAAGCGCTCAACCTCGAAAGCGGCCTGAACGACGGCATATGCGTGCCTATTCTCGTGATCCTGCTCGAGCTCGCCATCAACACACATGTCGATGGTTACGATCCCCTGCACGCCGCCGAGATCGTCGCCGAAGAGATCGGCATCGGGGCGGCCGTGGGCCTCTTGGCGACGGGATGCGCGGTGATGCTGCTGCGCACGACCGTGAAGTTGGGCTGGGTCAGCGAGGAATGGGTGCAGGTGCCGGTCGTGGCCCTGGCCATGTTGTGTTACGCCGGCGCCCAGGCCGCCGGCGGCAGCGGCTTCATCGCCTGCTTCGTCGGTGGGCTGATCGTCAGCTGGCTCGCACCGCGCCGCAAGCACGAGCTGCTGAAGGGTGCCGAAAGCATCGGCGATACGCTGGCGATGTTGACCTGGGTGGCGTTCGGCGCTTTGGCCTTCGGCCGGATCACGAAGGAAATCGACGTCCACGTCATCACGTATGCGGTGCTGAGCCTGACGGTGGCGCGGATGCTGCCGGTGTTTCTCTGCCTGACCGGGACAGGAATGGGCGTCGCCGACAAGCTGTTTGTCGGCTGGTTCGGCCCGCGCGGCCTCGCAAGCATCGTGTTCGGCGTGCTCGTGGCGGATGAACTCCTTCCCGGCACCAATACGATCGAGGCGGTGGTGATGTGCACCGTCATGCTCAGCGTCATCGCCCATGGCATGACCGCCACGCCCCTGTCCGCGGCGCTGGGAGCCCGGCTGCAATCGCACGCCCCGAAGGTCGGAGGACCACAGCTCACGAGCGGCGAGTGAGCGTCCTCCTGGTGCCTCACGGCGGAGATTTGCGGAAAACTGATAGTTGCGGAAGGCCGGCCACGGTCAAATCGGCAGCATCCGTCCCTACGGCGACTGCCGGATTCCGGGTGACGGCACGCCTGCCCGGTATCTTCCGCGGCGGCCAACCAACGGATCAGGACAGCCATGTCGAAAGACGAAGACAAGAAGGCCGGCAAGCTCAAACGCAAGGTCTATGAAAAGGCCATGCACAAGCTGCAGGTCGAGCTTTGCCATCTCCAGGAGTGGGTCCGGACGACCGGCGCGCGCATCATCGTCGTGTTCGAAGGCCGCGACGCGGCCGGCAAAGGCGGCACGATCCGGGCCTTGACCGAGCGGGTCAGCCCGCGGGTGTTTCGTGTCACCGCCCTTCCCGCCCCGTCCGACCGCGAAAAGACGCAGATGTTCATGCAGCGCTACGTCGAGCGCTTTCCGGCCGCGGGCGAGATCGTCATCTTCGATCGCAGCTGGTACAACCGCGCCGGCGTCGACTACATCATGGGGTTTTGCACGGAAGCGGAGCACCAGCGCTTTCTCGACCTGGCTCCCATCATCGAGAAATTCATCACCGATAGCGGCATCCAAATCATCAAGTTCTGGATGGAGGTGGGTCAGGAGGAGCAGGAGAAGCGGTTCCATGCCCGCATCAACGATCCGCTCCGCCAGTGGAAGCTCAGCCCGATGGATCTTGAGTCCTTCCGGCGCTGGTACTCCTATTCGAAGGCCAGGGATTCGATGCTGAAAGCGACCGACTCCAAGCACGCGCCGTGGCATCTCGTGCGGTCGGACGACAAAAAGCGCGCCCGCCTCAACTGCATCTCGCACCTGCTGTCGTTGATCCCGTACAAGAAGGTGAAGCACGAGAAGGTCAAGCTGCCGAAGCGCTCGCACAAGCACAAGTATGACGATCAGGCGGTACTGAAGAGAATGACCTTCGTTCCTGACCTGTTTTGAGGCGAGGTCGGCGCGATTTCCGCGGGACGCACGAGGCGGGCGCCGACATGTCCTACGGCGGCGCCCCGGACGATGGCGGCCGTCACCCCTTGAACTTGATGTCCAGTCCGTCGAGGCCGAGCGCCAGCTGCAGGCCCTTTCGCTGCGCTCTCAGGTGAATGACGACATCGCGGTTGTTCTGGAGCCACATTTTGCCCCTGCCCGAGGACG
>Ga0335070_10001860_pt1 | contig 24506 bp, 25 predicted proteins | sample Lox_Sample_13_FD_206722 | JGI IMG/M metagenome (GOLD analysis project Ga0335070, IMG submission 206722) | Soil microbial communities from Loxahatchee National Wildlife Refuge, Florida, United States - Lox_Sample_1.3 | ecosystem: Environmental > Terrestrial > Soil > Wetlands | place: USA...
GCGGAAGCCTCATCCAGCGCGACGAGGTGTCCAGGGCCGCCGTGGCCGTTCGAGATGAGGATGTAGCGGAAGCCCGCGCGCGCCATGGCATCGCCATAGTCCACGAGGAGGTCGCGCACCACGCGCTGGCGCATGGTGACGGTGCCCACCGTCTCGAAGGCAAAGGTGCCGAGGTGCAGGGTGGGCGCCAGCACGACGTGCCAGCCCGCACGCTCGGCCACGATGCGCTCGGCGATGGCCTGGGCGAAGTAGCGCCCGGTGTAGGCGTCGACGCCGACGGGCAGGTGGGGGCCATGCGCCTCGAGTGGGCTCGCGGTGAGGATCACCACGGTGCTCTCGCGCGGAAGGGCGTCGAGAGCCGGGCTCGAGAGTTCCTCGAGGAGGTGGATGCTCAAAAGCTCGATCCTTTCGTGGCCGTGAGGTAGTCGGTCTTCGCGCGCTCGAGTTCCTCGATGAGACGCTGCCGCTCGGCCAGGACGCGCGTGGCCGTCTGATGCCGGGTGACCGAGAGGAGGCTCAGACCGATCTGCGCTCTGAAGCGGCCGAGGCCTCGCAGGTAATGGTACGCGAGGATGCTGCCCACCGGGAGAGAGAGGAGGAAGCCAAGCGCCCAGACCCAGCCGGCGAAGCGCCAGACTATCCAGGTCTCGATGCCCCAGAAGAGGGGAAAGGCGATCATGCTGGCGAGCAGCCGCGTCGTGGCGTAGTTGGTCTCCTTGGTCGACGTGCGCCGGGCTATCCAGCGCGGCACGAGGTACGGCAGGCCGCTCGTGATCAGGCCGTAGGCGAAGACCGGCAGCCCGACCGCCGCCGTCCAGCCCCGCCGCAGCCGCTGGCGCACGGGCCGATGAGCGAGCCGCTCGCGCACCGCCTGGTCCTTGATCGCATAGGCGGCGAGCGTGGCCCGGTACCGTTCGATGTGCTCGCGCAGCTCGGCGAGCCGCTCCGGCGCATGCGCCTCGAACCAGGCCGCGGCGTCGGCGATGGAGCGCGAGAGGCGCACGGTGTCGATCTTGCCGGTCGAGAGTCCCCGCTCGTCGTGGAGCTCCTGCACCAGCTGGTCCCGGTAGAGGCCCTCGATCTCGTGGACGAGGGCGGCTCGGTCGAGGCGATCCACGTGAACCACCTGCGCCTCCATGGCCCACTGGACGGCCGTGGTCAGCTCGTCCACCGCCTTGACCTGATCCTCGCCATAGAGCTTGAGAAAGGGCGAGAGCAGTATGGGCTCGCCGAAGGACACGCGCACGCGGCCTCCGAATGACTTCCGCGCGTCGAAGGTGAGCCCGACCGGTATGGCGGCCAGCGGCTCGCCGCCACCGCCCTGCTTTCGGCGCGACTCGTAGTCGAGCGCGATGCGCGCCGCACCGGTCTTGATGCGCTGGACACGGGACTCGGAGTGGGTTGTCCCTTCCGGGTATATGCCGACGAGCCCGCCGGCAGCGAGGGTTGCCGTGCACGCCTCGAAGGCGCCCGCGTTCTTGTCCATCTTGTCGGGGTCGTCCTGGCGGCGATACACGGGTATGGCGCCGCAGGCCTTGAGGAAGCGTCCCACGAGCGGGTTCCGGAACAGGGCCGCCGTGGCGAGATAGTGCACCTTGCGGTCCACCACGGCCCCCACCAGGAGCGAGTCGATCAGGTTGTTCGGATGGTTGATGCAGAGGAGGACGGGGCCGTGGCGCGGCACCCGGCCGGCATGATGCACGTCGACCGATCGGAAGAAGAACCAGACCCAGAAGCGCCCGATTGTCCGCACGACGGTGTAGAAGGGATCGGTCTTGGCCATCACTTGCTGAGGAATCGCTTGAGGGTGGCGGGGAAGAGATCCGCCCGCTCGGTCGGCCGACTGCCCATGAAGTCCACCTGGGTGCCACGCTCGGAGACATGATCGGCCGGATCGAAGCGGGCGGCGATGATGAGGCTGGCTGGTCCCGCGCGCACGAGGAGGCGCTCGCTGCGGTTCTCGTCGGCGAGCCGCGTGACGATGACGTAGAGCCCGGAGGCGTCCGTCTCGCCGACATAGGCAAAGCCCGTCTTTTGCCGGATCACCTCGAGCCCCACGCCCTTGCGGGGCTTGCCCGCGGCGTCCTTGACATAGCCGAGCACGGTGTAGCGGTACTGCGGCTCGTGCTCGGCCAGCGCGGGCGCGGTCGCGAGGCCGACTCCCAGTACCAGCGCGAGGACGATGGCCAGGGCCGCGGGGAGCGGGCGCCGGTGGCGGCGCTCGAGAGCCGGGACATGGACGCGCGTGGCCCGCAGCATTCAGCGCGGCGGCGGCGGATCCAGGACGACGGCCGTGCCGTAGGCGAGCACCTCGGTCACGCCCGGCGCCACATCGTTGGCGTCATACCGCATGCCGATGATGGCATTGGCGCCGGCGGCGGCGGCGTGCTCGAGCATGAGCTGGAACGCCTCCTCGCGGGCCCGCTCGCAGAGCTCCGTGTAGAGCGTGATGTTGCCGCCGAAGAGCGTCTGGATGGTGGCGCCGATATTGGCGACGATGCTTCGCGAGCGCACCGTGATGCCGCGCACGACGCCACGGTTGGCCGCGATCCGGTGCCCGTCGAACGTGAAGGCGGTGGTGACCCACTGGCGGGGAATGGGCATGGCCGTCTCAGCCCGCCACGATGGGCTTGGCGAGGCGGGGCGGCTCGAGCGATTGTACGGGCCTGGCCATTGACTCTCCTCGGAACTGCGGGTGGACGACGCGAGCGCGCTCGTCTTGCGCTTCGTCAGGGCGCGATTATACTACCCGCGCCTCATGTCCCGCCCCTTCGAGAAGGTAACGCTGGCCGACGCCGTGGGGCGCCTTCGCCCCGGCATGAAGGTGCTCCTCCCGGCGGGTTGCGGCGATCCGACGGCGCTGCTGGCCGAGGTCCTGCGCCAGGCGGAGCGGCTCAAGCCGCTCACGCTGATGGGCGGTCTCCGCCTCGACGACTATCCCTTTGGGACGCCGTCCTATGCGGGCAAGCTCCGGTTCGCGACATGGCATCACTCGCTCAAGCTCGCTGAGGCGCAGAAGCGGGGCGACGTGGACTTCGTGCCCATCCGGTACTTCGACACGGTGAGCATCTTCTCCGCGGGCGGCGCGTGGGCGCCCGACGCGGTGGTCGTCCACTGCTCGCCGCCCGACCGCGCCGGCTATGTCTCGCTGGGCGTCTCGGTCAGCTATTCGCTCGCGGCGGCGCGGCGCGCGCCGTGCGTGATCGCGCAGGTTAATCCAGCGATGCCACGCACTCTCGGCAATGCGTTCCTGCACCGGTCGCAGATCGACTGCTGGGCCGAAGGCGAGCATCCGCTGGTCGAGTACCCGCCCACCCCCGTGGGCGAGGTCGAGCGGAAGATCGCGGCCTACGTGGCCGACCTCGTCCCCGACGGCGCCACCGTGCAGGTCGGCGTGGGCTCGATTCCCCAGGCCGTCATGGAGGCGCTCGGGGGCAAGCGCGATCTGGGCGTCCACTCGCTGCTGGTGGACCACATGCTGCCCCTGATCGAATCGGGCGTCATCAACAACTCGCGCAAGCGCCTCCACCGCGGCCGCATCGATGTGGGCGAGATCATGGGCACGGAGCGGCTCTTTCGATGGGTGCACGACAATCCCATGGTCAACATGGAGCCTTCGGACATCATCCACGACCCGGAGGTGGTCGGCTCGCTCGGCGATTTCATCTCGGTCAACTCCGCCCTCGAGGTGGATCTCCTGGGCCAGGTCAATGCCGAGAGCGTGGACGGCAGACAGATCACGGGCATCGGCGGCCAGTTCGATCTCGTCCTCGGCGCCTCGCGTGCGTCGGGAGGGCGGTCGGTCATCGCCCTGCCATCGACCGGCCGCCAGGGGAAGGTCTCGCGGATAGCGGGACGGCTACCGTCTGGGGCGCGGGTGACGTCCCCGCGCTTCCTGGCGGACTACGTGGTCACCGAGTACGGGACGGCGGCCCTTCGAGGACAAAGCGACGCCGGGAGGGCGAGGGCACTTGCCCGGATCGCCCACCCGGCGTTCAGAGATGCTCTGGAACGGGAGGCGGCTACTTCTTGAGCTTGTCGATCTCCGCGAAGACCTCAGCGTCCTCGGGAAACCGGTAGGTGATCTGGTTGTCCCAGACACGCTTGCCGTCGATATCCACGAAGAAAACGCCGCCCGAGCCCTCCTTGAGGGCGGCGGACATGCCGTACTTGGCTTTGATGGCGGCCTGCAAACTGGAGGCCTGTGGGAGGAAGTTTCACTCCGCGCAATACGTGATCAGGATATCCATGCGATCCTCCTTCGCTAGATGTGTTGACCGCCGCGGCACATGATACGAACCAGCCGGTGGAGTGTCAATTGACGACTCCCGTCCTCATCGACACCGATCCCGGCATCGACGACGCGCTTGCCATGCTCCTGGCTTTCGGCTCGCCCGAGGTGTCGGTCGAGGCCATCACCACGGTGCCCGGCAATGTCCAAGTAGGCCTCGCTACAGAGAACGTCTTCCGCATCCTCGATATCGTGCGCCCGGCGCGCCGGCCCCGGGTTGCCCAAGGGGCCGCCGCCCCCTTGCGCCAGCCGCTCGTCACCGCACCCCATGTCCACGGTGCGGACGGCCTGGGCAATCTCGAGCGGTTCGTGGAGCCGGGCGGCAAGGCACGCTATCCGAAGCCGCCCCACAATCTTCAGACGCTCGATGCCGCCGATCTGATTCTTCAGACCGTGAAAGAGTTCCCTGACCGCCTCGTCCTGGTAGCCCTGGGACCCCTGACCAACCTTGCCCTGGCGCTCCAGCGCGACCCGGAGGCGCTCCGGCGGTGCTCGCGGATAGTGATCATGGGGGGAGCGGTGGCGACCAGCGGCAATGTCACTCCCGTCGCCGAGTTCAACATGTACGTGGACCCGGATGCGGCGGCGGCCGTTTTCGAGGCCGGGCTGCCCATCGACCTGGTACCGCTCGACGTCACGCGGCAGGTGATCCTCACCCGTGGAGGACTGCATGAGGCGCTTGCCCGGCGCCGCTCGACACGCGCGCGCTTCGTCGAGGACTTCACGCTCTTCGGATTCGAGTTCGGCGAGTCCCGGGACGAGGGCGGCATCTTCCTCCACGATCCGCTGGCGATGGGGGTAGCGATCGAGCCCGGCCTGGTGGGATTCGAGCCCCTGCACGTGGCGGTCGAGTGGGAGGGGCGACTCACCCGGGGGATGACCGTGGCCGACCGGCGTGACATCCAGCCGTATCGCAAGGAGCCCACCACGTGCCGGGCCGCCCTGAGCGTGGACGCCCCGCGCTTCCTCCATTTCTTCCTGGAGCGCCTGTGCCCCGCCTCTGCGTGATCGGCTCGGCCAATGTGGACTACACCGTGGGTCTGCCGCGGCTTCCGAGCCCCGGCGAGACGGTGTCCGGCGGCATGCTGCTCGTGAATCTGGGCGGCAAGGGCGCCAACCAGGCGGTTGCCGCCCGTCGGCTGGGCGGCGAGGTGAGGATGATCGGCTGCGTCGGGAACGATGCCGACGGCCGGCGCATAAGGGAGAGCCTCGCGGCCGCCGGGATCGACGTGGCCGGCCTCTGCACCTCCGCCGAAGCCGCCACGGGCACGGCCATCATCATGGTGGACGCCCAGGGCCGCAACCAGATCGCCGTCGCGCCCGGAGCGAATCATCGCCTGACCGTGGAGATGGCCGCGCCCCACGCGGAGAGCATCGCGTGGGCCGAGGTCGTCGCCTGCCAGCTCGAGACGCCGCTGCCCGTGGTCCGCTGGGCCCTCGGCGAAGCGCGCCGGCACGGTGTGACGACCGTGCTGAATCCCGCCCCCGTCCAGCCGCTGGACGAGGCCCTGCTCGCCCTCGTGGATTACCTCACGCCGAACGAGCACGAGGCCGCGCGGCTCACCGGTCTTCCGGTGGACTCGCTCGAGTCCGCCCGCGTGGCGGCCGAGCGCCTCCTCGCGTCCGGCGCAGGGCATGTCTGCGTGACGCTCGGCGAGCGGGGCGTGCTCGCCTGCGACGGTGACACTGTCGTCCACTTTCCAGCCTTTCCCGTGGAGGCGGTGGATACGACGGCCGCGGGCGATGCCTTCAATGGCGCGCTCGCGGTGGGGCTGGCGGCCGGCGGCACGCTCGAACAGGCGATTCCTCTCGCCAATGCCGCCGCCGCCCTCACATGCATGAAGCGCGGCGCTCAGGACTCGCTGCCCCAGCGCGCAGAGGTCGAGGCGTTCCTGCGCTCGCTCGGCGGGCGGGGGCGGTGACGCCCGAGCGTCGCGGCTTCCTCCTCCGCGCGGCCCCGCCGATTCTCGTCGGCGGGCTGATCGCGCTGGCTCCGGTCCCGGAGGGGCTCAAGCCGCAGGCGTGGTACTACTTCGCGCTCTTCGCCGCCGTCATCGTGGGCGTGGCCACCGAGCCCATTCCCCCTGGCGCGGTGGGCCTGGCGGGTGTGGTCATCGCGGCGATGTCGGGAATCGTGTACAAGAATCCGACGCAGGCCGTGAACTGGGCGCTGAGCGGATTCGGCCAGCCCACGGTATGGCTCATCTTCGGCGCCTACGTGCTCTCCGTCGGCTACGAGAAGACGGGCCTCGGTAAGCGCATCGCGCTCTTGCTGATCCGCCGCTTCGGCGCCAGCACGCTCGGGCTCGGCTACGCCATCGCGCTGACCGACCTTGCCATCGCGCCCTTCACCCCGTCCAATACGGCGCGGAGCGCCGGCACCATCTATCCCGTCATCCGCAATATTCCCGGGCTCTACGGCTCGGAGCCCGGGCCCACCGCGCGGAAGATCGGCGGCTATCTCATGTACACCGCTCTCGGCGCCACCTGCATCACGAGCAGCATGTTCCCCACCGCGCTGGCTCCGAACATCCTGGCCGTGCTCCTCATTGCCGACACCGTCGGCGTGAACATTCCATGGATAGACTGGGTCACCGGCTTCCTGCCGGTCGGCATCCTGCTCCTGATCGGGTTTCCGCCCCTGCTGCACTGGCTCTACCCTCCGGAGATCACGCGGGTGCAGACGGCGCCCGTCTGGGCCGCCGACGAGCTCCGGCGACTCGGTCGTATGGGCAGGATGGAATGGCTGATGCTGTCGGGGACCCTGCTCGTCATCTCGCTCTGGATCGGCGGCAGCCGCTACACCGACGCGACGACCGCGGCGCTCCTCGGCGTGGTTCTTCTCGTGGTGCGCGGCGTCGTGTCGTGGGACGACATCCTGGCCAATCGGCGGGCATGGGACACCGTGATGTGGATCGCCACGCTCGTCACCATGGCGAGCGGCCTGGTGCACGTCGAGTTCGTTCCGTGGCTCGCCAACACCATCAAGCCGCTCGTGTCGAGCCTGAGCCTGCCCGTGGCCGTCGTGTTCCTCGTGACTGTCTTCTTCTTCGTCCACTACCTGTTCGCCACGATCTCCGGTCACGCCACCGCGCTGCTGCCGCTCTTCCTCGTGGTCGCCGTGTCCGTGCCGGGGCTCAGCGCCAAAGGCTGGGCGCTCGCGCTGTCCTACACCTTCGGCATGATGGGCATCCTGACGCCGTACGCGACGGGCCCCTCGCCGGTGTACTACGGCTGCGGGTACATCTCGCGCGCCCGGTTTTGGGTCCTGGGCCTCCTCATGGGCGGTATCTTCCTCGGTACCTATCTCCTCGTCGGCGTGCCCTGGCTGCTCTGGCGGAGCTTCTGAGGACGTGGCGTTAAGGAGGACCTGATGATCGGATCGGCGGTGCTGTTCGCGGTGCTGGCGGGCGCGTCCGCCGCCGCGTGGACCATTTGCCTCAAGCTGGGCTCCACGCGGATCAACGCGGCGCTGGGGGCGATGGTCATCACGGGAGTGGCCTTCTTCGTGAACTCCATCGTGATGCTCTCCATGAGGGCGCGGGGGCACGAGATCGTCCTCCGGCCGGAGGCGGTCTGGCTCCTCGGCATGGCGGGCATCGCGGCGGCCGGGGTGGACATCTTCGGCCTGCTCGCCTACGAGCGCGGGTTGCGGCTCACCGCGTCGCTCATCGTGGGCGGTAGCTCCACTGCGCTGGTTCTCCTGGCGGGCTTTCTCGTGCTGCGCGAGCCCGTGACGTGGATCCGGCTCCTTGCGATCGCGTTCATCGCCGCGGGGATTCTGCTCTTCCAGGCGGAGGGCGGATAGGCAGGACGATTCACTGCGGGATGCGGCTGCGGAGCGCGCGGACACGCTCGATCGACACGGCGAGGGCCTTCGGGGACAGGCGGCCCTCGGCGAGGGCGCGCTGTATGCCGGCGATGACCCGCTCGGCGGCGCTGCGCTCGACCCGGCCCTGGTTCTGCGAGATCAGCAGCATGTCCACTGAGGACTGAAGGGCGAGGACGGAGGCCTCCTCGAGGCCGTAGCGCTGACGGATGGCGCCCATGAGGAGATCGTCCGACACCACGAGCCCTTGGTAGCCGAGCTTCCCGCGCAGGTAGCGCTTGATCGTGAAGCGGGAAAGGGTCGCGGGATTCCAGGGATCGAGGCCGCGATTGAAGACATGGGCGGTCATCACACTGTCGGCCAGCTTCTCCTTGATCAGGGCGCGATAGGGCGCGAGCTCGATCTTGAGGTCGGCGGTGTCCGTCACGTCGACAAAGCCCAGGTGCGAGTCCGTCCGGCTCGAGCCGTGACCGGGGAAGTGCTTGAGCGAGGTGAGGACGCCGGCCTCGTGCATGCCCTGGATGAACGCGCGCGCCTGCACGATGACCTGCTGCGGGTCGGAGGAGAAGCTGCGACCGAGAGTGACCACGGCCGGGTTGAGCGGATTGATGGCCACGTCGACGACGGGCGCCAGGTTCCAGTTGATGCCTGCCTCGCGAAGAGTGGCCCCCATGCGCCGTGACTCGAGCGCGGTGACGGCGGGATCCCCCGCGTCGCCGAGGGCCTGCGGCGGCGGCGTCGGCAGGTAACCCAGCCGCGTGGACAGGCGCATGACCAGACCGCCTTCATTGTCGGCGGCGATGAGGAGCCGGCGGCCCGTGCAGCTGCGCGCGAGCGCCTGGAGATCCGAGGTGAGCTGCCGCACCTGCTCGACGCCGCTGATGTTGCGCGCCTCCCCGGATCTCGCGTCGCGCTCGAAGAGGATGAGGCCGCCCACCTTCACGTCGCAGACGAGGGAGCGGATCTCTTCGTTGCCTTCGACCTGCGTGCCTCCGAAGCCCATCAGCAAGAGCTCGCCCAGGGGCAGCGACGGCGGTTTGCGCGCCGCGCCGTCCGACGGCGCGGTGGCCGCGCAGCCCTCGACGATCAGGACGAGGAGGAAGACGGCGAGCCGTGCCCTCACCGGTGTCCCGCGGCACGCACGAGGGCGCGGACGCGGTCCGGATCCACCCGGTTCGTGACGATTCCGTCCCGCTTGACCGAGGTGCCCACGATGAGTCCGTCCGCCCGCGAGAGCAGATCGGCGGCGTTTTCAGGTGAGGCGCCGCTGCCCACGAGGAGCGGCGCCTCCGGAACGGCGAGCCGGACGCGCTCGAGGTCGCTGGTCTTGGGCGGCAGGCCGGTGGCTTCGCCCGAGACGATCAGCCCGTCGGCCAGTCCGCGGTGCACACAGTCCCGCGCTTCGTGCTCGATGGGGACGGAGGCGAGGGGTGCCGCGTGCTTCGTCTGCACGTCGGCGAGGATCGCGATCTGCGCGCCCCCGATGTGCGCTCCAAGAGCTCGCCGGTAGCGGAGGGTGTCGTGGGCGGCCGACGTGAGAATGCCCTGATCGGTCATCACCGCGCCGGTGTGGACGTTGACGCGGATGAATCGCGCGCCTACCGCGGCGGCCACCGCGAGCGCCGAGTGCGCGTCGGAGCGCAGCACATTGATGCCGAGCGGGAGCGAGAGGGCGCGGTGGATCTCGATCGCGACGGCCGCCATCGCCGCGACACACGCGGCGTCGACGCGTCCGGGAGAGAATGGTACGTCGCCGAAATTCTCGACGAGGATCGCGTCCACGCCGCCGCCGGCCAGCGCCCGCGCATCCGCGATCGCCGCGCGGGCGACGTCCTCCATCGAGCCCGCCCAGCGTGGGCTGCCGGGCAGGGGCTCGAGGTGCACCATGCCGATCACCGCCTTCGGCGAGCCGAGAATCCTCTCGAGGCTCATGATTCGCTCGGGAAAGGCATGGCGAAATCGTAGCACGTAGGAGTATAGTGACCAAGACATGGCGCCTCACGCTCCTGCCGCGGAGTCGCGGATCTTTTATGGCTGGTGGGTGGCGGTGGCGTTCTCGCTCATCATCTTCCTCTCGACGGGCATCCGCTTCGCAGTGGGACCGTTTCTCAAGCCCGTGGCCGGCGACCTGGGGATCGATCGCGGCACGTTCTCGCTCGTGGTCTCGCTCTCGCTCTTCCTCTATGGCCTTTTCGTGCCCCTGATTGGTCCGCTCGTGGATCGATGGGGCTCGCGCGTGATCTGCTCGCTGGGCACTGTGGTGATGGCGATCGCGCTCGCGCTCACATCGACGATGCATTCCCTGTGGGAATTCACGCTCTACTACGGCGTGCTCGCCGCGCTCGGTCTCGCCGCGACGGGACAGGTAGTGGCCTCGGCCACGCTGGCGCGCTGGTTCGTGAAGCGGCGCGGGACGGCGGTGAGCCTGCTGTCGGTCGCGTCCATGGCCGGCATCTCCCTCCTCGTGCCCGTCGTCATGTGGTGCATTCTGCACTTCGGGTGGCGCGCGACCTTCATGATCCTCGGGGTGTCGTCGCTCGTGGTGGGGCTGCCCATCTCGCTGCTGGTTCTGCGTGAGGACCCCGAGGCCATGGGGCTCGAGCCAGACGGGCGGCCACCTGAGCCACCCACGCCGGGGGCGGCTCCCGCGATCGACCGCACGGCCACCGTCGACGCGCTCCGGACGCCCTCCTTCTGGTTCCTGAGCGCCGGGCTCTTCTCCTGTGGCTTCTCGATGAGCCTCCTCTCGGCCCACGGCGTCCCCATGCTGACGGACCACGGCTTCCACAGCATGACCGCCTCCTCCGCCATCGGGCTGACCGGCATGTCGAGCATCGGCGCGGGGATGCTGATCGGCATCCTCTCCGACCGGTGGGGCCGCAAGCCGATGCTCGCCTTCGTCTACCTCCTGCGGGTGGCCGCGTTCACCCTGATCTTCCTCACCCGCGACCCCGGCATGCTCATGGTGGTGGCGATCATCAGCGGGTTCTCCCTCACCGGGAGCTTCGCTATGGCCTCGGCGCTCACCGCCGACATCTTCGGCCGCTTCTCCGTCGGCTCGATCTTCGGGCTGGTCTTCCTCGTTCATCAGATAGGAGCGGCGCTCGGCTCCTGGCTCGCGGGCTTTCTCTTCGATGTCTCCGGCGGCTACGGGATCGCCTTCACCGTCGCCTGCGGGCTGCTGCTCGTCGGTGCGGGGCTGTCCCTGACGATCGACGTGACCGGGCGGCCCATGCGCCGCGAGCTCCAGCCGGTGGCTGGAGGGGGGTAGGCCGATGGGATATCAGTCACTGCTCCTGGACCGCGCCGACGGCATCGCCACCCTCACGATGAGCCGGCCGGAGGCGCGCAACGCCCTCGACATACGGATGCGCGAGGAGCTGGTGGACGCCCTCGACGAGATCGAGCGCGACGCGACGGTTCGCGTGGTCATCCTGACGGGCGCCGGCGGACATTTCTCGGCCGGCGGCGACGTGAAGACCATGGCGGCCCGGCGCCACACGGCGGCGGAGGGCCGGGCGCGCGTGGAGCTCCTCAATCGATTCGTCCTCCGCCTCTTCAATTTTCCCAAGCCGACCATCGCCATGGTGGATGGCTTCGCGGTGGGCGCCGGCTGCAACATCGCGCTCGGCTGCGACATGATCGTCGCCTCGGACCGGGCGAGATTCGGGGAGGTCTTCCTCAAGATCGGGCTCGTTCCGGACGGCGGGGGAACCTGGCTCTTGCAGCGGCTGGTCGGGCTGGCCAAGGCCAAGGAGATGGTGCTCACGGCGGAGATCATCGACGCGGCCGAGGCGCTTCGCATCGGTCTCGTCAACCGGGTGGTGCCGACCGCGGAGCTCGAGCGGGCGACGCGGGCCCTCGCGGCGAAGATCGCGGCCGGGCCGCCGCTGGCCGCCACGCTCGCCAAGTCACTTCTGAACCGGGCGGCGACGGTCGATCTGGCCGCCGCGCTCGAAGGCGAGGCCTTCGGCCAGTCGAACGCCATCAGCTCGGAGGATCACGCCGAAGGCGCCCGTGCCTTCCTCGAGAAGCGCGCCCCGAAGTTCCAGGGTCGCTGATGGGCACGCGATCCTGGATCACGGGCACCGGCATGGCCGTACCGGAGTGCGTCGTCGATAACCATCTGCTGTCACGGTGCATGACGACGAGCGACGAGTGGATTGTCCAGCGCACGGGCATCCGCGAGCGGCGCGTCTCGCCGGACACGTACGGGATGCTCTTGCGCCTGGCCGATGCGCCGGACAAGACCGCGTACATGCGCGAGGTCAAGGAGCGGGGAATCGACGGCAATATCGATTCGTCCCTGACCGCCTCGGATCTCGGCCTCGAGGCCTCCCGCATGGCACTCAAGCACGCGGGGCTCGGCGCGGAGGACCTCGATTGCATCGTCGAATCCTCGACGCTTCCCGACCTCGCGTATCCGGGCACGGGCTGCGTGCTGCAGGGGAAGCTCGGGCTGACCACGACGCCGGTCTTCAACCTCGCCCAGGGATGCGCGGGTTTCGTCTACGGGCTCTGCCTCGCCGACCAGCTCATCCGGGGCGGCATGTACCGGAAGGTGCTGGTGGTGGGCGCCGAGCTCCTGTCGTCGGCCTTCGACTATACGGATGCCGGCCGTGACATGGCCGTGCTCTTCGCAGACGGAGCCGGCGCGGTCGTGCTCGAAGGACACGAGGAAGGGTCGCCTCCGCGAGGTCTCATCTCGCATCACCTGCATTCCGACGGCAGCGCGATCGACGCGCTGTACGGGGAGATATGCGGGTCGTCCACCTTCCCGCCCGTGTCGAAACAGAAGATCGACGACGACCGGACGCGCCCGCGCATGACCGGGCGGGCGGTGTTCGTCCACGCGGTCAAGCGGGTCCGCGAAATCGTGCAGGAGTGTCTCGACGCCAATGCCCTGAAGGCCGGCGACGTCGACTTCTTCATCTTCCATCAGGCCAATCTTCGCATCGTCGAGGCCATGGCGGAGTCGTTCACGATTCCGCAGTCCCGCATGCTCAACAATATCCAGCGGTACGGCAATACCGCCGGGGCCTCGGTCCCCATCTGCCTCCACGAGGCGGTGATGGGCGGGCGGGTGAAGGAGGGCGACCTCGTGATGCTGGTCGCCTTCGGCACGGGCTTCTCGTGGGGGGCGACGCTGCTCAGGTGGTGAGGCGCGGGATGTGTTGAGGCCGCTCCTTCAGAGGATTTTCGGGGCTCGTGCTCCAGCCCGTCGCGCGCTGGTGCTGGCGGGCGGGGGCGTGATTGGCGGCATGTACGAGGTCGGAGCGCTGGCCGCCCTCGACGAATCCCTGCCGGGCTTCCGCGCCAACGACTTCGATCTCTACGTGGGATCCAGCTCCGGCTCCGTCGTGGGCGCCCTCATGGCCAACGGCATCCGGCCGCGGGAGCTCTACGACATCCTCGACAAGGAAGCGGATGACCCGCTCAACTTCCAGCGAGGGGCGGTCTACCACAAGGGAGCCTTTTCCAACGCCGCGCGGAACCTCGCGCAATTCGTGTGGGCCGTCGGCAAGAAGGCGGTGACGGGCTTCCGGCTGGAGTGGCCAGACCTGCTCGCCCGCAGCGGAGCCGACATGCCTTCGGGCTTCTTCTCCGTAGCGCCGCTGGAGCGGTTCATGCGCGGGGCCTTCGCGGCCAAGGGATTACCGAACAGCTTCCGTGAGTGCCGCCGGCGTCTCCTGATCCCGGCCATGCATCTCGACCGGGCCGAGCGGGCAGTCTTCGGCGCCGATCCGTTCCTCGACGTGCCGATCTCCCAGGCGATCGCGGCCTCGTCCGCGATCCCGGGATTCTTCGAGCCCTTTCGCATCGGCGGGCGCGACTACGTGGACGGCGACGTCGGCTATACGGGTCACGCGGACCTGGCGGTCGAGCACGGCGCCACGCGCGTGGTGGTCCTGAATCCGGCGGTGCCGCTCCGGGTCGGGAGTCCCGCCGAGCCCGACGTGCGCTCGCGTGGACTGTACGCCATCATGGAGCAGGCGGGGCACATCACGAGCATCAATATCCTTCAGCTCGGATTGCGCGAGCTCAAGCTGCGGCATCCCGAGGTGGAGATCCATCTCGTCCAGCCCGAGTCCACGGGCTCGCCGTTGCGTGGGCCCTCGATGGGATTCGAGGCGAGCCGCGCCGCCCTTCGCTACGGCTACTCCTCCGTTACGGACTGGCTATCACGCGACGGCGCTGCCTTCGCCGCCGCCTTCCGTTAGCTCACGTCGGGACAACGCCGGGTGGGGGCGGGGGCTGCCTCCGTGGACCACGCTGAGCCGCATTTCCCGAGGCCACTCTCACCCGCCACGAGATCGTGGTTTTCTGCTTCGGGGAAGCTCCCAGAAGATACGGGTCCACGGAGGCAGCCCCCGCCCCCACCCGGCTCCCCCCGTGGCCAACCGGATGGCAGAACTGCACCACAGGAAGCAACGGCACCCCAACCCCGCCCGCGAGGATCGCCGCCAAGGCCACGCTTCCCTGAAATCACGGCCAGGCTAGCGGTGGAGGACTTCTTCCACGGTGTACCCGGCCGACGCCAAGTGGCGCTTGATGGCGGAGATGTGGTCGGGACCCGAGGTCTCGAGCGTGAGCTCGACTTCGGTCTCGCCGAGGCGCGCGCGCGAGAAGGCGCGATCGTGGCCGATGTGGAGCACGTTGGCGCGAGCCTCCGCCACGAGGGCCGTCAGCCGGGCCAGGGCACCCGGCCGGTCACGCAGGAGCACTGTCAGCCGCACGATGCGTCCGTCCTTCACGAGGCCCCGCTCGATGATGCGGGCGATCAGATTGACATCGATGTTGCCGCCACCCAGGAGCAGCACCAGCGTCTTGCCCTCGAGCGCTACCCGCCTGTTGACGAGCGCCGCCAGCGCCACCGCGCCCGCCCCCTCAACCACGGTTTTCTCGATCTCGAGGAGGAGCAGGATGGCATTGGCGATCTCCTCCTCGCTCACCAGCACCACGTCCTCCAGAAAGCGCTGAGCCAGAGCGAGCGTGTACTCGCCGACGCGGCGGACGGCGATGCCGTCGGCGATCGTCGATGACGCGGGCACGGTGATGCGCTCGCCGGCGTCGAGAGCGACCCGCATGCCCGGCATCTCCTCACTCTGCACACCGATCACACGCGCGGCGGGCTTGAGGGCGCTGAGCGCCACCGCGATCCCCCCGGCCAGCCCGCCGCCTCCCACCGGAACCAGGACCGTGTCGAGATCCGGCACCTGTTCGGTCAGCTCGAGAGCGATGGTGCCCTGGCCCGCGATCACGCGCGGGTCGTCGAAGGGGTGGATGAAGACGAGGCCACGTTCGGCCTCGATCTCGCGGGCGCGGGCATAGGCCGCATCGTAGTCGTCGCCGTGGAGGACGACCTCGGCGCCGTGACGGCGGGCGGCCATGACCTTGGTCAGGGGCGCCCACTCGGGCATCACGATCACGGATGTGATGTGGAGGCGCGCGGCGTGGAAGGCGACGGCTAGCCCATGGTTGCCTGCGCTGGCGGCAACGACTCCGCGCCGCCGCTCGTCGCCGCCCAGCATGAGCAGCACGTTGGCGGCGCCGCGCTCTTTGAAGGAGCCCGTCATCTGCAGGTTCTCGAGCTTCACGAAGACGTGTGAGCCCGTGAGCGCGGAGAGCCTCTCCGAATAGGGGCAGGGGGTGGCCGCGATCAGGCCTTCGAGCCGCGCCCGAGCGGCGCGGACGTCCTCGATCGTGACGAAGTCGCTCAAAACGTGAGAGCGGGAGTGTCGTGGCCCGGGGTCATGAAGCCGACCGGCATGAGGGGCGTCGAGTGGGCCCAGCCGAGGCGCCCCTTCCAGTCGATGCAGATGAGCCCGCCGCCGCCCCGCCCTTCCTCGAGAAGAATGTCCATGGCGATCTGGCAGGCGTGCATCGGGTCGCCCGCGACCTTGAGGATGTCTATCGTCCGCCGCGCCAGCACCACGCGAACGATGGCCTCGCCTTCACCCGTGCACGACACCCCGCCGGACGTGCTCTCCGCATAGGTGCCGCAGCCGATCACGGGGGAATCGCCGACGCGACCCGGAGTCTTCCCCGTCATGCCTCCAGTCGAGGTTGCCGCGGCGATGAGGCCACGACGGTCCAGGGCGACCGCTCCCACGGTGCCGCCTATGAAGCTCTCGAGCCGCTTGCGCTGCACGTCGGTGATGAGCTCCTCCGGATCGCAGAAAGGTATACCCAGCGCGCGTGCCCGGGCCATGGCACCTTCGCCCACGAAGAAGGAGTAGCGTTCATGATCGAGGATGCGTCTCGCCAGCGTGATCGGGTGCCGCATATTGGTGACGCAGGCCACCGCGCCGTTCCGAAGGGTGTCGCCTTCCATGATGGAGGCGTCCATCTCGACCGTGCCGTCCGAGGTGAGGACGGAGCCACGGCCGGCATTGAATCGTGGATTGTCCTCCATGGCGCAGACGGCCGCCTCGACCGCGTCGACCGCGGTCCCGCCCTCGTGGAGCCGCGCCCAGCCGGCGGCGACCGCATCGCGGATGCCCTGGCGCAGCTCCTCGCGACCGAAGGCAGGATCGGCGCCGGCGCCGCCGTGAATGAGAATCGCGGGCACGCGGCTTGTCACGATGGGGTCCGGGCGGCTAGCATCATGACGTGATTGTCCGCGATGTCGCCGGCGAGGACAACGGGAAGCTCGATGCGCTTGCGAGCCGTATCATCGGCTGCCGTCTCTGTCCGCGGCTCGTCAAACATCGGGAAGCGTCGGCCGGCGATCCGCCGCGGCGCTACCGAGGGCAAGAGTACTGGGCACGGCCCCTGCCGGGTTTCGGGGATCCGAAGGCGCGCGTGCTCGTCGTCGGCCTGGCACCGGCCGCCCACGGCGGCAACCGGACCGGCAGGATGTTCACCGGAGACAGGAGCGGGGACTGGCTCTTTCGCGCGCTCTACGGGGCCGGCCTCGCCAATCAGCCGACCTCCGTCCACGTCGGCGACGGTCTCAGGCTTACCGGCACCTACATCACGGCCGCGCTCCGCTGCGCGCCGCCCGCGAACAAGCCGCTGCCGGTCGAGATGGAGAGGTGCCAACCGTACCTGCTCGAAGAGCTCGCGCTCCTCATCGAGGTGCGTGTGGTGGTTGCCCTCGGCAAGATCGGCTGGGACGCTTATCTTCGTGCACGGCGCGCGGCGGGGTTACCGCTGCCTCGCCCGCTCCCGCGCTTCGGCCACGCCGCCCGCTCGGATATGCCCGACGGGACGGTGCTGCTCGGCAGCTTCCACCCGAGCCAGCAGAACACGTTCACCGGCAAGCTGACGCGCCCGATGCTGCAGCAGGTGTTTTCGCTGGCGCGTCGTCTGGCGACTACTGGCCGACGTGTATCACGAGGCCGCCCGCCACGACGAGGGCGCCCCCCAGCCAGAGCGAAGCCGAGGGCCGCTCCCCGGCCGCGAGGAACGCCATGATCTGACTCACGACGAAGAAGATCGCGATGTAGAGGCCGAGCGTCCGGCCGAAGCCCCACGCCGGCCGGTTGACGAGGAGGCCATAGGCGACCAGGGCGCAAGCGCCCGCCATCAGCCCCCAGCGCCGCCCTCCGAGACCCACGCGCATCAGGTAATCACCCGAAACCTCCAGTACCGCCGCCAGCGCCAGGTAGACGATGACCACACCACACCCCCATGTCCGGTTTCGTATCTGTCGAGATTCCCATATCCGCCGCCCATGTTGCCGGGCGCAAGCGCCCGTAGCATAATCATTTCATGCCCGTTGGACGCACCTTTCTGGGATGTTCCCTTGCCCTGATGATGCTCGGATCCCCCGCCGTCCACGCCGCCCCGGAGCCGCCCGTGACGGAGGAGACCCTCGACAACGGCCTCCGCGTTCTCGTTCTCGAGGACCACCGGAACCCGATCGCGACCATCCAGACCTGGTACAAGGTGGGCTCACGCAACGAGATTCCCGGGGCGACGGGCCTCGCCCACTTCCTCGAGCACATGATGTTCAAGGGCACGCCCACCTACGGCAAGGGTCAGTTCGCCCAGCTGGTCGAGGAGAACGGCGGGCAGGACAACGCCTTCACCTCCCACGACGTCACCTCGTACTACGTGAACATCGCCGCCGACCGCGTGGATCTTCTCCTGGGTATCGAGGCCGACCGCATGCGGAATCTGCTGCTCGATACCAAGGAGATCGATTCGGAGCGACAAGTGGTGGCCGAAGAGCGGCGAACGCGCACCGAGGACGATCCCGACGGCTATCTCTCCGAGGAATTCCTCGCTACCGCCTACAAGGCGCACCCCTACGGCTGGCCGGTCATCGGCTGGATGAGCGATATCCAGCGCATCAATCCGGGCGAGCTTCGCGCCTTCTACGATCGCTACTATCTCCCCAACAACGCGCTCCTCGTCGTGGCCGGCGACGTGGATACGCGCCGTGTGCTCGCCCGCACGCGAGAGACCTTCGGCCGGATCTCCCGCGGCCCTGCGCCGCCGCCCATGGGCTCGGTCGAGCCGCCGCAGCTCGGCGAGCGGCGAGTCCAGGTCTACAAACCGGACGCGCGCGTGCCCATCGTGTACATCGGCTACCATGTGCCCAACTACGCCTCCAAGGACGCGCCCGCGCTCGAGCTGCTCTCCACCATCCTGCAGGAAGGCCGCGCCTCGCGATTGTACCGGCGGCTCGTCTACGAGCGGCGGCTCGCGCTCACTGTGGGAGGCGACTACGCCTATCTCTCTCACGACCCCAATCTCTTCTGGTTCTCGGGCACGCCGCTGCCGGGACAGACGCCCGAGACGCTCGAGCAGGCCATCATGGAGGAGATCGAGCGCGCGAAGAGCGAGCCCATACCCGACGAGGAGCTGGAGCGCGCCAAGAACCAGATCGAGGCCGCTTTCGTCTGGCGGCAGGATTCGATCTACTCTCGGGCGGCGAGCCTGGCTCGCTTCGAGCTGACGGGCTCGTGGCGAAACAGCGAGACCTTCGTCCCTCTGATCCGCCAGGTGACCGCGGCCGATCTTCAGCGGGTGGCGCGGACATACTTCCAGGGTCACGGCCGCACCGTGGGGACCCTGCTGCCCGGCGCTCCGCCCGCCGCGGGCAAGTGAGCGTGAAGCGATTCCGGTGGAGCCGGGGGATTCTCGCTCTCCTCGCCGTGGCGGCCGTGTCCGTCGCTGCCGCATGGGCCGGGCGTCACTTGGGCGGGGGAACGACCGCGCCCGTCTCCGTGACCGGGACCATCGAGGCGACCCAGGTGGACGTGAGCGTCAAGATCACCGGGCGCATCCTGGAGCGCCTCGTCAAGGAGGGAGACAAAGTCTTGCGGGGGCAGCTCCTGGTGCGCCTCGACGACTCCGAGCTGGCCGCCGATGTGAGGCGGCAGGACGCGGCGCTGCGCTCGGCCCAGGCGACCCTCCGCGATCTTGAGAAAGGGGCGCGGCCCCAGGAGATCGAGGATGCCCGCGCCGCGGTGGCGAGCACTGAAGCGACGCGCACGATGACGGAGCGGGAATACCAGCGCACCGTTCAGCTGTTCGGGCAAAATCTCATCGCTGCGCAGGACGTCGACCGGGCGCGCCAGGCCTACGAAGTCGCTCAGGCGCAGGAGCGAAGCGCCCGGCAGAAACTCGGCCTCGTGCTGGAGGGCTCCCGCCCGGATCAGATCGATGCGGCTCGCTGGCAGGTGACCCAGGCGGAGTCCGCGTTGGTCCAGGCGCAGAGCCGGCTCCGCGAGGCCCGGGTCGTCTCGCCCATCGACGGGGTCGTGCTCCGGAAGAACCTCGAGGCCGGTGAGACGGCCAACCCCGGTGTGCCGATCCTGACGCTCGTCGACCCGAAGGACGTGTGGCTCCGCGCCTATGTGCCGGAGACGGAAGTGGGGCGGCTCAAGGTCGGCGAAATGGCCACCCTGCGCGTGGATGCCTTCCCCAACCGGGTCTTCACGGGGAGGCTCATCGAGATCGGCTCGGAGGCCGAGTACACCCCGCGCAATGTCCAGACCAAGAAGGAGCGGGTGAACCTCGTCTTCCGCATCAAGATCCAGATCGACAACCCCGAAGGAATCCTCAAGCCCGGGCTGCCCGCCGACGCCGATGTCGGCTGAGGCGTACGCGGTCGAGACGCGCGACCTCACCCGCCGCTTCGGCAAGCGTGTGGCGGTCGACCATCTCAACCTCCACGTTCGCGCAGGAGAGCTCTACGGCTTCCTGGGACCGAACGGGGCGGGGAAGTCCACGACGCTGCGCATGCTATGCGGCATTCTCGAGCCCACCGAGGGCGGCGGCACGGTGCTCGGCATCGATCTCACGCGCGATCCGGAGCGCATCAAGTCGGTGATCGGCTACATGTCGCAGAAGTTCTCGCTCTACGACGATTTGACCGTGACCGAGAACCTGACCTTCTACTCCCGCGTGTACGAAGTCCCGGGGGCGGAGCGCGCAGGGCGGATGGCCCGCATGGTCCAGGTCGCGGACCTTGCCGGACGCGAGAGCCAGCTCGCGGGCACGCTCTCCGGCGGCTTCCGTCAGCGGCTGGCTCTGGCCTGCGCCCTCGTGCACGCGCCCCGGCTCATCTTCCTGGACGAACCGACGGCCGGCGTCGATCCTGTCTCGCGGCGGAACTTCTGGGGGCTCATCCGGCGCCTGGCCGATCAGGGCACGACGATCGTCGTGACCACGCACTACATGGACGAGGCCGAGCTCTGCGACAGCCTGGGATTCATCTACCAGGGCAAGCTCATCGCGCAAGGCTCGCCCGCCGTGATCAAGAGCGAGACCTTTCGGCGGCCGGTCATCGAGGTGGAGGTGGCCGACCTGCGCCGGGCCTCCGACGTCCTGGCCGACTGGGACGCGGTGGAGGAGGTGGTGCGCATCGGCACGCGCCTGCGCGTGGTGCTGGGCCCCGGGCACGCGGGCGCGGCCGAGGTGGGCGCGTTTCTCGAGCGCGCGGGGTTTCCGCCGCGCTGGGTCCACGACGTCGAGCCGTCCGTGGAGGACCTCTTCGTCTCCTTCGTGGACAAGGAGCGCAAGGCGCGCCTCCGCGAGCAGCTGCGGGCGCTCGGAACCGAATAGGTGGGCTCCCGACTCCTCGGCATCATCGTGAAGGAATTCATCCACCTCAGGCGGGACGTGCTGGCCCTCGTTCTCGCTCTGGTGGTGCCGGTGGCCATGCTCTTCATCTTCGGTTGGGCGATCAATACGGACGTCAAGCACGTGCGCACGGCGGTGTTCGACCAATCGGGTAGCCCGGAGGCGCGCAGCTTTCTCGAGGCGATGGTCAACAGCCAATATTTCGACGTGCTCTACTGGGTGGGAAGCCATCGCGAGCTGACCCGACTCATCGATGAGGGCTCGGCGAAGGTTGGCGTGGTCATCCCGCCCGACTTCGGGAGGCAGATCTCGCGCCAGTCGGCCGACATCCAGGTCATCGTGGATGCCTCCGACCCGCTGGTGGCGACGTCGGCCGTGAACGCGGCGGCCGCGCTCGGCGCCCAGCGCTCGCTGCAGATGATCACGCGGACTCTCGAAGGCAGCGCGGTCGGCCGCACCGGAGAGCCGCCGCTCGACGTCCGCGTGCGCGCCTGGTACAACCCCGACCTCGTCTCCGCCATCTTCATCGTGCCCGGGCTCATCGGGGCGCTGCTGATGCAGACCACGATCACCGCCATGGCGGTGTCGGTGGTGCGCGAGCGGGAGAAGGGCACGCTGGAGGCCCTCATCGTGAGTCCGATCCGGCGCTGGGAGCTCCTCCTCGGCAAGATCATCCCGAATCTGGCGGTCGCCTACGGACAGATGACGATGACGCTCCTTGTCGCCCACTATGTGTTCGACGTGCCCATCCGCGGCAGCCTGGCGCTGCTCTATGCGCTGGCGGCGGCCTTCATGCTGGGCACGCTCGGCATCGGCATCTTCCTGTCCGCCGTCTCGCGCACCGTACCGCAGGCGATGCAGCTCACCTTCCTGACCTTTCTGCCCTCCATCTATCTCTCGGGTCTCCTGTTCCCGATCGAAGGCATGCCCACGGTCGCGCAGTACCTGTCCGCGATCATCCCGCTGACCTACTTCCTGCGCATCGTGCGCGGCATCGTGCTGAAGGGGGTGGGCTTCAGCTATCTCTGGCCGAGTCTTCTGCCGCTCCTCGTCTTTGGGATTGTCATCTTCTCGCTCGCCGTGCTGAAGTTCAGAAAGACTCTCGATTGAGGAGAACCGTCATGCGACGTCTGTGGCTCACGGCAGGCCTGATGGTGGCGGCGCTGGCCATTCCGGCCGCCGCGGCGCCGCTCGCTCATCGCGAGGTGCTGCCGAACGGCATGGTGCTGCTCGTGGCCGAGCGGCCGGCCATCCCCATCGTGGTGGTGCGGCTCTATCTCCGGGCGGGCTCCGTCTACGACCCGCCGGACGCGGGCGGGCTCGCCAACCTCACCGCCGACCTGCTCACCCGCGGGACGGCCAAGCGCACGGGGCCCGAGCTCGACCGGGCCATCGAGTTCGTAGGAGGCAGCCTGGAAGGAGACGCCGGACGCGACGGAGCCACCCTCTCGCTCTCCGTGCTCAAGAAAGATCTTCGGATGGGGCTCGACCTTCTCGCCGAGGTGCTCCTCACCCCGACCTTCCCCGAGGCTGAGCTCAAGCGCAGGAGCGAAGAGATCGCGGCGGCCATCCAGCGATCGGAGCAGGACCCTGGAACGGTGGCTGCCCGCGCCATGGCGCTCCTCCTCTATCCCGGACATCCGTACAGCCGGCCGGTCGCGGGCACCGTCGAGTCGGTGAAGCGCCTGACCCGGGACCAGGTCGTCGGGTTCCACCGGGACAACTACCGTCCGGATGCCGCCGTCATCGCAGTAGTGGGCGACGTGACGCGCGACGAGGTACGGCGTGACTTCCTGTCGAGCCTGGGCGGCTGGACCGCGGCGGCGGCCGTGCGCCCCGTCATTCCACCGACGCCCGCCTCGCCGCCCGTCGAATCACGCGTGATCCATCGGGACCTGACGCAGGCGACCGTATCGCTCGCTCGCCCCGGCATCAGGCAGGACCACCCCGACTACTTCTCGCTCGTGGTCGCCAACTATGTCCTGGGCGGCGGCTCGGCCTCGCGTCTCTATACCAAGGTGCGGGAAGAGCGCGGGCTGGTGTACTCCGTCTACAGCTCGCTCGGCCCGGGCCGCTACGGCGCTTCATACTTCGTCGGACTCCAGACGCGACTCGACGCAGTGGACGAGGCGGTGCGCCTGGTGATGGAAGAGATGGCGCGCATGGGACGCGAGACCGTCACGCCGCGCGAGCTCGACCTCGCGAAGTCGTATCTCATCGGTAGCTATCCGCTCCGCACCGATACGTCGGGCAAGATGGCCGGGCTCCTGGTGACGGTGGAGGACAATCAGCTGGGGCTCGACTGGCCCGACCGCTTCAAGGCGGGCGTGTCGCGGGTGACGGCCGCCGAGGTTCGACGCGTCGCCGGCCTCTACATGGACCCCGCCACCTTTTCCTCGGTCGTCATCGGGAAGTAACGTCTGGCGGAGGTAGCGTCCGGACTTCCGGATGGCCGACTAGCGCGGGTACGGCAGCACGGGCGAGTCGAGCGGGACCGGCGGGTACTCGCCGCCGACCCATGGTCCTTCCTTCGGCCAGAGCTTGAGCCGCTCCGCCGCGATGACCGGGTACACATAGGCCAGCTCGCCGACCGGGCGCTCTTCGCCGCCCGCCACCGTGCCGAGCACGGTGATGCGGCGGCCGCGGGCGTAGATCGCCGGGTCGAGGAAATCCGGCGTGCGGACGAGGAAGCGGCCGGAGGACGTGTCGCCTCTCTCGGGCGCATCGCCCCTGTCCAGGCGGTGGGCGAGCACTTCGATCTCGGTGCCGCCCGCCTTGGGGATCGCGACCAGGACCTCACCGCCCAGCATGACGCGAGCGCCGAGATGTGCGCGAGGGTCGGCGCGGATCTGCGTCAGGGTGAGCGAGCGATTCACGGATCGCGTCAGCTCCTCGGGGAACGGAGCGCTGGCGCAGCCCGTGCCGAAGAGCACGGCGGCCGCCACCAGCACGAGGGATCGCATGTGCAGACCTTACTGCGTCGCGCGGGGCGCCGCAATGCCGCCCGACGCGTGTGTTAGAATACGGCTTCACATGGGCCGGAGAACCTCACAGTACCGGTGTCTTCCGTTCCTGGTGCTGGCGGTGGCACTGGTCGCCGCGACGCCCGGTGAAGCGGTATCGCTCGCCCTCACGGACCGTGACCGTGATCAGGCGATCCGTGCGGGGAAGAAAAGCATCGTCGCGGAGGAGTTCGGGGCGGAGTGGCGGGTCAAAGACGCGACGGGGCAGACCGCGGTGGTGATGACGCCCTTCCACCGCTTGGCCCTCGCCGCGCGCAACTCGGCGTTTCAGAGCAAGGAGCTCAGGCCGCGCGACGTGGAGACGCTGCTCAAGAACTCCGAG
>Ga0335070_10001861_pt1 | contig 24504 bp, 23 predicted proteins | sample Lox_Sample_13_FD_206722 | JGI IMG/M metagenome (GOLD analysis project Ga0335070, IMG submission 206722) | Soil microbial communities from Loxahatchee National Wildlife Refuge, Florida, United States - Lox_Sample_1.3 | ecosystem: Environmental > Terrestrial > Soil > Wetlands | place: USA...
CTTGCTCGAGCTTTTCCTGGCACTCGATGCAGTGCCGGGTCCAGGGCACAGCTTCCAGCCGCTTGGCATTGATCTCCTTCCCACAGGAGATGCACTCGCCGAAACTGCCTTCCCGGATTCGCGACAGGGCGCTCTCTACCATCTGCAGCAGCTGGCGGTCATTATTGCTCTGCGAAAAAAGGAATTCTTTGGTATACGAACTGGCCGCGCGATCGGCAATGTCCTGGGCCGAATCTTCGTCTGCCGAACGACCGTCCTGCTCGGTGCGGGTCACCGTGCGGCGCAGGTCTTGCTGCCGTGACTCGAGCCGCTTCTTGAAATAGTCGAGCTTCTTTTTGTCCATGCTAATAACTTCGCGGCCCGCAGGCCGCTTCCTTAATGGTCCCTCGTGTTTGAGCCAAACGAAGATGATATGCGCTCAAATTGAGATGCGTCAACTGAGGCTTTGGATTGATCGCGGACTGACGAAACTGGCGGGAGATCGGCGTGTTAAAGATTAGGAGGCCCCAGCCGGAGTAGGGCTGATTCGCACCTCCGGCGCCCCGTCGGGCACGTGCTACTTACTGATCTTCTTACTTTCTCGTGCCGCGGCGCGTTCCTGCAAAGCGGCCATCACCACGCGCAACATTTCCTCCACCGGCGCGGGTTTTCCAGTCCAAATCTCGAACTGGCGCGCGGCTTGCTGGACAAACATCTCGTAGCCGGGGATCACTTGCACGCCCTGCGCTTTGGCGAGTTTCAGCAGGCGGGTTTCGAGCGGATCGTAGACCATGTCGAAAACATAGCGAGCCTTGATTTCGTTTTCGTTCAACGGCGACTCACGCGTGTTTCCCAGCCCCACCGGAGTGGCATTAATGATGACATCGAAAGAGAGCTTCTTCAGATCGGCGCGCTTGATCATACGGGCGTGGGCCTGCCGCGCCAACTTCTGCGCGGGTGCGGCGCTACGATTCAGGATGGAAACTTCGGCTCCACGCTCTCGTAAACCGAATACCGCCGCCCGCGCTGCGCCGCCGGCTCCCAGCACGAGAATCTTGGACTGTTGCAGCGAAATGCGCTGTTCGAGCGGACGTACCACACCAGCAGTGTCGGTGTTAAACCCGTAGAGTTTTCCGTCCTGTGCCCGAACCACGGTGTTGCAGGCGCCAATCTTGTGGGTATGGGCATCGGTGTTGTCCAAATGATCGACGATGTCCTCTTTGTAAGGCATGGTGATGGACAAACCGTGGATGGGAATGTCGCGGACACACGCCAGCAAATCCTTGAGGGTCTTAGCGTGCAATGCCAGATAGACTGCATTCACATTCTCGCGACGCAATGCGGCGTTCATGATTGCCGGTGACAGGGAATGAGAAACGGGATCGCCGACCACGCCGTAAACTCGCGTGGCCGCGTCCACTTGCTCAATGCGGTAGGTGCCGCGCAAGTCTTGTGCTGTGACCTGGCCGGGTGCCGTCTTCTCGTCTGGGCTCACGGCGGCGAACGTGAAAACACTGCCTGCTCGCACGCCGAGAACGCGGCTAATGATGCCCTGTTCTCCCATACACAGGCCGATGAGAGAGTGTTTGTCGCTGCGCTTCTCCAGCAGCTTCATCATCTCCACGTTGTCGTAGAGGGTGGTGGCCGTGCTTACAATTTTGTAGAAGTCCGCCGGCACGGCCGCCATCTTGTTCAGCGTTTCTTCCAACTTACGGGTAGCGCGAAAATCGTGGTAGGAGAGAATCAGTGCTGCCCTAGCGCGCAGGCGTTTCAGCTGCTCGGGCTTGCAACGCGCGGCACTCTGGAATTCGATATCTACAAGCTGGCAGCCCGCGCCTGCAGCCTTTGTCAGCACTTCCAACTGGGAGGCCACCGAGCCCCGGAATTTCCCCCCGCTAGCCGCCCGGCGACAGGTCGCGATCACAGTGATGTGCGGGTGGTATTCCAGGAAACGCTTGAGTTTGGGAATGACCAGCCCGGGGCGGGACAGATAGTCTAACCTGAACTCCAGAAAGCCGTTATCTCGTACCAAGGCTTCGGCCTTTTCGATCAGATAGCTAGGGTTAGTGCCGGTCACAGCGACGCAGACACGTGGCAAGCGCAGGGGAATCAGGCGTGGAACGTAACTGTTGGTTGCAGTCGAGATCATCTAGGTCGAGACGGCGCGATATTACAGGCGCGTAATTCCAGATGCAACAACGATTTATCAAGCTGCGGCTGGGGAAAAACTTTTTAACGAGCCGGCCCTAACACCAGCGTAACCTTGACCGCCTCATACCCTGTTGTTACTGTCGGGCAGAAAGCTTTTCATTTGTTGCATTTAGGGGACGAACGGCGGTCATTCGCGAGGACCCTTCACCGGAGGTAAGATGAAGAAAACAGGCCTGTTGTTATTGTTGTTACTGATTGCTGCCGCAGCGGCTCAGACCGGTTCCATGCCGGCGGCGACCACCGTAGACTCGCCAGCGCCAGCGGATGTCATCGTCACCTCCGCGAATGTGCCGATGGTTCGTCTGCAGACTCCTACCTCCGCCGACCTGTACTGCGCTGGTTTCATCAACAAGCAGCTTCTGCCCAACGCCAACTTCGTGGCCGGGGGTTTGCACACCCCCAGCACCACCAAGTACGTGAATGGTGATCTCGTGTACTTGTCTGGAGGCGGATATCAGAGCGGCCAGCAGTACACCGTAGTTCGCGAACTTCGGGACCCGAATCGTTACGAGCTCTTTGCGGGCCAGCACACCGCCATCAAGCAGGCCGGACAGCCTTATGCCGAGCTGGCGAGGATTCGCGTTCTCGACACGCGCAGCAAAATGGCGGTTGCTCAAGTTGAATTCAGTTGCGATCCGGTGAATCCTGGGGATCTCGTAGTGCCGTACGCCGACAAGTCCACGATTGCTTTCCACCCACCGAAGCGCTTCGATCGCTTCACTCCACCAAGCGGGAAAGTGAGTGGCCGCATCGTTATGGCTAAGGACTTTGACTCTGAGATTGGAACCGGGGCAAAGGTCTACGTCAACGTGGGTTCGAACCAGGGTGTGAAGATTGGCGACTATTTCCGGGCGGTACGCCGCTATACCGATGATCTGAAGGATCCCGTGGACTCGCTGTCATTCAAGGCCTCAACCGCGGAGGACACGCAGAAGAAGGAACCCTCCATCGAACAGAACATGCTGACCAAGACGGGCGGGCCGACGATTCACGTGGCTGATATGCCCCGGCGCGCTGTTGGCGAAATGGTCATCGTGGGAGTCACGCCCACTACAGCCACTGGCATGATTGTCTTTGCGCTGGAAGATGTGCATGTTGGAGACGGAGTCGAAATCGACGAGCAATAATCCCTTACCTCATCAGGTGAAGGTCGTTCCGGGGAGGCGCAAGCCTCCCCGGTTTTCTTTCCGCAATAGAAGCTCACGTCACACAGTTTGTTAGCGTACCGACGGGCCGTCCCCAAACACCTCAGCCGTGAAGGCCTCGAAAGTCGCACCTTTCTTCCAAGCGTCAGGAGACAATCCGGCTTTGCGGCAGGTCTGCTCGAGAAATGTGATGCGATCCCAGCCATGCTCGACGGGAACTTGAGGCAGGAGCAAGCCCCGCCGTCCTCCCAAATTCACCAACAGGCCGTGGCGGCCGACTTCCACCTTATCTGGTTCGATAGGAGCGAGCCGGGAAAGGATGCTGAGCGAGATCTCGAGGTCAGGGGCCTCCTCACGTGTCACCGGTGAGAAGCGCAGGTCTTCAAAAGCGGATGCGCGCGCAGTTTCGGCTACGGTCTGATACAGCGGGGTGACCGGAAAGACGTAGCCGACGCAGCCCCGCAACTGGCCGTGGTGGTAGAGCGTGGTGAAGGCGCCGCGGGGTTCGGACAAATGCGCGGAAGGTGAGACCAGAGGAAGTTCGCGTCCGGCGAGGGCAGTCTCGATGGCATCGTGTGCCAGCTTCAACAGAAGGGAACGCTCTTCGGGCGAAAACTCGTTTCCCTCCGGAGCCGCCACAGATGAGGTATCGGGCGTGTGCGCAAAACTGTTTTCAGGTTGCAGCGACATCGCGTTTCCTCCGCCGGCTGAGGACGAAGGCACGGCGCCGGCGCTTTACCACCTGCCGGTCGATCTTCGACCAGAAGGCGGCGAAGTAGTCGATAGCTGACACCAGAGACAAGAAAACCATAAACCAGATGGCGATTACAGCAATCCAGTGAATCGGGAAAATGTACGACCCAACCGGCCACTCCCTCCAGCGGTGGTCCAGAATCGCGGCCACTACCGAAACGATCTGCACCAGCATTTTGAATTTGCCGAGATCGCTGGCTTCAATCGTGAAACCTTCTGACGCCGCGATGGAGCGCAATCCGCTGACCAGAAACTCGCGGCCAATAATGACCACCGCCATCCAGGCAGGAACCAGAGAAGGATTGAGTTGCACCAGTGTGACGAAGGCGGCGGCAATCAGCAGCTTGTCAGCCAGGGGGTCGAGGAGCATTCCTAAGGTGGTGATTTGGCCGCGCTTCCGCGCCAGGTAGCCGTCGATGCCATCGGTGATGGAAGCGGCGATGAACAAGGCGGAGGCCAGAATCTCCTTCTCGCCATCAGCCCCGTGGAAGTGCTTGCCGAGAATCCACATCAGCAGCGGAATGCTGAAGATGCGGGTAAGCGTGATGGAATTGGGAAGATTCACCGCGCGGGCACAGGGCTCCCTCGGCAGGCCGCCGAAATCAGGCTTGATTATCCCGCAGCAACGGTGCGAACGCAACGAAACCATTTGTCGGAAATTCGAACGCCGGGCCGCAATATGACTGGGAACAACGGCCTCACTCGGCACAATCAGGCGTAGATTCCGCGCTGCCGGATGGTGTAGGCGACGCGGTCGATGGCCAGCATGTAGGCCGCGATGCGGTTGTTCACGCCGTGGATTTCGGCGTAGCGAACAACATCCTGGAACGAAGATTTCATGATGTGTTCCAGTTGGTCGTTCACTACTGATTCCTTCCAGAAATAGCCCTGCCGGTCCTGCACCCACTCAAAGTACGAGGTGGTGACACCGCCGGCGTTGCAAAGAATGTCGGGAATGACGAAGACCTTCTTGGCAGCGAGGATTTCGTCAGCCGCGGCCGTAGTCGGACCATTTGCGCCCTCAGCGAGAATTCTGCACTTCACCTGGTTGGCGTTAAGGCTGGTGATCTGGTTTTCCGTGGCTGCCGGAATCAAGATTTCGCATTCCGTCACAAGCAATTCGGCGGGATCGACTTTTTCTGCCTCGGGAAAGCCGTGGATGGTCCCGTTACGCTGCCGGAACTCCCATAGCGCCTCCAAGTCGATCCCATTGCTGTTGTACAAGCCCCCGTCTACTTCCGCGATGCCGATGATCTTGTAGCCGACTTCCGCCATCAGGCGCGCGGCATTGGAACCAACGTTGCCGAAGCCCTGCACGATCACGCGAGTGTCAGCAACGTTCAGTCCCAACTTCTTGACGGCTTCATCGCAGACAATCATGATGCCGCGGCCAGTGGCTTCGCGGCGACCGCGCGATCCCCCGATGTTGAGCGGCTTGCCCGTGACTACGGAAGTCACGGTCTGGCGCATGTGCATGGAGTACGTGTCCATGATCCAGGCCATGGTCTGTTCGTTGGTGTTCACGTCGGGAGCAGGGACGTCTTTCTCCGGTCCGATGAACTCAAATAATTCCGCGGTGTAGCGGCGCGTCATGCGCTCTAATTCGCCCATGGACATCTTGTGCGGATCGCAAATAATCCCGCCCTTGGCTCCGCCGAAGGGGATATTGACTACCGCGCACTTCCACGTCATCCAGCTGGCCAACGCCCGGACTTCGTCGAGCGTCACGTCCGGGGAATAGCGAATGCCACCCTTGGCGGGACCACGCGCAATGGAATGCTGTACCCGGAAGCCGGTGTAGACCTCGAGTGAGCCGTTATCCAGGGCGACAGGAATGTGAACGATGATTTCGCGATTGGGGTAGCGCAGGACCTTCCACAATCCTTCGTCAAGATTGAGTTTGCGGGCGGCGAGATCGAAGCGGGCGGCTTGCGCCTCCCACGGATTGGTTTCCTGCTCCAGGGATACGGTATTCATGGGAAGTCTCCGAAATTCTGACGCTCCGCGGCTGCTGACCGTCGCCGGGAGGGTTTCCCGGGGGAGCGGGCAAACCTTTGGAGTATAAGCAGACGCGAGTTCAACAGGCAAGGCGGGGCGTGGTTGGAAGAGTCCTCAGGCGCAAGGGGGGCTGGCCCAGCCTTTCCATCCAGCGGAAATCTCAGAGGGGGTTGCCTCATCCTTATCCGCGTCCCATGCGGATAGGGTGGGCACGGAAGGTCCCGAGATTGACTGGAGTTCACAAAATCGGAACTCCCTTTCCCACCCTGTCGCACAAAACGCGACAAGGGTGGGGCATCCCCCATAGAATTATTCCGTCAAAAGGGCTGGGCCAGCCCCCTATGGAGTACTAAAGGGATGAGTTACAGTTGGCTGGCAAGCGGCCAAGGGGTGAGGTGTCTGGCACAATCAAAGCTTTACCGCTCGCTGGTGGCCCAGGTTCGCGTCCCGGTTTTGGACGCTAACCTGGTTAAGAGCCCTACAGCGTCAGTTCCATGCCTTCGGCGGCGGCGCGCACTTGAGGGTAGTAGTTCCGCGCTTCCTTCACGACTTTGTCGATGCAGTTGTCGTCATGATCGGGATCGTGATGATAAAGAATGAGCTCCTTCGCGCCACTCTCCATGACGACGTTGATGGCTTCGCGCCAGTGACTGTGACCCCAGCCGCGCTTGCGAGCTTCATACTCTTCGGGCAGATACTGCGCGTCATAAATCAGGATGTCGGCCCCGGCTGCCAGCTTGCGCACATTCTTGTCGAACTCCGGGTCGCCCGGCTCGTTGTCGGTGGCGTAGACCACCACGCCGTCGTTGGTTTCCAGCCGGAAGCCCATGCAGCCCTGAGGATGATTCAGCCATAGGGCTTCGATGGTGCTGTTATCGAGAGGGACGCGCCCGGCTTCCAGATCATAAAAATCGCGGCGAGCCTTCATCTCGCTCATGTTCACGGGAAAGTAAGGCGCGGCCATCTGTTCCTCCATCACCTGCCTGAGCCGGCGAGTGCGGCTGGAAGAGTGAAAGATGAAACCGTTCTCCGGCTTGTCGTAGAGGGGACCGAAAAACGGGATGCCCTGGATGTGGTCCCAGTGGAAATGCGAGACGAAGACGTGAGCCAGCAGTGGCCGGCCGTTGAACTCGTAGCGGAGGTGTTGTCCGAGGGCGCGAAATCCGGTGCCGCAGTCGAACACGTACAGGCTGTCGCCCACGCGCACTTCGACGCAGGAAGTGTTGCCACCGTAGCGCAGATTCTCCGACTGGGGAGTAGGGGTGGAACCGCGTACTCCCCAAAACTTAATCCGCATAGTCCCCCGGAAAATGATGACTTATTTTGCATCTTCCGACGCGCCTCTCCTATACGTCAATTCACTGGCAGGTTACCGTGGTACTAGGCTGAAAAATACCCGTTTAGGAGCCCCGAAATCGGGGCGATTGGACGCCTGCCGCGAACCTTCGCATGCCTCCCATATAATGGAAAACCTTGCAGCCCCAAATTGGGAACAGTGGCGAAAAGAACGGCGAATGATCCGTCCTGACTACAAAGAGTTTTCACAGCTGGCAGGCGAAGCCACGCTGGTGCCGGTGGTGAAGTCGGTGGCAGCGGATTTGCTGACCCCGGTCTCGGCCTTCCTGGCAGTCGCCGCCAACGAGCCCGATGCCTTCCTGCTGGAATCGGTCGAGCGGGGCGAGCGGATCGGACGGTACACCTTTCTGGGCGCCAGACCGTACATGCAAGTATCCGCGCGGGGAAACGAGGTTGTGGTTCTGCGGGGAAAACGCCGGGAAAAGCGCAAGGGGAGCGCCATCCAGGTTGCCAAGGAGTTGCTTCGGCAGCATCGGCCAGCGATCGTTTCTGGTCTGCCGCCTTTTACCGCGGGGGCGGTCGGCTACTTCGCCTACGACAGCGTGCGCCAACTGGAGAACATCGGCGAACACGCCAAGGACGATGTTTCAATTCCAGACTGCGGGCTGATGTTTTTTGACCGGCTACTGGCTTTCGACCATCTGCACCACCAGATTCACATCATCGCCACAGCCGACATTGCCGCCGGCGGTACCCGGCAGTCTTATGAGAAGGCTGTGTCCGATATCCGGAAACTGGAACGGAAATTGTCCGCCGGCGTACGTCCCGCTAATTGGCCAAGGAACTCCCGGCACCGCAAGGGCAAGTTGAAGGTTCACGGGGGCACCAGCCGCGAGCAATTCATGCGCATCGTGGAGCGCACCAAGGAGTACATCGCGGCTGGCGACATCTTCCAGGGAGTGCTGTCGCAACGTCTGGATTTCGTGCCTGAAGTTGCGCCTTTCGACATCTATCGCGCACTGCGTGCAGTGAATCCCTCGCCCTACATGTATTTCCTGCGCATGGGCGACACCCACATTCTCGGTTCTTCGCCCGAAATGCTGGTGCGCGTGACCGGTCGCAAGCTCGAATACCGGCCCATCGCCGGGACGCATCCTCGAGGCAAGGATGAAGCTGAGGACCTGCGCCTGGAAAAACAGATGATCGAAGATGAGAAGGAGCGCGCCGAGCACGTGATGCTGGTGGACCTGGGCCGCAACGACCTGGGCCGCGTGAGCGAGTACGGCTCGGTGAAAGTGCGTGACTTGATGTATGTGGAACGCTACTCGCACGTCATGCACATTGTCTCGGCGCTTGAAGGCAAGCTGCGAGCAGGCATGGATGCGCTCGATGCTTTTGCCGCCTGCTTCCCCGCGGGAACGTTGAGTGGTGCGCCGAAGGTGCGTGCCATGCAGATCATCGAAGAGCTGGAACCGACGCGGCGCGGAATCTACGGAGGCTCGGTGCTATACGCCGATTTTGCCGGCAACCTGGATTCCTGCATTGCCATCCGCACCATGCTGATGAAAGGCAAGCGCGCTTATCTCCAGGCGGGCGCTGGCATCGTCGCCGATTCCGATCCCGCCAGCGAGTTCCAGGAGACGATGAACAAGGCGCAGGCCGTGCTGCGGGCGGTGGAAGCGGCCAGAGGAAGTGGGTAGAGACTGCGGGCAATGCTTTCCAGGCAGCCTATCCACCCAGCCGCAGAAAGTTCTTCACCAACTTCTTGCCCTCACCAGTCAGCACGCTTTCAGGATGGAACTGCACGCCCTCGACGGGGCACCTCTTGTGCCGCACGCCCATGATGGTGCGTGAGCCGTCTTTCTCCGTGGTCCAGGCACTGACTTCCAAATCGGGTGGAAGATCGCTCTCTCGCACGATGAGTGAGTGGTAGCGAGTCGCGGTCATCGGGGAAGGCAGACCGGCGAAGATGGTCCTGCCGTCGTGCCGCACCTCGCTGGTTTTGCCATGCATCAGGTGGGGGGCGCGCACCACGGTTCCGCCGAAGGCCTCGCCAATCGCCTGATGCCCCAGGCAGACACCCAGCACTGGGACCTTGCCGGCGAACCGGCGGATCAGTTCAATGCTGATGCCGGCTTCCCGGGGAGTGCAGGGCCCGGGAGAAACCACGATCCGGTTGGGCCGCATTGCCTCCACCTCGGCCACGGCAACCTGGTCATTACGGCGGACCTCTACCTCAGCCCCCAGTTCCCCCAGATATTGCACCAGGTTGTAGGTAAAAGAATCGTAGTTGTCGAGGACAAAGACCATGCAAAACCAAACTGCTCCAGCTTATATCAAAGCTTCCCAACCTGCAGGAAACACTTGACATGCCTCCGGCAAAACGCCATGCTAGCAAGCCTTATGGAGGGCCCATGGGTGACGTTCAGGAGGAAAAGCGGGGAACCCGCCGCTTTGCGTTGCGCCTGCCTGTCTCGGTCAGTTTCTCGGATAATGGTACACAAGAGAAAGACGCCCAGAGCCGGGACGTAAGTGCCAGGGGAATTTGCTTTTACGTGGACGATGGCATTGCCCCCGGGGCGTCCATCCAATTTACCCTCACTCTGCCTCCGGAAATCACCTTGACCGAGAGTATTCGGGTTCGCTGTAAAGGAAGGGTCGTGCGGATCGATGAAGGTTTGCCCGAAGGCAAGGTGGCCGTAGCCGCCGTCATCGACGAATATGAGTTCCTGCCGCAGGGCTGAGTTCCCAACCGTCTAAAGCCCTCTCGTGCCCATGGTGGCACTTCTCTCCGCCTGTCCCGAGTGGTATTGTTCCAACATCCACTTGCGCTGGTCCGGGATGAAGTTCTTGCACCGTCACAGATTCCAAGTTGTGTTCGTCCTGCTCGCGGAAATTCTTCTCGCCACGCCAAGCTGGACGCAGACGGAAATTCAGATCGTTCGCACGCCCATACCCAGGAAGAGCAAGCCAGCGGTCGCGGTGATCCAAGGGGTCCGTGTGATCCCTGAGCGCAACGGACCGTCAGTCGAGATTGTTTCCAGTTCTCCACTGGTTCCCAACATTGCCACGCTTGAGGGGCCGCCGCGTCTGGTGATCGACCTGCCAAATGCGACGGTCCGGCGCAAACACATCGTTTACCAGAGTGAGCAGATGACCGGTGTCCGCGTCGACCAGTTTCAGAACGACCCTCCCGTGGCTCGGGTGGTGATCGACCTGCTGGGTCCGACTGCCTACAAGTGGGATGCGGCGGGCAACCGTCTGATGGTCCGATTGCATGCTGGCGGCGAGACCGCACCGGAGACCCCCACCGTCGCAGGATTCACCGAGGGCGTGCAGCCAGCGGCAGTGCCGCTCAGCCCCGGTTCCTCTGGAGCGCTGGTGGAAGCCGGGGTTCGGCTGGCGGCCGGTTCCTCGCTGACGGCGGGGCCCGATACGGCAATTCTGAATCTTACCCGAGGCGGGCAGGTGCGAGTCTGCCCCCGCACAACGATCTCCGTGACCTCGTCGCCCAATGGACGCGATCTGATGTTGGGAATGAGCACCGGCTCGCTGGAAGCGCACTACACGCTGGACGCGTCCGCTGATTCCGTTCTGACGCCGGACTTCCGCATCGTATTAGCGGGTCCCGGAGAGTTTCACTACGCGGTAAGCGTGGATTCACGCGGGAACACCTGCGTGCGCTCGCTGCCGGGGAATACCGCATCCGTGATCGTTTCGGAACTGATCGGGGACGGGACCTATCAGGTGAAACCCGCCGAGCAGGTGGTCTTCCGTTCGGGACAATTAAGAACGCGCGATAAGGACACCCCGATCGATTGTGGCTGTCCGCCGCCGCTGCCGCCCGTGATGCGGGCATCGGGTCCGACGGGTCCGGAGATCTCGGATGCCAGCCTTCCCGCATCCAGTCATCTGGCGCAACTGAACGAACAAGCAACTCCGATGGCGCCCCTGATTCCTGGTTCCAACAACACCGACGCGGCGAGACCCTCAGATCAAGTTACGATTTCAACGGCATCGCCGGAGACGGCACCGTTACCCCCCTCGCAAGCCAACGACGTGCATGTACAGGTGGAAGCGCCGCTGGTTTTCCGCGCCTCCAATGTGCCCCGGCCAGCGGAAGCGCCGATTGAAGAAGCACAGCAACTGCCCCTCACTTTCGGACCACGCGCCGCCTCTCTCCAAACGGTTGCCCTCCCGCCGCCAGGCTCAGAACGAAAGAAGCAGAAACCAGGGTTCTTCGGCAGAGTGAAAGGCTTATTCGTCGCGATGTTCCGCTAGATTGAGGACACTCACTGCAGACAAAAAGCTGCACTCTGCACGGTTAGCACAAAAGGCCTAACCACAGAGGGCACAAAGTTCCGCAGAATACAGCTTTTCGCTCAGCGGGAATTTGTGCAGTGGTGGTGGCACTAACTGCGCCGGACGCCGCGAATGACCGGAGCCGCCCGGTCGCGGATTTCTTCGGCGAATTCCGCGCCCCGCTCGATTGCTTCCGCCGCGGCTTCTCTCACTTCCGCTCTCCAGTCCTGGAAAGCTTCCCGGGCATCCTCGAACTTGCGGCGCAGATCCTTGCGCAGCCGCCGCCCAGTTTTCGAAGTTGCGAGCAGAGCAATCAGTGCCCCGGTGCCTACACCGATCAGCAGAAATGTAATGGCAATGCCAACTTGGCTATTATTCTCAGAGTCGCGAGTCTCGAACTGCATAAGACCTCTCAGAGGAACTTTCCGTGGTTTGGTTGCCCGCAGCCATTCTAACCGTCCCGGCGGCGCAGGCCTCCGATTTTTCTTCCGCGGCTGGAGAGTTCCCCTGCGGGGAGGCTTTGGTCGCAGCGCTACCCGCATCGGCCTTCATTCCCAAATCAAATCAAGTCCGCTAGAATAAATAAGTTGGTCCCATAGCCCGGCGGAAAATGTGGCTCGCCCGCCTTCTGCTGGTATTCGCTTGCAATAAGGAGAGTTACGTAGCAATGGCCATTCCTGCGACCCAGCTTCGCCCCGGCATGATCATTAAGCACAACAATGATCTGCATTCCGTCTTCAGCGTCGAGCATCGCACGCCGGGCAACTTGCGCGCCTTCATCCAGGCTAAACTGCGCAATCTGCGCACCGGCGCCATGTTTGAGCACCGCTTCCGCTCCCCTGACCCGATCGAAAAGATCAATGTGGACGAAGTGGAGATGGAATATCTCTACAACGACGGCGACGCTTACTACTTCATGGATACGTCGAACTACGAACAAACCCACCTGACCAAAGACATCCTGGGCGACGCGGTCGATTACCTCATTCCCAACCTGCAGATCAAGGTGGAATTTTTCGACGGCAAGGCGGTAGGCATTGAGTTGCCGCAAACAGTGGAGTTGACCGTAGTGGAAACCGAGCCCGGACTGAAGAGCGCGACTGCGTCGAGCGTTACCAAGCCTGCCAAGACGGAAACCGGTCTGGTCGTGCAGGTGCCTCCGTTCATCAACGAAGGTGAGAAGATTCGCGTGGATACGGCCGAAGGCACGTATCTGTCGAGGGCCTAAGCCACATTGGTGGGAAATGGCAACCGAGGAAAGAACTACCGCGCAAGCCCGCCGCTTTCTGGTCCGCGGACGCGTCCAGGGAGTAGGGTTCCGCTGGTTTGTGGAGCGGGAAGCCCATATCCTCGGCATTGCCGGTTGGGTGCGCAACAACGCTGATAGCAGCGTGGAAGTGCTAGCCATGGGCACGCGCGACCAGTTGACCGGGCTGCGCTCGCGCCTGCGGGAAGGTCCGCGCGCTGCGCGCGTCGACGCCGTGGAGGAGTTCGAGGCTAAGCCCATCCCCGGCTTGACTTCATTTCGCATTGAAGGAGCCTGGTGAATGCCAAAATCACCGAAGCAGACGGTGAACGCAGAGTCCTTGAAAAAACTGATTCGCGAAGTTCCTGACTTCCCCAAGAAAGGCATCCTCTTTTACGACATCACCACGCTGCTGAAGGACAAGCTTGGCCTTGCCGCGCTGATCGACGCGCTCGCCGAGCATTACATCAAGAAGGAAGTTGATCTGGTCATCGGCATGGAGGCGCGCGGATTTATTTTTGCGCCGGCGCTGGCTTATCGCTTGAATGCCGGCTTTGTTCCGGTGCGCAAGCCGGGCAAATTGCCTGCGGCAACGGCGAGATACGACTACGCCCTGGAATACGGAACCAACACGCTGGAAATGCACAAGGACGCCATTCAGAAAGGCCAACGCGTGATCATTGTCGACGACCTGCTCGCCACCGGCGGAACTGCCGAGGCCACCGCGAAGCTGGCAGAATCGCAGGGCGGAAAGATCATGGGGTTGGGTTTCGTGGTGGAACTCGACTTCCTGAAAGGCCGCGACAAATTGTCGAACTACGACGTGTTTTCGCTGCTGCACTACGACAAGTAGGCAGTGTCCGGGTTCAGTTTCAAGGTTCACTTACTTCGAGTGGTGTTTCTTTCCCGATGAACCCCTTCCTCCGGAACCAGTCTTCCATGGCTGCTTTCAGTTGATCCAGGGGCACGTTCGTCCCAATCTCCAGCACCCCATCCGATATGGGCAGTGTGTCATCGAATACGCTGGCATTCGTGAAGTTGCGCATCGAGAAACTGTCCAGCCATTTCAGAGGGCAGGCAACGTATAGGCCGTCCTTCTCATACTGAACACGAATCTTGCGGGCAAACATGGAATTGCCATTTAACCACAGGACGATGGGAAAATAGCCGCGTGGCCTTCTGGGCGGGAAGACGATTTTTTCGAACGCCTGCCGGGGCAATTCCGTTGTCCGTGGGCATTCCACGGCGTTCTCTGGCACAATAGGTGATCGCAGTCGCGGTTGGAGGGATAGGTACCTCGGAATATCGAGGTGATCCCGGGAAAGCTACGGCTCGGGACGAACGCTCCATCCCTATTAGTTCACTTCATTTTTCCTGGAACTTTTATGAAGGCTGCCCTGAAGACTGCCGACAAACATGAACCGCTGACCCGCAATATTCACTTGATCCGATGGGTCGAGAAGACTGCCGAGTTGACCAAGCCGGACGCCATTCACTGGGTCGACGGCTCGCAAGCCGAATATGACAAGCTCTGCAGCGAAATGGTGGCCAGCGGCACGTTTATCAAGCTGAACCCGAAACTGTGGCCCGGCTGCTATCTGGCGCGTTCGCATCCGAGCGATGTTGCCCGGGTTGAAGATCGCACCTTCATCTGTTCGCTCTCGAAGGACAACGCCGGTCCCACCAACAACTGGGAAAACCCCTACGCCATGCGCCGCAAGCTGAAGGAGCTATTCAAAGGCTCCATGCGCGGCCGCACCATGTATGTCCTCCCTTTTAGCATGGGTCCGGTGGGATCGCTCATGTCGCAAATCGGAGTGCAGCTTACCGACTCTCCGTATGTCGTTGTAAACATGCGCATCATGACGCGCATGGGTATCGAAGTCTTCAAAGAGATCGACAAAGATGAAAAGCGGGTGGTGCCCTGCATCCACAGCGTAGGCGCGCCGCTGGCCAAGGGTGAGAAGGACGTTCCCTGGCCGTGCAATAAAGAGAAATACATCGTGCATTTTCCCGAGACCCGAGAGATTTGGTCGTACGGTTCCGGCTACGGAGGAAATGCGCTGCTGGGAAAAAAATGTTTCGCCTTGCGAATTGCCTCCAACATTGCCCGCGACGAAGGCTGGATGGCCGAGCACATGCTCATCCTGGGCGTCGAGGAGCCCAGCGGGAAGAAGACTTACGTGGCGGCAGCCTTCCCCAGCGCCTGCGGCAAGACGAATTTCGCCATGATGATTCCGCCGCCAGGATTCGAGGGATGGAAGGTCTCCACCGTGGGAGACGATATTGCTTGGATCAAGCCTGATGCCGACGGCCATCTACGGGCCATCAATCCCGAGGCTGGATTCTTTGGCGTGGCACCGGGAACGTCGGCGAAAACCAATCCAAATGCGATGGCTACGCTGGCACGTAATTCTATCTTCACCAACGTGGGCCTGACCCCCGAAGGCGGCGTCTGGTGGGAGGGCATGACCGACGAACCTCCGGCGGAGTGCATCGACTGGCAGGGCAATCGCTGGACGCCGGAGATCGCCAAGCAGACCGGCGCTAAAGTGGCCCATCCCAATGCTCGCTTCACCGCGCCCGCGTCGCAATGTCCTGTGATCGATTCGGCCTGGGAGGATCCCAACGGTGTACCCATTAGCGCCTTCATCTTTGGCGGACGAAGGGCCACCACGATTCCCCTCATCTACCAGGCATTCAATTGGAGTGCCGGTGTGTATGTGGGGGCGACCGTAGGCTCAGAGATGACCGCCGCGGCGGCTGGCGAAATTGGCAAGGTACGCCGCGATCCGATGGCGATGCTGCCTTTCTGCGGGTATCACATGGGCGACTACTTCCGCCATTGGATCAAAATGCAGCGCTCCTTGAGCCGAACGCCACGCATTTTTCATGTGAACTGGTTCCGGAAGGATGCGGACGGAAAGTTCATCTGGCCCGGCTTCCGGGAAAACATGCGGGTGCTCAAGTGGGTGGTGGATCGCGTGCACGGACGCGCCCAAGGCAAAGAGACGCCGATTGGCTGGACTCCTTACTACGAAGACATTGAGTGGAAAGGGTTCGACTTCCCCAAAGAAAAGTTTGAGCAACTGCAGACTGTGGACCGGACCGACTGGAAGAAGGAAGTGATCGGCCACGAGGAGCTGTTCATTCTTCTGCATGCCCATCTGCCGCCCGAAATGATTTACGAACGCGAGCTGCTGATCTGCAGGCTGTAGGGAATCTTATCTGCTTGCCTAAGGGCGGGTGCGCTCGCCCGCCCTTCCCAGCAACTCACCGAGTCTGGTTTGCCCGCTGGACGCCGCGCCCGGTATAGTTTTGTTGTCACCGCTATGTACCGAGACTTCCGCGCCACCGATCGCTGGACCAAGAAGGAAGTGCATTGCATCTATCAGGCCTTGATCGTGGCTATTGCCACCCGTCACGCCGATGCCGTCGATATCAAGTTCCTTGTGGATGGCCGTCCTGTATGGATTGCTCTTCCGCTGCCGGCCTGGGTGGAATACCGCGAGCGAACCGGCGCAATCATCACCGACCCGCTGGCAATCGAGATTGCCGGCCACTACTTGAAAACCGCACTGGAAACGGGCGAAGGAGTAGGCCGCGAGATGTACTCGCTGACTGTGCCGGAAATGCTCAGGCACCTGGAGGCGGTGGTGAAGGAAGCAGCGCCTTCCGAGGCAGTTGCCACCTAGGCTCGCCCTGGCGTGTGGGAATCCTCGCAGGCGCCAGTAGTTCCTGTTGCTTAATCCTCACCTGCTTACGTGACCCGGATGCCCAGCCCGGGTCTCTGTCTTCCAAATCACAGACACCTTCAGCGGGAGTCGGACAGAATCTCCAGACAGTTCGACGGCAGGCAACGAGGCACTTCATGACTGCGACGAAAGCCGCGAATTGGAGACTCTGGCTTCAGGCTCCGGCGTTCGCTCTGGTCTGGACCGCTGCTGTCTTCCTCAGTGCTGGGGGTTTCTACTGGGTCCGTGGCTGGATCTACATTGGCCTATTCATGGCCGGCGTAAGCGTCTCCGGCCTGATCGTGCGGTGCTTCAACCCGTCGCTGATTGCAGCACGCGCGAAATGGCGACACCCGGACACGAAACATTTCGACAAGATTTTTCTGTCAGTCTACATGCCTCTGAACTTGCTTCAGCCTGTAGTGGCCGGACTCGACGCAGAACGCCATCGCTGGTCGTCGATGTCATTCGCCAGCGTGTACCCGGGCGTCGTCTTGTTTACCTTCGGGATTGCCTTAATAACATGGGCGCTTGCCGTTAATCCCTTCGCGGAATCCACGGTTCGAATCCAGACGGATCGCGGTCAAACCGTGATCAGCGCGGGCCCGTACCGGTTCGTTCGTCATCCCATTTATGTGGGTGGAATTCTCATGTACGTGGCGACGCCCCTGATTTTGGGGTCAGTTTGGGCACTTGCTATGGGAGGCGTGATTGCCGCCCTCTTTATCTGGCGCACGGCGCTGGAAGACAAGGCCCTGCAAGCCGAACTCGCCGGATACCAAGAATATGCCACGCTTACTCGCTATCGCCTGCTGCCCAAGGTGTGGTGAAGGGACCAAGGATTCTTGTCCGCACGATCGAGTATGATTTGGGAGCGCCACTATGAAAAACCTTGGAATTCTGCTCTCCGGACGCGGTTCGAATTTCGAGGCCATCGCGAGGAACGTCGCTGCCGGCAAAATCCCCGACGCCCGCATCGCGATTGTGATCTCAAACCGAGCGGACGCCAAAGGAATTGTCACTGCCAAACGCCTAGGACTGGAAACCGCAGTACTTCCCTCCAAGGGCAAGGAACGCGAGCAGCATGACCGTGAAGTAGTGGCGGTGCTTCATCAACACAATGTGGACCTGGTCTGCCTAGCCGGATACATGCGGCTCCTCTCTCCCTGGTTTGTGCGCCGTTTCCCGCGGCGCATTCTGAATATCCATCCGTCACTCTTGCCCGCATTCCCCGGTCTAGAAGCTCAGGAGCAGGCTTTCGCCTACGGCGTGAAGGTGTCCGGTTGTACGGTGCATTTTGTGGACGAAGAACTCGACCACGGGGCGATTATTGTTCAGAAGGCCGTACCTGTACTTGAAACCGACGACGAGCATACCTTAGCTACCCGCATCCTGGAGCAGGAACATATTGCCTACTCGGAAGCGATCAACATCGTGCTGCAGGAAAACTTCGAAATTGTCGGACGCCGGCTGGTACATAAACCCGCCTAGAGCTTCCCCCCAGCATCCGGCGATACGGCATAGTCAGCGCGCGCCCGCCGTGGATTCCTCGATGAACTTCGCTTCATCCATCTTCATCTTTTCTAGTCCATTCACCGGCAAGTACACCATGTGGCCAGCTCATAAGTGGCAAAGGAAATGTTGGCACGATACTTCGAAGTGATATCCAAATGGTCGATCGTGTAGTTGGCGGCTGCGTACGGTGTGGCCAGATCGTAATACCCTTCCATGACGAGCACCTTGAGGTAAGGATTCTTCACAATCGCTTCCCGCAAAGCGCTCGCGGTATCGGGAAATCCCTGAATGCTTGATCCCCACTCCCATTTGCCGAACCCCGCCTGCTGCGCACTGACGAAATAGTCCTCGTAGAAACATCTCCATTAAGATGGAGTCGTGCCTGCGGAAAGAAGCAAGCCCCTTCACATCCTTCATGCCGGAATTCTCTCCGGTCTTCCCTGGCTGATTCACGGATTCAGCACGCGAGTCGGCGGATGGTCCCGCGCATACGGCGGACACGATTTGAATTTGGGTTTCACGAAACATGATTCGCGGCGCGCCGTCGAGCGCAACCGCACCGCTTTCTTGAAAAAGCTCGGCGCAACGAACGGCAAGCAGGCTTGGCCCCTGGTCACCTTGCGTCAGATCCATTCCGACATCATCCATTGTGTTGCAAAACCGCCGCTTCACTCTCTCACCGGCGACGGTCTGATTACAGCTACACCCGGTCTTCTGCTTGCAGTCCAGACGGCAGACTGCTTTCCGGTCGTTCTGGTGGACGCCAAGCGGCGGGCAGTTGGCATCTTCCACGCAGGCTGGCGCGGGACAGTGAAACGAATTGTCGAGAAGGGTGTAGGAGAAATGCGGCGCTGGCTTGGGACTTCTCCTCGCGACCTCAAGGCTGCTATCGGACCTGGTGTAGGCGGTTGCTGCTACCAAGTCGGCCAAGAGGTGCGGGAGCAGTTCGAATCGCAGTTTCCCTACGCGGCCGACCTGTTCCAGGTGGTGAATGATTCGGACCCGGTCCGCGAGAAATATCCTCTGCTCTTCCTGACGGCAAGAGCGCCGGGCCACAGCGAACTGCCGAAGAGGATTTTTCTTGACCTGGTCGCAGCCAACCGCCGGCAGTTGCTCGACGCGGGAGTGCCCGCGAAAAACATCGAGATTTCGAGTTTGTGCACTGTTTGCAGACCGGACTTGTTGTTTTCCTACCGGGCGGAAAAGGGAGTCACGGGCCGGCAAATGGGCGTGGTGGGAGTGCGGCCCTGAGATTGATGCAGTCTCCGATACACGTTGCAGGGAATGTCCTTCAGACTATTTCTTGGAAATGCGTCGGGCTTTGCTGGATCCGGCAGCCGAAGGAGCTGTCGCCACGCAGTTCGTGGGTGAAGACGGAGCGACTACGCTGGGGCGGGCGCAGGCGGAGCCCCGGCATGATCTCCTGTATTCACCAGGTCTTTCAATTCTTTGCTGGGCTTGAAGAACGGAATCTTCTTGGCGGGGACTTCCACGCGGTCGCCGGTCTTGGGGTTGCGGCCGACCCGCGGTTTGCGCTGGCGAGTGCGGAAACTGCCGAAGCCGCGGATCTCAATCTTGTCGCCCGCGCGCAGCGAGCGCACGATGCTGTCAAAGATGGTCTCGACGATAACTTCACTGTCCTTGCGTGTTAACTCCGCCAGCCGGGAAACTTCGTCGATGAGATCAGCTTTTGTCATACGCCTGTTGCTCCGTATTCGGGTTATTTAGGGCAAAGCGCCGTCCGTGCGTGGACCCCGCCCTCATGACCACCCATAACCTTCTCAAATTTCAGGGGTTTTGTGCAAGTGGGAAGGCGAACATCTTTGCTACAACCGAAACTTCGTTCATTCGCGGGCAAAAAGGTCTCGCGACCCAGGCTATCGCCACAAATAGTAGAAGCCGATGTCCTGTTCCAGCAGCTTTTCACGGCTGGGGAGCCACTCGGACACGTCTCCAAACAGCAAATCCAGCAGCGTTTTCTTTTCTTTTTCCGGGTGCACCAGCACCGGCTCGCCGCTGATGCCCACGGCCTTGGCGGTATCTTCCACGACAGCTTGGAAATCCGCCACCTGATCGATCAGCTTCAACGAAAGCGCCTGTTCTCCGGTCCAGACCTTCCCGTTGGCGATGGCCTTGATGTCCTCAAATTTAGCTTTACGCCCGTCCGCAACGGCCTGAATGAATTGCCCGTGCATATTGTCGATCAGCGACTGCAAGTATTGCTGCTCAGCCGGGGTCAGGTCACGCGTGGGAGAACCCGTATCCTTGAACTCACCGGCTTTCATAGTGACGTCTTTGAGCTTGGCCCAGCGCAGCAGATCGCCGTAATTCACCCATTGGGCGATTACGCCAATCGAACCCACGATGCTGCCTTTATCGGCATAAATCTTGTTGGTGGCCGAAGACACGTAATAGGCGCCGCTGGCTCCTACAGTCTGGATGGAGGCCACAATGCGTTTCTTTTTGTCGTCGCGGATGCGCTTGACTTCGCGGTAAATTTCCTCCGAGGCCGCGACTCCGCCGCCGGGCGAGTTCACATGCAGGATGATGGCCTTAATGGAGTCGTCATCGCCGAACTTCTTGAGCTGCTGCACCACGGTCGTGGGGTCGATGATGACGCCTTCCAGCTCCACGACGCCGATCTTGTCTCCGAAGCTGTGGAACGAAGCCTGATCGCCGCCGGCGCGCAGGGTGAGATACACCAGCGTGAAGACCGCCAGCACAAACAGGAAAAAGGCTCCTCCTCCGATCAGGACCCAGAGCCAGATGCGAGACCGTTTTTCATCGCTCATAAAACCTAAGTGTAGCACCGGGGTTGGAAGGTGGTCTCTTGTGCTTGCGGCGGCGAAGTCAGGGGATGACCACTTGAAGTGCAGATCGCGCCACACTCACTTCAATCGGCGTCGGGCACACATATTCTCCGTCGGCGTAGACATCGAGCGGACGCTCGGGTTCGAGCCTCAGGCGCGAAGTCTGAAAGTATTCGACCCCCGGCATTTTCAGATGACCGCCGAAATAGACCGTCGGAAACAGACAGAACAGCTTCAGCTTGTTGATATCGGAGATGAGACAGATATCGAGCTTGCCGTCGTCTAGTTGAGCTCGAGGGGCAATCTTCATTCCGCCACCGTAGGCCGTAGCATTGGCGAAGGCAGCGAGAAACAGCAGTTTCTCGCCGTGACCGACAAGAGCGCCTGGGTCCCCATCGGACGCAACGGAGAGTTTTGTCTGCGACGGCCGGGACTGCAGGAGCGCCACGGGCAAAGCCAGCGCATATCCACCGTGGCCACGCAACCAGCGCGGAAAGCGATTCGCCCGGCGGGCCACCTCGCTGTCGAGCCCCGCGCCACCCACACTGCAGAAATAGTGCTGGTGCGCAGGGACGGCGGCGGTGGCATCACTGACGGGAGTGATCAAACCTAGGTCGATGGTGCGCACATTCGCCCCGCCAGAAGAGAACTTCTCCCACGCTGCTTGCGCATCGCGCACACTTCGCAGGCCCAGCGCTCGTGCAAAGTCGTTCCCGCTTCCGCAGGGAACAACGAGCACCGGCCGTCGCATCCGGACAAGTTTTGCGAGGTGGCGATGAATCGTCCCGTCACCGCCAAAAATCAAGAGGACGTCGGTACTCTGTGGTTCGGCTGGCACTCCCAGCGACCAACTGATTCCGGGGGCCTTCTGAAAAGGCTTCAGATCTTTTTCCGAAGACCCCAGTCCGAGGATGGCCGCAGCGCGCATTGGTGCCGCACGAGATTACCAGAGCCGGTCAAGGCTGGCGGAAGTATCTGCAACTAGATGGCAGATGGCCACTTAGGTAATATCGCCGCCACCTTGTACCTGACGAGAATACGGAACAAACGCAGTCGCCCGGATGGGCGGTCCGGAACGTTCACCGCCGTAACCCACTCGTCTACTCGCCAAATGCCGGTCATTCTTGGCATTATGTCTGCCAGCCACTTCCTGGGGAGTTCCCGCCAATGCGTTCACTCGAATTAACCGCGTCGTTTTTGTGCCTGGCTGTTCTCTTGTTCCTCGCTGCTTGCGGCGGGGGCACGGGGAACAGAATGATGAAGGCACCCGCAATCACCATGGAACCTGCCAATCAGACAGTGACGGCTGGCCAGACAGCTACATTTACGGTAGTGGCTACGGGAGCCGCACCCTTGAGCTATCAGTGGGAGAGAGGCACAACGCTGATCGCGGGAGCCAATTCCGCCAGTTACACCACTCCGGCAACGACGCTGTCCGACAATGGCACGACGTTCCGTGTCCTGGTGACGAACTCCGCCGGAAGCGCAACCAGCAACACGGCCATGCTCACGGTCAACGCTGCGCCCGGAGCGCCCTCGATTACGCAGCAGCCTGCGAACCAATCGGTGACGGCCGGCCAGACAGCTACATTTACGGTGATGGCCACGGGAACCGCGCCCTTGAGCTATCAGTGGCAGAAGGGCACGACAAACATCTCGGGAGCCACCTCGGCCAGCTACACAACGCCGGCGACCGCTCTGGCTGACAGCGGTTCTACTTTCCGCGTGGTAGTGACGAACTCCGCGGGCAGCGCCACCAGCAACCCGGCGACGCTAACGGTTAACGCTGCGCCCGTAGCTCCTTCGATCACCCAGCAACCCTCGAACAAAACCGTGACGGTAGGCCAGACCGCAACGTTCACCGTCACAGCGAGCGGCACAACGCCCTTGAGCTACCAGTGGCAGAAGGGCACGACAAACATTTCCGGCGCGACCTCGGCCAGCTACACGACCCCAGCAACCACTTTGGGTGACAGCGGTTCCACCTTCCGTGTGGTGGTGAGTAACTCGGTTGGAAGTGCCACCAGCAATGCAGGGACCCTCACGGTGAATGCCGCTCCGGCTGCCACCGACGTGTTGACCTATCACAACGATAATGCCCGCACGGGGCAGAATCTGACCGAATTGATCCTGACGACTTCCAACGTCAACTCAGCGAACTTCGGCAAGGTAGGTTTCTACTCGGTGGATGGCAAGGTGGACGCACAGCCTCTCTATGCGTCCAATGTGGCGGTTCCTTCAAACGGCACACACAATCTTCTGATTGTGGTCACCGAGCACGACTCCGTCTATGCATTCGACGCCGACAACGGCACGGTGATCTGGCAGAAATCCATGCTGCAATCTGGCGAGACCACTTCCGACACCCGTGGTTGCAGCCAGGTGAGTCCCGAGATCGGCATCACGTCCACTCCTGTGATCGACCGCACACGGGGGCCGAACGGCGCGATCTATCTGGTCGCCATGTCCAAGAACGGGTCCACATACCATCAGCGCCTGCATGCGCTGGACCTGGCGCTGGGAAGCGAACTCTTCGGCGGGCCGGTGGAGATTCAGGCCACCTATCCGGGCACCGGCGACAACAGCAACGGCACCAACGTGATTTTCGACCCCAAGCAATACAAGGAGCGAGTCGGACTGCTTTTAATGAACGGCACGGTCTATACGGCGTGGGCTTCGCATTGCGACATCCGGCCCTACACGGGATGGATCATGGCCCACAGCGCATCCACGCTGGCCCAGACCAGCGTGCTGAACGTGACGCCGAACGGCGGTTTGGGTGCGTTCTGGATGGCCGGAGCCGGGCTCGCCGCCGACAACTCGGGGAATATTTATCCTCTCGACGGCAACGGCGATTTCGACACCAACATGAATGGTAGCGGTTTCCCCAGCAACGGCAACTTCGGGAATGCGTTCCTGAAGATCTCGACGTCCAGTGGGCTGGCGGTTGCGGACTACTTCGAGATGTCGAATCAGCAATCGGAGAATGCAGGGGACGTCGATCTGGGCTCAGGCGGGTCATTGGTGCTGCCTGACCTGAGTGATGGCTCCGGCCACACGCTGCACCTCGCCGTGGGCGTCGGTAAAGACGCGAACCTCTACGTCGTCAATCGCGACAACATGGGCAAATTCGATCCCAACACTAACAACATCTATCAGGAAGTCGCGGGGGCGCTGTCAGGAGGAGTATTCGCCATGCCCGCGTATTTCAATAACCGCATCTACTACGGCGCCGTGGGGAACGTCCTCAAGGCGTTCACCTTCTCGAATGGAATGTTCTCGACCACGCCCACCGCGCAGACTGCCAACAGCTTTGCTTATCCGGGGGCAACGCCGAGCATTTCCGCCAATGGCACCAGCAATGGGATCGTTTGGGCTGTGGAGAACGGCGGCACTGCGGTGCTCCATGCTTACGACGCCACCAGTTTGAATGAGCTTTACAACAGCAACCAGGCAAATGGCGGCCGCGACCAGTTCGGTGCAGGCAACAAGTACATTACGCCCACGATCGTAAA
>Ga0335070_10001862_pt1 | contig 24496 bp, 22 predicted proteins | sample Lox_Sample_13_FD_206722 | JGI IMG/M metagenome (GOLD analysis project Ga0335070, IMG submission 206722) | Soil microbial communities from Loxahatchee National Wildlife Refuge, Florida, United States - Lox_Sample_1.3 | ecosystem: Environmental > Terrestrial > Soil > Wetlands | place: USA...
CAAGCTTTCGACCGGGTGAGCCGAAGAAGTATTTCGCGTGAGCTGACAGTGCGCTGAAATGGCCCTCGTCAGGCATCCCAGAGACGGAAAGCACCACTGCTGCCGGGTACTTGCTACGCACAGGGTGAAACATCCGGTCTCCGTGAAACTCAAAAAATGGCTCAACGGCAGGAAGAGTACGTTCGATAAAGGCCTTCAGAGTTGCGGTCATAGCGTAGTTGTAAAGGGGTGTTGCATAGACAACAAGGGCTGATTCGAGCCACTTTGGAAGCAGATCTCGGGCCATGTCGTCTTTGTGGACGCATGTACCGGGGGTCTTTGTCCAGCACGTGTAGCAACCGATGCAATTCCTTATAGTTTTGTCACGCAAGGTCACTACCTCGACCTCAGCGCTGGCTTCGCGCATGCCCCCGACAAGGTAATTCAACATCAGTTCAGTCTTACTCTGGCCGCCGCCCCGTGGGCTGGAATTAAGTGCCAATACCTTCATGGCACACCTCCTGGTCTTGCTCAGCAGCATTCTCTCCGAGCGAAGCTGGACGTTTAGTCCTTATTACCACGCAATACCAAGTGACGCATTATGAACTCTTTTAAAAAAAAAGGAGATGAATCTTCCTGAGTTCTTATGTGTATGATATCATGAAATCAGAAAAAGCCTATTGGGTGTGTTAATTGTTGGCCTGAAAGGAGACCAGAGATGGACCCTAACTTACTTTATCGTAGCCAGAGTGAGTATTTCATGAAGGGACATACGCGGCCTGCGGAATTCCGGATTCGGCAATGTGAGACGTTGAAGCAGGCTGTTCTGGAGTACGAGCCCCAGATCCTCGCTGCTGTCGCCAAGGACATGGGGAGACCGGAAACCGAGGCCTATACCAGCGAAGTGATGATGATCATCAAGGAGGTGGACCACGCAGTGAGGCACATTCGCTCGTGGATGAAACCTAGACGCGTGAGAACGAGTTGGATGAACCGGCCGGGCAAGAGCTACATTCTGCCTGAACCCTATGGCAACGCTCTCATAATCGGGCCATGGAACTATCCATTCCAATTATTGCTCTGTCCTTTAGTCGGCGCTATCGCTGCAGGCAATACCGCCGTGCTGAAGATATCAGAGATTGCAGAGCATTCCGGGAAGGTGATTTCTGAAATGGTGAGCAGATACTTCGAGCCGGAATACATCGCGGCTGTACAGGGCGGTACCGAAGAAACCCAACAGCTTCTTGATCAGGAGTTTGACTACATCTTTTTCACGGGAAGCGTGGCAGTAGGCAAGGTCATCATGGAAAAGGCAGCAACCCGGCTGACTCCCGTCACACTGGAGTTAGGGGGTAAGAATCCATGTATCGTGACGCCGGAGACAAGACTCGAAACGGCGGCCAGACGTATCTGTTGGGGCAAGTTTTTCAATGCGGGGCAGACCTGTATTGCCTCAGACTACATTTTGGTACAGGAATCTATGAGAGATTCGCTGCTCACATTGCTCAAGGCCACGCTCACTCAGTTCTACGGTGGTAATGTCAGACAATCGGCTGACTATGGAAGAATCATCAACCAACGGCACTTTCGGAGACTGCTGCACCTGTTGGAGGATCAAAAGGTCTTCTTTGGCGGTGAGAACCAGGAATCGGAACTCTTCATTGCACCCACCCTGTTACAGGATGTGTCCCCTGAAAGCCCTGTCATGCAGGAAGAGATCTTCGGTCCTCTACTGCCTGTGCTGACATACGGGACATTGGATGAAGCGATCCGTTTCGTCCGTTCCTTGCCGAAGCCTCTGGCACTGTATGTATTCTCTGATGACAGGGCGACCCAGATGCGGATTCTTCAGGAGACCTCTTCCGGGAGTGTCAACATTAACGACACGTTCTCTCAAGTCACTTCCACAACGTTACCGTTTGGCGGCGTGGGGGCGAGCGGCATGGGTTACTACCATGGCGAGGAAAGCTTCAGGACTTTCACCCACTACAGGAGTGTGTTGCATCGTTCCATCCGGTTTGACAACCGCTCGAAGTATGCCCCGTATCGCACACCACTCAAGTATCTCAAGCGGGTGATGAGCCTGATCGGCTAGGACATGGGCATATACAGCGGCCAGTGGCGCCTTTCACCTGAGCGGAATTCCGCTACCCTCCGTTCCGGCAAGTGAAGACCTCGTTATATTTTGGGACACATGTAAGGAACATAATGACTACAAGACAACAAATACGTAAAGGCATCATTTTATTTTCCTTCTTTTTGTTTCCGGCGACTTTCTATTATCTGTCGCCTGTGCTTATTATTCAGGCAGTTTCAAAGGGCATCATCACAGGACATCATTCAATCTGTGAATGAAGCTATGCATATTTCTCAGAACCTTGGGATACAATTGGAGTGCTACATCGATGCTGAGCGTAGTCGGTCTTATAATAACTTCAAGCCGCCCTATAGAGTTGTATTGCACAATTTGTTGCGCAATTTCCTTAGTGATGATTTATGTTGAGCAACGATATGTGCTCACAACCATGGACTTCGATAGTAGCGGACTGGAATGGAAATATTAGGCCATGTTGCTATAGTAGTTTTGTATTAGGAAATCTAAAAGATGATGAATTAGAAAAAATATGGAATGGTGACAGATATATAAGACTCAGGCGCAGCTTTATTGAAGGCCAAAGATTACCAGAATGTATAAGCTGTATGAGCGCAAGACAAAATAAACATGCTTTTCATCATATCACAGACCATTTCTCCACTTCAGAAATGTTACTGAGTAACGTTATAGTGTGACATTTTTTTTGTCCTCGAACGCGCAACCGCAAGCCCCCCCAAACTGGTTAAAGTCTCTGTGCTAATACTGTGCTAATTGTCATAGTCTTGCCCATTCTTAACTGTTTGAGTGCTTTTTTTGAAAGCCTCGTAATCAAAGTCTGCCAATTGCTGCGGTTGCTTCTTTTCTCTTGCCATCCAATGCTCTTGATTGATGTTATTGTGGCCTATTCGACTACTCATAAGGACTGATACAGTTTATCTAATAGAACCTTCCATAGAGGTCTCATAAAGGTGGATATGAACATTTACGGCTCCTCCGTTTGATAGTCCGTACTCTACCCACATGACATCGCTACGGCCTTCCACCGTTGCGTCGTAGAGGGGCCTTATCTCGAACCCTACAGTCTTTCCCCCCGGATCTGATATCTTGCGTATCTCGTAGTTTGTGTAATCGCGATTTTTGCTTATAAATGCGACGGCTACCTGGAGACCTTCCCGACCGCTGATATTACGTATTGTGGTGTAATTGTACGCCGGCGCATAAGGTGTCAAGGAATAGCCATTCCCTTCAGGAACAAGCAACGCAATGGTCTTTAGACCGAAGTATTCTGCTTCGTGATAGAGGGTGAGCGCATAGAGTCCCGTAGTATCACCAATTCCCTGAACCTGTACAGCTCTCAATGACTGACCCGCAGCACAGCCACTGGAGATGATAAGCAACAATGCAAGGAAGGCAGTGATCACAGCTCTTCTGGGTGACCTCTTCATAAACGCATTGCAAGAAAAACTCACGTGACGGCCTGAATTAAACAGACTATTTACACGAAACATCCGATTCTGAAACTTCTTCTTCAAAACATTCATATGTTTCCTCCTCTTCCCATTCGTTGGAGCCACCGGAAGCTACTTTTTAATCTGAATATATAGTGGGATGGTTAATTCAATAAGCCCAGTAAAGGCCGGTTCCCAAGATGGACTTCTTCCCTTCTAGCCCTACATATACATTTCGTCCAAAGAAAAATGGAAGCCCCCATTCGAAGTCCACTAATGATTTGCCGCCGATATTAGTAAAAACGTTGTTAGAGGAGTTAACGAGACTCACAAAGTTGCCTATTTGGAACGAGACTATACTGCTAGGAGAACCGGTAGCGCCAGTATTGGTTGCGGAAAGGTTTACTGTGGATGAGGGGCAGAACCAATCCGCATTGGGAGAAACACAATCGGGAAGGAGAGTTGCCGAGGGAGGAGCGAAAAAAAGCCCATTTGTGCCGGTGTCGATGAAACTGCTGTAGGAAACGCCGTTGAAGGTTGCTATAAAATCCCCGAACTCATCGGCGACATAAGTCGCTACCGTGGATGGTGCGTTATTTGATTGGGTGCCGATCCCCAGCAACAGTTTGCCATCAACAGAAGACGATCCGCTCAAAGCAACGCTAGGAAGCTGCACAATAACGCCGTTGTTGTCCTGTGGTAGAAGCGCCACTGGGTTCTGTACCTGGCTGGAAAGCGAAACGGTACTTCCAAGGCAGTGTGATCCACTGCAGGTGTAATACATCCCGTTGTCAGCACTGTTTGAGCAGACCGATCCGCAGTCCTGAGCGAAAAATGCGACACCAAGGATTCCGTTAAATCCGGCATCCGCCGGACTCTTATCTGCGTTTCCACATCCGATAGGGACAGTGCCAAACGTGGAGTCGATAACCTGAATCGGAACTTGAATAGCAGGTTCGTTTCCAAGGATAACACTTGCCATCTGAACGGGCCCCCAATCCGATGAGCCGTCTCCATATTGGATGCACTCGACTAGAGAGCCGGAACCACTGGGTACCTGCGTAAGGGAAACGTTTAGAGCCTGTTTGAAAATCCGCAGCCCAGTGCTCCCGGTATCAAGCAAGATATCATTGATCGTCTGACAGTTTGAAGTGCCAGGCGTGCAGACCGTGACGCTGACGCATGGCTTATTGGGATATCCAAAAGAAGCATTCGAGCAGAGCGAACCGTTCACGGTGATTGACATTACGTTATTCTCAGTTGAAGGAGGCGTGGCGCCCCCACTTCCCGACGAGGAACTCGATCCTCCACCGCCACAGCCGGTCAAAAGTGCTAGGCTAAGAAAAAGGAGCAGTATTTTATCTGATCTCATCGATGCTCACTTCAAAAGGGATTAAGTCCAAAGCGAAGGCTCGGCCCTGCAGGTTCCGCATATGTCCCCATTTCTCAACAACAACCCGATTTGTCTTCACTTGGAGGCGCCTTCGACCTTGTTGGCGAGGGGTCTGCCTAAGGGCTTTCTGGTATTCGCCAGCGTAGGAGCCCAAAAGCTGTGTCAGATCGGGATGGGTCAGTCCTTTCCAAACGATACCGAATACAACTCCCGTTGGCGAAACGTATTCCCGTACTGCATTCGAATTGGAGTTGAACTCGTGAACTGTGTAACTCTTGTGAGCCTTCGTTGCACCCATTACTGCCGTAAGGGCTTTTCTGTCCAACTCGACTGTATCAACAGATTCACCAAGGGTGGCCTCAGTTCGCTGGCTCACCGCTAAACTAGCCATTAAAAGTCCGAGACCGAAAAACAGGGCATATAGTCTTCTTTTCAAGGCTGAGGAATCCTCCTCTCTATTTATTGTCGTCTGGTTCCTTATTGTGTTTGAAGAAACTTTGCACTTTTGCTGAAAAAATTGTAAAGCCCTTAAACATAACGACTCCATCTGTCGCTCGGATAGTACCGTTGTGGTGCGCTCCATTATTTGTTATTGCCTTTTGCCTCAACAATTGTCACAGGAGTTGCAACCTGAGAGAGAGACGGCACAGATTCCCAGCCTCCACCCAAGGCCTTAAAGAGGCCTATAAGGTCGGTGGCGATGTTGCGCTCGCTTTGCACCAGTGCGTCTTCCGAGGCATACAGCGAACGCTGGGCAATGAGCACACTGAGAAAATCTATCAAACCTTCAGTGTAAAGTTCCAATGACAAGTCAACTGCCTTGCGATTGGCGACAACGGCGTCGTTAATCGCCTTTCGGTGCTGCTGTTCCTTTGAAAAGGCGACCAATGCATTCTCAACGTCCTGAAATGCTCCCAGGACCGTTTTCTGGTATGTGACGAAGGTCTCGTCACGCAGGGCCTCCTGCAAATGCACGTTCGCAATAATAGAACCACCCTGGAAAATTGGCCAAGTAACCGAGGGACCAACAGCAAACGAAAGGCTGGATCCTGCTGTCCACCACGTGCGCAGCTGGTTACTGTGCCAGTTCAGCAAACCTGTCAAAGAAAACGCTGGAAAAAGGTCGGCGACAGCGACACCTATTTGGGCGGTGGCTGCATGCAACTGCGCTTCAGCCTGATGAATGTCTGGCCGGCGGCGCAGCAAGTCTGATGGTAGTCCAGCGGGGACTTCCGCCGGCACTTTGGGCAGCTTGCCGGTGGGTGACAATTGGTCCAGCAGATCTGCCGGTGGCTTGGCCAGAAGCATGCTCAACGCATAGATGGACTGTTGGGCGGCAGTCTCGAAGACAGGGATCTGGGACTCTGTCGTTGCAACATTAGAGTCAGCATTGGCAACATCGAGGGCGCTGGCGAAACCCACGCTCAATCGTTTACGAGTAATTTCCGCAGTGTGCTGCTGGGCCTTCAGGTTGTTTTGGGCAATCAAGATTTCCTGCTGATAACCACGAAGCTGGATATAATTGAGCGCCACTTCGGCGATGAGACTCACCTGCACGCCGCGAATGGCTTCAATGTTGCCTTGTATGTTCGCGTCGGCCGATTCGACGCTTCGGCGTTTGCCTCCAAAAAAGTCGAGTTCCCACAAAGCGTCGAAACCGGCCGCATAAAGATCTTGAGAGTTATCCCCTGAGGTCGTGCCAGCCGCACGCAGTCTCTGGTAACTGCCTGAAGCGTTAACCGAAGGCCATAAGCCTCCAACGACTATGCCTCTCGCAGCGCGGGCCTGGCGGAGGCGCGCCATGGCGATCTGCAAATCGTGGTTCGTCTTCAGCGCTTCATCGACCAAGGCTGTCAATGTGGGATCGTCGAACTGCCGCCACCACTGCGAGAGGTCGGCTGGCTGAGCAGTGACTACGAACGGCTGGCCGGCAGGCATCTCCGCCACACCGACCCAGTCGGCCGGGACAGCCGCAGGTTCTGGCGGATGAAAATCCGGGCCTACCATACAGCCGCCCAATATCAATGCGGATAGACAAACAGCGACTATCATCGCAGAAGTAGGGAAGCGCGGTCGTTCGTTCGCAATCACAGGGATGCCTCACTCATAACGAAGTGCCTCAATAGGATCGAGTCGCGACGCTTTCCACGCCGGATAGAAGCCAAAAATAACTCCTACGCTGGCCGACACGATGAAGGAAGCCACGATAGCGCCCATCGAAGCGGCCGTCGGCCAGTGCAATACCGTGTTCACAACATACGAGCTGCAGCGGCCCAGTATGATGCCCATCGTACCCCCAAGGAGACAGAGCACAACCGCCTCCGTCAAAAACTGCCGCAGGATGTCGTTCGGCTCAGCGCCTACTGCCATGCGAAGGCCAATCTCGCGCGTTCGTTCGGTGACTGAAACGAGCATGATGTTCATGATTCCTACACCACCTACGATGAGCGAAATCATTGCAACAGTTAACAGCAGTTTTGTCATCAACTCTGCCGTAGAGCTCATCGCCTTGGTAATCTCGGTCATATCGCGAATATTGAAATCATTCGGACTGGCAGCGCCAAGGTGGTGACGTTCCCGCAGCAAGGCGGTTATCTGCTGTATGGCAAAGGGAACACGGTCGGCTGACCGCGCGGCGACGAGGATCTGGTCCACGGTCGTAAAACGGATTGGTTTCGGTGCATCGGCCAGTTCGGTGTCCGATGCAACAGGGTAGAGGTTCTGCTGGAGGTTCGGATAAATCTGGTTAAGCGTGTTGACTTCGCTACTGCTCGCCGAGGTCGTACTGCTTTGGTTGGCACTGCTAAGCGACGAAGCCACGACCCGATATTTGATTGTGGTCCATGGAGCCAAAAGAATATCATCCTGGTCCATGCCCATCATGTTCGCACCTTTTTTCCGCAATAGACCGATAACCCTGAAGGCCACGTTCCTGATGCGAACCTCCTTGCCTACCGGTGATTGGCCGCCAAACAACTCGTTTGCGATCGTCTGGCCGATCATGCAGACTTTGCTCAAGTTCCGCACTTCATGCTCGGTAAACGCCTCACCCTCCTCCGGATCGGTCCAATCGCGCACCTCCAGAAACGAAGGAGTTGTCCCGTAGATATATGTGGGCACCCAGTTGCGGTTGCCGTAGACCACCTGTGTACGGGCGCGCACGATCGGAGCCACGCTGCCAACTGCAGGACACTCCTTGTCGACCGCATCAGCATCCTGGGGAGTCAGCGTCATCATACTGCCGGCCCCATAGTTGACGCCACTGGTGTTTGCGGCACCGGGCACAATCACAAGGGTATTGGCGCCCATGCTGGCCATAGTGCGCTGGATCGCGATGGAGGCGCCGTTGCCGATCTCCATCATCGTGATCACCGCTGCGACGCCGATCACGATGCCCAGTGTAGTAAGCACCGCGCGCATGACGTTGCGCCGGAGCGCACCCAGGGCGGTTTTCAGAGTACGGTATGATTTCATGCGTCGCATCCGGGGCCTGACCGGCTTGTACCGCTGTTGATGAGGCCATCTTTAATGTGAATGATCCTGCCAGCGTGTTGCGCCACACCGGGGTCATGGGTGACAAGCACGATAGTAATTCCTTCGGCGTTAAGCTGTTGAAACATCTGGAGGATCTCTTCGCTCGTGCGCGAATCGAGGTTGCCAGTCGGTTCGTCGGCGAGGAGCACCTGTGGATGGTTGACTAGGGATCTGGCAATTGCCACACGCTGCTGTTCACCACCAGACAATTGAGACGACTGGTGATCGATCCGATCCGCCAACCCAACTTTCTGAAGCAAATCGGCGGCACGCTGTTTCATCTGATGTTCACTAAGGTAATCCCTGGCATAGGGCAGCGGCATCAGAACGTTCTCCAGCGCCGTTGTACGCGGCAACAGGTTAAAGTTCTGAAATACGAAACCAATCATCCGATTCCTTAGCCGGGCTTGCTCTCCGCGAGTGAGTCGGGAAATCTCCTGTCCGTCGAGCCAGTACTCTCCTGAAGTAGGGTGATCAAGGCACCCGAGGATGTTCATTAACGTACTCTTACCCGAGCCACTGGCGCCCATAAGCGCAAGAAGCTCGCCGCGAACCATGTTCAGGGACACCCCCTTGAGCACCGGCAGGTCGACCTCGCCGAGATGGTAGGTCTTGTGAATGTCTCTCAATTCGATTAAGTCCAAGACAATATTGGTTCTCCGCCTGCTTTAGCGTTCACCGCTGGGAACGCCCTGGCTTCCCTGACCTGTACGTAGCCCCCGCCCCAATTGCGGCGTAAACGGGCTGCGCTCAGCGGTCGTTAATCCAGTAGCGGTCTCTCGCGTATGTTCACCGACAACCACGCTTATTCCCTCAGTCAGATCTTCGCCTTCGACCTCGGTCATCGTCCCGTCTGTCAAACCGTTCTTCACATGGACAGCACGGACGAACGCGCCTTGTTCGATCCAGATGATTCCGCGTTTTTGCTCTTTGCCAGCGGAGCCAGATCTGGTACCACCATTTCGCTTCTGAGAAGCCGAATGAGCATGAGCCGTTTGGCGAGTTTCAGGTGCAATCTGGTTCGGACGAGGTGTCCAACGCAGGGCTGCATTGGGAACCAACAATACGCCTTGCCGAAATCCGATCCTGAATTTGGCGTTGGCCGTCAGGTAAGGCAAGAGCTTTCCGTCTTTGTTGTCAGTATTGACCTCGACAGTATAGGTGACAACGTTCTGCGACATCGTTGCGTTGAGACGAATCTTGCCAACTCGCCCTTCAAATACTTGGCCAGGAAGCGCATCCACAGTGAACGTCACTGGCTGGTCTCTGGAAATGTTGCCGATGTCTGCTTCATTAACTGAGACCCAAACCTGAATGCGTTTGAGATCCTTGGCGATGAGGAAAAGGCTCGGTGCGCTCAGGCTGGACACAACGGTCTGGCCAATGTTAACGCGCCTGTCAATAATCGTGCCATTGACCGGCGTCTTAATCGTACAGTAACCGAGGTTAAATAGCGCTGTGTCGAGGCTGGCCTCTGCCTGCGCCACTGCCGCCTTCGTCTGCTCCACAGCGGCCTCTGCTGCCGCCAAATTGGCCTTTGCAACCTCGTAATTAGCCTTGTACTGATCGTAGGCGCTTTGCGCTAATGCATCTGATGGGCCGAGCTTTTGCGCCCTGTCCCAGTCTTGCTGCGCCTGCAGCAACTTCGCCTTCATCTGGAGCACATTGGCATCTGCGCTGATCCTATTGGCTGCGGCCTGATTTAACTGGGCGGTGGCGGTTTCCACAGCAGCGGAATAGAGAGAATCATCTATTTTCGCCAAGACCATCCCAGCCTGCACGACTGAACCATAGTCGATGGTCTTGCCATTCTTGTCCTTGCCGAATGACCGGATTATTCCTCCAACCTGAGCACCCACATCCACCACTTCCTCGGGCTCGACCGTTCCCGTAGCGCTGATTGTTGCCACAAGGTCGCCACGCTTCACCAACGCTGTGCGGAACACGGACCCCCTGTCGACCCTGGATTTGAATAACCATATTCCTGCGCCGCCAATCATGACCAGACCTACAAGAACTAGGATTGTGATTGCAATTCTTCGTCGCACAGTCATCTTTGAGATTCTTAACATATAGTAGACGTTGCGGATAAACACAAGGTTACAACAAGGGGGGATCTCGTTAGCATCCAATAAGGTGTTGGCAAGCATCCGTGCGGCCATGCTGATGATGGTTTATACACTAGAGTCCTCGAACTATGTTATTCTCTTCCACATTTCCTGTCGCATTCTCGCTGCATACTCTCGCCGCTATAATATGACTTTCATTTCTTGTAACCTTTATACCTGTCTTGATCGTCTATTTTGATGGAGGACAAAGAGCATTCCGTGTGCAGCTATGTTAATAGATCGACCTTGATCCTTTTGGGAGATAGGGTAGGGTAAAAAGGGAATTTCGAATTCCTGCAGTGGTCCTTGTATATACAGAAAATACAGAAGATTGTCCATGTCGTACTCAACATTTATCGATGCTAGGCGAGGTGGAATCAGGCTTATACTTTGGGGCAGATGGCTATGGCATTTTCATCTAATAACAGCGCGTTCCGTACATTATGAATACGCCTCAAATAAAAAGCTGCAGGTAGTTAAAGTCTAAAAGAGAAAGATAACCGATAGATTACTCTATATGCTACCAAAGCAAGGGACAATTGGAGCTAATCGGAGTAGTGTTGAATTTGCTAATATCCATTTATAGGCATAGGATGAAATTAGGAGGGATGTTTGGAAGCTAATGTTAACCCTCTGGGAGGTGAGATATATGGCAGGAGTCAAAGGGACAACCGAGCTAAGGAAGATCGAAAGACCGAGACATTTGGTGCCTTTCGAGGAAATGGAGAGATGGGTTGAGGACGTATTTCGGAGGCCGTTTTCACTACTCGCTCCAACTCTGTGGCGAGAGATGGAACTAGGCGAACTTGAAACGGTTATGCCGTCTGTTGATATTTACGAAGAGGGCAACGAAATCGTACTGAAAGCAGACTTGCCGGGTATTGATAAGAAGGATCTTGACATCAATATCGGCGATAGTTTCTTGACCATTTCCGGAGAAAGGAAAAAGGAAGAGAAGGTAGAAAAGGGAAACTATCACAGATATGAGCGTTCTCACGGATCGTTCTTCCGGAGATTTGAGTTACCTTCTGATATTGATACAGAGAAGATAAAGGCTCATTTTGAAAACGGTGTTCTGGAAGTGAGACTTCCTAAGTCCGCAGAGGCCAAGAGTAGAACTAAGAAAATCGCGATCTCGTAATTTCGGTCTAACTCCCCGGTTAATTTCCGGGGAGTTTTTTGTGTTGCAGCCAATGGGAAATTGTCTATTTCTGTGTCGTGAAGCCCCTTCTGTCGGTTTAACGGTTCGCCCTTGCCCTCCTTGACGAATTGGTTGAGGACATGCTAATTTCACTTCGCGGTCTTTTTGGGGAGCATTTCGAAATTTTTTCTATGGAGAAGGGGGTAAAGGAAGTGGCACAAGGTACTGTAAAATGGTTTAACGAGAGTAAGGGTTTTGGCTTCATTACTGCTGAAGACGGCACTGATGTTTTTGTACACCATACATCTATCCAGGGCAGTGGTTTTAAGACTCTTGCTGAAGGTGACAAGGTCAGTTTTGATATTGAAAAAGGCCCGAAGGGTCCCAAAGCGATAAATGTCGTTAAATTGTAATTGATCATGGAAGGGCCCTTCTTAGTAGGGGGGCCTTTTTATTTGGAGTCAAAATGAATCGCAGGGCGAAGATGACGGCGGCAAAGGCTGAAAAGATGCAGCAGAGACTTGATGCAGGTCTTGTGTCTGAGCTCTTCCCCAAGGTTACAGAAATCGTTATTAGTATGCAGTACAGTCAAACAGGGGTATTGGAGCCCTTGTCACGGACAGTAAATTTCTTCCCCGGTAGTTCTGCTATATTCAAGGTGAACTGTTTATGTTCGGAATGTGTTGAAAGCGGGTTCGATTTCGCCAAAATAATAACTACGATGGTTAAAACCCACAAAACAGGATCAAAAGGAGAAATAAGTTGTGAGAATTGCTCTGCTCCCGAATGCTTAGATGTTGCATACTCCGTAACGATAAAATATGCACATATGAGATGATTGTGTCCCTGTATTGTTAAAACTCTGGAATCCTTCCGATGACTAAGCGTTCTGTCCCGTCTTCCTCACACGCTCAGAACTGGAATCGGCACCGCGCAAATGATTGCATAACCATGGGTCCGCAGGTGACCGCCATAAGGGCGGCACCCGGTAACCATCAAGTCCGCCTTCGTCTGCTTCGCAGCTTGGCTCAGCACCTTGGGCACGCCACCACTACCGATAAATACGTCTGCCTTGATGCCCATGTCTTGCTGGAGTTTTGCCATTTGCTTAGAAGCGTTGCCGACAAGATCCTCTTCCAACTCTGTATTTACGTACATGCCACCCGGCCCCCATAACTCCACCCCGGGAGTGACGTAAGCGAGCGTGAGACAGGCACCAAATTCGGCGGCCATTTGCACGGCCCATGACACAGCTTTGTGATTATAGGTGGTGAAATCGACCGCGCAAAGGACATTGCGGATCGCAAACTCCTGCACTGGCAATTCTTCCACATGGGCGTCGGTCCAAACCGGACACTCGGTCCCGTGTAGTACTTTTGCTGTCACAGAGCCTAGAAGAAACTGGCAGAACGTGTCGCCATAGGACGGCATCATGATCAGGTCGGCTTTTTCCTCCTGAGCCGTCTGCACAATTGCCCGGGCCGCGTCGCCTTTGACCAATACGCATTGAATGTTAAGGTCATCAAGTTCCGGCCCGAGAGACTGGTCCAGGTTTTTCTCGGCCTCTCTAGTGATATCCGCGAGCATATCCCAACCAGCGAGCTCGGCGCCATCCTCTGGCACACCGGCAGTATGGCTCAGCGCTGTCACGACGTGCAGCATCACGATCTCAGAATGGAAATGGTGGGCAAATGTCGCAGCCTGATGAACGACACGCAGTGAGGGATTCGGGAAATCAACCGGAAGAAGAATTTTCTTAATATTCAGCATCACGCACCAGCACGAGAGTCAAACTCGACTACAACCGGATTATCCGGATAGACCAGGAACACTTCTCTGATCCCCTCAACCTCGCGGGACCGTATCATGTCCTCCCTTCTAACCTATATAGCGTTAAATAAGGCTGGATTCATAAAGACCCAGCCTCGTATTTTTGCCACTACTTATTTTGTGATAACTTTACTCACCGGATTACTCCCTGGGAACGGAGCAAAGTAATGAGAATGTTGCCCTTTTCCTCCTGCGATGATAATCTGCAAATATTCGGGCTTGAGAGTGATCGGGACAACGGTATCTGGAGTTACCTCTCCAAATTTTTCTTTAAAAGCTGCCTGATTAGGACATGCCTTTGCCCAGGAAGAAAACGGAATACGAGTCTTTTCCCATATGGTTTTTCTGATTTCATCCTTTGTCCATCCCGCCTTTGCATATATGTCAGCGTGCTCAGGTCCTAACCCTATGATATGAGGCTGTTCCATTTGACTTATCCAGCAAGGACCCCCAATGCTCAATAACGGAGAAACAGCGTGACTGAACCAGGTTGAGTGCTCTTCAGGCGTTGCGCTCCATAGATCCACAATGTTTACGGGTGGCCAAATCCCCATTACTGTCACCACGCTATCGGTTTTCTTAAAACCTTTGTCTACGTGATAAGGCTGCCAGCCCTTGGGCAGCGCATCCTCGTTTTCTCCAAAAACCCAGGCAACAAGATCCGCTGGAGAGCCCAGTGTGGTTTTCTTAGGCGACGGGGGCTTTGATCCACCCACAATGGCTGCTATCAAATCAATTGCGTAGCCAATGGCAGCATTCGCATGATGCATTCTGCTTGCGGCTCCCTGGCTGTAGGCAAGCCCTATCTCCTTTACAATAGGTCCATTCACTATCACAAGGGCACTAATAGAGCCTGTTGAAGTTGCAGACCCACGCCAATTAGCTTCAGGTGAGAGGAGGCCTTCCATGGCTGCAATGAGCACAGGCATATATCCAGGCTTGCATCCAGCCATTACTGCATGGGTCGCCACCAACTCAACGGTAAGAGAGCCCATCCTCGGGGGAACCTGTCCCAGAACTTCATCAGGTTTACGGCTGGTTCCTTTGAGCATCTCTGCTACTTTCTCAGGCGTAGGGGGTACAATAGGCAGACCAAGTGACCACCCTTTTTCAAAAAACAGAGTGTTTATATCCTCAGCCGTGCCCTTAAACGTAAGTGTCTCAGTCGGATAGGTGGGCTTTTTGGGCGGCATTTCTGCCACCGGTTTCCATTTTGTTGCAGCGTTGAGGATAACGGGAAAGGCATCCTTCGCCTTTTGCGTTATCTCTTCGCTCGGAATTCCCCCCATAGGATGGGGCACAACAACGAAGCTCATATCAGCTACACCCTGACTCATTGCGGTATCCTTGGACAGTCCGATAAACTCAGACGTAGCAATAGAAACAGTGGGAATCCCCATTTTTTCCAGATTCAGCTGGTCAACTACCAGCCACGAGGTGCAGGACCCTCAATCGGCCTGTCCGGCAATCACAAGATCGGGTTTGAAAGCGGCTATGCGTTGCGCAAGCTGCCTGCTTTTTTCGGGATTCTGACTGATTATCTTCACTTCCGGGGCGTCTTGCCAAGCCTTGATGATCTTGATGTCCTTGACGTTTTCGTTGAGAAGCGCTGCAATCTGGTTCATGAAATTGTCCCCGTTCTGCTTGCCATTCCATTGGAGCACCACGGTTTTTCCTTCAAGGCTGGCCGGATGAGGATTGACCTTCATCGGTTCAATGTTGACGACACCCTCAGGATTAATCAGCTTCAATTCCTTGGCTCCCTCCTGGGACAATGCAATGGCAGGCAAAACTAGCACAGTAACCAAGAAAAAGAATATCCCAAAGCCTGTACAATCCATTCTTTTCATGGTGATACCCCTCCTTTACGGTTAAGACCGTCACTTTTCAATAGGGTATCCGACTTTTATCCATCCCCTGATGGATGGATCAGCCAGGACCTTTACATTACTTAAACCCATCTCGCTAAGCTGCGCAGCCAAGTCGGAACTGTCAGCCTCACCGGGGCCGCAATCGCAATAGATGATTATCATCTTGTCCCGGGGAAGTTCTTTGACATCCCAACGGGTTAGTTTCGCAGCCCAAGGAAAAGAGAGGGCTCCCTTAATGTGCCCTTTGTCATACATAGTCTTGGGCTGTGCATCTAGGACCACAATATCAGCCCCCCTATCCATCTTTTGTTTTAGTTCTTCTATGGTAATGCGGGGAATTTCTTCATGCTTTGAGCCGCTTGAACAGGTTGTACACATTTCCTTTACCGGCGGTTCAATCTGGATTCCTTCATTGTATGGGGAAACGGGTTCTTGCCACGCCAGCATCATGAAGGCCAGACAAACAATCGAGTGCCTTATGCCATACTGCTTCATTATTGCCCTCTCTACTTAAATGATATCAAATATTCAGTCCAAAAGAAGTGGCATTAATAGACTTGGCTCCACCTGCTACACCGCACCGTCGATGTCTTGCCATAAATGTTGATTTCTGTAAGTGACATCGATTCTCAATCAATTCGCGGCCATCTCCTCTACTTCCTAACAAAAGTATTTCTACGTTGCTATAATTTGAGTAGACAACTGGTGATAAACTTCTAAAGACTAAAGGAGGGGGTGTCATGCAGAGGAAGTCTTTATTTATCGCGTCCATAGTATGGGCTATTTCAATAATTTGCGTGGCCTCAACATTTGCTGTGGAGATCAAGTTTGTCCAGCTGCTGCTACCTAACCCGCAGGTCGATGGCGGTAGGCCTCTCATGCAGGTGTTGAAGGACAGAAGCTCATCCCGTTCATTTAGCTCGGAAAAGTTATCTGCACAGGTGCTTTCAAATCTCCTCTGGGCTGCGTTTGGAATAAATCGCCTGGACACAGGAAAGCGTACTGCGCCCTCTGCAGTGAACTGGCAGGAAATTGATATCTATGTTGCCACTGCTGATGGTCTATATCTGTATGAGGCGAAAAGTCAGGCATTGAAACTCATTCTGCCAGATGACATCCGCGCTTTGACAGGTCGGCAGGACTTCGTAAAGGAAGCTCCTGTTAATCTTATCTACGTAGCAGATTTTTCCAAGATGGGTACTGCACCGAAAGAGGACAAGGAGCTTTATTCTGCTGCGGATACAGGTTTTATCAGCCAAAACGTTTATCTGTATTGTGCTTCCGAAAGATTATCAACCGTTGTGCGTGGGTCGATTGACAAGCAAGCACTGGCAAAAGCGATGAAGTTACGACCCGATCAGAAGATCATTCTGGCGCAATCAGTAGGGTATCCTAAAAAGTGATGGTCGTGTCCATGGAGTTGTAAAGCCCATTCACATCGGCAGGGTTACCGCTGAAGGAGAATTGGGTATAATGTATGTATAGGAGGTGACATATGTTTGAGGGACTTTTCCAACCTATGCACCTGATCATAATCCTTGTGATAGCATTGATAATCTTTGGTCCAGGGAAACTGCCCGAACTAGGTAAAGGACTTGGAAAGAGCATCAGGGAATTCAAGAAAGCCATGTCCGGAGAGGATGACAAACCTAATACGGACGTAAAGAAAGAAATCGCCTCGCAAGACACAATAGAGATCAAGAAAGAAGCTACCCCACAGGACATAGTAGAAGCGAAGAAAGAAACTATCTCTCAAGACGCACCAGAAAAGAAGGTGTAGGGCTTAACAACGATAAGAGAATGTGTGGGCGGGGATGCTTGGACATGCCTGATGGTGCCACATATCACGCTCTGTCCCATCGTACAAAGGCCATTCTCGGAGAGGTCGTCATAAAGGGGTCTGAATAGTCGTTTCGGATTCGTTTAGAAGTAGCCAAATAACCCTTTAAAATCAATGTGAACCGTGAGTTCGAATCTCTCCCCCCTCCGCCACTTAACTTTTTGATTTTATTATATAGTACCCGTTGAAATGTCGTGCTGCAGTCGTGCTGGGAAGTGGGGTTGCTTCAGAACCAAGCCGAAGCGGATCTGCCACTCAGGAACTTATTCAGCACAACCAGCACCAACATACCGATAGGTAGGTTTCGGGATTCAGCCACAGCCCTGAGCCTCTCGGCCTTCTCTTTTGACATGCGGGTTGAAAGTACAGTTGATTTTTTCTTGTGTATTCTGCCATAGGATAAATACCTTCCGGATTGCTCGAGTGTCTTTTCTTTAGCAAGTCCACTCCAGGATATGGTGTTCTTGCGTAGTACAGCGACTTATTGGCACTTTCAGAAGTCGCAACTTCCTCAACATTACAACTGGAAATGAAAGCCTTTGGAAAGACCTAACGACGACATTTTCACCTGTTGATACCTGATAGTTATCAACAGGTGAAACTTTCAAAGAGTTCGTCTCGAACTCCGCACCTCGCAATCAAAATGAAAATGCATGCCATTTATGTCCGGTGCTTCCGGTGTAATGGCTGGCGATGTTGGTTATTTTTGGTATTCAACAGTCAATGGCCCCATTCCTCGCGGAAGATAGTTTTGTCCCGAAGCATGCACAGCCTCTCATATGTGAATAAGGCGGTCTTGCGCTCTGGGTTCCACCGACAAGTTCACACAAGCAATATTTTGCTCGAAGCAAGATTTTCGATAATACCCATCACTTTTCCAGGAAATGCACTTTTACAGACTTCATGCAGAAATAAAGATTTTCCGAGGAAGGCCTCGTCATTAAAAGATCGGCGGCTTACGATCTCGTTCCAGCAGTCGAAACGCCCTGGAGGATAAGACGTATGTATCACCCTTAGCAGCATAGGGGTTGCAAAAATCTCTGCGCGAATTAAAATGTACAAAGGTATGAAAATGGGAGATTAGTGAAACACTTATCAGATCAAGCGCTTGAACAGAGGCAGAAGAGCAAAGGGCTGCCTTTCTAAGCAGCCAATCAAGAAAGGAGGATCATCGTGAAACGACGAGACGTTGTACCGGCATTACTAGCACTAAACGGCACTGTAATGCTGACCGCAGTGCCGTTTGCAGCTGGGCAGACAATCACCGGAGTGCCGGGTTCACCCAGCGCTACCACGACCATCGACGGCAGGCAGCTCCCACCGCCTCCTGGCAAGTTCGGTGGCGTCATCAAGGAGGATGCGAAGGATTCCAAGCCCTACTGGCCCGCGCGCGTTGTGCAGCCCAAAGGTGCTCCGAACATCCTGTTGATCATGACCGACGACTCGGGCTATGGCGTCCCCAGCACCTTCGGCGGCGTGATCCCGACACCGGCGCTGGACCGCATCGCCAAGAAAGGTCTGCGCTACACTCAGTTTCACTCGACCGCACTCTCATCGCCCACGCGCGCGGCCATCATCACGGGCCGCAACCATCACTCTGTCGGTTTTGGTATGATTGGCGAAATGGCCACAGGCTACCCCGGCTATGACTCTATCATAGGTCCAGAGAGCGCGACCATCGGCAGGATCCTGAGCGACAACGGCTACGCCACCTCGTGGTTCGGCAAAAACCACAACACGCCCTCTTTCCAGTACAGCGCTGCCGGGCCGTTCGACCAGTGGCCGAGCGGGATGGGCTTCCAGTATTTCTACGGCTTCATGGGTGGCGAAAGCGACCAGTGGACGCCATACCTGTTTCGAGATCACACGCCCATCTATCCGTGGATCGGTAGGAAGGACTATAACCTCGTCACCGACATGGCGGACGAAGCCATCAAGTATATGAAGGAGCTGAACGCGTCCGCGCCCGAAAAGCCGTTCTTCGTCTACTACGTGCCTGGCGCGACGCACGACCCGCACCAGCCGACCAAGGAGTGGATCGACAAAATCAGTGCCATGCACCTTTTCGACCAGGGCTGGGAGAAGCTGCGCGAGCAGATCTTCGCCAACCAGAAGCGGCTCGGCGTGATCCCGCCCGGGACGCAGCTCACGCCGTGGCCCGATTCGCTGCCGCGATGGGATTCTCTCTCCGAGATAAAGAAGAAGATCGTCATTCGTGAGGCCGACGTGTTCGCGGCCTACACCGCCTACGTAGACAACGAGATTGGCCGCGTGATTCAAGCGGTGGAGGACATGGGCAAACTCGACAACACGCTGATCATCTACATCGACGGCGACAACGGCACGAGTTCCGAAGGCTCGATGATGGGCACGCCGAACTGGATGACTGTCGCCAATGGCGTCCTCGATCTGCCCGAGGTCGAGTACCTCCGCTACTACGAGTCGTGGGGCTCCGAACAGACCTATCCGCACATGGCCGTGCCGTGGTCGTGGGCGTTCGACACGCCGTTCAAGTGGGTGAAGCAGGTGGCGTCGCACTTCGGCGGGACACGGCAAGGCATGGCGATCTCGTGGCCAGGCCACATCAATGACGTCGGCGGCATCCGCCACCAGTTCCACCACGTCATCGACATCGTGCCGACGATCCTGGAGGCAGCGCGCGTCCCGGCGCCGGAGACAGTGGACGGCATAAAGCAGAAACCCATCGAGGGCGTCAGTATGATGTACACCTTCGACAAGGCGAACGCCAATGCGCCGTCGAAGCGTACCACCCAGTACTTCGAGATGTTTGCCAACCGCGGCATCTATCACGACGGCTGGTATGCCTGCACCACGCCGCCTGCGCCACCCTGGCTTGTCGGCACGGCCAAGATGCCGGACGTCATGGACTATAAGTGGGAGCTCTACAACATTAGCGAAGACTTCTCGCAGAACAACGACCTGGCGGGCAAGTATCCCGACAAACTGAAGGAGATGCAGGCGCTTTTCGTGGCAGAGGCGAACAAGTACCAGGTCTTCCCAATCGACAACTCGGTTCTCCCGCGGCTCCTCACCCCTCGCCCGAGCGCGACTGCCGGACGAACGACGTTCACTTACCAGGGCGTGAATGTCGGAATTCCGGTTGCCAACGCCCCAAGCCTCCTGAACCGCGACTACACGATTACCGCAGAGATCACGGTCCCTGATGACGGTGCTGAAGGAATGATTGCAACGATGGGAGGCCGCTTTGGCGGCTATGGCCTCTACCTGCTCAAGGGCAAGCCGGTCTTCGTTTACAACCTGCTTAACCTGAAGCGGTACCGCTGGGAAGGTGGCATTGGCGCCGAAGACTGGCTGGGCCGCTCGCTCAGCCCCGGCAAGCATACCATCATGTTCGACTTTAAATATGACGGACCCGGCTTCGGAAAGGGAGGGAATGGCACCCTTTCAGTAGATGGCCGTGTGCTGGCTCAGCAGAAGATAGAGCACACGATCCCGTTCATCATGGCGCTCGACGAGTCCCTAGACATCGGGCTCGACACCCGGACAGCCGTAGATGACAGCTATGCGCTGCCGTTCAGGTTTACGGGCACAATCAACAAGGTGACGTACGAAATCGGACGGGAGCAACTTACTGCCGAGGATCATAAAGAGATGCAGCGGAGGCTTGCCGTGGCACACGACTAAGATAGTAGCAGCATAAACAAATACGGGCAGCCCAGCTTGGAGCTGCCCGTAGCAACTCATAACACAGTAAGAAAGGAGAAGATGATGCCAAGACTGACAGGCTGATAGGAACCTATTTTCAGGCTGTGGAGAAACAGACCTACAGCATCGAGTTCATGAGGACAAAGTGATAGTTGCTTCAGACAATAAAAAACAAAAGTAGCAATGAATCTGGAAGAAATGAGTACCGAATATATAAAAACAGATCAGGGTAACGACAAATCCATGCAGGGTATCCATGTCGTGGCAAAGCCCATTGGCCCGGTCTGTAATCTCAACTGTGAATACTGTTTTTATCTGGAGAAGAAGGCATTGTTTGGTGAAGGCGAACAATATCGCATGTCCGATGAAGTCCTCCGCGCCTTCATTATCAACTATATCGTTTCCCAGGCTACACCGGTTGTGGAATTCGTCTGGCAGGGCGGGGAACCGACCCTAATGGGGATAGATTTTTTTAAGAAAGTGATCGAGTTCCAGAAACCGTTCGTACAACAAAAGACGATCACGAACTCCCTCCAGACCAACGGGACACTGCTCACTGATGAGTGGTGCGCTTTTTTAAAGAAGAATAATTTTATGGTTGGCATCAGCCTTGACGGTCCGAAAGAGATCCATGACCGTTACCGCCGTGACCGTAAAGGCAAAGGGACCTTTGATCAGGTGATCCGGGGATTGAGGTTACTGCAGAAGCATAAGGTTGACTATAATGTGCTCGCCTGTGTTGCACGGGAGACGGCAAAACATCCGCTTGAGGTGTACCGCTTCCTAAAAAATGAAGGGGTTGAGTTTATCCAGTTTACACCGGTTGTGGAGCGCATGCCCGATGCATGCAGCATGCAGCACGGCCTGCGTCTTGCTAGCCCGGCAATATTAGACAAGGAAGAGCAACAGACTGAAGTGACCCACTGGTCGGTGATCCCAGAAGAGTACGGTGACTTTCTTATCGCTGTGTATGAGGAATGGGTGCGCCATGATGTGGGAAAGGTCTTTGTCATGAACTTTGAGTGGGCGCTGAATGCCTGGATAGGCAACCCTTCTCCTGTCTGTATTCATGCAAAACAATGTGGCCGCTGTGTGGTGATAGAACATAACGGCGAAGTCTATGCCTGCGACCACTGTGTCTATCCTGAATACAAACTCGGCAATATCGTCAATGAGCCGTTGGTGCAGATGGTAGAACGGTCATGCAAATCCGGGTTTGGCATGATGAAAGAGACTGCCTTGCCAGAATGGTGCAAGGAGTGTGAGGTGAAAGCGGCATGCCACGGAGGATGTCCCAAACATCGCTTTGCGAAAAGCCGCTATAATGAGCCGGGGCTCCATTATCTCTGTCCCGGATACAAGAAGTTCTTTCTTCATATCAGGAAGTATCTCCACGCGATGACACAATTGTTAGAAAACGGCCTTCCAGTTTCCTATGTGATGGATGCGGTAAAAGGGCCGCTGGTGATAAAGCTTGATAAAGATAAGAGTGAGTTTGGACTAAACTAATAAGTTCAAACCTTTAAGGGGCGGAGCCCTTTTGAGAAAGAAGGAGGTTAAAAAAAATGAATAGTCTTAAATGCATGGTCGCTTCTTTGGTGTTGATTCTGGGATTAGCGGTAACAAGTGTCGCCCAGGCTCCTCAGGAGCTAAAATGGCCCCGTCAACGCGTAGAAAACGGGAACATCCTTGTTACTTACCAGCCACAGGTTGACGACTGGATAAACTTCTCTGAACTGGATTGGCGAATGGCTATTGAGCTCACTCCGGCAGGTGGGAAACCAGCCGTGGGTGTTGTGGAACTGCACGCCCAGACTACTGTAGACATGGATAATAAAATGGTGTTGATCAGTAACCTGAAGATTAAGAAAACCTATTTTCCTTCTCTTGATCCGTCGACAGCCGCACAGATGGAACAGCTGCTCAGAACTTTCCTGCCCCCAACCGTCTCGATCACCCTCCATCAGCTAGTAGCCGCTGTTCCCAAGAAGGAGTCAACCCCCGGGGTGCAGTTGAAGAGCGATCCCCCTGTGGTCTTCGTCAGCTATAAGCCTGCAATCCTTCTGGATATAGATGGTCAGCCAGTCCGTGCACCGATCCAGAAAACCAAACTGGAATATGTGGTCAACACGCATTGGCCGCTATTTTTCGACACGAAAAGCTCCATGTTCTACCTGCTTGTGGACCAGCAGTGGTTGATGTCAGCCACGCTGGATGGTCTCTGGTCAGTAGCAACGAAGTTGCCGAAAGACATGAAGCAACTGCCGAAAGAGGCGCAATGGGCAAATCTGAAGGATTTTATCCCCCCGTCGCCTGCAAAGCCAGACACTGTGGTCCCCGCGGTTTACTATAGCGCCAGCCCGGCAGAGATCATTATTTTTGACGGGAAGCCATCATATACGCAGGTTGCGGGGACCAATCTCCAGTACGCGACAAACACAATGAGCTATCTTTTCCTCTACACTCCAACAAACCAATATTACTATCTGACTGCAGGCCGCTGGTTCAGCGCCAGCAGCCTTGGCGGGCCATGGACTTTTGCCACGCCCAACCTGCCTGCCGACTTTGCTCAAATCCCGGGAAACAGCCCTGCTGCCCAGGTACTCGCCTCTGTCCCAGGCACAGAAGAGGCGAAGGATGCTGTCCTTATGGCCAAGATTCCGACGACAGTGACCGTAAACCCGGCTACCGCAGCTGCAAATGCCAAAGTGACATACGACGGGACTCCCCAGTTTGCTCCAATACAGGGGACGTCTCTCTCTTATGCCACAAACACATCACAGAAGGTGATAAAAGTGGGTGACCTTTACTACCTTTGCCTTCAGGGCATCTGGTTTGTCTCGACGAATCCACAGGGTCCCTGGCAGACCGCACAAACTGTTCCCCAGGAGATCTACACGATTCCTCCCAGCTCTCCGGTCTACAACGTCACGTACGTGACCCAAACCACGACTCCTGATGGTTACGTGCAGGCAAGCTATACCGCAGGATACATGGGTGCATTTGTTATGGGCGTTACCACAGGGGCCATCATTGCTGGCGGGACAGGATATTACTATCCTCCCTACGTCGGCGCTTATCCTGTCTACGGATATCCCGCGTACTATCCGACTCCTTACACCTATGGCGCAGGGTCATATTACAATTCAGCCACAGGGGCTTACGGCGTCTCTCAAACTGCATACGGGCCATATGGTTCGGCAACGAGAACCGCTTCGTATAATCCGTATACAGGTACATATGCGCGGACTGCATCAGCCTCCACAGCTTATGGCACTGCTGCTGTTGGGCAGGCCTATAACCCATACACCGGCGCCTATGGCGCAACGAAACAGGGCTCCAATGCCTATTCCCAGTGGGGCAGTTCAGTGGTATCTAAAGGAGGCGAGACAGCATACACGCAGCACTATTCCACGGCTAAGGGGACCACCGGGTCGGTGCAGACGTCCTCTGGAGGGAAAGCTGCAGGCGCGTCCACTGAGTATGGAAAAACCGCAGTGGGCAAGACTTCAGGCGGTGATATGTATGCCGGCCATGACGGCAATGTATACAAGAACACGGGTTCTGGCT
>Ga0335070_10001863_pt1 | contig 24493 bp, 20 predicted proteins | sample Lox_Sample_13_FD_206722 | JGI IMG/M metagenome (GOLD analysis project Ga0335070, IMG submission 206722) | Soil microbial communities from Loxahatchee National Wildlife Refuge, Florida, United States - Lox_Sample_1.3 | ecosystem: Environmental > Terrestrial > Soil > Wetlands | place: USA...
CAGTTCGCGACGCGCCGCGATCGCCGCGATGGCCCGCAGCTTGTCTGCAACGCCCAGATGGACCTCCGGGAGGCCCAGCCGCTCCCCGCGGCGGGCCGTGATCGCGGAGTCCTCGCGGCTCACGATGCCGGTCTCGATCCCCGCGGCGCGAAGACGCTCGACGCCCATCCCGTCGCGACGGGAGAACCGCGCGAGCGCTTCGCCGCGCTCGGAGTAGAACACGCTCGCGTCGGTGAGAACGCCGTCGCAGTCCGCGAGCACCAGGCGGATCGCGGCGAGCCGTCCGAACGGTAGCACCCGCGCCCTCGCTGAGGCGGTCATCGGCTCACCACGCCGTGAAGCCGCCGTCGACCACCAGCGTGCTTCCCGTCATGTACCGCGACGCATCGCTCGCGAGGAACACGATGGCACCGCGGTACTCGTCGGGGGCCGCCATCCGCCCCAGCGGCGTGCGCGCTCCGTACCGATCCACGAAGTACTGCTCCTGCCCGTTCTCGACGCCCCCAGGCACCAGGGCGTTGACACGCACGGCCTGCCGGCCCCAGTAGGCCGCCAGGAACCGCGTAAGCGCCAGCACCGCTCCCTTGCTCGCCGGGTAGGCCGGCGACTTGACGAAGGGCCGCGAGCCGTCGGGCTTGGCGTAGAGGGACGGGTCCGGGCCGACCAGCGCATAGGTCGAGGCGACGTTCACGATGCTCCCGCCGCCGCGGCTCGCCATCTCGGCCCCGAGAACCTGGGAGGGCAGGAAGACACCGGTGACGTTCACGTCCATCATCCGACGCCACTGCGCGAGCGAGTAGGTCTCGAACCGCTCGGAGGGCGTCTCGCGCGTCGCATCCTCCACCTTGTCGTTAATGGCGGCGTTGTTCACCAGCACGTCGAGCCGGCCGAACTGCCGCAGCGTCAGCTGCCGGAGGTGCTCGAGATCGGCCGGATCGGTGACGTCGGCACACACCGCCAGCGCGTTCGCGCCAAGCTGCGCAGCGGCGGCCTCGAGCGGCCCCCGGTCCTTGTCCACGAGCACCACCGCCGCCCCCGCGTCCGCGAGCGCCGCGGCGTGCTGCTGACCCAGCAGCCCCGCCGCGCCGGTGACCACCGCCACCCGATCCGCGAGAGAGAACGGCGGCCGCCGGTCCGCCGGAGCGGGTGCGGGCTTGGTGTTGAAGTGGCTGGTGCGCCGGAACACCGGCTCGACGGGCGCTCCGTGGAGCCGGGCGCGCACCGTCTTCTCCGAGACGGCACGCTGGAGGATCGGCAGCACCTCCTCGTACGCCCTTGACAGTAGAGCCGCCTCCTCCGGGCCGTGCGAGTAGCTGATGGCGTGCGTGCCGCTCCACAACACCCCGCGCCGGATGAGCTCCTGCTGCACCAGCGATTTCAGCTCCAGCGGAGGGCCGGCCGCCGCATCGAACGTCACCAGCGTCCGGCACCCGGGGCCGACACACCGCGTGTAACCATCCATGCCGAGGTCACGCGCAATGCGGTTGTAGCCCTCCCGGATCTGGCCGCCGATGGCGGTGAGGTGGGTGGGCACGTCCCGCGCCACCAGCTCCTCGAGCGTGGCCCGAGCCGCCGCGAGCGACAGCGCCTCCCCGCCGAAGGTGGTGAAGAAGAAGGCATCGCGCTCGAAGGCCGCCATGATGTCGCCCCGGCCCGCCAGCACCGAAAGCGGCATCCCGTTGGCCACCGCCTTCGAGAAGGTGCTGAGATCCGGCAGGACCCCGAACCGCTCCTGCGCGCCGCCGATCGCGAGCCGGAAACCCGTCCACATCTCGTCGAACACGAGGAGGCTGCCGTTACGGGTGCAGCGATCCCGCACGCCCTCGAGGAAGCCGCGCGCCGGGTCCTCGAAGACCATCGGCTCCATGATCACGCACGCGGTATCGGAATCGAGTGCGCGGTCGAGCGACGTCAGGTCGTTGTACTCGAACGTGCTCGTCAGATCGCCGACCGCCGACGGGATCCCGGCCCGGCGATCGGTCACGCTGATGTGCCAGTCGTGCCAACCGTGGTAGCCGCAGCACACCACCTTCGACCGCCGCGTGAAGGCGCGGGCGGCGCGCACTGCCGCGCTGGTAGCGTCGGCTCCCGTCTTGCTGAACCGCACGGCCTCCGCGCTCGGCACCAGCGACCGGATGCGCTCGGCCACCTCCACCTCGAGCGGATGCATGAGCGAGAAGGTGATCCCGTCCTCGAGCTGGCGCCGGATGGCGTCGTCCACTGCCGGGTAGCAGTAGCCCAGGACGAGCGGCCCGACGCCCATGCTCATGTCGAGGAACTCGTTCCCGTCCACGTCCCAGACCCGCGCGCCGCGCCCACGCCGCAGGTACTTCGGCGCGACGCCGTCCACATGCTGGCCCGGCCCCTTCGCCAGCGTCTGCGTGCCGGCCGGGATCAGGCCGCGGGCCCGGTCCCACAGCCGGTTCGACTCGCGGATGTCGGGGAACGCCGGCGCGTCGGCGCTCGGGATCGCGAGCGCCGGAACCGCGAGGTCAGTGGACATCCTTGCGCTCCAGGGCAGCGATGACGCGGGACGCGATGTGGCTTCCTCCCAGGTGCTCGTTCTCCAGGACCTGATCGAGCGGCGCCGGTCTGAACCAGCGGTCCTCGAGGCAGATGGGGGCGACCGGCGCCCGCAGCCGCCGGCGCGCCAGGATCTCGGCGACGATGGAATAGAGCCCGCCGGTCCGGAAGTGATCCTCGACCGTCACGACCAGCCGGGTCGTCTCCGCGGTCGTGACGATGCACTCCTCGTCGATCGGTTTGATCGTGCGGAGGTTCACCAGTCGGGCTGAGACGCCCTGCGTAGCCAGCCGAACCGCGGCGTCATGCGCCTCCGGAAACAACGCGCCTGCGACCAGCAGTCCTACGTCGGTGCCCCGCCGCAAGGTCTCGGCCCGTCCGACGTCAAACATGGAGTGGTGGACGGTCGCGGGGCGGTCCACGTAGCGGATGTACCACGGCGCGGGGTCGGCCAGGATCGGGCCGAGGCCCAGCACCAGATCCCCCGCGTCGGCAGGGCAGAACACCTTGAGGCCGGGGATGCCGCGCATCAGCGCGACGTCCTCGAGCGCCTGGTGGGTGGGACCGTTGGCGGTCGAGAGGATGCCGGGCACGGAGCCCACGAGCTTGACGGCGAGGCCCGCCACTCCGACGTCGGTGCGGATGAACTCGAAGGCCCGCATGGTGAGGAACGCGGCGAGCGCGTGCGCGACCGGGATCCGCCCGCGGAGCGCCAGCCCCGCGCTCATCCCGACCAGCGTCTGCTCCGCGATCCCCACGTCCACGAACCGCGCGCCGAGACGCTCCGGCAGGCCGCGAACCGGCACGCGGTTCTCCGCAGTCAGCACGACGACGCGGTCGTTCGCCGCTGCCAGTTCGCCGAGTGCGGTGGCGTAGTCCACGGCTACCGCACCGCCACGGGCGCCGACAGGAGGTCGGCGGACGCCCGGCCGTGCAGCTCCCGCACCAGCTCCTCGACTTCCGCAGGGGTGAAGGCGCAGAACCAGCGGTCCACCCGGTCCTCCAGGCTCGGCAGGCCCTTCCCGCGCACTGTCCGCGCGATCACGACGCTCGGTGCGTCATCGGCGAACGGCGCGTCGCGGAACACCGCGTCCAGCGCGGTGAAGTCGTGCCCGTCCACGTCGCGCACCGCGCATCCGAACGCCATGAACTTCCCGGCGAGCGGCTCGAGCGGCGTCAACTCCTCCGTCCGCAGATTCGCCTGCACGCCGTTGCGGTCCACCACCAGCACGAGGTTGCCCAGCTGCCGCGCCCGCGCCACCAGCAGCGCTTCCCACACCGAGCCCTCGTCCAGTTCCCCGTCCCCCAGCACGACCACGACCCGGCTGGGATCACCGGAGAGGCGCGCCTCGTAGGCGAGTCCCGCGCCGACGGCGAGCAGGTGCCCCAGCGAGCCGGAATGGAACTCGACGCCGGGGATGCGGCGGTTGGGGTGCCAGTAGAAGTCGTCCTGCGCTCCGAGGTGGTTGCCGAGACGCTCGAGATCGAAGAAGCCCAGCTCTGCGCACGTGGCGTACAACGCCGGCACGTCGTGCCCCTTGGACAGCAGCAGATAGTCGCGTCCGGGATGCGTCCGACGCTCGGGGGAGATCCGTAGGAACCGCGTGTAGAGAAAGACGATCAGGTCCGCACACGACAGCGACGCGCCGACGAAACAGCCGCCCCCCGAGGTCATGCGCAGAACGTGCTCCCGCACGCGCAGCGCCAGATCGCGCAGCCCGTCCAGCTCGGCGGGCGTCACCGCGCCAGCTCCTCCGGCGGCCGGCGCGTCTCGGCGGAAGACACCGTCCGGAGCTCGCCCAGGTGGTGGCGGTACCAGTTTACCCCGCGGTACCGGGCGTTCACCTCGCGCACGTCGGCGTGCTCGTCGAGGAACCGCACGATGTCGGCGACGCCGAAGGCGGGGTTCACCGGGTGCAGCGCGTCGTACACCGCCTGGATGAGCCGGTAATCCTCCGGGTAGTCCAGGACCACGCGGTGCGTCATCGAGAGGTCGCGACCGGTCTCGCACGTGACGTTGCCCAGCCGGAACGCGCCCGGCGTGTCCCACAGGAACGGCGTCGTATGCTCGCGGTCCATCGGCCGCACCGCGTGACGCCAGGCGTTCTCGAGCGCCGTGAGGCGGCACACCTCCACGTCGTTGCCGTCCGGGTACGTCGGAGGATGCAGGTTCGACACGTAGTCGTAGCGGTCGGCGCGGTCGAGATACGCACCGAGCACGCGGTCGACTACCGCCGGATCGATCAGAACGCAGTCGGACGGGATCTTGACCACGTGATGTGCGCCGAAGACGCGCGCCGCCTGGAGGTGCCGGTCGAGCAGGTCCGACGCGTGGCCGCGATAGCAGGCGATGTTCCGCAGCACGCAGAGCGTCGCGATCGGGTCGTCCTCCGGCGCCGTGGTGGTCGCGACCACCAGCGCGCCGATCAGCCTGGCCCGCGCCACTCGCTCGAGCATGCACTCCAATACCGTCGCATCGCCCAGCGGCAGGAGCACCTTGCCAGGGAGGCGCGTCGAGCCTACGCGCGCCTGGACGATGGTGACCACCCGACCCGTCACGACGCCACCTGCATCCCCGCTGCGCGGAGGCGGCCGCGCGCCAGCAACCGCTCGCACACCCGGGCGATGTTCCGTGCGGACGTGGCGCCGTTCTGGAGGGGGAGCAGTTGCCGCAGCCGCTCCAGGTCGAAGTAGGAGTAGCACTCCTTGCCGAGGGCGAGGCCGACGTACACCACGCTGGAGTACTGTGTGATCAGCACGTCGCAGTTGGCGATCATGTGATTGGTGTTGCCGGTGGCGAGGACGAGGGCCCCGGGGAAGCGCGCGTGGATCTCGGACATCGAGCGCGCGACGTTCTCGTTGGGGTGCAGCTTGAAGATGAGAGGCCTGCCGGCGGCGATCTGCTCTACGCGAGCCAGAAAGCGCGAGCGCCGGTCGCGCTTGAGTGTCTCCCGCGCATCCGACGTCGCTACCAGCACGTAGCCGCGGTGCGGAAAATCGTTCCTCAGGAACGACCGGCAGTCGTCGAAGTTGGGGATGCCCGTGACCACCAGCCGGTCCGCAGGCACGCCCTTGGCGATGAACAGGTCGCGATACCCGTCGGAGGCCACGCAGAACTTGCTGTACGCCAGGGACAGTCCGGTGGTGGCCGTGCTGGCCAGCCAGCGCGGCAACCGGAGCGCGCGCACCAGCCGGTACGCGAGCCCCTCGGGATCCGTCATCCCTTCCTGCACCAGGACCAGTGGCTTGCCACGCACGTTGCGCTGGACCAGCAGGTCCGTGCCGGACACCACGAGGTCATAGCCGCCGTGGCGACCACAGTCGTCCAGCGGCAGCCGCTCGTCGCGCAGGTACGTGTCCGTCATTCGCCGCATCTCGCCGCCGAGGATCGTGAAGTCGAGGAGCCCGCGGCGGCTGAGGAATTGCAGCAGTCCGTCGGAGTAGAACGGAGTGTAGAAACACTCGTGATCGCCCAGGTGGCGGCCGATCTGGTGCAGCATCGTCGTCTGGTTCAACGACCCGCAGATGAACAGGATCCGTCGCCGCCCATGGGATCCGAACAGCGGCGTGACTTCGGCCGCCCGCGCGTCCGGCACGCCGGCCCGCACCATTCTCACGGCTCCGGTCTCCTCACTCGTCGCCCTGCTCCGACGCACGGCGCGACCGCGCGTGCGCGGCCGCCGCCTCGGTGGTGCTCGGCAGCCCTGTGGCTGGACATGCGCCCCCCCGCGAGTGCGTGAGCCGCGGCGGCTCCCGCATACGCGCGGCGCCGCGCACCCTACAGTGCACTCGCTAGGGCACCGTCTGCGTCAACGGGAAGTAAAGGTCTTGTATCAGCAGGAGGGATTCGGCGATTGAACACGGGCCGGGCAACGCGGCGTCGGGCGTCGAGGCGACCGCCTCGCGGCTCAGCGGGTCGAGCGCAGCGTCAGCAGCACGACGCCGCTCACGTCCCGGATGTCGGGGCCCGCCGGCCGGCGATAGCCGTCCACGCTCCGCACCAGGACCAGCGCTCGTACTCCTCCGTTGGAGGCTTCGAACCGCAGCTTCGCCGCCGGGAGCAGATTGCCCGCGGCCGCCCGGGCCCGCGCGAGCACCGAGTCGAGCGGGACGTCGAGCAACGCACGGCCGTTCCGGGCGATCCGCACGCTGCGGGCCCCGGGCACCAGGTAGGCGACCAGCGCCGTATCGGGCGCCGCCCCCGGCGGCGGCGCCCCGCGGATCTGGAGCAGCAGCTCGTACCCCCCGATCGGGACCGCGCCGCTCTCCTGGGCGGTGTAGTGGAACCACGGCGCCACTCCCGTGCCCGAGCTCCACTGATCCACGTACGTGAATCCGAGCGCCCCGACGATCCACCGCGCCCCCTGGTCGGCCCCGGCCCGTCCGCGCTGAACGTGGACCAAGACGCTGGTCGCGAAGGAGTCGCCCAGCAGCGGGGCCAGCGACCGGGCGCCGTGGGTCTCGACCAGATATCGCACCGCACCCGAGAGCGCCTTCCGATCCTCCAGGGGCAGGTCCGCCGCGGCCCGGCGCGCCTTCCCGTCCACCAGGGCCCCGTGTGCCGCCAGCAGGTCCCGCACCAGAGCGACCTGGCTGCGCCGCGACACGGCGAACGCGCCCCACGGCCCGGCGTAGGTCACCATGGCGACCAGGCACAGTGACGCCGGGATGCCCAGGATCCTCCGGGATCGCGTCACCGCGTAGTACACGGCCGTCCCGCCCAGCCACAGTGAGAGCACCAGCAGGAAGTACCTCGGCTCCGTGAACCCGTGTTGGTGGACCCGCTGGTAGATCGCGAGCCACAGCATCACGATCGCCGGTATGATCCCGAGCCAGAAATCGCGGGCGAACACCCGGACCCAGCGCTGGTCCTCCCGCTCCGCCAGCGGGTGCACCAGGAGCAGCGCGAAGATGCCCGAGGTCGCCACCCCCGAGACGAGGTAGCCGATCCACCCGCTCGGCCAGACGCGCGTCGCCAGGACCTTCCCGAAGTAGAGGGTCAGGATGACGAGGTAGACGGTCACCAGCGGCACGAGCGTATACTGCGCGAAGACGCGCAGCGCGGCGGGGTAGTCGGTGGACGACTCGAGCGCGTCGAGGTCCTCCGGGACCCCGCCGAGGAAGAACCAGGTGTTGAAGACGAAGGCGCACAGGATCCACACGCGGAGGTACGCCTCGCGGGGCACGTCCACACCGAAGAGCTTGTCCAGGGCGGCCAGCGCCAGCGCCAAACCGAGGAACAGCGTTCCGGACGAGATCGCGGCTACGACGGCGCGCTGGAGCAGCAACCGGTTGTACTGCCAGAACGCGCGCGGCCGCCCGCGGCGCACGAAGGGAACGAACGCCACCAGGAGATGGAAGGCCAGCGCGAGCTGGGCGAAGCGCTCGAAGCGCACGGGCCCCGACCAGCCGTCCCAGGCCTGCTGCACGCCCACGAGGATGGTCACCGCGCCGACCGCGAGAGCGACGCGGGCCGCGAGCGACTTCAGCCGCTCGCCGAGCAGCGCGACGGCGACGAAGAGGGCAATACCCAAGGTGGCAGCGGCCAGCGTCGGGTCGTGCAGCCACTCGGGTCCGAGGTTCTCGCTGGAGAGGATCGCGGAGAGCGCGGCCAGCGTCGCAGCGGCGAGGGCGAGCGGGAAGCGGCGGAGCGTGGCCGACGCAGCCCCCAGCGCCTCGCCGAGGGACGGGAGACGCAGCAGGGCCGGGCGCGCCGGCGCGGCCATCAGTAGGGCTGGCCTCCGGCCGGGGGAGCGCAGCTGCCGCTCCGGCACGACGCCGCATGGGCCTCCGGCTGCTTCAACAGCTCGGCGAGGGACAGCGGCTCGGGCCCGAGGCAGCCGACGAAGCTCACGCCGCTGGAGGTGCCGATCCGGCTCGCCCCGGCCCCGATCATCGCGAGCGCCGTCGCACAGTCGCGCACGCCGCCCGCCGCCTTGACGCCGAGATCGTCGCCCACGGCCAGCCGCATCAGGCGTACGGCGTCCACGGTCGCGCCGCCCGCGGCGTGGAACCCGGTGGACGTCTTCACGAAATGCCCACCCGCCAGTTTCACCACGGCCGACGCCTTGACGATCTCCTCCGGCGTGAGAATCGCGCTCTCGATGATCACCTTGACCAACGCCCCGCGCGACGCCTCCACGACCGCGCGGACATCGTCCTCGACGTAGCCCCACTCGCCGCCCTTGATCCGGCCGAGCGCGGCGACCATGTCCACCTCGCCCGCCCCGCGGGAGACGACTTCCCCCGCCTCGGACGCCTTGGCCCGCGGCGTCGTGGCCCCCAGCGGGAAACCGCACACGCTGGCCACCGCCACCCGGGTACCCGACAGCTCTCCGGCGCACAGCTCCACCCAGCTCGGGTTGACGCACACCGCGGCGAAGCGATGCTCCCGCGCCTCCGCGCAGAGCTTCAGGATGTCCTTGCGCGTGGCCTCGGGCTTGAGCAGGGTGTGGTCCACGAAGTCCGCGACGCGGCGAGCGCCGGCCGCCGGCGTCCACGCCGCCAGCATCCGCGGCCCGCGCCAGGAGAGGTCCTCCAGCGGCCGGACCGCCGCATCGGCGGCGGGCACAGGGGGACGGCGACGCGGGGGCACGGGAGCAGCAACGGCGCCCGCTGGCTTGCCTCTGGGAACCACGGGCAACTTGGCGGCTGGCAACTTCACGGTCCCCGCCATCAGCCTTCTGACGACTTCCTGGGCGATCTCCTCGAGCTCTGCGTCGTTCATAGGACCTGCTTCCCCTTGATGTCCACCCGATCCAGCACGCCGACGATGACGGCCTGTACCGGGATCCAGGGATCGTCGAAGATCTTCCGCGCAGAGGACCCCTCCTGCACCACCAGCACCTTGTCGCCGACGCCCGCGTCCACCACGTCGAGCGCGATGACCTCGGCCCCCTCGGGCTTCATCTCAGGATCGAGCCGCCGCACCAGGAGCAGTTTCTTGCCCTCGAGGCGCTCGTTCTTGTGGGTCGAGACGACGTCGCCGACTACGGTCGCCAGGTACATGGCGTCTCCGTGAGAGGTGAGGCGCGAGATGTGAGACGTTCAAGTGAGACGTGAGAGGCTCCAGCGTGAGAAGCGACAACGTGAGAGGGCGCGGTGCAACATCTCCCACCTTTGCTTCTCACCGGAACTTCTCACCCCTCACTTCGCCTTCTCACCCCTCACTTCTCCCTTCTCACCCAGATCGATTCTCTCCACCTTCCCCACCACCGCCGCATCCACCGCCACGTCCAGCTTCCACAGCGCGATCGACGCCTCGCGCGCCGTGATGTAGTAGCACAGCTCTCCCGGCCCCAGGCCGAACGTGTCGGCCGCCACCAGCGGCGCGCCGCTCTCCTTCCCCGCCGCGTCCACCGGCTGCAGCCACTGCAGCGGGATCGCCTTGAGCGTGTCCTGCTTCTGGGTGGACACGACGCGCCCGACGATGCGAGCCAGGTACATCAGCCGGTCATCCCCACCGCACCCTTTGCGGACTCCACGGGTTCTGTCGGCGCGACATCAGGTACTCCGATCTCGCGAACAGCTTGATCGTCGCCGCCCCGACGATGAACCCCCCAATATGCGCCCAGAACGCCACGCCCGCCTCCGCCTGCGCACCCGCGACCGCGGGCAGCGCGCCCAGGAACTGGAGCACGATCCAGTAGCCGAGCATCGCCCAGGCCGGCAGCGCGATCGTCGTGAGGAAGAAGCCGAGCGGCACGAGCGTGTAGACCCGCACCCGCGGGTACAGGATCAGGTACGCTCCCATCACGCCGCTGATCGCGCCGGACGCGCCCACCACCGGCACCGGCGACGACGGGTCCATCGCCACCTGCGCGAGCGCGGCCGCCACGCCGCACATCAGGTAGAAGACGATGAAGCGCAGCCGCCCCATCGAATCCTCGACGTTGTTCCCGAAGATCCAGAAGAACCACATGTTCATGATGATGTGCATCCACGAGCCGTGCAGGAACATCGACGAGACCACATGGAGGTACCCGCGCCCCGCGTCCAGCTCGCACACCAGGCCGGGCCCCATCTGGACCGCCATGCCGGCCGCCGCGCGGCCGGTGAGCTCGGCCGGGATCAGCCCCAGCTCGCACACCGACTTGGCCAGCGGATACCCCAGCCCGGCACCCTGCACCAGGACCCACACCAGGACGTTCAAAGCCACGATGGCGTAGGTCACCACGGGCGCCTTGAGGGTCGGGTTTTCGTCCCGATAGGGGATCACGCGCTCAACCTAACCTCATCGGATGGCAAGTCAACGCACCACTAAGCAGGACAATGTCTTAGCGTGCTGCCGAAATGGCAGTGAAGGGGGGCACGCCCCTTGCTCCTGCGACCATGAACGCCTCTCGCACATCAACCCTTGTTGCGGTCTGGAGATTGAGCCATGGCTGAGAAGATCATTGGCATCGACCTGGGCACCACGAACTCCGTCGTCGCCGTGATGGAGGGCGGCGATCCGGTCGTGATCCCGAATGCCGAGGGCGGCCGCACCACGCCGTCCGTCGTCGCGTTCACGAAGGACGGTGAGCGCCTGGTCGGCCAGGTGGCGAAGCGGCAGGCCGTGACCAACCCGATGAACACGGTCTTCTCGATCAAGCGGTTCATGGGCCGGCGCATGCCGGAGGTGGTCGAGGAGACGAAGCGGGTGCCGTACAAGGTGGCGTCGGGGCAGAACGATCTCGCGTCGGTGGAGATCAGCGGCAAGCGCTACACGCCGCCGGAGATCTCCGCGATGATCCTCCAGAAGATGCGGCAGACCGCCGAGGACTATCTCGGGCACAAGGTCGAGAAGGCGGTCATCACCGTGCCGGCCTACTTCAACGACTCCCAGCGTCAGGCGACCAAGGACGCCGGGAAGATCGCCGGCCTGGACGTCGTCCGGATCATCAACGAGCCCACGGCCTCGGCGCTCGCTTACGGAATGGACAAGAAGAAGGAGCACAAGGTCGCGGTCTACGACCTCGGCGGCGGCACCTATGACATCTCGATCCTCGAGCTGGCCGAGGGCGTGTTCGAGGTCAAGAGCACCAACGGTGACACGCACCTGGGCGGCGACGACTTCGACCAGCGGGTGATCGAGTGGCTGGTCGCGGAGTTCAAGCGCGACCAGGGCATCGATCTCTCCAAGGACCCGATGGCGCTGCAGCGCCTGAAGGAGGCCGCCGAGAAAGCCAAGTGCGAGCTCTCGACGGTCATGCAGACGGAGATCAACCTCCCGTTCATCACGGCGGACCAAGCGGGGCCGAAGCACCTGAACATCACGCTGACGCGGGCCAAGCTCGAGCAGCTGGTGGACGACCTGGTGCGGCGGACGCTCGACCCGATGAAGAAGGCGCTGGCGGACGCGAACCTGCAGCCGTCGGGCGTGGACGAGGTGATCCTGGTCGGCGGCCAGACGCGGATGCCGAAGGTGCAGGAGATCGTGAAGGAGTTCTTCGGCCGCGAGCCGCACAAGGGCGTGAACCCCGACGAGGTGGTGGCGATCGGCGCCGCGATCCAGGGCGGCGTGCTCGCGGGGGAGGTGAAGGACATCCTGCTGCTCGACGTCACGCCGCTGTCGCTCGGCATCGAGACGCTGGGCGGGGTGACGACGGTGCTGATCCCGCGCAACACGACGATCCCGACCAAGCGCTCCGAGGTGTTCTCGACCGCGGACGACAACCAGACGACGGTCGAGATCCACGTGCTGCAGGGTGAGCGGGAGATGGCGATCGACAACCGGACGATCGGCAAGTTCCAGCTGACCGGCATCCCGCCGGCTCCGCGCGGCATGCCGCAGATCGAGGTCACGTTCGACATCGACGCGAACGGCATCCTGCACGTGACTGCGAAGGACAAGGCGACCAGCAAGGAGCAGAAGATCCGGATCGAGGCCTCCTCCGGCATCTCCGACAAGGAGATCGAGAAGATGGTGAAGGCGGCGGAGGAGCACGCCTCGGACGACAAGAAGCGGCGCGAGGAGATCGAGACGCGGAACCGCCTCGACGCCCTGGTTTACGACGTGGAGAAGAACTCGAAGGAGTGGTCGGACAAGCTCGAGGCCTCGGTGAAGAAGCGGCTCGAGGAGGCGGTGGACGGCGCGAAGAAGGCGCTGCGCACCGGCGAGGCCGAGGGGATCAAGAAGGCCGCCGAGGCGCTGTCGAGCGCCTACAGCGAAGCGGGCCGGTCGCTCTACCAGAGCCAGACGGCCTCAAGCAGCGGGCCGGCCGAGCCGCCGGGCGGCGGCGCCGCGGGCGGCCCGGGCGCCGGGCCGGAGGCCAAGAAGGAGGACGTGGTCGAAGCCGACTACGAGATCGTGGACGAGTCGAAGGAGAAGAAGTAGAACCGGGCCGGCGGTGACGGGTAGTACTGTTCCTCGGCGCATTCCATGGAGGCGGGTGTATGTCGTCGAAGGGTCGTGACTTCATGAAGTTGGGCGGCATCGTCGCCGCCGCGTTCGTCGCGGGCCTGTTCTTCGCGTCCGGCGTCGGGTTGCCACGCCCGGGCCAGGCCGAGGCCGCACATCCGGTCAACGTGGTGACGGGCCCGCGGGCGCCGCTCCACACCGTTGACGGGGTGCTGCCGAGCTTCGCGGACATCGCGCAGCGGGTCCGGCCGTCGGTCGTCTACGTGACCATCCAGCGCACCGAGCGGGGGCCGAGCGCGCAGATCCCGCCCGAGTTCCGGGACTTCTTCCACTTCCAGGGCCCCCAGCAGCCCCACATCCGTGAGGGCTCGGGGTCCGGCTTCATCGTGTCGCAGGACGGCTACATCCTGACCAACAACCACGTGGTGGCGGACGCCGACAAGGTGAAGGTCACCCTGCTGGACAACCGCGAGTTCGACGCGCGCGTCGTCGGGCGGGACCCGCGGACCGACGTCGCGGTGATCAAGATCAACACCGATCATCTGACGCCGCTGGCGTTCGGCAACTCGGACGACGCCCGCATCGGCGACTGGGTGCTCGCGGTCGGCAACCCGCTCAACCTCCAGTTCACCGTGACGGCCGGAATCGTCAGCGCCAAGGGCCGCGGCCTCGCGGGGCTCACCGACGACAACGACCGCTACCAGATCCAGGACTTCATCCAGACCGACGCGGCCATCAACCCCGGCAACTCCGGCGGCCCGCTGGTCAACCTCCAGGGCGAGGTCATCGGCATCAACTCGGCCATCGCCTCGCAGACCGGCTTCTACGCCGGCTATGGCTTCGCCGTGCCCATCAACCTGGCCCGCCGCGTGATGGACGATCTCATCGCGACCGGCCGGGTGCAGCGTGCGGCCCTCGGCGTGTCCATTCACGGGATCACCCCCGAGGACGCCGACGCGGTCGGCCTCACGACCATCCAGGGGGTGGTAGTCAACGAATTCAGCGGCAGCAACTCGCCGGCGAAGGCGGCCGGCATCCAGCCCGGCGACGTCATCGTGGCGCTCAACGACACGGCCATCGACCACGTCGCGCAACTCCAGACCATGGTCGGCTTCAAGCGCCCGGGCGAGGTCGTGCGCGTGACGGTCGTCCGGAGCCACGGCGTGAGGCAGACCTTCGACGTGCGCCTCACCTCCGCCGAAACCGACAGCTCACAAGTGGCGAGCAACAGCGGCACCGGCGAGAAGCCGGCGTCCGCGGCGACGGACGCTTCCACCAAGCTGGGCATCCAGCTCGAGGACATGACGCCGGACGTCGTGCACGAGGCCGGACTGTCGGCCGACCAGCGCGGTCCGGTGGTTTCGGACATCGAGGAGGGCGGCCCGTCGTGGGACGGCAAACTGGTGGCCGCCAGCGGCGGCGGCGGCCCGGACGTCATCCTCTGGGTGGACGGCACGCGCGTCCACACGCGGGCCGAGTTCCTCCACGCCATCCACGGCGTGAAGGCGGGCCAGGTCGTCACGCTCAGGGTCGTCAACCTGAGCAACGGCCTGCCGGGGCGGGTGGTGCGCATCCGGGCCCGCTGACCCTCGACCGTCCACGAAACCAGGCGAGCGCCCGCACCCGCGGGCGCTCGTCGTCGGTGGGCCCCGCGGTTACCTTTGGGGAGCCCTCGCCTCAGGGCACGGGCCACGCGAAAGTGGCGGAATTGGCAGACGCGCGGGCCTTAGGAGCCCGTGGGGAAACCCGTGGGGGTTCGAGTCCCCCCTTTCGCACTATGACCGAGACCGGCATCGAGATCACACCGCAGAGCCAGGACGCGGCCCGTCGCACCTACGCCGTTTCCGTGAGCCCCGAAAAGGTCGCGGAGGCCGAGGCCGCGACGACCGCGCGCTACGCGAAGCAGCTCAAGGTCCCGGGGTTCCGGAAGGGCCACGTCCCCGCCGGCGTCGTGCGGCGCAAGTTCTCCGACGCGATCCGCCAGAGCGTGATCGAGGAGCTGCTGCGCGAATCGTGGAAGGTGACCCAGGAGAAGGATGCGCTGAAGCCCGTCGCCGACCCGCAGGTGCGCAACGTGAAGTTCGAGGACGGCGCGCCGCTCACCTTCGAGCTCCTGGTCGACGTCAAGCCGGAGATCACGCTGAGCCGGCTCGGCGGGTTCCGGCTGACACGCCGCGTTCAACCCGTCACCGACGAGATGGTCGACGCGCAGCTCCACCAGGTCCGGGAGCAGAAGGCGCCCTGGGTGCCGGCCCCGGACCGCGCCAAGACCGGCGACCTGGTGGAGGCGACGATCACGAACCTCGACGAGCCTGCCCCGGTTGCGCCGGACGCAGCTCGACCGGAGGACGCGGCTTCCGTTGCGCCGTCCGCTCGGTCCGGCCAGGTCGCGAGTGCCACCGCGGCGGAGCCGGTGCGCTTCGTGCTCGGCCAGGGACGCGCCCTCCCCGAGCTCGAATCCCGCCTCATGGAGCTCGACCCCGGCCAGAGCTGGGAGGGATCGCTCAAGTTCCCCGACGACCACCCCGACGCATCCAAGCGCGGCCAGAGCCGGCGCGTGAAGGTGGCCCTCGGCGAGGTGAAGCGGATGGCGCTCCCGGAGCTCACCGACGAGTTCGCGCGCGAAGTGGGCGACTTCGACTCCGTGGCCGCGCTGCGGGCGGCGGTCCGCGCCGACCTCGAGGCCGACGCCCGACGCGAGGCGGATGCGCGGGTGCGGGGCGAGCTCATCGACCAGATCGCCGCCGCGAACAACGTGGCGGTGCCGCCTTCGTTGATGGACCGCGCGCTCGCCGCCTACGTGGCGGCCTACGGCGTGCCCGAGGACCAGCGCGGCCGCTTCGCCGCCGAGTTCCGGCCCGTGGCCGAAGCGGGCGTGCGGCGCGACCTGATCATCGAGGCGGTGGCCGAGCAGGCCAAGCTGTTCGCCGCGGCCGACGCGCTGGACGCCCGCATCGCGGACCTGGCGCGGCGCCGGGGCGAGACGCCCGCCGCAGTCAGGGCCGCGCTCGAGAAGGCGGGCCGCCTGCGCGAGATGGAGCGCGCGATGACGGAAGACAACGTCTTCAACCACCTCCTCGGCCAGAGCACGGTCGAGGACGCACCGATGACCCGCTGAGGAGAATGGAGCCGAGGGGACTCGACCTGTGACGATCTACCCGCCGTACATCATCGAGCGCTCCAGCCGTGGCGAGCGCACCTACGACATCTTCTCGCGGCTGCTGATGGACCGCATCATCTTCCTGGGCGTGCCCATCAACGACGACGTCTCGAACGTCGTCATCGCGCAGCTGCTCTTCCTCCAGGCCGACAACCCGGAGAAAGACATCTACGTCTACATCAACTCCCCGGGTGGGATCGTCTCCAGCGGGATGGCCATCTACGACACCATGCAGCACATCAGCGCGCCGGTGAACACCATCTGCATGGGGATGGCGGCATCGATGGGCTCCTTCCTCCTGGCCGCCGGCCGGAAGGGGAAGCGCAGCGCGCTGCCGCACTCCCGGATCATGATGCACCAGCCCTCCGGCGGGACCCAGGGCACGGCGGCGGACATCGAGATCCAGGCCCGCGAGATCCTCTACTTGAGAGGCAAACTCAACGAGCTGTACGCCAAGCACACCGGCCAGACGGTCGAGCAGATCGAGAAGGACATGGACCGGGACCGGTTCATGTCGGCCGAGGAGGCGAAGTCCTACGGGATCGTGGACCACGTCCTGGCGCCCGGCGCGGGTATCGAGGTAGGGGCGAAGAGCTAGCGCGGTGGCACTCGGGCCCGGGCACGATCGAGTGGGCGGCGCGACGACGGCGCTGGCCCTCTGGTCGGTAAGAGTCCGGCGCGCCTTGACTTACGGCGCGCACTTCAACCATATTCGCGACTGAGGCTCCGAACAGGGCACCGATGTCCAACGACCGCCACCTGCGCTGTTCCTTCTGCGGCAAGTCGAAGGATTCGGTCCGGAAATTCATCTCCGGACCGTCGGTGTACATCTGCAACGAGTGCATCGCGCTCTGCAACGAGATCCTGGCCGAGGACGAGGAGCGCGAGGTCGCCGATGCGATCACCCAGGTCCCGACGCCGGTCGAGATCAAGGAAGTCCTCGACCAGTACGTGATCGGGCAGGAGCAGGCGAAGAAGGCCCTCGCGGTCGCCGTCTACAACCATTACAAGCGCATCAACTCGCAGTCGCTCAAGGACAATGAGGTCGAGCTCGAGAAGTCGAACATCCTGCTCATCGGCCCGACGGGCGTGGGCAAGACGCTGCTCGCCCAGACGCTGGCCCGGCTGCTCGACGTGCCCTTCACGATCGCCGACGCCACGACGCTCACCGAGGCCGGGTACGTCGGCGAGGACGTCGAGAACATCCTGGTGCGCCTGCTCCAGGCGGGGGACTTCAACGTCACCGAGTGCGAGCGCGGCATCGTCTACATCGACGAGATCGACAAGATCGCCCGCAAGAGCGAGAATCCGAGCATCACGCGCGACGTGTCGGGCGAGGGGGTGCAGCAGGCGCTGCTGAAGATCCTCGAGGGGACGGTGGCTTCGGTGCCCCCCCAGGGAGGGCGCAAGCACCCACAGCAGGAATACATCCAGATCAACACCCGCGACATCCTGTTCATCTGCGGCGGCGCGTTCGACGGGCTGGAGAAGATCATCGAGTCGCGGACCGGTCGGCGGCGCATCGGCTTCACCAAGGACGAGGTGGAGCGCGGCGTGCCGGTGCTCCAGCGGCGGAACCCGTACGGCGAGGTCGAGCCGGACGACCTGCTCCGCTACGGCCTCATCCCGGAGCTGATCGGCCGCCTGCCGGTCACCGTCCCGCTCGAGACGCTCGACGAGGACGCGCTGGTCCGGATCCTGGTGGAGCCGAAGAACGCGCTGACCAAGCAGTACAAGAAGTTGTTCGAGCTGGAGGAAGTGCGGCTGACCTTCGAGCAGGAGGCGCTTCGCGCCGCCGCGCAGCAGGCCATCAAGCGCGGGGCCGGCGCACGCGGCCTCAGGGCCATCCTCGAGAAGGTGATGACCGACATCATGTTCGACCTCCCGGCCCGCGAGGACGTGACCGAGGTGGTCATCACGCGGGAATGCATCCTCGAGGGCCGTCAGCCGCTGCTGGTGACCGAGCGGCAGCGATCGAAGAAAGAGGCGTGAGGTGCCGGCGTCCCGGGTCGCCAACGCCCCCTCCCCGAGGGGGCTTTTGGTTGGCGACTTCGTCACGGCGCTGGCCCGGTGGGACGCTCCCGTACCGGGGCCGCCACTCCCGGAGATCGCGTTCACCGGCCGGTCCAACGTCGGCAAGTCGAGCCTCGTCAACCTCCTCATGGGCCGGCGCGCCCTGGCCCGGGTCAGCGCGACACCCGGCAAGACCCGGCTGCTCAACGTCTACCGCTGGGGCACGGGCTGCTATCTCGTGGACCTGCCCGGCTACGGCTGGGCGCGCGCCGGCGCCGCCGAGCGCACCCAATGGCGCAGGCTCGCCACCGCGTACCTCGAGCGCCGCGAGACGCTCGCCGGTGTCGTGTGGCTGCTGGACATCCGCCGCGATCCATCGCCGGACGACGCCGAGGTGGGCGCGACGCTGGCGCGGCGCGCCGTCCCCACCCTGGTGGCGCTGACCAAGGCCGACCAGGTGCCCCGGCCGCAGCGCATCGCCCGCGCCGCGGCCATCGCCGGCGCCCTGGCGCTCGACCATGCCGAATTCGTCGTGACCAGCGCGCGGACCCGCGAGGGAGCGGAGGACCTCCGTGACAGCGTCCTGGCGCACCTGGGCTGAGGCGGCGGTCCTGGCGGCGGCCGCGGGGCTTGCCCCGTCACCGCTGGCCGCGCAGACGACCGACCTTCCGCCCGCGGGGCTCGGCACGCTGCGGCAGGACGCGGTCGCCGTCCGCATCACCACGGGCAACCTCGCGGTGCGCGCGCTGCCGCTCGACGAGCGGGTCATCCGCCTGCTCTCGCCCGACACCTACGCCGCGCTGCACGGGCTCTACCGGAGCCGCGCGGCCGACGTCGTGTCGGCCGCACGCGCCGCCGGACGCGACAGCGCGCTCGCGTTCATGGTCACCTTCTTCGCGCTCCAGCCGCAGGTCAACTTCAACCCGGACCAAGTCTACCTCTCGAGCCAGAACAACTTCTACCGGCCGATCGCCATCATCCCGCTCACGCCGCGCTGGAGTGAGTACCGGATCGACCAGCGGCAACAGGCCTCCGCGATCTACCTGTTCGATGCCGCGATCCCGGTCCTGCAGCCGTTCACGTTCTTCTATGGCGACGCGAGCTCGGACGCCTGGGAGACGTCGATCAGCACGCTGGCCGGCGAGCGCGCCCGCGTGCTGGCGCGCGCGGCGCAGCAGCCCCCGCCCTGACCATGGCGCTGCCTCCGATCTGGCTTGCGCTGCCCGTGGCCGGCGTGGTGCTGGCCGCCGCGGCCGCCCTGGCGGTGTGGGACCGCCGGCGGGTCAGGCGCGCACTGGGCGAGGCCGTCGCGGACCGAGACCGGACCGCGACGGAGCTGTCCCGCCGCCTGGGCGAGCTGTACTCCCTCCAGGAGCTGACGCACGTCCTCTCGTCTTCGCTGCGGTTCGACCAGGTCGCGGCCGACGTCGCCCGATACGCGACCCGGTTCCTCGACGCCGGCGGCGGAGCGGTCGTGCTCGCGTCGGAGGAGGGCGCGCCGCCGCGCGTCGTCGCCGCAGAGGGATCGCTCGCGCCGTATCTCGGCCAGACCGTCGCCCTCGACCAGGGAGGCGTGGTCCTGGACGCGATCGCCCACGAGCGCGTCGAGCTGCGGGGCGCCTCGGACTCGGCCGGCTTGCGGCTGTTCGGCACCGTGGACGCTCGGACGGCGGCGGTGGCGCCGCTCAAGGCCCACGGGGTCACGGACGGCGCCGTGCTCGTGGTGGACAAGAGCGCCGGGAGCTTCGTCGTCGAGGACGCGCGCCTCCTGTCGACGGTGGCGGCGCACGCGGCGGTCGCGCTGGCCAACGCGCGCCTGTTCGACCTCGTCCGGCACGGCAAGGAACAGTGGGAGGCGACCTTCGACGCGATCTCGGAGGGCATGGCGCTGGTGGACGAGAGCGCCACGATCCGGCGCGCCAACACCGCCTTCGCCGCGCTGGTGGGGCAGCCGGTGACCGCCGTGGTCGGCGGCCACCTCTGCCATCTGTTGTTCGGCGAGCACGAGGCGCTCGCCACCCTGATGCGCGCGACGGCCGGCGGCGACCATCCGGCGCCGGTGGTGCGCCGCTCCGAGCCGCTGGGCCGCGTCCTGCGCATCGTCGCCGCATCCGTGGCGCGCGCCGTCGAGGACGCCTCCGCCGTCGTGATCGTCGAGGACATCAGCGAACAGCAGATGCTCGAGGCCCAGCTCATCCAGAGCGAGAAGATGGCGGCGATGGGCACACTGGTCTCCGGCGTCGCCCACGAGCTGAACAACCCACTGACCTCAATCGCCGGCCTGTCGGAGTTCCTGCTGGAGCAGCCGGCCGGCGCCGAGGTGGAGCGCCGGCACCTGCGGGTGATCAACGAACAGGCAGAGCGCGCCGGCCGGATCGTCCGCGACCTCCTGACGTTCTCCCGCAAGGGGCCGGCCGAGCGGGCCGGAGTGGACCTCGGCGATGTGGCGCAGCGCACCGTGCAGCTGATGGCCTACGAGATGAGGATCCGCGACGTCACCGTCCGAACCACCATCGCCCGGGACCTTCCGGCGGTCGTGGGCGACCGCTACCAGCTGCAGCAGGTGGTGCTGAACCTGCTGAGCAACGCGGCCCACGCGCTCAGCACCATGCCCGCCGGCAAGCCGCGCCAGGTGGACGTGCGTGTCGCGGCGGTAGGTCCGCGGGTGGTGCTCCAGGTGGCCGACACCGGGCCGGGGCTCTCCGCCGACGTCAAGGCGCAGATGTTCAGCCCGTTCTTCACGACCAAGGCGCCCGGCGAGGGAACCGGGCTCGGTCTGTTCGTCTCTTACGGCATCGCCGAGGCCCACGGCGGGACGCTGACGGCGGAATCGCAGCCCGGCCACGGGGCGACGCTGGTGCTGTCGCTCCCCGTCGCCCCAGACGCCGCCCGGCTCTCGCGGGAGACGGCCGCCCCCCAGGCCGGCCTGCCGTCGCCCGCACCGGCGCGCCGCATCCTCGTCGTGGACGACGATCCGGCCGTGCGCCGCGTGGTCGCCGCGCTCTTCTCCCGCGACGGACACCGCGTGGACGCCGCCGCGAGCGGCGCCGACGCGGTGCGGCTGGCGTCCGCGGAGCGGTACGACCTCGTCATCGCCGACCACCTCGCGTCCGCCGGCGGCGTGCCCCTTGCCGCGGCGCTGGCCAGCCTCCACGGCGGCGCGGCGCCGCGGCTGATCCTCTCCACCTCCGACTCACGTCCCCTCGCGGACAGCCAGGGGCCCCGGACACTCCACAAGCCGTTCGATCTGCGGGACCTCAAGAAGGCGGCGGACGAGGTGTTCGGGACGGGAGAATAGATCCGGGACGCTGCGCCCGCCTAGAAGACGCGGAGCACGTCCTCGACCCCTCCGGCATCTCCCGTCGCGAACAGCTGCAGCGCGTCGGCGAGCGCCCGCCGCTCGCGGGGCCAGGCGAAGCGTCGCGCGGCCTCGTCGGCGGCGACCCACTCGCCGCGGTCGTGCTCGCTGGAGAGGGCGATCGGCGAACCCGCCGGCACGATGGCGCAGAAGGCTGGGATCAGGGCGACAACGTCGCGCGCGTGCAGGTAGAAGCTCTCCACCCGGCTCACGTTGTACAGCCGCTGGGGGACCAGGGAAGTCTCCTCGCGCAGCTCCCGGAGTGCCGCGGCCGACGGGGCCTCGCCCTCCATGATGTGTCCGTGCACCGTCTCCCAGGTGCCGGCGCACCGCTCCCCCGCCGCCCGGCGCAACACCAGCACCCCCGGCGCATGCCCCGCCTGCGCCGGCAGGCGCAGCACGTACACGTCCACGATCATCGTGCGGACTTCGGTCACTGCGGCGCCCCGCGACGCGGGTGGGCCTCGACGCCCGCCGGGGCGATCCTCGGGTCGCGCTCGGCGCTCGCGGCCAGCGCCCGCGCCGCGGCCGCATAGGCCGCCTCCGTGACCTGGCGCCCGTGTTCTCCGCGCACCCGGTCGAGGTGCAGCGTGACGCGCGCCTCCACGGCGAAGACCTGCCAGAACTCGGACGTCAGCGACACATCGTAGTCGCCGATCATCTGCCAGGCGGGCGGCGCCGCGTGATACTCGAGCATCGGCCGGCCGCCGAGGTCGCACGCCGCGCGTACCAGCGCGCCCGCGACGGGCACCGTGGCCTCCCCCAGCCCGCGCGCGCCGTCGCGTGCGCCGAGTGCCGCGGCGAACGCCTCCCCGAGCGCGCCCGCGGTGGCCACCACGATGCGGTGCGCGTCCGGCTCGCCCCCGTCCTGCGGCGTGACGGCTTCCACGTCCAGATCGAAGCGCCCGTGCGCGGCAACGATCTCCAGCAGCTCGTCGAACGCTGCCAGCCCCGTCCGCGCGCTGGCGCGGCCCCGCCCGTCGAGGGCGAGCCGGACGACCACGGTCGTGGTGAGCGTCGAGCGGCGCACTTCGGCGGTGCGGCTCACCGCGCGGGCGCGGGACCTACGTGGGGGTGGAGCGGCGCCGCCCGAGGACGGCGTCGAGGCGGGCCGACAGGGCGCGGGCGCGGAACGGCTTGGTCAGGAAGTCGTCGGCGCCCAGCTCGAAGACCCGGACTTCGTTGTCCTCGTCCCCCTTCGCCGTGAGCACGACGACCGGGATGTCCGCGGTCGCCGGCCGCGAGCGCAGGTGCGAGAGGACGCCGTACCCGTCGAGACCGGGGAGATTGAGATCGAGCACGATCACGTCCGGTCCCGTCCGGTCCACCTGATCCAGCGCCTGCACGCCGTCGCGGGCCTCCGAGACGATGTACCCTTCCCGCTCCAGCAGGTCCTTCATCACGCGGCGCAGCGAGTCCTCGTCGTCCACCAGCAGCACCTTCCGCTTCATCCGCGTGAGCTTGGGCGAGCCGCCGATGTTGTCCAGCAGCTCGAATGAGACGCCGGCGGTGGGCGGCGCCTTGCGCTCCTCCTGCGTCCCCGCGGCCGCCGCCGTCGGAGCGGCGGCCTTCGCGGCACCCATCTCCTGCTCCGCGCCCTCCTCGAACGGCACGTCCACGACGCGCATCAGCTCGTCGAGGCTCGACTCGCCCCGCAGGATGTGCGCGACGCCGCTCTCCCAGAGGCTCCGCATCCCGGCGGCCCGTGCCGCCTCCGCGATCTTGTCCGCCGTGGCGCCCGAGCCGATCACGCGCTCGACCTCCGGCGTCACCGTGAGCACCTCGACGATCGAGAAGCGACCGCGGTAGCCCGTCATCGCGCAGTCGGGGCACCCGACCGCGCGGTAGAGCGGCGTGCCCCGCGGCACCCACTTCGCCAGCTTCTCCGGCACCGTCTCGACCCAGACCTCCTTGCAGGCCGGGCAGAGCTTCCGCATCAACCGCTGCGCCACCACGCCGCGCAGTGAGGCCGCGATCTTGTACGGCTCCACCCCCACGTCCACGAGCCGCGTCACGGCGTTGGCCGCGTCGTTGGTGTGCAGGGTCGAGAGCACCAGATGGCCGGTGAGCGAGGCCTGCACCGCGATCGTCGAGGTCTCCTTGTCGCGGATCTCTCCCACCAGCACGACGTCCGGGTCCTGGCGCAGGATCGACCGCAGCGCGCTCGCGAAGGTCAGGCCGGCCTTCTCGTGCACCTGCACCTGCACGATGCCCTGCAGCCGGTACTCGACCGGATCCTCCACCGTCACGATGTTCGTCTTGCCGGTCTGGATGCTGCGGATCGCCGAGTACAGCGTGGTCGTCTTCCCCGAGCCGGTCGGGCCGGTCACCAGGATGATCCCCTCGTGGTGCGTCAACAGCCCCTTGAACGCGGCCAGCTCGTCGGGGTTCAGGCCGAGGGCGTCGAGCGAAAGCACCGTCGCGCGCGAGTCCAGAATGCGGATGACGACCTTCTCGCCCATCGACGCCGGGAGCGTCGAGACACGCAGGTCCACCGGAACGCCGTTCACCGCCACGCGCGCACGTCCATCCTGCGGGCGCAGGTGGTCCGCGATGTCGAGGCTCGAGATGATCTTGATCCGCGAGACCAGCGGGAAGCCGGCCGCCCGCGGGACCTTCATGGTCTGCCGCAGCACGCCGTCGATGCGGTACCGGACCGCGAACCCGCCCTCCTCGGGCTCGATGTGGATGTCGCTCGCCCGCGCCAAAATGCCTTCGGAGAGGATGAGGTCGACCAGCCGCACGACCGGACGCTGCGACGCCTCCTCGGCGCTGACCTGGAACTCGTCCGCCGGGGCCTGCTCCTCGAGCTGCTGGACGTCGCTGGTGGACTCCATGCCCTCGAGCAGCTTCTCGACGACGTTCTCCGGCCGGAAGATCTCGTCCGTCAGGGTCGCGATCTTCGCGGGCGACATCAGCTGCATCCGCACCTCGCGACCGGACGCGAACGCCAGGCCCTTCTCGGCGTCGATGTCGAACGGATTGGCCGTGGCGATCTCCAGCACCGAATCCGTCGCCCGCAGCGGCAGGACGTGGTAGCGCCTCGCGACCGCCTCGGGAACGACCTCCTTGACGCGCGCTTCCGGCTTGGACGTCC
>Ga0335070_10001864_pt1 | contig 24490 bp, 25 predicted proteins | sample Lox_Sample_13_FD_206722 | JGI IMG/M metagenome (GOLD analysis project Ga0335070, IMG submission 206722) | Soil microbial communities from Loxahatchee National Wildlife Refuge, Florida, United States - Lox_Sample_1.3 | ecosystem: Environmental > Terrestrial > Soil > Wetlands | place: USA...
GTGTCCGAAGGACGGTGTTTGCCTCGGAAGCCTTGCGTTGCTGGAGGGCACCGCAGGACGGCGGTGCTTCCGACAACCCTTCGATCGATCAGGACATTGTCTGGAGGGCAACACCTAACCCTCCAAAGCGCCACCAATACGGACGGCCATCTGGCAAATGTCGGCTGAAGGTCTGCCGCGAAGCGGCGCAGGTCAGGACCGCGTAGCTCGCACGGACGCTCGGCCCGAGCGAAACGACGGCGTTATCGCGATCGTCACGAGCGAGGTCGGTATCCAACGGGTCGCGACGGCGAGCGCCGTTAAAGAAGCAGTGCCCGACGGAAAAAAATTATGCTGGATCGACATCGTCGGGCCGGATTCCGTCGGGCGGACGGCACTGGTGCGCGCGCTCGGGTTGGATTCTGCTGACGAGACCTGGATACTGCGCTTCAACCAGTTGAGCCGCTTGGTTCTCAGGCGCGGGAAACTGCGAGCCGTTACCTGGCTATCGGACCGCCAGTTAGCCCATGCCGAGGTTCACCTGCTGCAGACGCAAGAGCTGATCGTCACCGTGTGGGCCGGCGATCCCACCGCGCTCGACGATCTCCGGCAGCAGTTCGCCGATCGGGCCTCCGGACTCGCGAAGAGCCCGCTGGCGGCCGCGTCGATCGTTCTTCAGCTTCTGCTTGCGACGCTCTACAAGGAGGTCGACGACATCGATGCCAGCCTGGAAGCGCTTTTGCGGCAGTTAGAGACCGGCCCCACCTCAGTCGAGTTCTCTACCGTGACGCACGATGTGCGCCAGCTGAGGTCGGTTCTGCTGGGCGCCGAGCGTTACGGAAGTTCGGTGCGGCTGACGGTGACCGGGATCGAGGCGCTGCCGGGCCTCGACCCCCTCGCGGTCCAGGAGTTAAATGACTACGCCGACCAGGTCGAGGATCTCGGCCAGCGCCTGGAACTGCGAAACCAGTGGGCCGCCGAAATCGCGACGAAGTACCTTGCGGTGGTCGCCGAGCGTCAGGCAAACCGGATCTCACAGTTGACGGTGGTTTCCACCGTCTTCCTGCCGCTCACGTTCCTGACCGGCTTCTTTGGGATGAAATTCGGCTGGATGAATGACCATGTAGGCAGCCCGCTCGCCTTTCTCCTCCTGGGCCTCCTCCTGCCGACGATCAGCGTCGCCCTCACCGCGGTGTGGCTGCGGCGTCGCGGGCTGATCTAGGGAGCCGGCGTGGCCGCAGTGCAAAGCGGGCTTGAAGTCCCGCCATCGCCTGATAGAGCGCCTCGGCCGTCTGTCCCGTCTGCCGGACGAGACTGCGAATCTCGCTCGAGACCGCGGGACGCCCGTGCCGGCGTCGCGATTTCCAGCACCAGAACAGGCGAAAGCCGCCGCGACACCAGCGCCTCTGGCTTGAAAATGACCGCGGCCCCGAGCAGAGAAGGAAATAGATGTTAGAGCCGGACGAAAATCAGCCGATCCGAGTTCCTCAGCCTGGGTCTCGCCGGCGCTGATCGCTTCAGAACGAGCAATCGCTGCCGCAGAAAGAGGATTTCGGCATCACGCATGGGACCGGATCCGCGCGCCCACGCCAGCAGCCCGAAGAAGACGGTGAGAGCACCGAACATGCCTTCCCGAGATTACTCGACCAAGCGGCCGGTGCCACCCTGGATGACATTTTCGACAGCGACAAGGTCTGGGTTTTGCTACAACCGGACCCCGCGCGCGTAGGCAAAGGCAGGCCGCTTGCCGCGCCACCGGTTCGTCCTCGATGTCACCGAGCATCGCGGGCGCAGTCAGCAAATTCGCGGGAGCTGTTCGCCGTTCAGCATGTCTATGACGCGCTCGACGCCAAAGGGCCCCATGCACGAGACCTGCCCGGGTGGCGATTGAGCCACCTCACCGATCACAACTGTGTTGCGTGCGACTTCGTGGCTGTGAAGTATCTTAACCGCTTGCTCCGCATCCTCGGGAGCGACGAACGCGATAAAGCGCCCCTCATTGGCGACGTGGAGCGGATCCAGACCGAGGATTTCGCAGGCAGCACTCACCTCGGCCCCGATCGGGATCGATGCCTCTTCGAGGCGAACGGCGAGCCCCGCCGTCTCTGCGATCTCGACCAGTGCGCTCGCCAATCCGCCGCGCGTCAGGTCGCGCAAGCAATGGACCGCGACACCCGAGTCAACCAGATCGAGCACAGGCACCGCGAGCGGGGCGCAGTCGCTCTCGATCGCGGTCTCGAAGGCGAGGCCCGCGCGGGCCGCCATGACTGAGATTCCGTGTCGACCTATGTCGCCGCTGAGGATGACGACGTCGCCCGGGCGCACACTGCCGGGCTCGATCACTGCTGGCGCAACGATTAGCCCGATGCCCGCAGTGTTGACGAACATTCCGTCGGCCTTGCCGCGTTCGACCACCTTCGTATCGCCGGTGACGAGTCGAACCCCGGATGCCGCCGCGGCTTCGCGCATCGACAGTACGATCTGGCGCAAGGTCACGATCGGCAGTCCTTCCTCGAGGATGAAGCCGACGCTCAGGTAGAGCGGACGCGCTCCGCACATCGCGAGGTCGTTGACCGTGCCATTGACGGCGAGCGTGCCTATGTCGCCCCCAGGGAAGATCAGCGGCTTCACAACATAGGAATCGGTCGTGAAGGCGATGGGGCCGCCGACGTCGAATACGGCACCGTCGTGACGATGCCCGAGCAACGGCTCGTCGAAAGCGGCGCGGATCACGGTATCGAGAAGCCGTTCCATCGCCCGGCCGCCGCCGCCATGCGCAAGCTGTACGAGCCCGCCGTCGCCAGCCGGCAACGGGCAGGAAAGCGCGAGCCCGTCTCCGCCCATCATCCGTCGACCGCCGCTGCGACCCTGGCCCGGCGATACCGGTAATAAGCCGCGCAAGCGCCCTCACCGGAAACCATGGTGACGCCCAGCGGCCGCTCGGGCGTGCAGCGCGTGCCGAAGGCGGGGCATTCCGAGGGTTTCCGTTCCCCGCGCAGGATGAGGCCACTGATGCATTCCGAGTCCTGCTCCACCGCCGGCTCCACTTTGCCGAACCGCGTCTCGGCGTCGAAGTCGAGATAGGCGTCCGAGAGCCCGAGCCCGCTCTGCGCGATCTCGCCCATGCCGCGCCACCGGCGCGGGACGATCCGGAACACATCGCGGATGATCTCCTGGGCCGGCCGGTTTCCTTCGCGGAGAACGGCGCGGCAATACTGGTTTTCGACCTCGCTGCGACCTTGCTCGAGCTGAGCGACGCACATGTAAACGCCTTCCAGGATGTCGACCGGCTCGAAGCCGGTTACGACGATCGGAACGCCGTACCGGTTCGCGATCGGTTCATACTCCTCGTAGCCCATCACCGTACAGACATGGCCGGCGGCGAGAAAGCCTTGCACCCGGTTGGTGGGCGAGTCGAGCAGGGCGCAGAGCGCAGGTGGCACCAAGACATGCGAAGCGAGCATCGAGAAATTGCGGATGCCCTCTCGACGGGCGCGATAGACCGCCATGGCGTTGGCTGGAGCCGTGGTCTCGAAACCGACCGCGAAGAAGACGACGTGACGCTCGGGCTCGGCGCGCGCCAGCGCTAACGCATCGAGTGGGGAGTAGACGAAGCGGACGTCGGCTCCTTTGGCCCGCGCGCCCAAAAGATCGGTCTGCGTGCCCGGCACCCGCAACATGTCGCCGAACGAGCAGAGGGTCACTCCGGGCCGCGCTGCGATCTCGATTGCCTTGTCGACGAATTCGACAGGCGTGACGCAGACCGGGCAGCCGGGTCCGTGCACTAGGCTGACATCGGGCGGCAGGAGCCGATCGATCCCGAACCGTACTATCGCGTGGGTCTGGCCGCCGCAGACCTCCATCAGGGTCCATGGACGCTTCGCGGTTTGCGCAATCGCCTCGGCAAGCCGGTGCACGGACGCAGGATCGCGGTATTCATCCCTGAATTTCACGGGACACCCCCTGCGCAGGTCCAACTTCGGATTCCAGGAGCTCGCCCATCTCGCGCAGCAGCTCGAACACATTCCGAGCCTCGCTCTCGTCGATCACCGAGAGCGCAAAGCCGACGTGGACCAGCACGTACTCGCCGACCCGCGCTTCGGGCACGAAGTCGAGACTTACCTCTTTCACGACCCCCCCGAAGTCGACGCGTCCGAGCCGCGGGGATGGAGGTTCTCCCGCCATGCTCATGAGCCGCCCTGGGACCGCTAAGCACATGTCGCGTCTCCCCGCGTCTCCGACCAGGCAGCCCACACCGCCTGACCGAGCGCGAGCCCACCGTCATTCGGCGGAATCCGACGGTGCCAGAATGGTTCAAGACCGGCCACGCGTAGTGCCGATACCGTCGCCTCCGTGAGACGCTTGTTCTGAAAGCAGCCGCCGGTCAACGCCACCCGTCGGTGGCCAGCGCGCGCGGCCACCTCTGCAATGGCCACGGCCAAGCCCTCATGGAAAGCCCGCGCAATCCGCGCGGACGATAGTCCGGCCCGTAGGTCGGAGATGGCCTCGCTCAGGGCCGGTTCCCAATCGACGATGAGGATCGCGCCGTCGCCCTGCCGCAGCGGGAAGACGTATTTTCCCGTGGCCGAGCCATCGCCCGCGGCGCCCTCCAGGGCCATCGCCGCTTCGCCCTCGTAGGCACATACCTGGCGAAGATCGGCCAGGGCTGCAAACGCATCGAATAGGCGGCCAGCGCTCGACGTCACCGGAGCGTTCACCCCGCGCAACAGCATCTGCCGCAAAACGTCGCGCTCGGTCTTGGCGAAGGCGGCTATTGGAGGGAGCTCCGTCATCTCGCATGCCCGCTCGCTGTAAGCCTCGAAGAGAAGACCGAGGGCAGCGCGCCGTGGCTCGCGGACGGCCCGATCACCGCCCGCCAGCCGGAAGCTGCGCAGCTTGGCGAACCGGCTCCAGCCGGAGGCTGTGACGAGCAGGAACTCGCCGCCCCAGATCGTCCCGTCGGGACCGAAGCCCGTGCCGTCCCAGGCGACGCCCAACGCCGGCGGCTCGAGCCCGTGCTCGGCCATGCAGGCGACGACGTGAGCGACGTGATGCTGCACCGGCAGGGCCGGCAAACCGGAAGCCTTTGCCGCGCGGCTCGCAGCGCAGTCCGGATGCATGTCGTGCGCCGCTATGAGAGGTTGCGCGCCATGCAGCCGCACCAGGTCTTGGGCCGCACCTCGGTGGGCGTTTCGTGCCGCGGTCGTCTCGAGGTCGCCGATATGCTGACTCAAGACGGCACTGTCCGCTCGGGCCAAGGCGACCGTATTCTTCAAGTGGCTGCCGAAGGCGAGAATGGTGGAGCGTACGCCCTTCAGCCGGATCGGTACGGGCGCGTAGCCTCTCGCCCTTCGCAGCAGGAGCTCGCGTCCGCAGACCAGACGCGCAATCGAATCGTCGACATGGCGGACGATGGGCCGGTCGTGGACGAGCAGCAGGTCGGCGATTCCGCCGAGCCGGATCAGCGCATCCTCGTCCCCGAACACGATCGGCTCGTCGCTCAGGTTGCCGCTCGTCGCCACCACGGGAAATCCGAGCTCCTGCATCAACAGATGATGCAGTGGCGCATAGGGCAGCAGGGCGCCGAGCCAAGGATTGCCGGGCGCCACCGCCTCCGCGACCGGCCCGCCCGTACGCCGCAGGAGCACGATCGGCCGAGCAGGCGCGGTCAACAGCGTCGCCTCGGCGGGCTCGACGCGGCAACTCGCCCCGATATCGGCCAGCGACGGAAACATCACCGCGAACGGCTTTCCCACGCGCCGCTTGCGAACGCGAAGTCGATGTACCGCAGCTTGGTCGCGCGCATCGACCATCAGGTGAAAGCCGCCGATTCCTTTCACCGCGACGATCGATCCGGCACGCAAAGCCGCGACAGCGGCGTCCAGCGCGTCTTCGCCACCGCACAGGGTCGCGCCGGATTTGTTCCACAGCGAGAGCCTAGGTCCGCAATCCGGACATGCGTTGGGCTCGGCGTGGAAGCGCCGGTCGCCCGGGTCTTCGTATTCGCTCCGACAGGCTGGACACATCGAGAAGCGCCGCATCGAGGTCCGCGCCCGATCGTAGGGCATGTCCTCAATGATGGTGAAGCGTGGCCCACAATGGGTGCAGTTGATGAACGGGTAGCGGTAGCGGCGGTCCGACGGATCGAGAAGCTCGGCGAGACAATCGGCACAGGTCGCGACGTCCGGCGGTATTTCGGTTCTGCGCGCGCCGGCGCTGTCGCTCGCCCTTATCTCGAAGCTATCGTCCCAAACCGCCGGGACGACGCAAGTCTCGACGGAGTCGACCGTCGAATTGACTGGCGGACTTTCGCGGATATACCGCAGCAGCGCCGCGACCCGAGCGGGGTCGCCCTCGGCCTCGGCCACGACTCCTTCGCCGGAGTTTTTGACCCAGCCCGCAAGTCCAAGCGCGGTCGCCTGACGGTGAACAAACGGACGAAACCCGACGCCCTGCACTCCGCCGCGCACGAGAATGCGCGACCGCACTCGTGCCGTTGCGGGGGCATCGGTCGGGTACGCGGGCGCAGACATGAACCCTGATCGGCCTCGGCCTCGCTGGACGAAGGGACGGTTCAGTCGTAGCGGGTCCGCCCTGGCGCTGCTTTTCCGAAAATGCTGCGGATTGCGATTGCTTGCGCCAATGCACCGCGAGGCGATTGGCTCAATCGCGATGCTGCGGTAACCGGTCGCGCAACATTCGCGCAGTATTGCAAAACCGCAAGCAAGCCGAGAAAAGCGTGGCGGTCTCATCCCAGAATAAGCTCGGCCGTTGGCGTTTGCGGGCGGCCGAATGCACGAGCTGGCGCTGAGCCAAAACATTGTCAACCTCGTCGTGGGCCGCGCAGAAACAGAGGGGCTGCATGCGATCACCCGGGTTGTGGTCGAGGTCGGGACAGCGGCGGGCGTGGCACCTGAGGCATTGCGATTTTGCTTCGATGTTGTCGCTGAGAACACTTTGGCTCGAGGCGCCGAGCTGGCGATCGAAATGATCGAGATGCGAGCGCGCTGTCGAAACTGTACTTGCGAGTTCGAACCGGCGCGATTGGTGTCGCCCTGCCCGCGCTGCGGATCGTCGGCGCCCATGCTGCTGAGTGGACGGGAACTTCGCGTCAAGTCGTTCGAGGGTGAATGATGCGTCGCAGCGCGGGTGAGCAGGCGAAAAGCATTCAAGAACAGGAGGGAGTCATGTCAATGCGAAAACGATCGTCGGTCGAGTACGCATCCGCCGGCGTTCTCAAATCGCGGTCGATCGCAGAGCGGTGCCTTCAGATCCTGAGATCGGCGGCGCTGCGCAAACGTGCCTATTCGGCAGGCCTCGGACTGCTGCTTTCGGGAATCGCTGCGTCTACCTCCTGGGCGGTCGATTACCAGCCGTTCGACTTCGTCCCGGCGGCGCCCGGCACTTTCATACTGATGGGGTACTACGAATACGGCACACGGAACGAGCTGAACAACACGATAACGGGAACAACGAGCAACAACACCGGTCTCGACAGTCATATCGGCATCTTCCGCCCGCTCTATTACAACGAGATCGGCGGCTACCCCTACCTTCTTGAGTTCTTGCTGCCGTTCGGCGCCCTCACCAACGGAAAGGTTAATGGCAACCGGTTGGGCGATGCCTCCGGCGTAAGCGACCCGATTCTGTCCGGCACGTTGTGGCCGATCAGCCAGCCCGACTCGAAGACCTGGTTTTCGGTATCCGATTGGGTGTCTGTGCCGATCGGCACCTATGACAAGACCAGGACGCTGAACCTCGGGGCCAATCGCTGGCAGAACGATCTCCAGCTCGATTTCACCAAGGGCATCGGCGATAGCAAGTTCACCTTCGATATCGCCTTCGACTGGATTTATTATGGCGACAATACGAATGCCGGGCCGACTGGCCACCAGACACTGAGCCAGGATGACACGTACAATGTCTATACCTGGATCAGCTACGACATATCGGACGTAATGCGCAGCGCGATGCCATCGCTGGGCAGCGCGAGCCTTTCGGTGGGCTATGCCGGAACCTTCGGCGGCGTCCAGAAGCTCGACGGTGTGCGCAACGGATCGAAGACCGGGGAGCAGCAGATCAGGTTCACTTACGAGCAGTTCGTCTCGCCAACGTGGCAGGCGCTATTGTCTTTTAACCACGATGTTTCGGTATCGGGTCAGTTCAAGCAGAATTTCGGTCTGGTCTTCCGTGTGGCCAAGGTATTTTGACGAGCTGTGCCGTATCCTTCGTGGGAGGGGATCGATGCATGAATTCGACGAGCGGCGCCCGGCCGTCACCCGCAGTACGGCGAGGATTCTTGCTTTCTTCGCCCTCGCCCTCCTGACATGGACCGGACCCGGGGGCGGGGACGACGCGATCGCGGCCGAGGCGCCAAAGATTGTGACTTACTGCTTCTCCTGTCATGGCGAGGGCGGCCGAAGCACCTCGCCGCTATACCCGCGGCTCGCCGGCCAGCAAAAGGAATACATCATCGCCCAATTGAAAGATTTTCGCGAGGGAACGCGGACCGCGCCACACGGACGCACCTATCTCGATTTCCTCGTGATGTGGGGCTTCGTCGCTCAGCTGGATCCCTCTACGACCGACGCCGTCGCGACGTTCTTTGCCTCGCAAGCCCCCGTCCCCGGGGAACCCGTCGCGTCGCCCGAGGTGATGGCCGGCAAAACGATATACACCGCGGGCATTCCCTCCGAGAGCGTGCCGGCCTGCACCAGCTGTCACGGCGCAAGCGCGCAAGGCAATGGGCCGATCCCCCGCCTGGCCGGCCAGCACCAAGCCTATCTCGCCCGACAGCTCGAGGCGTTCGCATCGTGGGCGCGGCTCAATGTGGCGATGCACGCGAATTCAGTGAACCTGACGCCCCAGCAGATCAGCGAGGTGACAGCCTATCTCGCAACTCAGTGACGATGCGCGCCGGTCAGAACAAGGTCCTCCGGTATCCACTCGGCGATCGCCCGACCAGCTTGCGGAAGGCAACCGAGAACGAGCTCGGATTGGCGAAGCCCACCTCGAGGGCGACCTCGGTGACCGAGTGGCTCGGGTCCGCCAACAATGTTTTCGCCAAGTCGATCCGGCGACTCAAGTGATAACGATGGGGCGTCGTTCCGAAGCACTTCTTGAAGGCGCGGGAATAGTGATAACGGCTGAGCCTCACAATCTCAGCCAAGGTCGTGATGCAAATGTCCTGATCGAGATTCCGCTCGATATATTCAGTGCTCACACGCTGCTGCCAGTCAGCGAGGCCGCCTTTCACCGCGGGCGCCTTCACAAGCTTTCCCTGCCCGAGAAGCAGCAGCTCCTCGAAGAGCACGGCGCCGAGTGCTTCGGCATAAGCGACAGGGGCTGATCGCCCCGTCTCGATCAGATGGGTCAGCTTGTGCGCGGTTTCCCACAATGCTCGATTCTGGAAGTGCATCTGTGGTGCGAGGTTGAGCGTCGAGGAATCCATCAGCGGCCCATCTGGATCGACGTAAAGGCACGTGAACTCCAACGGCCCGCCGGGTTCATGCCGCTCCCTGAACCGACTGTCCGCCGGGACGAATGTCAGCTTGCTGCCAAGGTCGTGTACCGTCGACGGAGGCAGTTCGTCGACGACGCTCTCGCCCTTGCTCCTCATCCCGAACCGATAGGCGATCAGCAGGTGCCACGGCCCGCTATACGCTAACTCGAAAGGCTGCTGCCTGCCGATCCGCACCACCTCTCCGCTGATTCCTCGCCAAACTGCCCCCTGACGCGCGGCGAGGTGGGGAACCGTGGACATGCCGCCGAGCCTGTCTGGCCGATCGGCTTCCCCAGGGTTGATCGACCGCATCGCGACAGCGTGCGGATTGCTCGAAGTGACCGCGCTATCCACAGCCATTTCTTCGTCTAAGCTCTTGTTTATAAAACAAAACCAAGGCTAAATCGAACTAGTCGCGCGTAGATCCAAACCATCCCACCTTCGCGCGACTGCGAAGAAATAAGCGCAAATTCCCTGGCGGCATTGATTCACGTCAACACGAAAGTGCGCTGGGACCCGTGTCCGTATTGCCAGCTCACCCTGCCTATGCTGCTCCTTGCGAGCCACATTGCGTGATCGACCTCAATCGAGGTTGCTCCCCGCTCGCACGCACCGGGGGTGTAGGGTTTGCCGGACCCGATATAGCCGGAAGGGGTCGCATGAAGCTAAGCGCTCGCAATCTGCTCAAGGGCAAGATCCTCTCCGTCGCGAAGGATCAGACGACGACGCACGCCCGCATCGATATCGGGGGTGGGGCGGTCGTTACCTCGTCAATCACCGACGAGGCCCTCCACGATCTCGCCCTCAAAGACGGCGATGACACCACATCGGTGATCAAGGCTTCGGCCGTGATGATCGCGAAGTAATCGAGGACACTTGCGCCACTGGGCCCCGCGACCCTTGTCGAGCCAAGAAACGGTTCCGCCGGAATCTGAGCAATCGGAGGAAACAAAAGGCACAGCTAGAAAAGCGGGCGAGCGCCCCGCCTCCTAGAATGTAATTGCGTGGCGAGAAGTCTCCGCACTGGGCGGACACGTTCTCTTCGCGGCAGCTGCGGCGGGTCGGAAATGTGCGATGTATGCGGATGCGGATCCGAGCATCTTCATTCCGATGCAGGCGATGCTCATGCGCATCTCCATGCATTAGGCGTGCCGCACTCTCACGAGCGCGGGCACCGCCGGGTGGTGATGGAAGCCGACCTCACGGCGAAGAACGATCGCATCGCCGCGCGGAACCGCGGCTGGTTTGAAAGCCGCGAGGTGCTCGCCTTGAACCTCGTCAGTTCTCCCGGCGCGGGCAAGACGACGCTCATCGAGCGGACGCTGACCGACCTCGCGGCTGCTTGGCCTTGGGCGGTCATCGAAGGCGACCAGCAGACCGACAACGATGCGCGCCGCATCCAAGCCTGCGGCGTTCCGGTCGTTCAGATCAACACCGGCGCGATCTGTCACCTGGATGCGCAAATGGTTGTGGAGGCCTGCCGAGAACTCGATCCGCCGAGAGGTACTCTCATGCTGATCGAGAACGTCGGCAATCTTGTCTGCCCGGCTTTGTTCGATCTGGGCGAGTCCGCCAAGGTGGTGGTCGCCAGCGTGCCGGAAGGAGACGATAAGCCGGAGAAATATCCCTACATGTTCCGGGCGGCGGACCTCGTCGTCCTCAATAAGTGCGATCTGCTGCCTTACGTTCCGTTCGATGCGGACCGCTTCGAGCAGATGACGCGGCAAGTCAACCCGGATGCGCGAGTGATCCGCGTTTCCGCTATGCGCGGCGACAACCTCGAGGAGTGGTACGCGTGGCTGCACGAGCGCCGGACCGCCCAATCCAGCGGCCGGCGAGCTGTAAGCGATGCGACCCAGAAGCAGGAAGAGACCAATGGCTAAGATGCTGACGATAAACGCCAACAAATGCACCGGCTGCCGTAACTGCGAACTGGCGTGCTCGATGGCGCATGAGGGAGTTTTCCGTCCGGAGGCGACGCGGGTTCACGTCTATACGTGGGAGCGCGAGGGCTTCTCGGTTCCAATGATGTGTCAGCATTGCCGGGATGCCGCTTGCGTCTCCGTTTGCGCGCCGCACGCGCTGACGCGCGACCCTGTTACCGGCTGGGTGAACCTCGACCATGACAAGTGCATCGGCTGCAAGATGTGCGTTCAGGCGTGCCCGTTCGGCTGTTCAGTCTGGGATGAGCAGACGCACAAAATCCTGAAATGCGACAACTGCGGCGGCGATCCCGCCTGCGCCAAAATGTGTCCGAACCACGCGATCGAGTGGACCGATGACCTCGTGGCGACGCGCACGCGCAAACGCGCGTTCGCCGAAAAATTCAAAGATGCCTTTTCGGAGTAGCGCCATGCACGGATGGAACGGCCAAATCGTTCGCGTCAATCTGTCGACCGGGAACGTGTCGAAGCAACCCTTGGATCCGGGGCTCGCAAGGGACTACATCGGCGCGCGCGGCCTCGGGACCAAGATCATGACCGATGAGGTCGATCCGGCCGTCGATGCGTTGTCGCCGGAAAACAAGCTGATCTTTGCACCTGGTCCGCTGACCGGCACCTACGCTCCGTCGGGCGGCCGCTACAACGTGGTGACCAAGGGCGCCCTTACCGGGGCGATCGCGGCCGCCAACTCGGGTGGCGTCTGGGGCGCCGAGTTGAAGTTCGCGGGCTATGATGCGTTGATCGTTGAAGGAAAGGCGCCGAAGCCGGTCTATCTCTGGATCAAGGACGCTGCGGTCGAGATTCGCGATGCGACGTCGGTCTGGGGAAAGACAGTGCCTGATACGACGGACGCCATTCGTGCCGAAACCGATGACGATGCCAAGATTGCCTGCATCGGTCCCGCCGGCGAAAATCTGGTGCGGTTCGCTTGCATCATGAATGATCTGCACCGTGCCGCGGGTCGCAGTGGTGTCGGTGCCGTCATGGGCTCGAAGAACCTGAAAGCGATCGCGGTGGTCGGAACCGGTGCCGTAACCTGCGCCGATAACGCAGCGTTCGAACGCGCTGTGATGAAGGCTCGCGAAAAAATTCAGAAACACCCTGTCGGGGGAACCGGGCTTCGCCTCTACGGTACTAATGTGCTTACCAACATCTTGAATCAGGTTGGCGGGTATCCAACCAAGAACTTCCAGGATGGGCACTTCCCGACGGCGGACAAGATCGGGGGCGAATCGCTAGCTGCCAACCAGCTCCAGCGCCCGAAAGGGTGCTACTCCTGCATCATCTCCTGCGGCCGAGTGACAAAAGTCACCAACAAGAAATTTGCCGGCGAAGGGGAGGGGCCTGAGTACGAGACTTCGTGGGGCTTCGGCGGTGATTGCGGTATCGACGATCTCGATGCGATCACCAAGGCCAATTACCTCTGCAACGAATACGGTCTCGACACCATCACCATGGGCGGGACCATCGCCTGCGCGATGGAGCTCTACGAGCGCGGCGTCATCACGCGTGAAGATACTGGCGGACTGGCACTCGAATGGGGCAATGCAGAAGCGATGGTGGAAGCCACGCGACTCACCGGCACCGGTGAAGGCTTCGGCAAGAAACTCGGTCTCGGTTCCTTTCGGCTTGCCGAGTCCTATGGAATGCCGGAACTGTCGATGTCGGTCAAAAAGCAGGAAATGCCCGCCTACGATGCGCGCGCAATCCAGGGAATCGGCCTCAATTACGCCACCGCCAATTGCGGTGCGGCGCATGTCCGCGGCTATACGATCTCGCCGGAAATACTCGGCACACCGATGAAGGTCGACAAGGACGCGATCGAGGGCAAGGCACAACTGGTCATCACCTTTCAGAACCTAACCGCCGCGATCGATGCCTCGGGGGGGTGTCTGTTCACGACCTTCGGTATCGGCGCGGATGAGTATGCCGAAATGATGACCGGGGTGACGGGTACCACCTATACGCCCCAGGATTTCATGACGTGCGGCGATCGCATCTGGAACCTCGAACGCATGTTCAATCTGAAGGCCGGTTTGTCGGCGAAGGACGACTGCCTGCCCCCGAGGCTCCTCAAGGAACCGATCAAGACGGGAGCTTCAAAAGGCTCAGTCAGTCGCGTGCCCGAACTCCTTCCCGAATACTACTCGCTCCGAGGCTGGGACCCGAAAGGCGTTCCGACTCACGATAAGCTGCACGCTTTGGGTCTCGCTGTGTAGCGTTGGATGAAGGTCCTGTATTTCGCGCTGCTGCGTGACGTGACTGGCAAGAAGGAGGAGGAATGGCGCGAACCAGAGCCGACTGTCGGGCATTTGCTGCACGCGCTGGTGGCCCGTTACGGACATGGCTTCGAGCGATGGGTGCTGAAGGATGGCGAGCTCTGGAACCTCGTAATCATACTGGTCAACGGGCGTGACGTGCGGCAATTACAGAACCTCAAAACGCCACTTGCGCCCGATGACACAGTGGTGATCTTTCCGCCGGTCGGCGGCGGATAGGCAGAGCGCTCGATGAACGCGGTTTTCGTACCGACCGCCGCTCTCTTCGCCGGCGCCCTGCTGCAAATAGTCCTCGGCGGTATCCTTTCGCGAACAGCAAAGGGCTGGCTCGCTTTTCTTGCCGCAGCGATCGCGCTTGCGGCGGTAATCGCGATGATGCCGGACGTCGCCGACGGTGGCGTTCTGACGACGACGCTCTTCGAGTGGGATGCGGGCGTTCCGCTCGCCTACCACGTCGACGGCGTAAGCGTACTTTTCATGCTGATGGGCACCGGAATGGGTGCGGCCATCCTCCTTTATTCCATCGGTTACATGGCAGAGGAAAGTGAAGGCACGACGCGCTTCTACGTGTTGATGCTGATATTCATCGGCGGGCTCGTGGTGCTGGTCTGCTCCGCCCATCTGCTCATGACTTATTTCGCCTGGGAACTGATCGGCCTGTGCTCGTATTTCCTGGTCAGCTTCTGGTACAAGCAGCAAGTCGCCGCCGATGGCGCGCGCAAGGTGCTGATCATCACGCACCTCGCCGGCTACGGCTTGCTCGCCGCGATCATGCTTCTTTACACGAAGACCGGGACATTCCTTTGGACGGATCCCGCGGTGAGTGCGTCTTTTTCCGGCGCCGTCGTCCTGCTGATGATCGTCGCGGCGATGGCGAAGTCGGTTCTCTATCCGCTGCACACCTGGATCCCCGAGGCGATGAATGCGCCGACCCCGGTCTCGGCGCTGCTGCATTCGGCCTGCTATGTCAAGGCCGGCGCCTTCCTCATCGCACGAATGTATTCGATCGGCCCCTGGCACCCCACGGGGGGGAAACTCCTGTTGCTCATAGCATGCATGACAATGTTTGTCGGGGTGGTGTTCGCGCTGGCGCAAACCGATCTGAAGCGGCTGCTTGCTTTTCACACCGTGAGCCAGCTGGGCTACATCATGGCTGGACTTGCGCTCGGCACGAACCTCGGCGTTGCCGCAGGCCTCTATTACATGCTCAGCCATGCCCTCTTCAAAGGCACGCTGTTCCTGTGCGCCGGCGCGGTGCAGCACGCCACGGGGACACGCGATCTTCGCAAGCTCGGCGGCCTGTGCTCGCGGATGCCCGTCACGACCTATGTTTGGCTGGCTGCCGCCGCCGCGATCACCGGCGTGCCGCTGACGACGGGCTTCGTCGCCAAGTGGCTGGTGGTCGACGCGGCGCTCGACGCCGGACAGCCGGTCGTGGTGGTCGTCGCCTGGGGCGTCAGCGTGCTGACCGCCTTCTCCTTTTTGAAGGCGACGGTGAGCGCGTTCTACGGCGAGCCGGCCCCCGAGTTGCGAAAAGCCGAAGTCCACGAGGTGCCCGCCACCATGCAGGTCGGTATGATGATCACTGGTGCGCTCTGCGTCGTGTTCGGAGTCGTGCCTCAACTCTTGTTGGTGCCTGTGGTCGCTCCAGCCGTGCAATCGCTTGGCTTCGATTGGCAGGTCCAGGTGTCGTGGCTCGGAGTCTTGACCGGCTCGGGAACCATCGGGGTGACCATCGGAGCGGGGGCTGTCTTGGTGGCGACGTTATTGGGCGCCGGAGCGTATCGCCTCATGCGGGCGCCGACGGGGCACGCGGTCTCCGTCTTCAGCGGGGGCGATCCCTTGCCTGAAGGCGACACCCTCGGAGCCGTCGACTTCGCGGAGATGGCGGAGGACGCGTTCAAACCGGTCTATTCCCTGGATCCGGACCCGCTTTACTTGCGCATCTGGCGCACCATCAGGGATGCCGCGGCCGAAACGCGGCAACTCGCGACGACGGTGCTGGAGCGGCGACCCGCTTTCATCGCCATGGCTTGCGCGGCCGCCCTCAGCATCGGCGTGTGGCTGCTTTGAGCGCGGATATGCGACCGACCATGAAAGAGCTCGCATGGATATGATTCTTTTCGGCTTCCTCGCCGCGCTGGCGCTGACGATCGGGCTTTATGCCGTATCGGTCCCGCAGGGCGGCCTTAGATGGTGGGCGCTTGCAGCCGTTATCGTGCTGCTCGTCCTTTCCAAGATGCTGATCGGGAACGCCCCGGCGGCCGCAATTCTTCTGGCCCTGGCGGAGCTGACCGCCGTCGCGCTCGTCTGGTCGCATCGGACTTCCGACTCCGCCGATGCGGCGCGTAAATACCTCTACTCGATCGGTCCGGGCATCGCGTGCACGCTCGTCGCGGGATTCCTGGTCGGAACGGATGGCGCGGCGTCCAGCCCGGCCGTCGGGAAAATCGTGGTATGCCTGCTGGTCGTCGGCTTCGCCCTGAAGCTCGGCCTCATTCCCTTCTACTTCTGGCTCCCGGCCGTCGCCTCGGCGAGCGCGCCGATGACGACGGCGCTCATCGTTTCGGTGGTCGATATCGCGACCTTCGGCGAGCTGGCGGCGCTGCGCGAGGTCTCGCCGTGGGTCTTCGACGGCAACGCATCAGTCTGGATGGTGGTCGCGCTGCTCTCGATGGTAGGCGGTGCGCTGCTCGCGCTCGGCCAGACCGAGCTGAAGCGCATGCTGGCATTCTCGACGATCGACGACCTCGGCTTCCTGCTTCTGGGGCTGATCGTCGGCAGCCCTGCCGGATTGGCGGGCGCCTGGCTCGGCGCTCTCAGTCATGCCCTATCGAAGGTCGTTCTCTTCGGCGCCGTCGGACTTGCCGAACGGCAGATCGGGCAGACCGTCACGCTTGACACGCGCGGCCTTAGCGCGCGCCTGCCGCTGGCCGGAGCGGCGTTCATCGTCGCTTCCCTGTCCTTCATCGGCGTGCCGCCGGGCTTCGGGTACGCCGCCTACTGGCGCATCTACGTTGCCGCGACACAGTTCGGCGGGCCCGTGCTCGTGGCCCTCCTGCTCGTTGTGGCGGGGCTCGATCTCTTGTGCTACGCCCGCGCGATCCACCGGACCTGGCTCGGACCCGCTGAGACCCCGCTCGCTGGCGCACGGATCGGGCTCGCGCCCGCTGTCCTGGCCTTCCTCGCCGTCGTCGCCGTGGCGCTCGGATGCCGCCCGAGCATTTTGACTGCGGCCGCCGGCCTCGGCCCGCTGGCGATGACGCAATGAAAAACCCGTTCGCCAAGCTCCTGGCCATTGCGCGCCGCAGATCGCCGTGGATCTATGTGCTCAACAGCGGGGGCTGCAACGGCTGCGATATCGAGGTCGGGCCGATGATAACGCCACGTTACGACGCCGAGCAGATCGGCATGCTCCGCCAAGGCAGCCCCAAGCACGCGGACATCCTGCTGATCACCGGGCCCTTAACCAAGCGGTCGCATCGTGCGGTCCTTGACATCTATTCGCAGATCCCGAGTCCCAAGGCCGTGGTCGCCATCGGCTCGTGCCCGGCGAGCGGCAATGTCTTCGCGGGGAGCCCGCTGGTCGACGGCCCGGTCGACAAGTTCATCTCGGTCGATGTCTGGGTGTCCGGCTGTCCGCCGCGCCCGCAGCTCATCATGGCTGGCATCGCCGAGGCCGCCCGGCTCCTCGCGGAAGGCAGGACGGCCGACCAGGAAGGCAGGGCGAAGCCGTGCTGACGGCAATTTACGAATACGCCTTCGCAGTGCTCGTGTGGCCGGGGGTTCTCGGCGCAGCAGCGCTCGGCTTTCTCTATCTCTGGATCGCACGGAAGCTGGTGGCGCGGCTGCAAGGTCGGAGAGGCCCTCCCTTCTACCAGCCCTTTTTCGACTTCATCAAGCTGCTGGGCAAGGAGGTGGTCGTCCCCATGGGGACGAACCGAGCGCTGTTCCACGCGCTGCCGTTCATTTCGCTTGCCGGGACGGCTCTGGGTCTGTTGGTCGTTCCGGTGCCCGGCGGCAATGTCGTGTCATTTCCCGGCGACATTGTCTTGCTACTTTATCTGCTGGAAATCCCGGTGCTTTGCGACGTGATGGCCGGCTACGTGAGCCGGTCCATCTACGGTCAGGTCAGCGCCATGCGCGAAGCAGTGATGTCGCTCGGCTACAACCTTCCCTTCCTCGCCGCGGCGATCGCGATGGCGCAGAGTGCCGGAAGCTTTCGTCTCGCCCAGCTGCAATCCGCTCCGTTCGGCGCGGTCACCGCCTTCGCCGTCATTGCCTTCCTTCTGGCGCTACCGGCGAGGCTCAAGAGCAACCCGTTCTCGATCCCCAATGCCGAGCAGGAGATCGTCGCCGGCGCGCACATCGAATACAACAGCGCCCCGCTCGCGATCTTCGAGCTCGCGCACGCGCTCGAGGTCGTGCTGCTGTTTGACGTGTTCTTCGTGCTGTTCGTGCCGCGCCTGGGCGATCCCTTGGTCGATCTGGCGCTCTATCTCCTGGTCAGCCTCGGCTTGACGGTGCTCGCAACGGTGACCGCGGCATTGACCGCGCGTTTCACGGTGAAACGCGCGTTCCGGTTCTACTGGCTCTGGGGCGGGCTGGCCGCCGGCGCGGCGATGGGCATCGCGATCGTCGGCTGAAGGAAGCGCAAATGGGCATTCTCGACATCGTCAGGCGGAACTTCCTTCGTCGGCCGCGAACGCGGCGGCCCGACGACCTGCCGCCCCGCCCGGCGCCGTTTCGCGGACTCATCGAGCAGGATCCGGACCTCTGTACCGGCTGCAGGACCTGTGCCTACGTCTGCTCGCCCAAAGCCATCTCGTTCTCGCAGGAACGCGACGTCGGCATAACCTGGAATTTCTTCGCCGGACAATGCTCGTTCTGCGGACTGTGCGTGCAATACTGCCCTACCCATGCCATCACCAACCGCGGCAAGCTGCCGCCGGTCACTGGCGACCAGTCGCAGCTCAAGGTCGCGCACGAGATCAAGTATCACCCTTGTGCGAGCTGCGGGAAGCCGATCATTCCGATACCCGAGGAGGCTCTCGCGCAAATCTATCACGGGACTCTCACCGATTTGGAGGTCGAGGGACAAACCTTATGCCAGGAATGCCGGCGCAAGGCCGCCAGCCGTCGCCTGCACGACGGCTTTGTGAGGCCCTGATGGCAGTGTCCGATAAAGGCGAAAGCGAGATATTGCGCGCCGATCTCGTCGCGAGGCTGGTTGCGATCCCCGGATCGACGCAACCGGAAGAGCGGGCCGACGGCCTCTGGATATCGGGGCCGCTGCTCGATGTCGAAGCCATGGCGCGGGAGATGAAGTCGCTCGGCTACCGGCTCATTACCATCACCGGGTTGGCGCAGCAGAACGGCGAGACGGCGCTCGTCTACCACTACGCGCGGCGACGTCAGTACGTGAGCTTCAGGACCTCGACGCGCGGCGGCGCTATTGCGTCGATCACCCCGATCCTTCGGATGGCATCGTGGATAGAGCGCGAGATCCACGACTTCTTTGCCGTCAAGTTCGCTGGGCACCCGAACCTCGTTCCGCTCCTGCGCCCACCGGGGGTGAAAGAGGGATTTTTCCGCGACGCGGATCCGGGTCCCGCTAGGCCGGAAAAGCGATAGCGAGGGCACCATGCCGTACACCGTCCCGATTGGCCCCTATCATCCGGCGCTCGAGGAGCCCTACAAGCTCAGCGTTCAGTGCTCTGCCGACACCGTCAAGTCGGCCAGCATCGAGATCGGCGTCACCTGCCGGGCCATCGAGCTCTTGGTGCAATCCCGGGAATGGGTCCCCGCCGTCACCCTGATCGAGCGCGTCTGCGGCATCTGCTCCAACGTGCACGCCATGACCTTCTGCCGCGCGGCGGAGCAGATCGCTGGCATCGAGGTGCCGCCGCGCGCCCGCTATATCAGAACCATCGTCGCCGAGCTCGAGCGCATCCACTCGCACCTGCTCTGGGCCGGGGTCGCCGCGGAGTGCATCGGCTTTCAGACCCTATTCATGGAGATTTACGCGCTCCGCGAGCAAGTGATGGATCTGCTCGAGACCATCTCAGGCAACCGCGTGAATTACGGGATGAACCGCATTGGCGGGGTGAATCGGGACATCCCGGATCCGGAGCCGCTGATTGCCGCGACGCAGGCGATGGCCAAGCCCATCGAGAAGGACATCGTGCCGGCCTTCATGGACAATCCCACCGCGACGAAGCGCATGAGGGGCGTCGGTCCGCTCAGCAGGGAGCAGGCGATTGAATGGGGTGTCGTCGGGCCGGTCGCGCGCGCATCGGGCCTGGAGATCGACATCCGCATCGACCGTCCGTACAACGCCTACAAGGAGCTCGGGTTCAAGATGATGACGCGGCAGGAAGGCGATGTCCAAGCCCGCGTCGTCGTCCGCGCCCTCGAAATGCTTGAGAGCATCCGCCTCGTTACCGAGGCCCTACGCACCATCCCGCCCGGCCCGTTGCGCGCATTCGAAGGCGTGCCGAAGATCCCGCCGGGCGAGGGATTTGCCGTGACCGAGGGGCCACGCGGTGAAGCGTTCTACTACGTCGCTTCCGACGGCGGCCGGACGCCGGCGCGTGTCAAGATCCGCACGCCTTCCTTCGTCAACATCCCCCCGCTCGAGGTGATCACCATCGGCCAGCAGTTCGGCGACATCTCGCTCATCCAGGCGTCCACCGACCCTTGCGTCGCCTGCATCGACCGGTAGCAGGCAGTCTTCTGATGGAAGCGAACTCCGTACCACCACGCTATGCGCGCCAAGCCGTGCTGAAGGAGATCGGCGCGGCAGGACAAGAGCGGCTCGCCGCCGCCACGGCCGTGATCGTGGGCTTGGGCGCGCTCGGCTCCAGCAGCGCGGACCTCCTGGCGCGCGCTGGCGTCGGCACCTTGCGCCTCGTGGACAGGGACTTCGTGGATTGGACCAATCTGCAGAGGCAGTGCCTCTTCGAGGAACAAGACGCGGCAGAGAGGCTCCCCAAGGCCGAAGCGGCCGTGCGGTACCTCAAGCGCGTGAACTCGGAGCTTCGTTACGAGGCGCTCACCGAGGATGTGAACCCCGGAAATGTCCAGCGGATCGTCTCCGGGGCAGGTGTCGTCGTGGACGGGTTGGACAATTTCTACACGCGGGATTTGCTGAACGAGGCCTGCGTGAAGCTGGGAATTCCCTGGATCTATGGTGCTTGCCTCGGAACCTACGGCAATGCAGCTACTATCGTACCGTCGGTTTCGGCATGTCTGAATTGCTTAGTGCCCGAACTCGGAGGGGCGACGGCGCTGCCGCTGACCTGCGAAACCGTGGGAGTTTTTGGCCCAGTCGCTGCCTTGGTCGGCTCGTGGCAGAGCTCGGAAGCCCTCAAGATCTTGATCGGCAAGAGTGAGGCGGTATCCGGCGATCTCATCCACGTCGACGTCTGGCGGAACGATTTCTCGGCTTTGCCGATGACACGCAACCCAAGCTGCCGGGTTTGCGGCCAACGGAGGTTCGAGTTGTTGGAGCACGGAAGGCCTCTCGCGACCGCATCCCTCTGCGGACGCGACGCTGTCCAGATCGTGCCGCCGCCATCCTTCCAAATGGATTTCGATCTGCTGTGTCAGACTCTCGAGCGACTCTTCACGCTCGAGCGAAATCCATATCTGATCAAGTTCCATGTCGACGATCATGACATTGTCGTATTCCACGACGGACGGGCCATGGTGTTCGGCACGTCGGACCCCAAGGTTGCAATGAGCCTTTACGGAAAATACGTTGGAGGCTGAGAAATTGCCCAACCGCCTCATCTACGTCGACAATGCAGCGACGACGTGGCCCAAGCCGGAGGCCGTCTATCGCGCTGTCGACGCGGCGATGCGCGAGCAGGGAGCCAACCCCGGCCGGGGCTCCTACCGCATGTCGGTCGACGCGCAGCGTATCGTCGACGAGGCGAGGCTGGAGATCAGTCGCCTATTTAACGCGCCCGCATCCGAGCGCGTTATATTCACGCTGAACTGCACCGATGCGCTATGCATCGCCCTGCACGGCTTGATCGAGGCCGGCGACCGCGTCGTCACCGGGCCCTTCGAGCACAACTCCGTCATCCGCCCGCTCCATTCGCTCGAGGGCCGCGGAGCCCGGGTCGTGGTGACGAGATCGACCGAGACGCTCGGCCTAGACCTCGACCATTTCCGCGAGCTCTGCCGTGACGGCGTCGACTACGTCGTCCTCTCGCACGTCTCGAACGTCATGGGCAGCGTGTCGCCGATAAAGGAAGTTTCCGAGATCACTCACGAGCGCGGCGGACTGCTCATTCTCGATGCGGCGCAGAGCGCGGGCGGCCTCGAGATCGACATGAAGGCTCTGGGCATCGATGTCCTCGCGGCGCCTGGGCACAAGGGGCTCTACGGCCCAATGGGCACCGGCGTGCTCGTCCTGTTTGCGCCCTTGCCGATGAAGCCCTTTCGCGAAGGCGGCACCGGCTTCAAGTCTGAAAGCCCCACTCAGCCCGAGGAGTACCCTTGGCGCCTCGAGGCGGGGACGCTCAACCTGCCGGGCATCGCCGGCCTCGCCGCTGGTGTTCGGTTCGTTCGATCCGTGGGCCTCGATGCCATTGCAAAGCACGAGGCCAGTCTAGCGGGAGCGCTCGCAGACGAATTGCGCAAAATCGACAGCGTCAGCGTCTTTTGTGAGAGGGTGCCCCGAACCGGTGTTATCTCGTTTCGTATCGATGCCGTGGACGTCGCTCTCACCGGGACCATGCTCGACGCGGCGTTCGGGATCGCAGTGCGCACGGGCCTCCATTGCGCTCCCAATACGCACAAGGCCATGGGAACTTTTCCCGATGGAACCGTGCGGGTGAGTTTTGGCCAATTCAACACCGAGGGCGATGTCGAGAGGCTGGTTGCGGCGGTCCGTGAGGTCGGAGACAACCCGCCGAGGTTGCATGCAAGCTCTTCGACCCCGTAGCTTGGCGCCGAACCGGGGCACGCTGGCGATGGTTGTGGGTCCCACCTACGGAGCGAGGATCGGAATTTCCGCCGCGCACAGGAGCAAGTAGACCATGCACGATATCGCCGAAGCGCTGAACCTCGCGACAGGGCTCGTCGCCGCGCTCGACCCCAATCTCGGCCGTATCGTCGTTCTCTCGCTCGCCGTAAGCCTCACCGCTGTCGTCGCCGCTTCGGTCATCGGCCTTCCCGCCGGCGCCGCGCTCGCTGTCTTTCGGTTTCGCTTCCGCGCGGGAGCTGTGATCGCCGTTAACGCGCTCCTGGGACTGCCGCCCGTCGTCGTCGGTCTAGCCGTTTATCTTCTCCTCTCACGGCCAGGGCCTTTGGGCCCGCTGGGCCTGCTGTTCACGCCGACCGCAATGATCTTGGCCCAGACGGTCCTTGTCGCGCCCATCGTCACCGCCCTCGTCCACCGCGCGGTCGAGGAGCTGTGGCGTGAATACGGCGATGCACTGCTGGCCGATGGCGCAAGTCGCTTGCGCGCCATCCCGCTCCTTCTCTCGATAGGTCGTGCCTCGCTGGTCACCGCCTTCCTGAGCGGCTTCGGCCGTGCCATCTCCGAAGTCGGCGCCATCATCGTTGTCGGCGGCAATATCGCCAACGTGACGCGCACGATGACGACCACGATCGCGCTCGAGACAAGCAAGGGGGAAATAGCCTTGGCGCTTGCTCTCGGCATCGTCCTCATCGGCATCTCGCTCGCGGTGAGCGCTACTACCTTCACCGTCAAACGCTACGTGGGCTACGCATGACATCCCGTCGGGCCCTCGCCATCAGACTCGCCGCGTTCATCATTCTCGCCGCGCTTGGTTCCAGCACGCGCCTCGGCGTCGCAGCGGAGCCCTTCATCGTTGTCGCTTCGACCACCTCGACCGAGCAGTCCGGCCTCTTCCAATATCTGCTTCCCGTCTTCACGCGCGCGAGTGGCATCAAGGTGCGGGTCGTCGCGGTCGGCACCGGCCAGGCGCTGAAGATCGGGGAGCGCGGCGATTGCGATGTTGTTTTCGTCCACGACGAGCCTTCGGAGCTTAAGTTCATCGCCAACGGTTTCGGCGTCGACCGGCGCGAGGTCATGTATAACGACTTCGTCCTGGTCGGTCCGGAGAGCGATCCCGCCCGCGTCGATGGTAGCCACGACATCGTCGCTGCATTCAAGAAAATTGCTGCCGCCGAGGCGCCATTTGTTTCGCGCGGTGACGACAGCGGCACAGACAAGGCGGAGAAACGCCTTTGGGCCGAGGCGGGGATCGACGTCAAGGCCTCTTCCGGCCGATGGTATCGCGACACGGGCTCGGGTATGGGCCCGACCCTCAACACTGCGGCAGCGATGAATGCCTATACCCTCTCCGACCGCGGCACTTGGCTCAGCTTCAAAAACCGGCAGGAGCTAAAGATCGTCGTTGAGGGCGACAAGCGTCTCTTCAATCAGTACGGCGTCATGCTGGTCAACCCGGCGAAGCACCCGACGGTGAAGCGCGACCTCGGCCTGAAATTCATCGACTGGCTGACCTCGAGCGAAGGCCAAGAGACGATCGCCGCCTACAAGATCGATGGCAACCAGCTCTTCTTCCCCAACTACCGCAAGCCGCAGTCCTGAGCTTTGATCGACCGTGCTGCTACTGGCATGCTTGAAATATTTGCTGACTCCTCGGCGGAGATGTCGCAGAGGGTTGTCCTTACCGATTATGCCATCGGGGCGTAATGGTGATGTAGTCCTTCCGAGATGGGGATTGCGGCGATGCGACCGACGGACTGAACTGGCCGGCTCATGGGCGCGCGCTTGCCCGGGA
>Ga0335070_10001865_pt1 | contig 24484 bp, 18 predicted proteins | sample Lox_Sample_13_FD_206722 | JGI IMG/M metagenome (GOLD analysis project Ga0335070, IMG submission 206722) | Soil microbial communities from Loxahatchee National Wildlife Refuge, Florida, United States - Lox_Sample_1.3 | ecosystem: Environmental > Terrestrial > Soil > Wetlands | place: USA...
CGACGGTCAGCTCGAGGCGATAGCTGGTCGGCACCACGCCGTCCGGGAGGCGCGCATCGCCGTCGTTCGCCGGCGCGGTGGGCCGGCCGGGCAGGGAGGCGTGGGGCAGGCAGGCGGCACAGGCCAGCAGCAGGCCGGCGGCAGCCAGTTTCGCGGTCACGGGTCGTTGCTACCAGACGGCAGTGGCGGTCGCCAGCGCGCGCGGCGCTGCATGCTCCGGACGGCGTTGACTTGCACGGGCGCGCATCTTAGGTTGCGGTCATTGGCGTGAGGCATGGGGCCCACGCATCAAGAGCCCGCCGGGCGCGAGAGCCCCGGCGAAGGAGGGATCATGCATCCAGCAGCACTCTATTGGTGGAAGCACCGTCGGCGTCATGCCGATTGGGGCGCATGGGCGGGTTGTGGGCCTGCCGCCGGCGGTGGTTGGCAGCGTTATGACGCCAGCGGCGTGCACCACGGCAACTCTGCAATCGGCGCGTTTGGTGTGCGGCGGCCGCTGCGCTTTCTCGCCTACAAGCTGCAGCTCGACGAGACGCAGGTCGGCGAACTGGCGCGCATCCTCGACGAGCTGAAGACGGAGCGCGCGCAAGCCGAGGTGGACGGACGGCGGACGATATCGGCGCTCGCCGATGCCATTGCCGCCGACACCTTCGACAGCGCCAAAGCTGCGGAAGGTGCGGCGCTGCGAGTGAAGAGCGCCGAACGGCTGCGTGACGCCGTGGTCACTGCCCTCAACCGCATCCACGCGTTGCTCGACCCGCCGCAGCGCGAGAAGCTCGCCTACCTGATTCGCACGGGCGCACTGGTGATCTGAACCGTCCGCGACGGGCGGACGAGTTTGCCGCCCGCCCGTCGCGCCGCGGTCTCAAGCGGTCACGCCGCTGTCGTCTTTGGCTTGCCCGCCCGAGCAGCAGCGAGCGGTGGAGGCGACGACGCAGGTGTCCCTGCCGGCGTGCGTTCCTCGTCGCTTGCCCACTCGATGCGCCGATAGTCGAACTTCCCACCGGCCAGGTGGTTGAACTTGATGATCTCGAAGTACGGCGACAGGTCGAAGTCGCGCGGCGTGACCAGCGCCGGATTCTCCTTGCTGTAGAGCGCGCGCACACTGTGCCCGTTGCGGCCCACAAGCCGGCCGAACCACGTATGCGGGGTGAGCACCTCGTCGACGGTGACCCGCGGCACGATCGGATAGCCGATGTGTGCAAAGGCGCGCGCCAGCATCGTGGTGCAGATGACGCGGCGAGTCGTCTCACCGCCATACACCAAGGCCGCTCGCCGGAAGCGGCGCGGAATGAGGCTTACCGGGAAGAAGAAGCGGCCCAGTTCGAAGATATGGCGGACGTTGTAGCCACGGCCGATCTGCCCCGTCACCTCTTCGAGCACGTGATCCAGGTCCTGCCGCCGGAGGCCACGCGGGCGGCAGACGCGCAGGTTGTAGTTGATGTACTTGGCCACCGGCGCACAGGCGACGCCGTGCTCGACCGTCGCCTCAATGATCAGATGCCGCGCTTCCGCTCCGTGCTCGGCCAGGAGCGCTGCGGCGCGCTCGGGTGTGAAGCGGCGCAACTCGTCACCGATGTAGAGCGCCGAATGCGACCACGAGCTTTGCGTCAGATAACGAATCACCTGGCTGACACGCTGGTCGCCTTCCACCAAGATGACGTCGCCCGGACACAGTTGCTCCTTGAGGTTCGCAAGACTGTTCGGAATCCGTTGCTCGTAGGTGCGCAACGGTTTGGTCAGCAGTCGCTTGAGCATTCCGACCACCCGCCGCCGCAGCGCGGAGCGTAGTCGCGATGCCACCCCCATGTCTTGGACGCTAACAATCTTTCCGCCGTATGTGTAACGGAAAATACAAAGGCGGTGTGCAGCGTCCCTTCAGAGCCCCAGAATCCGGTCGTACCTCTTGATGCGCGAGGCGTCGCCGCTGCTGATGCGGCGGGCATTCATCTCCACGGCCAACATGCGGCGGTGGACGAAGGAGGAGGCCAGGAAATGCTTCTCCTCCGACAGAACCGCTTGCAGGAGCAGCTCAGCAGCGACCACCACGTCGATCACCATCTCGCAGACGCGCTTGGCGTTGAGCAGCGCGTACTGCGGGTCGCCCATGAGTGCTGGGATGGACTCGGTAATCCATTTGTTGATTGCTTCGCAGACGAGATCGACGAGCTCAGGATACTGGACGCGCAGCGGCGCCAGTTCGTCGCGCAGCTTCTCCAGCGTGGTGAACAGCGCGCCACGGCTCATCTCGCTGAGCGCGAAGCTGGCCTGGATCTCCGAGGTGCCCTCGTAGATCGTGGTGATGATGGAGTCGGAGTGGTAGTGCCCGGCGGGTGATTCGGCCATATAGCCGATGCCGCCGTGCACCTGGATGCCCTTGCGGGTCACGTCGTTGCTGATCTCGGTCGCGTAGAACTTGCAGAGCGGCGTGAAGAAACGGATGAGCTGCGCGCTGTGCTTCAGTTCGTCTTCGAGCGTGGCGCGGTTCGGATCGGCCTTGCCACGCTCCGACCCGATGTACACCCGCAGCGCGTCGGCCAGATCGATCAGTGCACACGTACGGTACAGCAACGCCCGCGCCGCCTGGATGTTGATGGCCATCTGCGTCAGCATCGACTTCACCAGCGGCTGCTCGATGATCGGCTTGCCGAACTGGACGCGTTGCGCCGCGTGCTCCCGCGCCTCGCGGTACGCCGCTTCGGCAACGCCGATCGCCTGTGCAGCGACGCCGAGGCGGGCGTTGTTCATCAGGTCGAGCATGGCGCGAAAGCCGCCGCCAGCCCGGCCCAGGAGAAACGCCTCGGCGTGGTCGAACTCGATCACGCACGTGGGTGAGCCGTGAATGCCCATCTTGCGTTCGACGCGCGACACGCGCATGCGGTTCGGCGTGCCGTCCGGCAAGGTTTCCGGACACAGCAGCAAGCTCAATCCGCCCGTCGTTCCCTTGGTGCGGTCGAAAGTCTTGGCGTCGCGCGCCAGCACCAGGTGGACGGGGGAGCCGCCGTTGGTAATGAAGATCTTTTCCCCATCGATAAAATAGCGGCCGTCTTCTTCGGTGGCGCGCGTGACGATGGCGCCGAGATCGGAGCCCGCTTGCGGCTCGGTCAAATCCATAGAGCCTTGTAACTCTCCCTTGGCGAAGCGTGGGAGGTAGCGCTGCTTGATCTCCTCGCTGCCGTATTTCTCGATGTCGCCGGCCACGCCCGTCTGCAGGCCGAGAACGGTCATCAGACTCGAGTCCGCGCGTGCCAGCATTTCCAGGTAGAAGGCGTTGAGGAGGATCGGCAGGCCGTAGCCGCCGTACGCGGGGCTCAAGGGAAGGCAGACCAGGCCGGCGGCGCGCAACTTTTCGTAACCCGCGGTGATGTGCGGCGGCACCACGACGCGTCCGTCAACCAGCTTGACCTCTTCATGCCAGTGGTCGCGGGCACCCGCCTCGATATCCTCACAGATCTCAGCCAGCGTCCCCAGGACCGTCTTGTAGGTCTCGATCTCCTCGGCGACGGTGGCCGCATCCGTGCGACGCAAGCGGAAGTAGCGCTCCCAGTCGACGCGGTGATCGAGGAAGAGCTGCATGTCGGTGTTGAAAAACTCCTTGGCCATGACCGACCTCCTCACTTCCAACGTTCGAGAGGATAACAGGATTGGCGCAGATGTGTACCGTGCGCCGCGCGGCAGCCGACGCAGCGCAGCCCATGCCAGCCGATTGAAGTACCGATGCGCGAGTGCAAAGAATTCGAGTGCAAGAGAATGGGGGTGCGCGTGTGCGTCGGACAATTTGCCTGCTCAGCGTCGTCGTTGGGGCGTGTGCCGCCCACAAACCCCTCGCTGCACCTGCGTCCCCGCCCGCAGCTTCGCTTCCCGCGGCCACGGGCCTGCAAGTCGCCCTGGTGTGGAGTGCCCCGGTCGATCTCGATCTGTATCTCACCGACCCGACGTGGGAGACGGTCTACTTCGCCAACAACCCGAGTCGCACCGGCGCACGGCTCCTACGCGATGCGCGCTGTAGCGATGTTGCCGCGTCGCCAGCGGGGTTCGTCGAGTTGGCTGGAATGACCGAGCCGTTGCCCGGCCACTATCGAGTCGGCGTCGACTTCATCGATGCCTGCAAAGCACCGCACGACCCTGTGAGCTTCCGCGTCGTGGCGGACTATGGCGGCATGCGGCGCGAAACGGTCGGCACCATTCGACTGGAAGAGTTTCAACCAATTGTCGTAGAATTCGAACTGCGCCCGACCGTTCCAGGGGGGAGTCTCAGCCTGACGCAGGAGGGAGATTAGATGAACCGAAGGCCAGCAAGGTACTGGGTGGAGGCATTCGCCAGTGCGGCTGTGGTGTTTGTCGCAACCGCTACAGCCTCGGCGGTTGAGACCGGCGTTTTTGCCGGCGCCGTTCATGATCCTTCCGGCGCGCCGGTAGCCGGGGCATTCGTCACCGCAACCAGCCGTTCTCTGCAGCGCGGGACCACCGTCTTCACCGACGCCGGCGGACGCTTCCGGCTGCCGGCCCTGGAAGCGGGCACCTATGATCTGCGCGTCCGTCGCATCGGCTACAAGGATCTCCTCCAGTCGGGGCAAATCCTGCAGGACGGGACAACACGACTCGACCTGCGAGTGGAAGTCGAGACCGATCCCAACGAGCTGGCGTGGCAGCTGCCCTCCAGCCGGTGGATGCCGCTGCTGCTGGCCAAGCTGTCGAGCGACGAGAAGCGCGAGGAGTTCACACGGCAGTGCACCTTCTGTCACCAGCAAGGCAGCTGGGCGACGCGCGTACAACGCAGCCGGGAGGATTGGGACAAGATCTTCAAGCTGATGGGCCGCATGGGCGGCATCATCTCGGCGGATCTCCGCGCCGAGTTGCCCGACGCATTCAACGGGGCATACGAGGAACACAACTATCTGGCGCAGCTGACGCAACCGCAGTTCGTTTCGCCGCAAGCCCCGCAGGGCGCCGCGGCGACCGCCGTCATCACCGAGTGGGACATCGGCCGGCCAGCCTCGATGCAGCACGACCTCACCGTCCACCCTGACGGGGCGATCTATTCGGTCGACACCAATCAAGACCAGCTCTATCGCCTCGACCCGCGCACCAACGAGCGCAAGGCGTTTCCGATCCCGCGTGGCGATTCGCCGCTCGGCGGTGTCTTCAATAGCACGGGCACGGCGATGGCGCCGAATAGCGACGCCCATGTGGCACCGCACAGTCTGCAGGTCGCGCCCGACGGCAGCATCTGGGTAACGCTCTGCCTCGGCAACAAGGTGGCTCGCTTCGATCCCAAGACGGAGCAATGGACGATCTTCGAGCAGAAGGATGGGTTGTATCCGCACACCTTGCGCTTCGATCAGAAGGGACGCGCCTGGTACACGCTCGCCGTCAGCAACCAGGTTGGTATGATCGATCCACAGACCGGCGAGCAACGTACCATTCGCTTGCCGGCGCGCAGCTGGGGCCAGGAGATCGCTTTGCGCAGCCTGCCGGTCCTCTTCTGGATCGGCAGGTTCGTGAATCTCACCGACCACGCGGGCAGCGAGGGCGTCAACTTCCCGGTGCCCTACGGCATCGACATCGCGCCCGACGGTGCGGTGTGGTTCAGCCAGCTCAACATCCGCCGCATCGGCCGCATCGACCCGGACAGCGGGGCGATCAAGCTGATCGACACGCCCTTCCCCGGCCCGCGCCGTCTGCGTTTCGACTCGAAGGGCAATCTGTGGATCCCCGGCTTCAGCGGCGACGTCGTCGCGCGCTATGCGCCGAGTACCGGCGAGTTCAAGACCTGGAAGCTGCCCACCGAAGGCGTGGAGACCCCGTATGCGCTGAACGTCGATCGGCGCACGGATACCGTGTGGATCTGCGGCACCAACTCCGACTCCTTGATCAGCCTCGAACCGGCGACCGAACGGTTCACGATCTATCCATTGCCGACGCGGGTGACGTACACGCGCGAGATCGACTTCGATGCGGACGGCGGCGTCTGGACGTCGAACTCGAACTTCCCAACGTGGCAGATCGAAGGTCCGGGGCCGAAGCTGATTCGTGTGCAGCCGGGCGCCGCGCCGGCACCGGAGCTGATCGCTGCGGTGCCGTAACGATCACTGCGAGCGGCAACCACAGCGTTACGTGTCTCAGATCCCAGCGGCCACGATCCGTGCCGTCGTCGATTTGAACACCGGCGTCCCCGACGCCGGATCGACGCGGCGCGGAATCAGCACATTCGCTTCGGGATAGTACATCGCCAGGTTGCCGCGCGGCAGCGGCGCAAAGCGTACGACGACTTCCATGCGACCGGTGTCGTTCTGGACAGCCACACGCTGATCGCGGCGCAAGCCGAGCGCCTGCGCATCCGCCTCGTTCATCATCACCACGTCACGGCGTTCGTTGCCACGGTAGATATCCTCGTCCTCGTAAACGACAGTATTGAACTGCCCTTCGGAGCGCAGCGTCATGAGACGAAACTCACCGGCAGCCAGCGACCAGTGCGGGACAGGAGTCACCGCCGCATGTGCCCTTCCAGAAGCGGTGGCGAATGTTGGTGCATGCAGGGTGCGCGCGTTGATCTGGAACTCGCGCCGATTTTCATCGATTTCGCCGATGGCCTCGAAGCCGGGGACGACAGCCGCGATGGCCGCGCGGATGGCGCGATGATCGCGCAGCCGTCTGAAGTCCACTGGCCCTGGCGGCAAGACCATCCCCGCGAGCGTCGCAATGATCTCGACCTCGGAGCACATCTCGTCCGATGCCTGTGGCGCGCCACCGGCAGACAAGCGGACGAAGTTGAACATGCTTTCCTGGGTCGTACACTGCCGTTCCTCGTCGCGTGCGAGCGCCGGCAGGATCAGGCAGGTGCGGCCGCGGCCATGAATGTGCCCCTCATTCAATTTCGTCGTCACGTACACCGTCGTGCCGATCTTGCGCAGCGCCTCGCCGGCCCAGTTCCGGTCAGGTGTAGCGGCAAACAGGTTGCCGCCGAGGAGCACGGCGCAGTCGATGTATCCGCGATCGGCCGCCTCGACCGAGGCCAGCGTATGTAACCCGGGTTCACTGGGCATCTCGATCCCGTAGAGTTGCTCCAGACGCCGTGCGAACTCCGCCTTGAGCACCGGGCTGACGCCCACCGAGCCGACGCCTTGCACGTTGCTGTGACCGCGAATGGGCAGCAGACCAGCCCCGGGTTTGGCGAGCATGCCCCGGCTGAGTGCGAGGTTGACGATCGCCTGCACGTTGTCGACGCCGTGCGCGTGCTGGGTGATGCCCATTGCCCAGCAGAAGATCGTCCGCTGCGACCGTGTCAGCAGCTGCAGCGCCGCATCAACGTCTTCGGGCGGCACGCCGCACGCCCCGAGCAACGCTTCCCGCGATGCCGAACGGACGTCCGACTCGACCGCGTCCCAGCCCTCGACGTGTGCTGTGAGGAAGTCCCGATCCGCGGCGCCGCTTTCGACGATCCCCTTCAGGAGGAGCTTCAGCAACGCGACGTCGGCACCGACGTGCGGTTGGAGGTAGAGGTCCGAGACGTCGGAACCGTACAGCATGCTGCGCCAGTCCGAGGGCACCCGGAAGCGCACTAGGCCGATCTCCTTGAAGGGGTTGATGACGATCACTTTGCCAGCGCGCCGGCGCAGGTTGATCAGCTGGGTAATCAAGCGTGGATGGTTCGATGCGGGATTGGCACCGATGACGACGGCGAGATCGGCACGTTCTAGGTCGTCGAGAACCACGGTGGCGGTACCGCTGCCGATGGCGCGTTGCAGCGCCACCCCGGAGGCCTGGTGACAGTAGTAGGAGCAGTTGTTCACGTTGTTCGTGCCGAAGACGCGCGCAAAGCACTGCAACAAAAAAGCGGCCTCGTTGCTACTGCGTCCCGACGAGTAGAAGAAGGTACGGGCAGGTGCCGCGCTGCGTAACGCCTCGGCCGCGATGCGGTAGGCCTCCGACCAGGAGATGCGCCGGAAGTGTGGGTCACCGGCGCGCCAACTGATGGGGAAACCCAGGCGCCCGGCGGCCTCGATGCGCCGTGCGCTCCAACACTCCAAGTCGGCAACGGAATGCTCGGCAAAGAAGCGCTCCGGAATCGGCGGCTGCATGTCCGCGGCCTGTGCTTGAATGGATTTTTTGCACACCTCCGGGAAGCTCCCGGCTTCATTGTGCATCCCTCCACCCTGCCCACCCATGCCCACCGCGCAGGTCTTGCACGCGTTGTGCGTGCGCATCCGCTGTATCAGACGCAACACGCCGCCGGCCTCACGGGCGCGGTCGAAGGAGTAGCGCACGGCGCGGAGGCCACCACCTGTTCGCACGAGCTTTGCCATGTGTTGTGCTCTGATTGCGCCCCTCATACCAGAAGGTGCGTGTGTGCGCCAAGACGCAGCTCGTTCAGCACGACATCGCGCGGGCCACGTCATGCAGCGTCACTGTGCGTTGGTTTGCGGTCGATCAGACACTTCGGTGGCAACTCATCCACGGACAGCCGCAGTTGCGCGCCGCCGTCAACAAACTTGGCGCAAATGGTACACAAGCTGCTTGCTTCCGTTGCAGCACGCATTAGGATCGGCCAACTGTATGACCAAGGTTCGCGCTGCACAGCTGCTCACGGTTGTCATTCTCGGCCTCATCTGGCTCGGCCCGCCTCCTGCCGGGGGTACCACCTTCGTGATGATGGACGAACCGACTCTCATGGAGAGTTCCGACGTCGTCGTCGTCGGCACGGTGACAGCGATCACCTCCGCTACGCAGGGACCGACGGACCCCATCTACACCTACGTGCAGGTCCAAGTAGAACGCATCGTCAAGGGACAGGGCGTCGGCGCTACGATCGTCGTGCGCGAACCGGGAGGCGTGGTCGGCGACCGTCGCCAGTGGGTCTTTGGGGCGCCGGAGTTCTGGGTCGGCGAACGCAGCTTGCTCTTTCTGTCACGCAACCCCGACGGCAGCTTGCAAACCAACAGCCTGGGCATGGGCAAGTTCGCGCTAGCCGTCGATCGCAGCGGGCAGGCGACGGCCGTGCGAGATTTCGGAGAGGGAGCATCCGTATTCGTTCCGGACACGGGCCAGATCGCCAACGCGCAGCCGGAAACCCAGCCCTTTGCACCGCTGCTCAATCGTCTGCACGTGTTGGCGAACGGATCGGGCGGAACCGCAGCGCGGCTGCCACTGCAGGTCGGACAGCCGGAGTTGGCTGCAGCCAGCACGGAAGTCCATGAGTCCTTTACGTTCTTGAGCAGCCCGCCGGCGCGCTGGTTTGAGCCGGACAGTAACCTGCCGGTCAACTATCTGATCGATTCCACTGGCGACAGCCGGCTCGGGTTTGCAACCTCGCGAGCGGCGATTGACTCAGCATTTGCTGTGTGGACGAACATTCCGACATCGAGTCTAGTTCTCGCCGACGGTGGTACGACCTCACCGGGAGCATTCGGTCCATGTGACGTCAACCGGATCACCTTCAACGACCCGTTCAATGAAGTCACTGACCCAGCGAACTGTAGCGGCATCCTCGCGATTGGCGGGTATTGTTCCGGCGGCGGCAGCAGAGTGGTGAACGGCACAACCTTTGGCCAGATCGTCATCGGCAAGGTCACCTTCAACAACGGATGGTCCGGGTGCTCGTTCTGGAACCAATGCAACATGGCCGAGGTGGCAACGCACGAGATCGGACACACCATCGGTCTCGGCCACTCGGCGGACGGCACGGCCACAATGGCAGCGACCGCCCATTTTGACGGCCGCTGTGCCGGTTTGGGCAGTGACGACATTGCGGCGGCCAATTTCATCTACCCACAAACCGGCACGCCGCCGCCGACGTCAACGTCGCCTCCGGGGACGTCACCGGCGGGCGCGACGCCAACACGCACTCCGACGACGGTGAGTGGGGTCTCGAATGATACCTGCACCAATGCTGTGGCCATCAGCGCCGCCCCGTACTCGGGCACGTCCATCACAACCAGCGCGAGCATCGACGCCGCTGATCCCACCGTGGGATGCGGAAACGGCAGCCGCGGCAAGAGCGTCTGGTACCGCTTCACAGCGCCCGGCAACGGAACGCTGACGGCAAACACGTTTGGCAGCAGCTACGACACGATTCTCGCTGCCTATACCGGGATTTGCGGTGCGTTCACCGCTGTCCCTGGAGCCTGCAACGACGACGCTTCTAGCGTGCAATCGCAAGTCTCCTTCACGGCCAACGCCGGTACGACCTACTACTTCCTCGCCTCAGCATACAGCAACAATGGTGGAACGCTGGTCTTTCAGCTGACGTTCCAAGGCGCCGGTCCCACGGCAACGCCCTCGCCAACTTTCACCACGGCGCCGCCGACAGCGACGCGAACGCCAACGCCGTTGCCGACCCTCACGTTCACCCCGGGGCCGCCGACGCAGACCCCGACGATCACACCGACGCTCGCGGCACTGCCGCCGACGACACCGACCAGCGCGAATGGGTTGTTGAACGACACCTGCGTGAACGCCCGGGTTGTTGACATCGCCCCTTACTCCAACACCGTCGTTTCCACCTCGGCAACGACTGACGCCAACGATCCTCCGCCCGGCTGCGGGAACGGCAGCCGGGGCAAGAGCGTCTGGTATCGCTTTAGCGCCCCTAGCAACGGTGCGCTCACGGTGAATACGTTCGGCAGCTCCTACGACACCATCCTCTCTGCATACACGGGCTACTGCGGTGCATACGCGCCGGTGACCGGAGCGTGCAACGACGACACCAACGGCATGCAGTCACGCATTACGTTCAACGCTACAGGCGGTACAATGTACTACTTCCTGGTTACGGCCTATAGCAACAACGGCGGGACAACAGTCCTCCAACTGACCTTCCAAGGGACCGGACCGACGGCAACGCCAACGTCGACATTCTCTCCCGGGCCGCCGACGGCAACTCGAACGCCCACACCGTCTCCCACTGAGACGTTCACGCCGGGACCTCCCACTGCAACGTTCACCGCCGGTCCGCCGACGGCAACCTTGACGGTGACGCCGGTTTTGACCCAAACGCCCAGCGGCGTCTCGAACGACCTCTGTGCGAACGCAATCCAGATTGCAGCCGTGCCGTATGCTGGCACCGCGCTAACCACGACAGCAACCAGCGACACCACTGACCCTCCCGTTGGCTGCGGCAATGCCAGCAGGAACAAGAGTGTGTGGTATCGCTTCACTGCGCCGGGTGCGGGTACGCTGACGGCGACTACCTTCGGAAGTAGCTACGACACGATCCTGGCGGCTTACACCGGTATGTGCGGTGCTTTCACGCCGGTGCCAGGAGCCTGCAACGATGACACCAACGGCCTACAGTCGCGTGTGTCGGTCCAAGCGGTCGCCGGGGTCACCTACTACTTCATGGCCACGGGTTACGCGAACACCGGGGGGACGTTGAAGTTCAACCTGTCGTATAATTGAGGCCGTGCCACCGGGCGCCACTCGGGAAGTGCGTCGGCGGCGCGACCGAGAGACCGGAGCCGGCCGCAGGTCCTAACAGCCCGGTCGCCATCGTCACCCCCGCGAAAGCGGGGGTCCAGAAGCATGCGGAAGATCTGGATTCCCGCGTTCGCGGGAAGCTAAAGGCGGCGGCCCCGGGCTGGCGCGCCGTGCGAGTTGCGGGCCCATCTCCAATGGTGGGCGCCCCCTATGGTTGCTCGTACAATCCGCGGGTCGAGCAACCGCGCCACGGCTTGCAGGCTCGATGTATTCAGCGCGGTCAGTGCTTCGATCTCACAGGTGGTCAGGTCGAGCGACTCGCGCTGGCAGGTGGCTGCAGGATCCATGTGGAAGACGCGGCGAAACTCGCTATCGGTGATCAGTCGTCCGAGCGTTTCCTCCACCGCTTGCTGGCTCATCTGCACCCCTCGCCTGTTTGCCGTCCGACCGGCGCCCATCCGCCCGGGTGTGAGCATTGCTCAGTGCTCGAACAGGGTCAACAACTTACGCGCGGTCGGGAGGGATGTTCCACCATCGCAGACTGACGGAGCAGGCCTTCCCCGCTCCGTCCGCTCTCTCCGGACACAACGGGACGTTTGGTGCGGACGGCAGCTCAGTGTGGCGCGAGGCGCACTTCCAGGCCCTCGATAGCGGCACGGCTGTGTGGAAAGATGCCCCGTGCCAGGCGCTCGAGTTGCTTCACCTCGGCGTCATCATGTTCCGGATCATGATGATAGAGCAGCAACTGTCCGACACCCGCGGCACGTGCCGTCTCTGCGGCCATGCGGACGGTGCTGTGGCCCCAACCGGCCTTGTTGAGGTGGCCGCCGTGATACTCTTCGTCAGTGTACTGGGCGTCGTGAATCAGCACGTCGGCGCCGCGGGCGAAGGCGACGACGTCCTCGAAGCCCCCCTTCGGTGACTCTACATCGGTGGCATAGACGATGGAGCGGCCGGCACGCGTGATCCGATACATCATGACCCCGACCTTGGGATGCGCCGCGCTGTAGCGCGCCTGTACCACGGTGGGGTGAGCGCCCGGGAAGCGCACGCGCTCGTGTTTGCGCAAGCTGCGAATGGACAGGCGCGCCGGCAGCTGCGATAGGGAGACCGGGAAAAAGCGCGGCGCCATGGTTTGCGCGAGCAACACCTTGAGCGACGGGGTCGCGCTGTTGGCGCCGTACACGCGGCAACTCCATTCGGGGCTGTACGCCGGGGCAAAGAAGCGCAAGCCCTCGATGTGATCGTGATGCAGGTGGCTCAGAAAAATATGGACAATCGGCTTGCCAGGCCGCTGCACCAGGTCGCGACCCAGCTGGATGATTCCGGTTCCCGCGTCGAACACAAGCGCATGCTCGGCGGCGACGATCTCGACGCACGACGAGTTGCCTCCGACACCCGCGGTCCTCGGCCCCGGAGCGGGATAGCTCCCGCGCACCCCCCAGAAACGTACGCACAAGACAGCCCCTCTCATTTGGTCTCCATGATCGTCACTCCGTCCCAATCCGGTTCTGGCGGTGCCGCAAGCATGTCGCGACAGCGCTCGATATACAACTGTGTCGGGCCGTCGTCCGGGTGCGTTTCCAAGACCGCCGCGAAGGCAAACATGGCATCATCAAAGCGTTGTTCCCGATACGCGGCGAGCCCAGCATTGAACTCGTGCAGCAACGGTCGCCAGCGCTCGCGCTCGTCGATGGTGCCCAGAATCTCAAAGATCCGTACCGGCAAGCGCTTCCCCTTCACGCGTACGAGATCGAGTTCACGCGCCACGAGCGCGCCGCGCGTCGCCTGCAGGGTTGCCTCGCTGGCGATGATGTGGCTGCCATACATCTTGTTCAGCCCCTCGAGCCGCGAACCCAGGTTGACATTGTCGCCGATCACCGTGTAGCTGAGCCGGCGCGCCGACCCCATATTGCCTACCACCATGGGCCCCGTATTGATCCCAATGCCGATGTCCAGCTCCGGCAGGCCGCGCTGTCGCCATTCGGCGACCAACTTCGCCAGACCGTTCACCATTCCCAACGCCGCCCGGCAGGCTCGCAGCGCGTGGTCGGATTGCGGCACCGGCGCGCCCCAGACGGCCATGATCGCATCGCCAATGTACTTGTCGAGCGTGCCATCTTGCGAGAAGATCACATCGGTCATCCTGCCGAAGTATTCGTTGAGCAACTCGACCAGGGCCTCCGGCTCCAGCTGCTCCGACATCGTCGTGAAGCCGCGGATGTCCGAGAACAGCACCGTCAACTCGCGCTTCTCGCCCCCCAATGCCAGCATCTCGGGCCGCTCGCTGACCAAGCGGGCCAGGTGCGGGCTGAGGTACAAGCCGAAGGCGTCGCGGATCTTGCGCTTCTCTCCCTCTTCGATGACGTAGTGCTGGACGCCGATCGCGGAGTACGTCAAGCCAATCGCCAGCAACGGATACACCAGGCCCAGCGGCATGCCGAACGATACGAACAGCCATTGACTTCCCACCAGATAGGCGACGATCAGCAGCACCGCCACGGCGGCACCGCTGAGCCCACGCGCGTAGTGCAACACCAACCCGAGGATCAGCACGGACGCGAGGATCACGGCGATCTCCACCAGCACGATCCATCGCGGTTGGACGATGAAGTCGCGGCGTAGGATGTTGTCGAGCAGATTGGCGTGGATCTCCACACCGGGGAAGATCCCATCGAACGGCGTGACGCGCACGTCCGCCAACGCCGTGGCTGTGACTCCGACCAGCACCAGCTTGCCGCGGAACGTATCCGCCGGAACGGTGCCATCCAGCACGTCTGCCGCACGCACGTGCCGGAACGTCTTGCCGGGTCCGCGGTAGTTGATGAGCATCTCGCCATCCTCGGCCACCGGCACCGACACGGAACCAACGCGCACGGATTCGACGCCGAAGTCCGCAATCCGAACGGCCAGCGTATTCTGCGCGTTGTAGGCGCGCAGCATGGCCAGTGACAGCGGCACCGCGATGTGCGAGCCGAAGCGGATCGCCAGCGGCACGCGCCGATAGGAGCCATCGGCATCGGGCAGGAAGTTGAAGTACCCGACCTCCTTGCCAGCGTCCGTCAAGGCCGGGAGGTTCATGCGTGCCATCGGCGCCAGCGGGATGCGGGCCTCGCCTTGTGCCTTGCCGAGGTTCTGCACCACGTTGTAAGTCGACACGCGCACATCGGCATCCGACGCCTGGCCGCTGAAGTCGAAGAAGTAACCGAGCACCGTGCGGCCCGACTTCTGCACTGCGTCAACCAGCTTCTGGTCCTCCGTCGCACCGCTGCTCAAGGCTTGACGGATGGCGCTCCAGGTCCGGTCATCCACTCCGGCGACGCGCTCGCGCAACAGCTCGACGTCCGTCTGCGCCGTGGCCTCCGATTGCACGATGTCGAAGCCGATCACCGCCGCGTCTGCAGCCACCAGTCGATTCACCAACTGTGCAACGACCGCACGCGACCACGGCCAGCGCCCCAACCGTTCAAGGCTCGCATCGTCGATGGCGACGATGACTACGTCGGGCGAGGCCGGCTGCACGCCGCGTTGCAAGAAGCGGTAGTCTACGGCGCGCACATCAATCAGTTCGAGGTAGTGACAGCCGTTGAAGCGCAACACCGAGAGGGCGAACCCGAGCAGCAGCGCGATGCGGAAGGGCGTGAGTCGCTGCCAGATCATCGGTTCATCGCATCATACCTCGCACGGCCAGCAGCTCAGGCACGACCGCCCTCGGTGAGCTTCTTGAGGTGGAGAATCTCGTCGAGTTGCGCCTTCGGGATGAGGCCTTCCTCCAGAATCGCCTGCCGCATCGGCTGGTTCTCGGCGAGCGCTTTCTTGAAGATCTTCGCCGCGACATCGTAGCCGAGGATTGGCGCCACCGCGGTCACGAGTGAAGCCGTGCGCTCGGCATAGTCCAGGCACTGCGCAACGTTGGCGGTGATCCCGCCGACGCACTTCTCGGCGAAGACCTTGGCCACGCTGCCCAGCAGGTCGAGGCTTTCCAGCAGATTGTGGGCGATCACCGGCATCATCACATTCAGGTCGAGGTTGCCGTTCATGCCGGCGACGGCGATCGCCGCGTCGTTACCGATGAGGTGCGCCGCCACCATGTTCACCGCCTCGGCGATGACCGGGTTCACCTTGCCGGGCATGATGCTGGACCCCGGCTGCGTGGCGGGCAACTCGATCTCGTTGAGACCGGTGCGCGGGCCCGACGTCAGCAGGCGCAGATCGTTGGCGATCTTCATGAGCCCGACCGCGACCGTCTTGAGCGCTCCGGACAGTTCGACGCACGCGTCGCGGTTCTGCATGGCCTCGAAGGCGTTCTCAGCGCGCCGGAAGAGGTGCCCGGTGAGCGTGCGCAGCTCGGTGATGACACGGGCGGCAAACTCCGGGTGGGCGTTGAGCCCAGTCCCCAGCGCCGTGCCGCCGATGGCGAGCTCTGACAGGTGCGATCGGGTCGCCTCGATGCGTGCCACGCCGTGGCGGATCACACTGGCGTACCCGGAGAATTCCTGGCCCAGCGTGACCGGCACCGCGTCCTGCAGGTGCGTGCGCCCGGCCTTCACCACATCGGCGAACTCGTTGGCCTTGGCGTGAAAGGCCTCGGCGAGCTGACGCATGGCCGGCAACACATGCGTCTCCACCGTCCCCATCGCTGCCACGTGGATGGCCGTCGGGAAGACGTCGTTGGTGCTCTGTCCCATGTTCACGTGATCGTTCGGATGGACCAAGCTCTTGTCGCCGCGCGTCCCGCCCAACAGTTCGATGGCGCGCGTGCAGATCACCTCGTTGGCATTCATGTTGGTCGACGTGCCCGATCCGGTTTGGAAGACATCGACGACGAACTCGCCATCGAACTTGCCGTTGGCGACCTCCACGGCCGCCGCCTCGATGGCCTGGCCGAGTTTCGGCTCCAGCAGCTTGAGCTGCACGTTGGCGCGTGCCGCTGCCGCTTTGATGTGGCCGAGCGCCTGAATGAACCGGCGCGAAAAGCGCAGCGTCGAAATCGGAAAGTTGTCAACCGCGCGCGCCGTCTGGGCGCCGTAGTAGGCGTTGGCAGGCACGCGCATCTCGCCCATCGAATCCTTTTCGATACGGAAGTCTGACATGCTCGTTCTCCTCGAAATAATTCCGCTGTCCGCAATCAGGCAGGGTGCCACGGTCCGTGACCGCGCTTAGTCGACGTACTGGATCAGGGACGATACCGGGTGCGGGTGCAGGCGCTCCCGTCCCTTGAGCGTTGCCAGCTCGATGACAAACGTGCACGCAACGACCTGTCCCCCCAGGCGGTCGACCAATTCGACAGCGGCGCGTGCCGTTCCACCCGTTGCCAGCAAGTCATCGACGATCAACACCCGACAGGGGTGGCCGAACGCGTCGCGGTGAATTTCCAGCGTGTCATTGCCGTACTCCAACGCATACTGTGCCGCAAAGGTCAGCGCCGGCAACTTTCCTGGTTTCCGCACCACTGCCAGACCTGCCCCCAGGGCGTAGGCGACCGCAGCGCCGATCAAGAAGCCGCGCGACTCGATACCGAGTATCTTGTCGACACGCCCGCGGTACGGCTCGGCAAGGCGATCGACGACCCCACGGAAGGCCTCGCCGTTCGCCAGCAGCGGAGTGATGTCTCTGAAGATGATTCCCGGTTTGGGGAAATCGCGAATCTCACGGATGTATTCTTTGAAGTCTTGCACGGCTCACCCGTCCCTCTGCTGACCGGAGCCTGTACCAGATCTGCAGACGGAGGGACAAGGGACGGAGGCCTCAGCCCCCACGTCCCGCCGCCGGCACCGGGACGGCCACTTGCTCCACCGGCGGCAGGAAGTAGAGCGGGTCGTGGGCGACGTTGTCCTCGCGCACCTCGAAGTGAAGGTTCGCCCCGGTGGTGCGGCCGCTGTCACCGACCGTGCCGATGACGTCGCCGCGTCGGACGCGTTGGCCTTCGCGTACACGGTTGCTCTGGTTATGGGCGTAGACGGTCGCCAGGCCGTCGGTGTGGCGCACAATGATGCAGTTGCCGTAGCCGCGCAGGAAGTCGCTGTAGATCACCTCCCCGTCCGCCGCGGCCAGCACGCTCGCGCCGGCCGGCGCGCTGATGTCGATGCCATCGTGGAAGCTCTGCCCGCGCTGCCCGAACCCCGAGGTGACAGTGCCGCCGACGACGGGCCAGAGGAACTGCTTGGTCACGCGCGGGGGCTGCTGTGACCGCGCGGGTCGCGCCTCGGCCGCCCGCGGGGTGACGAGATTGACCGGCACGACCCGCCGTGCACCGGGGATCTTGAGCCGCTGGCCGACCTCCAAACGCGACGCATCGGAGAGGTGATTCACGTGCACGAGCTCGGCGACGGGCACGCCGTAGGCCTTGCTGATGCGATACAGGTTCTCACCCGCCCGGACCTCATGGTAGACGGAGCGGCTGCACGCTGCCGTACCGGCGAGCGCCGCTATCGCCGCCACGTACTTCGTCCGCCTCCACACCCAACGACCCCGTGCGCCCACGCCTGCCGTCGGCGCGGGCTCTGCAGCCCGCGCTTACGCCTCCCACCCGTATTCGCCGATCAGCTTCACGAATCGACATTCTCCAAAGTAGTCGACGTGTAGCCCGCCGGCATCTTTGCGGATGCGCGCCAACCCCTGCAGCTCGGCCTCACCAAGCGGCAGTACCAGGCATCCGCCGTCGGCCAGCTGCTGCAACAGCGGTCGCGGCACCTGCTGCACTGCTGCGGTCACCACGATCGCATCGAAGGGTGCTGCCTCCGGCCAGCCGTCGCCGCCGTTCCCGTTGCGCACGCGGACACGATCAGCGTATCCCAACCGCGCCAGACGGTCGCGCGCCCCCTCGGCGAGCAGATCGATGCGTTCGATGCTGAACACCTCGTCCACCAACTCGGCCAGCACGGCGGTCTGGTAGCCGGACCCGGTTCCGACCTCCAACACCCGTTCCCAGCCGGCGAGCTCCAGCACTTGGCTCATCAGCGCCACCATGTACGGCTGCGAAATGGTTTGCGCGGCGTCGATCGGCAGGGGCTCGTCGTCGTAGGCACGCGGATGCAGTGCCACATCGACGAACAGATGGCGCGGAATCGCCTGCATCGCAGCGAGCACGCGCGGGTCGTGGATGCCGCGCGCCCGCAACTGCAGCTCGACCATCTGATTGCGCGCCGCCTCGAAGGTCATGGCCACTGCACCCGCAGATGCTGCAGTTGCTCGAGTGAGCGGTAGTTCGTCAAATCGAGATGCAGCGGCGTGATCGAGATGAGGCCACGATGGATGGCACTGAAATCCGTGCCCTCGGCGTCGACGAAGTCGAGCTGATTGCCCCCGATCCAGTAGTACTTCTTGCCGCGCGGATCCACCTTTTCGACGATCGCATCGCCATACCGGCGCTTCCCCTGCCGCGTCAGCGCAAAGCCCTTGATCTCCGCCGCGGGCAACGGCGGCACATTGACATTGAGGAGCGTGTCCGGCGGCAAGGGCTCGCGCAGCAGGCGCGTCGCCAAACGGAGGCTGAACTCGGCCGCCGCGCTGAAATCGAAACCTTCGGTGCCGACGAGCGAAACCGCAATCGCCGGCACGCCAAGCAGGGTTGCCTCCATCGCCGCCGACACCGTTCCGGAGTAGGTGATGTCGTCACCCAGGTTGGCGCCGCGGTTGATGCCCGAAACCACCAGGCGCGGGCGCTCGCTCAGAATCCCGTTGATCGCCAGGTTGACGCAATCCGTCGGCGTGCCGTCCACCACAAAGGTGCGCGCCGCCACCTGCTCGATACGCAGCGGACGTTGCAACGTCAAGGAATGGCTGACCGCGCTCTGGTCGCGGTCCGGCGCCACCACCCACACCTCATCCACCGACGCCAGCGTTTCCTGAAGGGCCTTGAGGCCTTCCGAGGCGACGCCGTCATCGTTGCTCAGCAGAATCGCCACGCGCTCAAGGTACCACCCCCGTCCGGGGGAGGCAAACCTCTGTCGTGGAGACTCTGTGGTGAAGACGGGTCAGACCCCCCCCAACATCCAGCGCCGACTCTTTTGACAACGGCGCGCCGAACGGTGTATGCGGCTGCCGCTTGAAAACAATCCTGGCATTCGTCGGCGGCGGGGACCGTGATCAGGTCATTCTGCAGACGGCTTTCGCGGCCGCCATCCCACTCTGCGCTCATCTGGACTTCCTTCATCTTCACGTCCCCGCAACCCAGGCGGCGCGCTACAGCAACACCGAGTTTGCCAGTGGCGCCGCTCTCCGGAATGCGTTCGAGCGATTGCAGACCAACGCCAATGCCTTCTCGGATCTCGCTGAGGAAAATGTCCGGGAGTTTTGTGCCGGTGCGAAGATTGAGCTGTGCGACACGCCGACCCACGGGCAGGGCGTGACCGCGCGCTTTCGCGAAGAGCAAAGTAATGCGCTGGAGCGACTGACTTTCCATGCGCGCCATAGCGACCTCATCATCATGGGCCGGGCGAGACAGAAGCAGGGATTGGCGCCGGATACGCTGGAGCACCTGGTGTTGAATTGCGGACGCCCGATCCTTGTGGCAGGCAACGCGGCGCCGCAGACGCTCACCGACACCATCATGGTGTGCTGGAAGGAATGCAGTACGGCGGCCCGCGCCGTTACGGCTGCCACGCCTCTTCTAGCCAAGGCAAAACGGGTCGTGTTCGTGAGTGTTGCGGAAGACGAAGGCGGCGTGGCCGAAAGTCTGGACGACCTCGCACGGCAGTTTGCCTGGCAGGGAGTTGCCTGCGAGGTGCAGGTCATCCCCGCAAGCCGCCGCCCAATGCCGGACGCGCTCTCCGCCGCCGCCGAGGCATGCGGAGCCGATCTCATGGTGATGGGTGCCTATGGCCGCTCGCGCACCCGCACGCGTATCTTTGGGAGCTGCACCGAGGCGGTCCTCGATGGCAGCGACCGGCCAATCCTGCTCATGCACTAGCGCGACCACGAGCGTCGTCTGCGCAGGCTTTGCTGCTCACGGCGCTCCGCGCCTCGCCTTGTCTCACCTCAGATAAACTGTCTGAGGAGCGGCCATGCCTGCTCGATCGGAATGCGCAGATCGCGGCAAACGTAGACGGGCAAGTTGGTCTCAAACGGCAGGGCGTAGGGCGAAATGATGGTGTCGCTGCGGTCGACGCCGGCGAAGTATTTTTCCAGGTCTGCCTCCGGTATGCCGACCACGATCACCACCGCCCCGGTCGTGCCGTGCGGACCCCACAGCCAGTAGTTGTTGTGGCCGCTGATCGCTTTCGGCAAGCCGTAGCGGGGGCCGAAGAAGTCGACGGCGGCCGCTTCGCCGTAGTTGCCCGCCAGGATCGCTGCACGCGCCTGTTGCTCCGCGGGCAGCGCGTGGTACACGCGGGCGATGGTCGCCGTCATGTTCTCCCAGCCGAAACGGTCGGCCAGCACCTGCGGCATGGCAGCGGTGTGACCGCGCTCTTCTTGCGGCGCTTTGACACCAAGCAGCTCGATCACGCTGACATAGGTGGCCGGGGGCAATGCCGGAATCGCCAGCGTGCCGACGGTGACGCCGCCCAGCACCAGCCAGACCGCCGCTGCGACGCGCACCCAGCGCCACCGCAGGCGTTCAGCGGCCACCGCTCCCGCTGCCAGCAACGCGGGGTATGCGGGTGCCAGGTAGTAGGGCTTCGCCTGCTGCAACACGAGGATCAGGAACACGATGAGGTACATCAATCCGAGCGGCCGGAAGCGACGCAGCCGCGGTGCAAACAGGAGAGAGCCGAGTCCCGCCAGCCACAGCGGCGCTGTGAAGGGATTGTTTTCCACGACTTGTGCTGTGAAGAACGCGGCCGGTGACATCGCAACGATCTTGTGTGCCGTCGCGTTGCGAATGAACTCCGACGTTGGGAAGCCGTTGGCGGCTTCCCACCACAGGTGCGGCAGGAAGAGCAGCGCGGCAAGCCCGCCGCCTACCACCAGCCGGCCGCTGCGCATGAGATGGCGGCTCGGCGTCAGCGCGACGCCGGTGATCAGCCCGATGACACAGAAGGCAACGCTGTATTTGTTGAGCATCCCCACCCCCGCCACCACGGCGAGCAGCAGCCACCAGCGCGTGTCGCCGCTCTGCAGCAACCGGACCACGATATGCATGCACAACAGCCAGAAGAGCAGATCGAAGGCGTTCATCGAGAAGAAGCTCGCCATCGCCAACGTGGTTGCCGTCACTAGGTACGCCAACGCAGCAAGCCCCTGCGCGTAGCGGCCGCCGCCGAGCAGGCGCGCCAGCAGGCCCGTGAGCACAACACACAGCGCGCCGCAGAGCACCACGGGGAGCCGGATGGCGAAGATCGAATCGCCGAGCAACGCACGCGTCACCGCCAGGATGGCGATCGACAGCGGCGGCTGATCCACGTAGCCCCAGGCGAGGTGGTCGCTGCAGGCGATGTAGTACAGCTCGTCGCGAAAGTAACCGTAGTTGCCGTTGGTGGAGAAATGGATCAGCAGCTTGACCAGCGCAAGGCCGACGACCACGGTGACGACCGTCTGCCCCGGAGGTCGAAAGTCATTGCCTGCCGCCCGCGTCTTCACACCCGTTCGGGTAATCGGTTCGGGCACGGCTGGTCAACCCCGTCGCAGCAACCTCACTATGCGGCTCGGGTGCGGCGGCGGACGTGCGGGTCCCGAAGATGAATGCGGGACGTGTGCGCAGCACGAGCACCGGCATGAGCGATAACGCGCTGAGGCAGGAGATGGCCATGGCCGCCGGCATGAGGGTGCCGAACAGTCGGAGGCCAAGGAAGCGGGAAAACAGACCCATGACTGCGAAGCCGGCGCCGATGCTAGTGGCGACGAAGAGCACGGCGCGGCCGGAGGTGAACAAGGTCGCGTGCAACGCCTCGGCGTCGTCGGCGGCCCGGGCGCGTTCCTCGCGCAACCGGTAGAGGAAGTAGATCGCGTAGTCGGCGCCGACGCCGGCGGCGATGGCCAGGATCGACGCCGAGCCCATGTCGAGGCGGATGCCGGTCCAGCCGAGCAGACCGAATAGCAGCGCCACGGTCGCGGCGATGGGTGTGATCACATACAAGCCGCTGAGCGCGGACCGCAGGACGATCGACGACACAACGTAGATGACCACCAAGACGAGCAGGATGTTCAGCATCTTGGTGTGCGTGGTGTGCTCGTTGACGGCCAACACCGTCGGCCCGACACCGCCGGCGATGAGGACCCGAACGCCGTCGGGTGGCGGATTCGCCGCCACCCAGGCACGTGCGCGGTCGACGAGCGGCCCGACGCGGGCCGAGTCGTCGTCACGCAGGTAGGCAACCAGTAGCGACTTGGTGTACTCGCGGTCGATGAAGCGCTCAAACGCCGGCGAGTTGCCGAGGTAGACGAGTTGCGACAGCAACTCCTGGTTGTCCGGCAGGCGATAAGGATCGGGGACGTCGCCGTTGAAGGTCTGGTGCAGAATCTTGATCAGGTCGACGAGCGAGGTCGTGCGCCACACCAAGGGATCCCGCTGCAGCTCGGCACCAAGGCCTTCCATGTGGCGCAGCACATCGAGCCTGGTCACGCTCTGCTGTGGTCCATCATAGAGCACGGTCATCGTAACCGTACCCGGGAAGTGACGTTCGATCTCTTCGAGGTGGAGGCGGGGCAGACTGTCGCGCGCCAGATATTCGCGGGTCGAGCCGTAGGTGCGGATCTGCACAGCGCCGGCAGCCGCCAGGAGCAGCGCAATGCCCGTGGCAATGAGCACCGGCCGGCCGCTGCGGTCGAGGATGGAATGCTTGAGCGCCGCGAGCACCCGCTGTGCGATGCCGCCCTTTGCGATGGTTGTCTTGGGCGCGGGCAACAGCGAGCGCAGTGCCGGGACGAAGGTCATCTCGAGCACGACGGCGCTAGCGATGCCATAGGCACAGGACAGGCCCATGCCAACGATCGCCGGAATCCCGGTCAGCGCCAGGGCGGTGAAGCCCAGCGCCGCAACCCCGCCGGCCGCGATCATTACCGGCCCTATCGCCGCAGTGGAGGTCACGACAGCGGCGCGGTTGTCCCCGAGCCGGTGCACCTCCTCGATGTAGCGCTTGAGCATCTGCGCCGAGTGGCCGGCGGCGATGGCGATCAACAAGGTGGGCGTTGCTGCATTCCAGGTGTCGATCACGATGCCGGTATGCCCCATCAGCCCGAGCCCCCACACCGTGCTGAGCACGGCGGTGAGCATTGGGATGAGCATGCCTTGGAGGTTGCGGAACGACCACAACAGCATGAGCGCAATGACCAGGAAGACGATCGGCAGGCGCAGCGCCATCTCGCGCGCCTGCTCGACGTCGGTCAACGATACGATCGGCTCGCCGGCGAAATAAAAGTCGATCGGACGGTCACGGAAGTGGTCGGCGAGCCCCAACACGCGCTGCGCCAGGTCGGTGCCGGCGTTGTCTTGCCAGAAGTCGAGCGCCAGAACCGCGCCGCGCTGGTCTGGCGTCACCACCATGCCGCGCAGTTGCGGGTCGGCGTCGACCTTGGCCCGTAAGGCGGCGATGGCCTCCGGCGTGCGCGGCACGTCGCGCATGAGGAGATCCGCTTCGATGCGGCCGGCGACGTCTTGCACCACGCGTACGCTCGGCGCGGCGAGGCTGACGACGTTCTGGGCGATGACGCCCTCGAGGCGCAGCGCGGCGAGCGTTGCGTCCTGGACGACTTCGAGGACCTCGGGGCGCCACACGTCGCCCTGCCGCGGAACGATGAGGGCGATGACCGTGTTGCGCCCGCCGAACTGCCGGCGGATCGTCTTGTCGATCGCGACCAGCGGATGATTCGTGGGCAGGCTGGCCTCGACGTTGAACTCGGTGCGCAGCTTGCTGATGCCGGACCCGATCCAAACGGTGGCTAGCGTCACCGCCAACAGCACCCACCAGGCGCGGCGTACGAGGAAGCGGGCGTAGGACTCCACGAGTAGAACTCCGAGAACCTAACCGGCCTGGCCCGCCGGGCTGGCGGCGCGGGCCATCTCGGCCGCAAGGAATTCCATGAGATGCGGTCGTGAGAGCGCAGGCAGTATGACCTCAACACAGCGCTCGGCAAACCAGGCCGCTTGTGCGTCGATCCGCACCAGGTCGCCGACGCGCTTGTTGCGAAT
>Ga0335070_10001866_pt1 | contig 24472 bp, 23 predicted proteins | sample Lox_Sample_13_FD_206722 | JGI IMG/M metagenome (GOLD analysis project Ga0335070, IMG submission 206722) | Soil microbial communities from Loxahatchee National Wildlife Refuge, Florida, United States - Lox_Sample_1.3 | ecosystem: Environmental > Terrestrial > Soil > Wetlands | place: USA...
CGCGGCCGCGCTCAGTGCCTCGGCCACCCCCACGAAGAGGCCGGCCACGAAGGTGCCGAACATGGAGCCGAGGCCGGCCAGCACCACCACGATCAGCGCCTTCAGCGTCCACTCGAGGCCGATCGACGGGCTGACCGAGTAGCCCACGCTCACCAGCGTGCCCGCCGCCCCGGCCAGCGCGGTGCCGATGGCGAAGGCCAGCAGGTAGGCGCGGCGCACGTCGATGCCGGTGAGCAGCGCGGCCTGCCAGTCCTCCGCGGTGGCGCGGATGGCCTTGCCCCAGCGCCAGCGGGCGAGCAGCAGGTGCAGCCCGCCGATCAGGGCGAAGGCGACCGCGAGGCTCAGGAGGCGGATGACCGGGATCGAGAGGTTGCCGACCATGATGACGGCGCCGCTGTAGGCGGTGGTGATCGACCGATCGTCGGCGGTCCAGAGGCGCACCGCGAGCGCGTGAAGGCTCAGGGCCAGGCCGAAGCCCACCAGGAGCGAGTTCTTGATCCTGGTCTCCTCGTCAGCGCGCACCACGAAGCCGAAGAGAACGAGGTACAGCAGCGCGCCGAGCAGCAGCGAGCCCGGGATCACCACGAGCAGCGAGGCGAAGGGATCCCAGCCCAGCAGCGCGAACAGCCAGAACGCGCCGTAGCCGCCGAGCATGATCAGCTCGCCGTGGGCCACGTTCAGCACCTTGAGGACGCCGAAGACGAGCGAGAGGCCGGCGGCGGCCAGGCCGTAGAGCCCGCCCAGGAGCAGGCCCAGCAGGATCTGCTCCGCGAGCACGCTCATACCGCGAGGGGGCCGAGGTACGCGCGACGCACGTGCGGATCCTGGAGCAGGGCCGGCCCGCTGCCCTCTCCCGCGACGCGGCCGCCCTCCAGGATGTAGGCGCGGTGAGCGAGGGTGAGCGCGGCCCGCACGTTCTGCTCCACGAGGAAGATGGCCACGCCCGCGCGGTTGATCTCGACCAGCGCGTCCAGGATCGCGCGGACCAGCTGGGGCGCGATGCCCAGCGACGGCTCGTCCAGCATCAGCAGGCGCGGGCTCGCCATCAGGGCCCGGCCCACCGCCACCATCTGCTGCTGGCCGCCGGAGAGCGCGCGGACGATCTGGCGTCGGCGCGCGCGGAGGTCGGGGAACAGCATGAAGACGCGCTCGAGGCTCTGCCGTCGCGCCGCGCGGGCCCTCGGAGAGAAGGCGCCCAGGTCGAGGTTGTCCTCGACGCTCATCGAGCCGAAGAGGCGGCGGCCTTCCGGCACCATCGCGAGGCCGCGCTCGACGATCAGGTGCGGGCTCGTGGCGCGCAGGTCCTCACCGTCCCAGCGGATGGCCCCCGCCCGGGGCCGCACGAGGCCGGCCACGCAGCCGAGCAAGGTAGACTTTCCCGCGCCGTTGGGCCCGAGCAGCGCGACGATCTCGCCGGGGCCCACGGTCAGGGAAACCGAGGAGAGCACGCGCACGTCGCCGTAGGCAGCCTCCAGACCCTGGATCTCAAGCACGCGCGGGCCCCGGACGCTCCGCGCCCAGGTACACGTCGATCACCCGTGGGTCGGCGGCCACCGCCGCGGGCGGGCCGTCGGCGATCTTCTCCCCCGCGCTGAGCACCACGATGCGACGCGCGAGATCCATCAGCGCCCACACGATGTGCTCCACCATCAGCACGGTCATGCCGTCCGCGACGAGGCGACGGATCAGGGCCATCGCGGCCGCGGTCTCGGCCGGGTTGAGGCCGGCCATGAACTCGTCGAGCAGCAGCAGCTCGGGGCCGGTGGCGAGCGCGCGCGCCAGCTCGAGGCGCTTGCGGTCCATGAGGGTGAGCGACGCGGCCGGCGTGGCCGCGCGGCCCTCGAGGCCGACCAGCGCGAGCAGGCGGAGCGCCTCGTCGCGTCCGGCCTCCGCGCCCCGGCGGCGCCCGTACAGGCCGCCCACGCGCACGTTGTCGAGGGCCGAGAGGCCGGCGAAGGGCCGCACGAGCTGGAAGGTCCGTGCGATGCCGCGGGCGCAGACCCGGTGCGGGAGGAGGCCCGTGACGTCCCGGCCCGCGAACCGGATGCGGCCCCGATCCGGACGCAGCGCGCCCGCGATCAGGTTGAAGAGCGTGGTCTTGCCGGAGCCGTTCGGGCCCATGATCCCGAGCAGCTCGCCGGCCTCGAGGGCGAAGCTCACGTCGCTGACCGCGAGGATGCCCCCGAAGCCCTTGGCCAGCCGCTCGACCTCGAGGAGGGCCACGCCCGCTCAGGCGCCGCGCATCCGCCTCAGCGCTTGCCGAACGGAGGTGCCGGGTAGGCCAGCGGCGCGGTCGCCACCTCCTTCGGCCACACCAGCTCCTGCTTGCCGCTCTGCCACTGGAGCAGCGCCTGCTGCACGATGCCGGTGCCGTCCGGACGGAACTTCACGGGCCCGATCACGGTGGTCATGTTCGTGGCCGCGATGGCGTCGCGCACCTTCTCGCGGTCCGGGAAGCCGGCGCGGGTGACCGCGGCGGCCAGGATCTCCACGCAGGCGTAGGCCGGCCCCACCAGCGGATCGGCGGGGCGCCCGAACTTCTTCTGATGCGCGTCGTTGAGCTCCTTCACTCCCGCGCCCTTCATGGCGTGGTGCCAGCCCGCGGCCAGCACCATGAAGTCGCCATCCTTGCCGAGGTTCTGCGACCAGATCTGGGCGTCGGGGGCGCGGATGAAGAACGAGAGCTTGGGGGTGAAGCCAAGCTCCTTCATCTGCTTGACGATTGTCATGCCGTCGGGGGGGTTGGGCAGCGCCAGCACCGCCTCCACGTTGGCCGCCTTCGCCTTCAGGATCAGGTCCGAGAAGTCCTTGGCGCCCGGCGCGTACTCGCCGTTGAGCGCCACCTGGTAGCCCGCGGCCTTGCCGGCTTCCGTCCACGCCGCCGCCATCTCGCGGCCCCAGTCCGTCTTCTCCTGGAAGATCGCCACCGTCTTGGGGCGCTCCGCGGCCGGGATCAGGCCGAGCAGGCCCTGGGTGGCCTGGCCGATGTCGGGCGATTTCCAGAACGGCGAGAAGAGATAGCGGAAGTTCTGCTGGTGGATCTTCTGCAGCGCGAAGGCCACTCCGAGATAGGCGATGCGATTCTTCTCGGCCACCGAGGCGGCCGCCGCGTGGAGGTCGGAGCCGAAGCCGCCGAGGTAGCCGACCACGCCCTGGCCGGCCAGGGTCTCCATGCGCGCGACGGTCTTGGTGGCGTCGGACTCGTCGTCGAGCAGGATGAGCTCGACCGGTAGCTTCACTCCGCCCACCGGGATGCCGCCGGTCGCGTTCAGGCGCTCGACCGCGAACTCGTAGCCGGCGCGGATCTGGGCGCCGCCCGCGCCGTAGCGGCCGGTGAGCGGGACCACCGCGCCGATCTTCACGGACTGGGCCCAGGCGGTGGCGGGCGACATGCCGAGCAGGGCCAGGGCGAGCAGGGCCAGGGTTCTCATCGCGATTCTCCTCTCCAGACTCGACGGGTGGTCTCGACCACGCGGCGGAGCTTGGCCTCCTGCTCGGCCGGGGTGATCCGGTTGCCTTCCATCGTGGAGGCGAAGCCGCACTGCGGGCTCAGGGCCAGTCGCTCGAGCGGGACGAGCCGCGCGGCCTGCTCGATGCGCGCGCACAGCTCCTCCACCGTCTCGAGCCGGGGGCTCTTCGTGGTGACGAGCCCGAGCACCACCGTGCGGTCGTCCGGCATGGCGCGCAGCGGCTCGAAGCCGCCGGAGCGCTGATCGTCGTACTCGAGCAGGTAACGCTGGAAGCGGCTCTTGCTGAAGACCCGCGCGATGGGCTCGTAGCCGCCGCTGGCGTAGAACATGGACTGGTTGTTACCCCGGCAGATGTGCAGGCCGAAGGTCACCCCCGGATGATGCCCGATGACCGCGTTGTCCATCTCGATGCAGGCGTCGATCAGGCGGTCCGGATCGCTGCCCCGCTTGCGGTAGCCGTCGCGCAGCTCCGGGTCCAGGAGCGCCGCGTACTGGGGGGCGTCGATCTGGATGTAGGTACAGCCGAGGCGCACCAGCTCGTCGACCTCGCGGCGCGTCAGGTCGACGATGTCGGCCAGATAGGCGTCGCGCGTCGGGTACGATCCGGTCGACTTCTCGGGATCGTAGTAGGCGGCGGCCTGCTGGCTGCTGATCAGGGTGACCTTGATCGGGGTGCGGGTGCGGGCGCGCAGGTAGACGAATTCCTCGGTGCACATGCTCCGGCGCCACCGCAGCTTCTCGACCACCACCGGCCGCTTGAAGACGAGCCGCTCACCCGACTCGTTGTGAAACGGGATGGCCCAGCCGCCGAACTTGTCGAAGCCGTCGAGGGCGTCGATCAGGTGGCCGAAGAAGGCGTAGCGGCGCAGCTCGCCGTCGGTGAGCACGTCGAGGCCGGCGCTCTCTTGCAGGCGCACCGCCTCGTCCACCGCGTGGTCTTCCACCTGCTTGAGCGCGGCCGACGAGGTCTCGCCCCGCTCCAGGCGCTGGCGCGCCTCCTTGAGGCCGGGCGGCCGGAGGAGGCTGCCGACGACATCACTCCGGATCGCGGGGGGGCGGTATCCCGCTCCGTGTGGGACATCCGGGGCGTCGCTTCCGGTAATCGAGATCACTCTACAACCCGATCCGCCCGCAGCAGCAGCGACGGCGGGATCGCCAACCGGAGCGCTTTGGCGGTCTTGAGATTTATGACCAAGTCGAACTTGGTGGGTTGCTCGACCGGGAGGTCGGCGGGGCTGGTACCCCGGAGAATCTTGTCGACGAAAGTGGTCAACTGACGAAAGGCCCGACGAAGGCTCGGACCATAGGCGATCAGTCCGCCCTCGTCCGCGGTCTCCGGCCATTGGTACATCGCCGGTAGACCGAGTTCCGCGGCCAGATCCATGATGCGGCCGCGCAGGGCAAAGAGGACCGCCGACGCGAGCACGTTCACGCCGGCGACCCCACTGGCCTTCGCCTCTCGAAGCGCCCGATCGATCTGATCCGGTGTGGCGACGAGAGCTTCGCGCAGCCCGAGCCGCCGCGCCGCGGCGGTCGAATCGAGCGCCGGCCTCGACTCTCGATGTGTGGTCGGATCCGCCAGGAGCAGAACCGTGCTGCGCGCGGGCAGGAGTTCCGCGAGACCTTCCAGCCGCTTGGCGTCGAGCTCGGTGCCCATGATGCTCACGCCGGTGATGTTACCCGCCGGCTGTCGCATGTTGGCGACGAGCTTTGCTCTGACCAGGTCCTCCGACATGGCCACAATGGGAATTGTGGAGGTCGCTGCTTTCGCGGCGAGGCCAGCGGCATCGCCAAAGGTCGCGATGACCGCGGGACGATGTCCGGCGAGGTCTGCGGCGAGTGCCGGCAGACGATCGGGCTTGCCGTCGGCAAGGCGGAAGTCGAAGAGGATATTGCGGCCTTCGATGTATCCGAGCGCCTGCATGTATGCGCGGATGGGGTCCGTGAAGGCCCGCCCGGCCTCGGGCGAAAAGACGAGCAGAATGCCGAACGTCGGGATTGCACCCTGCTGCGCGCGAGCGGCCAACGGCCATGCGGCGCCGGCCCCGCCGAGCAGCGACATGAAGTCGCGACGTTTCATCGAGGTCCGCTTGAAGGCTCGCCCTGTCGACTACTCGGCGATCTTGAACATGCCGCCCTCGAGCCCGAGCGCGCTCTTGCCGATGCCCTCGAGCATCCGGTCGACGGTGGGGGGCATCAAGGTGGAGGTGCGCAGATCGCGGAAGGCCCGCTCGGCCGGGAAGTCCTTGTAGGCGCCGCGGCCCCCCACCACCTGGATCACCTTGGAGGTGACCGCGAGACCGACCTCGGTGGCGAGGTACTTGGCCTTGTTGCCGAGCACTCCGCGCTCCTGCACGTCGGCGGCCTCCCAGCGCTCGGCGGTGTCGGCCAGGACGAGACGCGCCGCGTCGAGATGGGCTGACAGCTCGCCCACGTGGCGCTGCACCGCCGGGTCGTGGGCCACCGGGATGTTCTCGGGTTTCACGATGCGCTGCTTGGCGTAGTCGATGGCGAAGGCGAGCGCGCCCTCCGCGATGCCCACGTAGACGGCGGCGTAGCCGAGCGCGAAGCTCTCGACCACGCCGACCCGCAGGGCCGCGCCCGGGTCGCCCAGCGCGGCATGCTTCGCCACCCGCACGCCCTGGAACGTCACCGAGGGGCTGAAGGTGGCGCGCATGCCGAGCGTGTTCCACTTGCCGTCGGTGACGATGCCGGTCGCGTCGGCGGGCACCAGGACCTGCAGCAACGCCTTGCCCATGTCGGTGCCGCCCTCGAGCGCGCACCAGACCATGTAGTGCGAGGCGCCGAGGGCCATGGTGCAGAAGTGCTTCACGCCGTCCACCACGTAGGCGTCGCCGGCCTGGCGGACGACCGTCTCCACGAGGAAGCTACGCGAGAGGCTCACCGCCGGCTCGCTGCCCCAGCTGCCGAACAGCCGGCGGTTTGTCACCACCTCGTCGAAGTAGCGGCGCTTCTGAGCGTCGGAGGCGAGCGCGTCGATGAAGCGCATGACCGTCGAGTGCATGTGCACGGTCATCGCGGTGTTGGCGCAGCCCTGCGCGATGGTGCGGATCACCCCGATGTAGGTCGGCATGTCGAGCCCGAGCCCGCCGTACGAGACTGGGATGCACGAGGCCAGAAAGCCATCCCGACCGAGCACGCGCCAGGAGTCGACCGGGTTGGCGCCCGCCGCGTCGTACTCGGCCGCGCGCGGGGCGATGTGCTCCCGCGTCAGCCGGGCGACCCGGTCGATGATGGCGTTCTGGCCCGTGCCGGACATGCCCGTTAGCTCATGCCGGTGACCGGCTTGCGGCTGCCGGTGACGCAGCGGCAGGTGCCGGCCTGGTGCAGCTCGATCATGTTGCCGAACGGGTCGTACATGAAAACCTGCTCCGACTCCGGGCCCACCACGCCCCGGGTCACCCAGTGCTCCACGCCCATGCGCTCCAGCTCGGCCTTGGCCTCCTGGATGTCCGGCACCGCGAGGGCCACGTGCGGTCGCGACGGGTCCTTGTCCGGCCCCTGCGCGAACTTGGACTGACCGTCGACGCCCATGAGATGGATCTGGGCGGTGCCGCCCACGTCCATCCAGAAGCCGTCGATGGTCGGGATGACCGGGCGGCCCTGATCGGCGCTGAGGCCGAGCACGTCGTGGTAGAAGCCGTAGGCCTTCTTCACCTCGGCGGGTGAGGGACCGACGCGAATGCCGTGATGGTGGAGCTCAAGCACTTTGACGGCCATGGATGCCTCCTGTGAGCGTGCCCCAGATCCCCTTGGGGAGGAATAGGACGAACGCGGAGAAGATGGCGCCGAGCACGATCGGCCACGCCTCCATGACGAGGCTCAGCCGCTCCTCCAGCACGAGGAACGTGGCCGCCCCGACGAAGGGACCGAAGAAGGTCCCCGCACCGCCCAGTAGCGTCATCATGACCGTCTGGCCCGAGGTGGTCCAGAACAGCGACTCGACCGGCACGACGGTCAGTCGCAGGGCGTCGAGCGATCCCGCGAGCCCGGCGAAGCAGGCGGAGAAGACGAAGGACAGGTGCTTGACGCGGTCGACGTCGTAGCCGCAGGCCACCGCGCGGCTCGTATTCTCGCGGATGGCCCGCAGCACCGCCCCGAATGGGGAGTCGAGGATGCGCTTGAGCGCCACCACCGCCAGCCCCACCAGGACGTAGGCGAAGTAGTAGAAACCGAGCGTGGTCTCGATCGAGTACTGCCAGGCACCCAGCCCGAGGGTGAGCTGCGGGATGCCGCGCAGACCGTCGTCGCCACCCGTCCAGTCGGCCAGGTGGAAGGCGATGAAGTAGAGGAGCTGCGCGAAGGCGAGGGTCAACATCGCGAAGTAGATACCGCGGCGGCGGAGACAGAAGAAGCCGATGACCAGCCCGCCCAGGCCGGCCAGCAGGAGCCCCGCGCCGAGCCCGAGCCAGAGCGAGCCCATGTGGAGTTTCGCGAGGGCGATGCCGGCCCCGTAGGCGCCGAGGCCGTAGTAGGCGGCGTGGCCGAAGGACAGGAGCCCTGTGTAGCCGTAGAGCAGGTTGAAGCCCATGGCCAGGAGGCCGAAGATCAGCACCTGGGTGGCCATGGTGCGGTTCGGCACGATGAAGGGAAAGAGGGCGAAGAAGACCCAGAAGGCGAGCACCGGGCGCGCGCCTATCCGGATCGCGACCCCGCGCAGAGCGCTCATTCCGCCAGGCCCGCCTCGCCGAAGAGGCCGCTGGGCCGCACCAGCAGCACGAACGCCATCACCAGGAACACCATGATCTCGGCGGCCTTGGGCACGAAGAGCGTGGTGAGGCCCACCACCTGGCCGATGAGGAGGCCCGCCACCACCGCGCCGAGCAGGCTGCCCATGCCACCCACCACGATGACCACGAACGACTCGATCACCATGTTCACGCCCATCTCGGCGTAGGCGCCGCGCATGGGCCCGGCCAGGATGCCGGCCAGCCCCGCGAGGGTCGTGCCGATGCCGAAGACGACCAGCCAGACGCGGCCCAGGTCGATGCCCAGCGCGCGAACCATCAGGGGATCCCGCGAGCCGGCACGGATGATGAGCCCGACGCTGGTGCGCCCGAGAAAGAAGTAGAGACCGACCAGCACCGCCACCGTGACCGCGATCAGGAAGAGCCGGTAGGCGGGAAAGACCATGAAGCCGAGGTCCACCGCGCCCGCCAGGGCCCGCGGCGGATCCAGCGTGAGGCCGATCTTGCCCCAGAACACCTTGACCCCTTCGACCAGGATCAGGGAGAGGCCGAACGTCAGCAGCAGCGGGTCGTCGGGCGATCGACCGTAGAGCCGTCGGATGAGGAACCGCTCCATGAGCAGACCGATCGCGCCGACCATGAGCGGCGCCACGATCAGCGCCACCCAGAAGCTCTTGGTGTAGCCCAGCAGGAACACGCCGAAGTACGCCCCCAGCATGTAGAGGGCGCCGTGGGCGAAGTTCACCACCGTCATCAGCCCGAAGATGAGCGACAGGCCGATCGCCAGCAGGACGTAGATCATCCCGAGCACGAGGCCGGTGAAGACCTGTGCTAGGAGCGTCGAGAGGTCGGGCACGAGCTAGGCGTGCCCCTTTTCCTTGCAGGTGCGGTCGAGCTCCTCGTTGGCGGGGATCTTCGCCACCACGTCGACGAAGCCCCATTCGCCCTTGACCTTCCCCGGCTCTCGGCCCCGGCAGATCCAGAGGTCCTGGAAGGACTTGTTGTCGCACGTCCGCCACCACTGCTTGCCCTTGTAGTGATCATAGGTCGGGTTCTTCCGGAGCGTCTCGGCCACTGCCTCGGAGTCGACCGACTTGGCGAGCGTGCAGCCTCGCGCGACCTCCATGACGCCGCTGAATGCATAGGCGCCATAGTCACCGGGGGGCGCGTTGTACCTCTTGCGATACACCTCCACGTACTTCTTCGCTGACGGGATGGTGTCCTCGAGCTCCCAGTAGAAGCTGGTCCCGCCGTAGACGTCGCCGTACAGCTCGCCTCCGCCTTCCTTGAGCTGGGGCAGCCAGACCAGGGGCTGGGCGATCTTCATCTGCTTCTTCATGCCGTAGCTACCGATCTGCTTGAGGAAGGCGATGTTGTCGGCACCCGGCGTCATCGACACCAGCACCTCCGGCTTGGCGGCCTGGATCTTGGGCAGGTGGGCCGAGAACTCGGCGCTGCCGAGCGGGTAGGGCGTCGAGCCGAGCAGGGTGCCGCCCTGCTTGGCGAGGGTCTCGGTGAGGACGGCATTGTTCTGCTTGCCCCACGCGTAGTCGGCGTAGATGATCCACCACTTCTTGCCGAGGTTCTGGGCGACCCACGTCCCGACCGCGCGGCTGGTGATCGTGGGGTTCAGGGCCTCGTGGAACGTCAACGGGCTCGTGTCCGGCTTGGCGCTGATCTCGTCGGACTGGCTCACCGAGATGAAGAGCACCTTGGACTTCTTGGTCTGCTCGTTGATGGCCATCTGCACGTGGGCGGCGAGGCCACCCACCACGAACTGGACCTTGTCGTTCTCGATCAGCTCCTTGGTGCGCTGGGCGCCGACGGCGGGCTTGAGCTGATCGTCGCGGAAGAGGACCTCGACCTTGCGACCCAGGACCCCGCCTTGTGCGTTCAGCTCTTCCATGGCGAGGGTGGCGCCGCGCTGCTGATCGGCGGCGAGGGCGCCGAAGGGACCGGTGAGCGGGAGCGGGAATCCGATCCGGAGCGGGTCCTTGCTCTGCGCGCGCAGGATGGCCGGGAACGACAGGGCCGCAGCGCCGACCGCGGTGGTTGCCAGGAATGAGCGCCGATCCATGGGTATTGCCTCCTCTTCCTTGAGTGAGCGTGCCTCCGGGGGGGAGCGGTGGCCGGTATCATAGGAGCCCCATCCGGCTCATGTCAATCACGTTGCCGTCCCGCACCTCTACGGTCCGGCTCCACACGCCCTACCGCGGGGTGCTGCTCACCGGTGCCGGCATGAAGATGGCTACCGGCCGGCCCGCATCAGGCAGGCCACGAGCGCGCGCGGGCTCTCGCAGAGATCGTCCGCACCCGCGTCGGTGAGCTCGCGGCGATCGCCGAAGCCCCACAGCGCGCCCACGGATCGGATGCGGTGGGCCCGCGCGGCCGCGATGTCGAGGTCGCGGTCACCGACCATGACCGCGGTCTCGGCCCGGATCACGCCCGTGTCGATCAGGTGCCCGAGCAGGTCGGTCTTTCGGTCGAAACGCCCGTCGGGCTCGGCGCCGTAAACGGCGTGGAAGTGCCGGGCCAAGTCGAAGTGGGTCACGATGCGGGTGGCCGCGTGTCGCAGCTTCGCGGTGGCCACCAGCATGGTGCCGGCGAGCCGCGCGGCGTCCTCCAGCATCTCGGGCACGCCGTCGTAGACCGCGTTCTCGAAGAGGCCCACGTCGTCGTAGCGTGCCCGGTAGTGGGCCAGCGCGGTCTCGACGAGCGCGGGGTCGCTCGTCTCGAGCAGCGTGGACAAGGTGCCGCGCAGGGGCGGGCCGATGTAGGTGGCCAGCACCTCGTCGCCGGGACAGGGCCGCCCGAGACGCTCGAGCGCGTGGCGGATCGAGGCGGTGATGCCCGCGCGCGAGTCGGTGAGGGTGCCGTCGAGATCGAAGAGGACGGTGAGACCGCTCATGCCACGGCGGGCGCCACCGTGATCTCGGTCTTCACCGAGTTGGCGATGAAGCACTGCTCGTGGGCCAGGTGGTGGAGGTGGTCCATCTCCTCGACGGTCGGGCGCTTCTCCCCGCCGTAGACGATCCGTGGATGGAGCGTCACCGCGCTCACCCAGATCGCGCCGCGCTCGTTCTTGCGCATCACCCCCACCGCGTCGTCCTCGTACGACTCGACCACGAAGCCCCCGCGCATCGCCACGTAGAGGAACGTGAGCATGTGGCAGCTGGAGATCGCGGCCACGTATGCCTCTTCCGGATCGACGTTGGACGGGTTGGACCACGGCGCCGGCACCACGCCGGGTGAAGGTGACGCGGGGACGCTCACCCCGCCGTCGAACGTCCAGGTGTGCTCGCGAGAGTACCGGCCCTTCAGGAAGCCGTCGCCCTGCAGGGCCCAGCGCACCGTCGCCTTGTGCTCAGACATGGGGTGTCTCCTCGAGGCTCCCGATCTGCCCGTCGTGGGCGCGCGAGAGCAGCCGCAGGGCGGTGGCCGCCCCGACCAGCGCGGTGAACATGTCCCACTGAGTGTCCCACTGATCGCCCTGCGTGCCCAGGAAGGCGTCGGCCGCCTCGCCTCCGACCGCCGCGACCCACCACTCGACCATCTCGTACGTCGCGCTGATGGCCAGGCACACGCAGAGCACCAGGAAGGTCAGCCACCGGCCGGGCCGGAGCGGCGAGCGCCGGATCAGGATCTCGCGGACGATGATGGCGGGAACGAATCCCTGGGCGAAGTGGCCGATCCGATCGTACGGGTTGCGGGCGAGACCGAGCGCGCGCTGCAGCCAGAAGCCGAGCGGCACCTCCGCGTAGGTGTAGTGGGCGCCCAGCATCAGGATCAGGGCGTGGACGAAGATCAGCCGGTAGACGAGCGGGGTGAGGGGGAAGCGGCGCGCGGTCGCAGCCAGGATGGGCACCGCGACGGCGATCGGCGCGACCTCGAGCATCCACGTGAGCCGATCGCGCGGCCCGATCCCCGAGAGGACGAGCAGCACGGCGCCGACGATCAGGAGGACGCGCGGCTCTCTACCAATCACCCGCGTACTGGGTGGAGTAGGGGGCCGCCTGGGCCAGGAGGCGCGCGCGGCGCAGCTCCACGAGCTGGCGGGTGTGCAGCAGATCGTGGGCGGCCCAGGAGGCGAGCAGGTCGCCGGCGGTGATGCGACCGAAGGGCGCCTGGTACTCACGGCTCCAGTCCGGCGCGGCCAGGCTTCCCAGCCAGGCCAGCGAGCGCTCACGCTCGACAAGGAATCCCTGGAGAGCCTCCGCGAGATCGCGCTCGTTGTAGCGCCGAGCGGTGATCCAGCCTGCCGGGTCGATCCGGGTCCAGGTGTCCTGCGGCCGGTGCAGCACGAGATCGAGGCGGGGGCGGAAGTCCTCCCGCTCCTCGTCGTGGAGATGGCAGATCACCTCGAGGAGGGACCAGGCTTCGGGCGCCGGCCGCCGGCGGGCTTCGTCGTCGGCCACTCCCGCCGCCAGCGCGGCGATCGTCTCCGCTCCCCGGGCCAGCTCGCGTCGCACGACGTCGAGACGCAACGCGCTCACGCCCCAGGCTCAGAGCGTCGCGCCGGGGGGCAACGGCAGGCGCACCCGGAAGGTGGCGCCGCCGCGCGCGTCGTTCTCCGCCGAGATCTCGCCGCCGTGCGCATCGATGATCGAGCGGCTGATCGCCAGCCCCATGCCGAGCCCTTCCGTCTTGGTCGTGAAGAAGGGCTCGAAGAGCCTGGGCATGTGGTCCTCGGCGATTCCCTTGCCGCTGTCGTGGACCACGAGCTCCACGAACTTCTCGGCGGGAGCGGTCCACACCGTGACCTTGCGGGCGCTCGCCGACCCGTCCGTGGCCGCGACGATCCCGTTCGAGAGCAGGTTCAGGATCACCTGCTGGATCTGGATGGGGTCGCCCTCCACCGAGGGCAGGGCGGGGGCCGGGTGGAGCTCGATCGAGACGTTCCGGAGGACGGCGTCGTTCAGGATGAGGGCCACCACGTTCTTGACCAGGTCGTTGAGGTTCAGCGGCTGGAGCTCGGCGGGCTCCTTCCGGAGCAGCTGACGCATGCGGCGAATCACCTCACCGGCCCGCCGATCGTCCTCGATGATGTCGTGCAGGCACGCCCGGAATTCCTCCAGGTCGGGGGGCGACAGCGCGAGGAAGCGCTCCGCGGCCTGCGCGTTGCTGAGGATGGCGGTGAGCGGCTGGTTCAGCTCGTGGGCGAACGAGGACGCCAGCTCGCCCATGGCCGCGACCCGGTCCATGTGGGCGATCGCGTCGAGGTGGCGCTTGGCGCTGGCCTCGGCGCGCTTCCGGGGCGTGATCTCGATGTGGGTGATGGCGGCCCCGGCCGCGGGACGCTCGAGCCGGCGCACGCGGATCTCGAACCAGCGGTCCTCATCGACCTGAGGGGACGGGTACTCGAGCGCGCCCTCTCCCTGCTGCCCACCCAGGACGGACTTGACGAGCGTCAGCACCGCGCGGGCATTCGGATCGCCTTGCTCGATCAGCGTGTGGCAGGCCTGCAAGTAGTTGGCGCCCGGCGGCATCGCGGTCAGGGGCTGGGCCGCCCGCGCCCACGCCTCGTTGACCTGCACGATCCCGCCGTCTCCGTCCACGATGGCCATCTCGCCGGACGGCGCGGCGAGCACGGCCCGCGTGAAGGCCTCGCTGGTCTCGAGCGCGGTCTCCGCCTGGCGGCGGGCCAGCACGCTCGCGAAGGGCTCGCCCAGCATCTGCAGGCGCCGCACGAGCTCCTGCGGCCACGGGCGCTCCTCGCGAAGGTTGACGAACATCAGGGCGCCCAGCATGCGGTCGGCGATCGACAGCGGGATCACGATCATCGACTGCACGCCGATGGCTTCGAGAGCGCGGCGATCCTCGGCGGCTTCGGCCGGAAGCTCGTCCGGGCTGGACAGGCTGTAGACTTCCTTGGCCTCCCAGAGCCTGCTCAGATACGGGAATGCGTCGAACCTGATCACCGAGGGAGGTGGGCCGGCGCCCGGTGCCGTCCAGGTCTGCATAGGCACGATGGCCTGCCCGTGGTCCGCGATCTGCCAGAGCGTGGCACGCTCCACGCCGAGCGACAGCGCGATGCGCCGGAGCCCGGCCCGGATGTGCTCGGCGAGGCTGGCCACGGGCACACTCGCGAGCAGCGTGGAGACCTCGGCGAGCAGCATCTCGAAGCGAAGGCGCTCGTCGAGATCCGCCTGGGCGCGCCGCCGTCGGTGGCGCTCGATCAGCAGGCCAGCGATCAGGGCCGACTCCGCGGCGAGCAGCACGATGGCCCCGGCGACGTGCCACCCGTACTGGGCCCAGAGCGTCGGCTCCCGGTACAGCACCTTGCTGCCCCGGGGTAGCCGCGCCTCGTCGAGGCCCCAGCGGCGAAGCTGGCGCCAGTCGAACACGGGCACGCTGGAGGCGAGGCTGCGGCGCGGAGACCCGCTGATCGGATCACCGCGCAGGACGCGCAGGGTGAGCTCGCCCGCTTCTTGCCCCACCGCCTCCGGGTCGACCACGAAGCCTCCGACCACGCCGCGGCCCACCTGGGTCCCGAACACGGTGAACATCGGGCGGTTGGAGACATTCGCCATGGGCCCGCGGACCTCGATTCCGAAGAAGCGGCGCCCCGTCCCATCGGCGAGATAGCTCGACGCCACGACGATGGTCTGCTCGGGGAGCGTCGAGAGTCGCTTCATGAGGACCTCGATCGAGAGATCGGTGAGATCGATGAGCTCGAGCCGGTCGCCGTGGGCCTGTACCGCCTGCCGGACGCGGTCGTTGTTCCGCCGATCGCGCGTGGAGGCGCCGCCGACCAGCGCCACGCGGCGCGTCGCCGGCAGCAGCTCGAGCGCGGCCCGGATCGTCTCCTCGAAGTCGAACCGGATCGGGATGACCGCCATGCCCGGGGGAATGGACAGGCCGGCCACCGTGCGCTCGTCCACGTCGCACACGACGACGGGAACACCGGGCCACAGGTCGCCCTGGAAGCGAAGGAGGAACTGCAGCGGCTCGGGCCCCGCGACGATGATCGCGTCGAGCGTCCGGTTGTGCTTGAGCCGGAACAGCTCGCGCAGCCGGAGTGCGTCGTCGGTCCGGTCGAACCGCGCGAGATCGACGTGCTCGGTCTCGATGCTGATGGCGGTCGACAGGGCCGACACGAGCGTGGCCCGCGCGGCGAGGGCGACCGCGGTCGAGGCGGGCTGGCCGATCGGCCCTCCCAGGAGGAGGAGGACGGACTTGGCTGGCGGAGGGTCTGCCGGCGCGGTCTGGGCCGCCGTCGCGGCGGCGCACGCCGCGAGGAGGAGAAGCGTCAGGGAGAGGCTACGCACGATCACGGACTGAGCGCTCTTCCGGCCTGGCTCGTTGGCACGGCTGACTTTGTCTCAGATCACGCAACATGTCAACGGCGAGCGTGAGCCGGTTGGACCAACGGACCAGCGGTAGAAAGCCGCTACGTTCCGACCCGCGCGAGGGCGTCGCGCATCGGGGCACTCGGGACCTGGATCAACCCTCCGTAGGGCTGATCCAGCTCCACGATGAGGAAGATGGCGCTCGAGAAGGACAGCGCGCAGACGAACAGGGCGGCGACGACGGTGGCGTTGCCGGGGGCGAACATGCCGAAGCTGAACAGGATGACGGCCAGCCACGCCACCAGCAGTACCACGAACGGTAGCGGGACCGAATCGACGCGGAGCGCTCAGGCGGTGGCGGCGCGCGCCGCCCCGGCACCGGGCAGCGTCACGCACATCGTGACCCCGCGGTCCGCGTTGCGGACCGCCCGGATCTCACCGCCGTGAGCCCGCACGATCGTGCGGCTGATCGATAGCCCCATCCCGAGGCCTTCGGCCTTGGTCGTGAAGAAGGGCTCGAACATGCGCTCCAGGAATTCCTCTCCGAGGCCCGGACCCGTGTCGGACACGAGCAGCTCGACGCCGGCGGGGACCGGTCGCAGACGCACGTGCAGCTCGCGCGGGCTCGCCGCGCCGGCCATGGCGTCGTAGGCATTCATGAACAGGTTGAGGATCACCTGCTGCAGCTGCACGCGATCTCCGGCGACCACGGGCAAATCCGCGCTCACCTCGAGCCGCACCGCGATGCTCTTGGCGATGGCGTCGCTGCGCAGGAGCGCGACGACCTCGCCCACGACCGTCCTCATGTCCACCGTCGTCGGCTGAACCTCGCTCCGCTTGAGCAGGCTCCGCAACCCTCGGATCACGTCGCCGCCCCGCTTGCCGTCCTGGGCGATGTCTCCGAGGATCTCCTGCATCTCCGCCAGATCCGGTGTCGCCCGGCCGAGCAGCCGCTGCGCAGCCTGCGCATTGCTGACGATCGCGGTCAGCGGCTGGTTGAGCTCGTGGCCGATCGAGCCGGCCAGCTCACCCACCGCCAGCACCCGGGCGGCGTGGGCGAGGTTCTGCCGGTGCTGCTGCGCCTCCAGCTCGTCGCGCTTGCGACGGGTGATGTCGTGATGCGTGATGACCGCCCCTCCCTCCGGGCGCTCCAGCGGCACCGCCAGCATCTCCGACCAGCCTCCGTCCGCGCCCCGGGGCCATGCGTACTCGAGCGAGAACCCGTGACTGACGCCCCCGAGAAGCGCCTGCATCCCCTCGAGGGCGAGCTGCCCCTCGGAGACCCCGAGCCGGGCCACCCGCCGGCACGCCTCGACGTAGTTGCCGCCCACCAGGAGCTCCGGCAGGAGGTCGCCGCCGTGAACCCTGGCGAGGCCCGACCAGGTCTCGTTCACCTTGAGGATGACGCCGCTCCGGTCCACGACGGCGACCGCGCCGGACAGTGACGCCAGCACGGCCCGATTCAGCGCCTCGCCCTCGCGGGCCTCGCTGTCCGCGCGCAGGCGCATCACGGCGGCGGTCAGGATCTCGCTGAGCAGCCGGAGCCGCTCCACGATCCCGTCGGACCAGCACCGCTCCGCCCGCACCGAGGTCAACCCCAGCACGCCGATCCGGACTCCTGTGGCGATCAGGGGCACCAGCACCATCGACTTGATCCCCCGACGGCGATAGCTCGCCTGGTCGGCGGACGCCTCGGGCGGGAGATCGTCGACGCGAGAGAAGCAGACGACCTGACCGCGCAGCGCCCGGTCCCGCGACCACGGGAACTCCCCGGTCGGGACCTCGGTCGCGGTCGCGTCGATCCCCGGGCGGCAGATCACGTGCGTGAGGGTGAGGGTGCGCCCGTCGGACGAGGCCTGTCCGATGGCGGCCCGGTCCACGTCGAGGTGCCGGAGGGTGCGCTCGAGGGCGCCCCGGATCGCCTCGTCGATCCGCTCGACCGGCCGATCGGCGAATCCGGCCGAGACCTCGGAGAGCAGGCGCTCGAACTCGAGCTGCTCGCGTAGCCGCATTTCGGCGTTCTCGCGCTCACGAAGGACCGCGGCCAGGAGCATCAACGACACCGCGGTGACCCCCATCACCATGAAGAACTGCAGCGAGAAGGTCTGCGCGGCCTCCGGCCGCTCCGACAGCGACTCCAGGAGACGCGAGGCTCCGATGGTCATGCAGAACGTGATCGCGAAGAGCGATCCACTGACGCCGGCGGGCCCGAACCGGGCGGCGGCCCACAGCAGGAGCGGCAGGGGCGTGTACATCAGCGCGGAGACGTGGCTCGGCTCGGCGATGCCGATCAGGAGGCCGGCTGCCGCGAGGCCGACCACCAGGATCGTCGCCTCGGCGAACCGGGCCGGGAGCGGCCGGCGGAGCCAGGTCCGACTCTTGTCGATGCAGAGCACGAGGCCGGGTGTCACGACGAGAATGGTCAGCGCGTTGCTGGCGAAGCGGACCCACCAGGCCGGCCAGTACCGGATGCCGTCCGGCCACGCCGCGGCGACCCACAGCCCGACGTCGACGAACGAGCTCACGAACGGAGCGAAGCCGGCGGCCGCCGCGATGAACACGATGACATGGCGCAGGTTGTCGAAATCGATGCGGGAGCCGAGCAGCTTCCGCACCGCGAGCGCGCCGAGCACCGCCTGTCCGCAGTTGGTCGCGAAGAGTCCCAACACCAGGAGCAATGGGAATCCGGCCCGGAGCTCGGTCACGAGGTGGACCGGGAAAGCGGCGAGCAGGTACACGAACCACTTGCGCGGCGGCGCCGCCAGGAGCACCGCGAGCAGCAGCGCGTTCGGTGGCCAGAGGATCGACGGCCCGCCCCCGGGGAACTTGGTCTGAAAGCCGATCTCCATGCCGGCGTAGTAGGCCGCGGCGGTGAAGAGGGCGACGAGGATGGTCCGGGTCGCGGGCGCCAGATTGGCCGGACGGATGCCCCGGTCGAGCCCTACGCTGTGCAGGAGCAAGGCGATCCCGCTCACGAGCCCCTAGCGGCCTCCTTTGTCGTGTCGATCGGCCCGGTCGTCGCGGTGAGCCAGATCATCGGTCTCGAGCGCATTGGCCCCCACCCTCGCCCGTGCCGGATGTCTTGAATGCGCGAGTGTCAAATAATTGGCGTGCAATGTCAAGACAGCGAGGGCACCGACCCCCTACCATGCACGGCGAGGAGCGGCCGTGCCTGCATGCATACCTTCGAGGTGGGGGACCCGGTGGAACGACGCGAGTGGATCGGCATGACCAGGGGGGAGATCGTCGAGGTCAAGCTCGACGAGGGGACGGTCGTCGTCGCGTGGCGGGTCGGATTCCGTCTGGCGGGCAGTACCACAATCGAGCGGGCGGACGACCTCCGTAGATCCCGGTGACGATGAAGCCGCCCCCCGCCCGGCCGATGCGAGCGATCGTTCTGCGCGAGGTCTACATCGAGGAGAAGCCGGGACGCCTGACCGCGGTCTTCGTCCTCAACGCCCGGCCCGATCGGCTCTGGATCGATTTCTTCAGGGCGCGCGCGTGGTACAGCATCTACGACGCGGCGTCCGCGAGATTCTCGGGAAAGAAGGCTCGGGTCGAGCTACTGCGACGCGAGGACCTCCCCCCGCTGACGCTGTCCATGGAGCGGTTCATCGAGGGCGCGAACCTGGACGCCAAGCTGTCCGGACTCCCGTAGGGCCGGGCCTCGCCGGGCGGTCGCCGCGGTGACACTAGGTCCGGGCGAGGGCCCGGTGGATCGCCCCGATCAGCGCGTTCTCGTCGAAGGGCTTGCGCAGGTAGTCCACCGCCCCGGCCCGCCGGGCGCGCTCCCGTGTAAGCGCAGTGTCGTGGGCGGTGATGAAGATGACCGGGATGGGCGGCCGGGTGTCGGCCAGACGCTCCTGCACGTCGAAGCCACTCAAACCGCCCAGGTGGATGTCCAGCACCAGGCAGCTGATCGTGCGGATGTGCGCGGACGAAAGCACCTCTTCGGCCGACCCGAAGGTCTCGACCGAGAAGTCGGCGGAGCGCAGCAGACGCCGCAGGGCTCGCTGGATGGACACGTCGTCATCGACCACCCCGACGGTCGGCCTCATCTCGAGACGAGTCCTGGAATGGCGGTGCCTCCCGCTGTCGCGGTCTGAGCTTCGATCGATCGGCCAGGTCGATTACCTGTAGCAAATATACTGGGGGACGTCCTATAGGACGAAAGTCGTACGAGGGTGGGACGGCCGTGACGCGCTACTGGAACTCGAGGGTGGCCGCGCGCAGGCCGCAGAGCAGCTTGCCGGCGGTCTCGAGGCACCGGTCGTTGGCCGGCGGCATCACCGGGCCCGCGAGCGAGTCGCGATGCCACCGCTCGAGCGGCATCTCCTTCAGGATGCCGCGGCCGCCCGCCAGTCGCAGCGCGCGCTCGGTGGTTGACCGCGAGCATGATCGCTTCGCGGTCGCCGGCCATCTTCACGCCGGCCGCCTCGTGGAGCAGGAGCCGCGCCGCCCGGATCTGGGTGCCGACCTCGGCCACCGTGCGCTGCACGAGCGGGTGATGGCTCATCGGCTCGGTGGACGGCCGCTGGGTCTTGGTGCGCGCGTACTCGGTCATGTACTCGAAGGCGGCCTCGCCGATGCCGAGATAGACCGCCGCGTAGCCGAGCGCGAAGCCCTGCAGGTCGATCGTGAGGTACTGACCCGGGGCGCCCACCACGTTGGCCGGATCGACCAGACAGTCGTACCGGATGGTGTGGCTGATGGTGCCGCGCATGCCGACCGCGTTCCAGGTGCCCTCGATCTTCACGCCCGCGTCGCGGCTCGGGATCATCGCGGAGATGACGCCGTCGCGCGCGCTGGTCTTGCCCTCCAGGATGCCGGTGACGAAGAAGTAGTCGGCGGCGTCGCCGAGCGAGCAGAATTGCTTGACGCCCGCCACTCGGTAGCCGCCGTCGCCGGCGGGACGGAACACGGTGTTGAGCACGAACTTGTCCCGGAAGCTCTGCTCGGGCTCGCTCGTGATCGAGGCGATGCGGGCCCCGTGGGCGACGATCTCGCCGAAGTAGCGCCGCTTCTGCTCCTCGGTACACAGCGCGGCCAGGAACGTGGTCACCGTCGAGTGCATGTTGAAGGTGAGCGCGGTGGCCGAGCACCCCTTGGCGATCTCGCGAAGGGCATGCACGTAGGTCACCGCATCGGCGCCCACGCCGCCGTGCTCGCGGGGCACCGCGAGGGCGTGCAGGCCGGCCGCGTGCAGGTCGGCGTAGTTCTCGTAGGGGAAGGTGGAGTCGGCGTCGTAGCGGGCCGCCCGCGGGGCGAACCGCTCGCGCGAGAGGACGGCCACCCGGTCGATCACGATGCGCTGCTCGTCGGTGAGGGACGGAAGCGGGAACACGGTTCGGCTAGACTAGCGCTCCCGCGGGGGCCGGCGCAACCCACCCGCAACCGCTGTGGTACTGTTATCGCGGTATGGCGACACGACGGCGCGAGGTGACCGCGATGGCCCCGCCGCGCTCCGACCTCCTCGTGGCCGGTCTCTGCGCCGCCGGCTTCGCGGTCGCGGCCTATCTCACCTGGCTGAAGTGGGCGGGCGGCAATGCCGCGTTCTGCCTGTCCGGCAGCGGGTGCGACATCGTGCAGGCGAGCCGCTACGGCACGCTGCTCGGGGTGCCGACCGCCCTCTGGGGCGCGCTCCTCTACGTTGCCATCGGCGCGCTCGCGGCGCTCGGCTTCACGCCGCAGCGCTGGGCCTGGGCCTTCTACCTGGCCGCGGCAGGGGTCGGCGTGTCCTTCTACCTCGCCGCGATCTCGGTGCTCGTCGTCCACGCCACGTGCGCGTACTGCCTGGCCTCGACCGTGCTCGTGCCGGCCATCCTGCTCGTGCTCTGGTGGCGGCGGGCCGGCCTGCCCGGGCGTCGGGCCAGGGTCTCCTCGGTGGTCGCGGGCGCGCTGGCCGCCGCGCTGGTGGCCCCGTTCGGGGCCGCGTTCATCTTCGCGATGCCGGGCGGGGGCGGCGCCGGCTTCGAGGCCGCGCTGGCCCGGCACCTGCGCGAGAGCGGCGCGGTGATGTACGGCGCCTACTGGTGCCCGCACTGCAGCGAGCAGAAGGCGCTCTTCGGGGACGCCGCGAAGGATCTACCCTACGTAGAGTGCGATCCGGGCGGGGTGAGCCCGCGGCCCGACCTCTGCGAGAAAGCCGGCGTGAAGTCCTTCCCCACCTGGGTCATGGGGGACAAGCGTCGCGAGGGAGTCCAGTCCCCGCAGGCGCTCGCCGAGTTCTCGAACTTCGCTCCGGAGACCGCGAAGCCCACCAAGTAGGCCTCAGTGCGCGCCCGGGGCCGGGCGCGTCCGCACGCGCTTGAGCAGCATGGCGAGCGGCATGCTGCAGACCGCCAGCACCGTGATCAGGCGGAAGTTGTCCACGAAGGCGAGCAGGGTGGCCTGCTGGACCAGGGTCTTGTAGAGAATGCCCACCGCCTGCTGGACCGCCGCGCTCGGCCCCACCTTCGGGGTCAGCGTGCGCCGCAGCGCCTCGAGCTTCTGCTGGTAGACCGGATCGTACGGGGTCATGTGCGCCACCAGGTTGGTCTGATGCACCTGCGCGCGCCGTGACAGCAGGGTCGTGGCCACCGAGATGCCGATGCTGCCGCCCAGGTTGCGCATGAGGTTGTAGATGCCGGTGGCCCCGCCCATCTGCTCGCGCCGCAGCGTCCCGAACGACAGCGTGGAGAGCGCGATGAAGATGAGCGGGTTGGCGAGCCCGTTCAGGAACGTGACCGCCGCGATGTTCGACCACGCCACATCGAAGGTGAGCTGGCTCAGCCAGATGCCGGACAGCGCGAGCAGCCCGAAGCCGGCCCCGATCAGGACCCGCGAGTCGATGACGCCGATCAGGCGCCCCGCCACGATGGCGGACAGGAGCGCGCCCAGGCCGCGCGGGCTGGTCGCGAGCCCGGCCTCCAGCGCCGGGTACCCGAGCAGAGTCTGGAGAAACAGCGGGAGCAGCGCGGTGGTGGCGTAGAGGACGATGCCCATCGCGGTGATGAGCATGGTGCCCAGGGCGAAGTTGCGGTCGCTCAGGATGCGCAGGTTGACGATCGGCTCGTCGGCCACGAGCTCGCGCACGATGAAGGCCACCATGGTCGCGCACGAGATCGTGAGGGTCCAGCGGATCCACTCCGCGGCGAGCCAGTCGTCCTGCTGTCCCTTGTCGAGCACCACCTGCAGGGTGGCCAGCCAGATCGCCATGAAGGCGAGCCCCCAGTAGTCGATCCGACGCAGGACGGTGCGCCGCAGGTACGGCGGATCCTCGATGAAGGTCTGAGTCATCAGGAGCGCAATGAAGCCCACCGGCAGATTGATGTAGAAGATCCAGCGCCAGGAGTAGCTGTCGGTGATCCAGCCGCCGAGGGTCGGGCCCAGGATGGGGGCCACGATGACGCCCATCGAGTAGGCGGCCATCGCGCGGCCGCGCCGCGCGGGAGCGAAGCTCTCGAGCAGGATCGCCTGCGCGATGGGCTGCAGCGCGCCGCCGCCGATCCCCTGCAGGACCCGCGCGAAGATCAGCATGGGGAGGCTGGTGGCGGCGCCGCACGCCGCGGAGGCCGCGGTGAAGATCATGATGCACGCGAGCAGGAAGCGCTTGCGACCGAAGACCGCGCTGAGCCACGCGGTCATCGGGAGCACGATCGCGTTCGAGATCAGGTAGCTGGTGAGCACCCACGTGGCCTGCTCGGGTGTGGCGGAGAGGCTGCCCGCGATGTGCGGCAGCGCCACGTTGGCCACCGAGGTGTCGAGCACCTCCATGAAGGTGCCGAGCATGACCGAGATCGCGATGAGAACGGGGCTCGCGCGCGGACGCCACTCGCCGGGGGCGTCCGCGGCGGACGTGGTCGGCGGCGGGTTCTCGTCTGCCATCGCTTGACGGGTTCGGTACCGCCCGCCATTATAAGCGCAACCCAATGACGGACCTCGATCAGGAGGGGATCTCCGGCCGCCTACGCGCCCGCTTCTCCACCTATCAGGAAGCGCCGCCGCGGCGCCGCTTCGCGCTGCTCGCGGTCGCGGTCGTCGTACTCCTCGCGCTGGTTTACGGCCTCTACGTCTGGAACTACTGGCGCCACCATATCTCCACCGACGACGCGTTCATCAGCGCTCACATCGCGCCGATGAGCGCGCGCGTGCCCGGCACCGTGATCGAGGTGCTGGTCAACGACAACCAGGACGTGAAGGCGGACCAGGTGCTGCTGCGGCTCGATCCGCGCGACTACGAGGTCGCGGTCGCGCAGGCGCGCGCGTCGGTCGCCTCCGCGAAGGGCGACCTGGAGAACGCGGTGGCCAACGTGCCGCTCACCGACGAGTCCACCCGGAGCCTGGTCCAGCAGGCCGACGCCGCGCTCGGGGCCACCGAGCAGGGCACCGAGATGGCGCGACACGATCTGGACGAGCGGCGCGGTCAGATCGCGGCAAAGCAGGCCGCGGTGGCCGCCGCGGAGGCCGCGGTGCGCTCCGCGCAGGCCGACTACGATCGCAGCAAGGTGGATCGTGACCGCGTCGCCTCCCTCGTGAAGAGCCAGCTGGTGGCCCAGCAGGAGATGGATCACGCCGAGGCCACCTACAAGACCGCGGAGGCCACGCTCGACGCGGCCCGCAAGCGGCTCGACCAGGCGCGCAGTGAGGTGGCCCAGGCCGAGGCCTCGCTGCGCACCCAGCAGGCCGCGGTGGCCCAGTCGGCGCGCCGGGTCGACGAGAGCCGCGCCTCGCTCGAGAACGCGCGCAGCCAGCGTCAGCAGGTGCGGATGCGTCAGGCCCAGGTCGAGGCTGCGCAGGGCCGGCTCGCCCAGGCCCTCGCGAACCTGCAGCAGGCCGAGCTGAACCTGGTCTACTGCACGATCCGGGCGCCGATGGCCGGGCGCGTGGGCCGCCGGTCGGTCGAGGTGGGGCAGGTGGTGACGGTGGGTCAGTCCCTGCTCGCGGTGGTGGACCTCGACGACGTGTGGGTGGTGGCCAACTACAAGGAGACCGAGCTCACCCACGTGCGCCCGGGCCAGCCCGC
>Ga0335070_10001867_pt1 | contig 24461 bp, 20 predicted proteins | sample Lox_Sample_13_FD_206722 | JGI IMG/M metagenome (GOLD analysis project Ga0335070, IMG submission 206722) | Soil microbial communities from Loxahatchee National Wildlife Refuge, Florida, United States - Lox_Sample_1.3 | ecosystem: Environmental > Terrestrial > Soil > Wetlands | place: USA...
TCTCGGCCCGCTCCACCAGCTCATAGAAGACCGGCCGGCTCAGCCTTGCCTCGAGCCCGCCGCGCACCATGATATAGGGAGTGGGCTCGCCGGTCTCAGGGTGCTCGACCACGCGAATCGGATGGTCATTGCCGGCCACGACCTCGTCATCGAGGTTGGTGCGGAAGCGAAGCCGCTGGGCCGGACCGGTCCCTTCGACCGTAACCTCGACCGCGATGAAAGGCACATCTTCGACCTCGATCCGCCCGCGCTCATAGGGCGTCACCAGCCAGTAGCTGCCGTCCGCTTCGCGGCGCAACACCGTGGAGAAGAGCTTTACCAGCGGTTTCCGCCCGATCGGCGAGTTGAGATAATACCAGGTGCCGTCGCGCCCGATGCGAATCGCAAATTCGCCGCATTGCTGCGGCGCAATCCGCCCGGATTGCGACGAAGTCTGGGGTAACGAAAGAGTGCCTTCCGACAGCTTGCCTGCGGTCATAGGATGGCTCGGCCTGTTCGATCGACGCCCGTCCGATCCATGCCCTCGAACCCTTCAAGGAGCAGCCGACGGTGACTTCCTCTGAAACCGTAATCTCCGCCGACCGCCTCGCTGCCGAGATCGGCCGCCTCGGCGACACGCTGCAGCAGGTCCGCCGCAGCATCGGCCGGGTCATTTTCGGCCAACAAGCGACGATCGATCAAACCCTAATTACGCTGCTGGCCGGCGGCCATGCGCTGCTGGTGGGCGTGCCGGGCCTGGCCAAGACCCGGCTGGTGATGACGCTGGGCATCGTGCTCGGCCTCGAGGACAAGCGCGTGCAATGCACGCCCGACCTGATGCCTGCCGACATCCTCGGATCCGAGGTGCTGGAGGAGACCGACAGCGGGCGTCGCTCCTTCCGCTTCATCCCAGGCCCGGTGTTCTGCCAGCTGTTGATGGCCGACGAGATCAATCGCGCCAGCCCGCGCACCCAATCCGCGCTGCTCCAGGCGATGCAGGAGCACCGCGTCACCGTGGCCGGCCATGCCCACCCCCTGCCCCAGCCGTTCCATGTGCTCGCGACCCAGAACCCGATCGAGCAGGAAGGCACCTATCCCCTGCCCGAGGCGCAGCTCGACCGCTTCCTGATGCAGATCGATGTGACCTATCCCGAACAGACGGCCGAGCGGCAGATGCTGCTCGCGACCACCGGCGCGGAGGAGGAGAAGGCCGAGCCGGTGATGAATGCGGGCGATCTTCTTTCGGCGCAGCGCTTGGTGCGGCGCGTGCCGGTCGGCGACAGCGTGGTCGAGGCGATCTTGAAGCTGGTGCGGTCGGGCCGCCCCGACAGCAGCGAGATCGAAACCGTGCGCCAGCATGTCGCCTGGGGCCCGGGCCCGCGCGCGAGCCAGGCGCTGATGCTGGCGGCGCGTGCGCGCGCGCTGATGGAAGGGCGCTTCGCGCCGTCGGTCGAGGATGTGGTGGCCTTGGCGCCGGCAATCCTGCGCCACCGCATGGCGCTCAATTTCGCCGCGCGCGCCGAAGGCATCGGGCTCGATGAGGTGATCGAGCGTCTGATCCAGCCCTTGCGCTGAGCGGTGAACCGGGCGGCGCGGAGGCATAAGGAAGCAAGCATGGCGTTTGGCGCCAAGAGTCGCGGGGGGCCGTCTTCCAAGGAAGCGGGACTGCGCGAGCGTGCGGAAGCCATGGCCGCGACCTTGCCGCCGCTGCTGGTGCAGGCCGAGCGCATCGCCGCCACGGTCGAGCAGGGCGTGCATGGCCGCCGCCGCGTCGGGCAGGGCGAGACCTTCTGGCAGTTCCGCCGCTATCAGCCGGGCGATCCGGTCGGGCGCATCGATTGGCGCCAGTCGGCCAAGGCCGATCCGGTGTTCGTGCGCGAAAGCGAGTGGGCTGCGGCGCAGACGATCTATCTGTGGCGTGACGCTTCGGCCTCGATGCGCTGGCGCTCGGGACGCAATCTGCCGGAAAAGATCGAGCGCGCCGATCTCGTGACCTTGGCGCTCGCGGCCTTGCTGCTCGATGCCGGCGAACGCGTCGCCCTGCTGGGCACGCCCTCGCCGCCCTTGAGCGGCCATCGCGGCCTCGAACGCCTCGCCATGCTGCTGCAGCATCGCCCGGCGGATCAGAGCCTGCCGCCGGATCTGCCGCTGCCGCGCCATGCCGAGCTGGTGCTGATCGGCGACTTCCTGTCGCCGCTGGCGACGCTCGAGGCCCGCTTCAAGCGCCTCGCGGAGTATCAGCCGCATGGCCATATCCTGCAGCTGCTCGATCCCGCCGAGCAGGCGCTCCCCTTCACGGGCCGCATCCGCTTCGAGGGCACCGAAGAAGAAGGCGAAGCCCTGATCGGTCGCGTCGAGGCCGTGCGTCAGGCCTATGCCGAACGGTTGCAGGCGCAGCTCGACGGCATGGCGGCGCTCGCCCGCATGTTCGGCTGGAGCTACGCGCTCACCACGACGGACCGGCCGCCGGAGGCGGCATTGCTGGCGCTCTATCGCCGGCTGGGTGAACGCGCGGAGGTGAAGATCCGATGATGGGTCTCGCCGGCATCAGCTTCGCCGTGCCCTGGGTTCTGGTGGCCCTGCTCTCTTTGCCGGTTCTGTGGTGGTTGCTGCGGCTGATGCCGCCGGCGCCCAAACGACAGATATTTCCGGCGATCCGCCTGTTGTTCGGGCTCCGGCCGCCCGAGGAGACGCCCTATCGCACGCCCTGGTGGCTGTTGCTGCTGCGTCTCCTGATTGCAGCCCTCATCATCGTCGCCCTCGCCCATCCGCTCGAGGATGCGCGCAAGCCCCTGCCCGGCAGCGGTCCGTTGCTGCTGGTCGTCGATGACGGTTGGGCGGCCGCGGCCCACTGGAACGAGCGGCAGGCCGCGCTCGCCGACCATCTGCGCCAGGCGGAGCGCGAGGGCCGCATGGCGGCCTTGATCGCAACGGCGCCCGGCGCCGACGGCACCCCGCCGCAGATTCAAGGCCCGATGCCGGCCGCCGAGGCACGCCAGGCGCTGGGCCGGCTCGAGCCGCAGCCCTGGCCCGCCGACCGCAAAGCAGCCCTGACCGCGATCGACGCCGCGCCTTTCAGCGAGGCCACGGTCTTCTGGGCGAGCGACGGCATCGCCGACCCCGATGGCGCCGACCGGCGCCTGACGGAACGGCTCCTGCAACTCGGCAGCGTGACGGTCATTGCCGCGCCACCGAGCGAACGCGCCTTGCTGCAGCGCCCGCCGGAATCCGGCAGCGAGGCCATGACGCTTCATATCCTGCGTCCCGCGCCAGGCCCCGCGCGGTCTTTCGAGCTGATGGCAACCGATCGGCAAGGGCAACTGATCGCGCGACAAGCCGGCGCCTTCGCCGTGGGAGAGGTCGAGGCGAGCCCGGCGATCAAGCTGCCGGTCGAGCTGCGCAACCGCATCGCCCAGATCGCCGTCGCCAACGAAGCCTCAGCCGGCGCGACCTTCCTGGTCGATGCGCAATGGCGCCGGCGCCCCGTGGGCCTCGTCGCCGGCGCGGACACGGGCCGCGGGGAGACCCTGCTGAGCGAGCTCTATTATCTGCGCCGCGCGCTCGGGCCCGGCACCGAGCTGCGCGAGGGCACGATCCAGAGCCTGATCCAGGGCGGTCTCTCGATGCTGGCGATGGTCGATATCGGCAGCCTGACCGCGGAAGAGACGCAGACGCTGCAGCATTGGGTCGAGAATGGCGGGCTGTTGCTGCGCTTTGCCGGCCCGCGCCTGGCAGAGAACACCGACGATTCGCTGCTGCCGGTGCATTTGCGCAGCGGCGGGCGCACGTTGGGCGGCGCTCTCACCTGGGAGCAGCCGGCGCGCATCGCACCCTTCGCGCCCAACTCGCCCTTCGCCGGCATCGCCGTGCCGGAGGATGTGCGCGTCTTCCGCCAGGTGCTGGCGGAACCGGAATTATCGCTCGGCGACAAGACCTGGGCGCGGCTCACCGACGGAACGCCGCTGGTCACCGCGGCGCGCACGGGCCGCGGCTGGGTCGTGCTGGTTCACACCAGCGCCAATGCCGACTGGTCGAACCTCGCGCTCTCCGGTCTCTTCGTCGAGATGCTGCAAAAAATCCTGGCCTTGAGCGAAGGTGTCGCCGGCGCGGCCGCCGAGGGCGCGCTTCCGCCCTACCGCACGCTCGACGGCTTCGGCAGCCTGGGATCGCCGGCGGCCCTCGCCACCGCGGCATCGCCCGAGGTGTTCGACAAGGGCCTGATCGGCCCCGATCACCCGCCGGGCTTCTACGGTAACGAGGCGAGCCAGCGCGCGCTCAATCTCGGCACCGGCCTGATCGGCTGGCAGGCGATCCAGGACTGGCCCGACGGCGTGATGATCGAAGGCACGGTCATCGCCGCGACCCGCGATTTCAAGCCGTGGCTGCTGGCGATCGCCTTCGGGCTGTTCCTGGTCGATCTGGCGATCTCGCTGGCCTTGCGCGGCCTGCTGCCGGGCCGGGCACCGGTCGCGGGCGCGCTGCTGTTGTTGGCGATCGCGAGCGGATTGACCGCGACTGCGGCGCAGGCCAAGGACGATGACGACACGGCGCTCAACGACACGCGCCAAACCCGCCTCGCCTATGTGCGCAGCGGCGTTGACGAGCTCGACAAGGCCAGCGAGGCGGGCCTGCTCGGCCTGTCGCTGGTCTTGCGCCAGCGCACCGCCATCGATGTGGGCGAGCCGGTGGCGCTCGACCCGGCGCGCGACGAGCTGGCCTTCTTTCCGCTGATCTACTGGCCGATCGCGAACGGTCAGGTCGCGATGTCCGACACGGCGCTGCGCCGGGTCAACGACTATCTCAAGAATGGCGGGCTGATCCTGTTCGACACGCGCGATGGCGGCGCCAGCGGCTTTGCGAACTTCAACCGTGTGGCGCACGGGCTCGACATCACCCGGCTGATCCAGGTGCCGCAGGATCATGTGCTGACCAAGGCCTTCTATCTGCTGCAGCAGTTCCCCGGCCGCTGGGCCAGCGGCACGGTCTGGGTCGAGGAGGGCCAGGGTCGCTCCAATGACGGCGTCTCCTCGGTCGTGGTCGGCAGCAACGACTGGGCCGCGGCCTGGGCCGTCGACGAATCCGGCCAGCCGCTCTATGCGACCGTCCCGGGCGGCCAGCGCCAGCGCGAGTTCGCCTATCGTTTCGGCGTCAATCTCGTGATGTACGCGCTCACCGGCAACTACAAGTCCGACCAGGTCCATGTGCCGGCGATCCTGGAGAGGTTGGGGCAATGACGCGGACGCAAAGCGCAATGCCTGCCCGTGGCACGCAGCACTTCTCCCTCTCCCGCCACTTTGGGAGTGGAGAGATAAGAGCCGTTTTGAAGATTGACACATGTTTTCTCTCTTCGCCCTCGCGAAGTGAGGGAGAGGGTTGCGCAGGGTTAGTCGGAGCGAAGCGGAGACTTACCCGGAGCTGGGTGAGGGTGCATCTTCCACCCCCCTCACCTACACCTCTCCCCCCGCTACGCGGGGGGAGAGGAAAGAATAAAAGCGGCGTGGGCGAAAGCTCATCGGTCAACGGGGCCCTCCCATGACCGTCGGTCATTGGAGCATTGCGTTCGCGCCGCTGCTGCCCTGGGCCGTGATTGCCGCGGCCGCGGGCGTCGCGGCGCTGCTGATCGCGCTTTGTCTGTGGCGGCGTGCGCGCGGCACGGTCTGGCGCGTCCTGGCGCTGCTGGTGCTGCTGGGCGCGCTGGTCAATCCTTCGGCGGTCAAGGAAGAGCGCCGGATGATCGACGACGTCGCGGTGCTGGCGATCGACGAATCCTCGAGCGAGCAGGTGGCGCCGCGACCCGAGCAGATCGCGGCGGCGGCGCCTGAGATCGAGCGGCGCCTGCGCGCGATCCCCGGCCTGGAGCTGCGCGTCGTCCATGTGAAGCCCGCGCGCAGCGAGGCCGACAACGGCACCGAGCTGATCGGCGCGGTCAAGGGCGCCATCGCCGATCTGCCGCCCTCGCGGCTGGCCGGCGTCGTGCTGCTCTCCGATGGCGAGGCGCACGACCTGCCAGCCGACCTCAAGACGCTCGGGATCGACGCGCCGGTGCATCTCCTGCTGACCGGGCGCGAGGGCGAAGGCGACCGTCGCCTGACCGTCCCCAAGCTGCCGACCTACGGCCTGGTCGGCCAGAAGGTCGAGTTCACCATCCGCGTCGACGACCTGCCGCAGGGCGCGCCCTCGGGCCGCGTGCGCGTCGATATCAGCCGCGACGGCGAGGCGCTCGACCCGGTCTTCGTGCCGACCGGGCAGGACACCAACATCTCGCTCGACCTCGAGCATGCCGGCGAGACGCTGTTCGAGATCAAGGCCGAGCCCGGTCCCCAGGAGCTGACGCTTGCCAACAACAGCGCTTTCATCGCGGTCAACGGCGTGCGCGATCGCTTGCGCGTACTGCTGGTCTCGGGCGAGCCCCATCCGGGCGAGCGCACCTGGCGCAACCTGCTCAAATCCGATCCCGGCGTCGATCTGGTGCATTTCACCATTCTGCGCCCGCCGGAGAAGCAGGACGGCACGCCGATCAACGAGCTGTCGCTGATCGCCTTCCCGATCCGGGAGCTGTTCGAGGTCAAGCTCGACGAATTCGACCTTGTGATCTTCGATCGCTATCAGCGCCGCGGCGTGCTGCCGAGGACCTATCTCGAGAACATCGCGAACTATGTCGAGAATGGCGGCGCGCTGCTGGACGCGGCCGGCAGCTCCTATGCCGGCGCCTACAGCCTCTACGATTCGCCGCTAGGCCGCATCTTCCCGGCGGCACCCACCGGCGAGGTGCTGGAGCAGGGCTTCAAACCGCTGATCAGCGAGATCGGCCGGCGCCATCCGGTGACGGCGGGCCTGCCCGGCGGCGACAGCAATCCGCCCGCCTGGGGCCGCTGGTTCCGGCAGGTCGCGGCCACCACCCAGAAGGGGGGTGCCGCCGTCATGACCGGCATCCAGGGCGAGCCGCTGCTGGTGCTCTCGCGCGTCGGCAAGGGCCGGGTCGCGCAACTGCTCTCCGACGAGATCTGGCTCTGGTCGCGCGGCTTCGAAGGCGGCGGCCCGCAGGCCGAGCTGCTGCGCCGCGTGGCGCACTGGCTGATGAAGGAGCCCGAGCTCGAGGAGGAGGATCTCAAGGCCACGATCATCGACGGCCATCTGTCGGTGACACGGCGCAGCCTCGCGGCACAGCCCCCATCGGTGAGCGTAACGGCGCCCTCCGGCCAGAAATTCGATCTGCCGATCGAGGACAAGGGCGACGGGCGCGCACTCGGCCAGATCAATGTCGAGGAGAACGGGCTCTATCGCGTCTCGGACGGCAAGCGCCAGGCCTTTGCCGCCATGGGCGCGCTCAATTCCAAGGAGCTCTCGGATCTGCGCGCGACACCCGATCTGCTCAAGCCCGTGACCGACAAGACCGGCGGCGGCATCTTCCGCCTCGACGAAAGCGGCGGCGGCGTGCCGCAGGTGCGCAGCGTCGAGCCTGATCGCACGGCGGCCGGCAGCGGCTGGCTGGGCCTGCGGCGCAACGGCGATTTCATCGTCACCGGCGGCACCGAGCTGCCGTTGCTGCCGGTGTGGCTGCTGCTGCTGCTCGGCCTCGGCACCGCGCTCGCCGCCTGGCGGCGCGAGGGGCAGTAGCGCAGACCCGCAAGATTACCACGCTGCCGCCGCGGGAGACCGAGCCTATGATCGCGACGATCCGGCGACAGGGAGCGCGCAGATGCTCGACACATTGTCGAAGGCGGTTCAGGTCCTCAGCGTCGTTGTCGGCGTCGTCATCAGCATCTGGAGCCTGACCTCGGCCCAGAAGAGCGAGGCCGAGGCCAGGGCGAAGGAAGCGGAGACGCGCAAGCTGGAATTGGCCAAGCCGTTTCTCGAGCTGCGCCAGAAATTCTATCTGGAGGCGGTGCAGATGGCGGCGGTGCTGGCAAACCCCGAAACCGAAACGGAAGCGGCTCTGGCCGCTGCCAAGAAGCGGTTTCGGGAGCTCTATGTGGCCGAGCTCAGCATGGTCGAATGCCCGGGCGTCGAAGAGGCGATGGTTCACCTCGCTCAGACCATCGACAAGGAGCTGACGAATTTCACGTCGGCTCAGAGTGCCGCCTACGATCTCGCCCACAAGCTCCGCGACACCTTCGTCCTGTCCTGGGAAGTCCAAGAGGCCTGCTAGGGCAAGGGTCGATAGCCGTCGCCGCGCGTGCGGCGCCTACATCGCCGCGTCCCAATCCACCGGCGGCGTGAACCGCTCGGCGAGGAAGTCGGCGAAGACCCTGACCTTGGGCGAGAGATGGCGGCCCGGCGGATAGACGAGATAGAGCGCATGGGCCGGCGCCTGCCAGTCCGTCAGCAGCGCCTTCACCCTCCCCGCACGCAAGGCGGCCGCCACCGAGAAGATCGGCGAGAGCGCGATGCCGATGCCGGCTTCGGCTGCCGCCAGCATCGCCTGGCCGTTGTTGCAGCGGAACCGGCCGTTGATCGGCACGGTGAGCGCACCGTCGGGCCCCTCGAAACGCCATTCGCCGGGCGTGGTCGAGAGCGTGTAGACGATACAGTCATGGGCGTTGAGCTCGCGCGGATGCTTCGGCTCGCCGCGCCGCGCGATATAGGCGGGTGCCGCGCAAAGCACGCGCTCGACCGGCGCCAGGCGGCGCACCACGAGCTGCGAATCCGGCAGGTCGGTGCGGATGCGCACCGCGAGATCGACGCCCTCCTCCACCAGATCGACGAAGCGGTCGTTGAACGAGAGATCGACCGAGAGTTCCGGATGGCGCGCCATGAACTCGGGCAGGAGCCGCGAGAGATAGGGCACACCGAAGGAAGCGGGCGCCGTCACCCGCAGCAAGCCGCGCGGCGCCGCCGAAAGCCTCCCAACCGCCTGGTCGGCCTCGGCCAGATCGTCGAGAATCCGCACGCAGCGATCGAAATAGGCGCGGCCCGCCTCGGTCAGGCTCATGCGCCGCGTGGTGCGGTCGATCAGGCGCGCGCCCAGATCGGCCTCGAGCCGGGCGATATGCTTGCTGACGGCGGCATTCGAGAGGCCCAGCTCGCGCGCGGCCGCGGAGAAGTTCTGCCGGTCCGCGACTTTGCGGAACACGCGAAGGGTTTCGAGGCGATCCACGCGGTCGTTGTCCTCCGAATCAGACAGATATTTTTTACAATATAGAAAATATCCTTTCATGAAACAGCATATTTATTCCAAATCGAACAAGACCTAGGTTGAACGAGAGGCCGGCGGCGGGCAATGGCGCCCGCGCCCGTTTTCCAGGAGTGCGATGCGATGACGAAGGTTCTGGTGCTCTATTACAGCGCCTACGGCCATATCGAGAAAATGGCCGAGGCCGTGGCCGCCGGCGCGCGCGACGTCGCCGGCACCGAGGTCACCATCAAGCGGGTGCCCGAGCTGGTGCCCGAGGACGTCGCCAAGAAGGCCCATATGAAGCTCGACCAGAAGGCGCCGGTCGCGACCGTGGACGAGCTGGCCAGCTACGACGCTATCATTTTCGGCGTGCCCACCCGCTTCGGCAACATGGCGGCCCAGATGCGCAACTTCCTCGACCAGACCGGCGGGCTCTGGGGCAAGGGCGCGCTGATCGGCAAGGTCGCCAGCGTCTTCGCCTCCACCGCAACCCAGCATGGCGGCCAGGAGACGACGATCGTCTCGACCCATGCCACGCTGTTGCATCACGGCATGGTCATCGTCGGCGTGCCCTATAGCTGCCCTGGGCTCTCCAATATGAAGGAGATCACCGGCGGGACGCCTTACGGCGCTACCACGCTCTCCAACACCGACGGCAGCCGGCAGCCCAGCGAGAACGAGCTCGATATCGCCCGCTTCCAGGGCAAGCATGTCGCCGGCATCGCGGCGAAGCTGAAGGGGTGACGTTACGACAATAAGCTGTCCCCTCTCCCGGAACGGGGGAGGGTGAGGGAGGGGGCTGCGCGATCACGCAGCTTCGGATATCTCGTCTACCCCCTCCCCAACCCTCCCCCGCAAGGGGGGCGGGGATTCCAGCCGCGATCGCCGCTGCTGCTTCCCTACTCCTGCAGCGCCGGCTCGAGCTCGGTGTGGTAGATGTCCAGGACCCGCTTGATCTCCGGGTCGCCGCAGCCATTCTTCTTCTTGAGTTCCCGGATCTCGGACTTGGCCTGCTCGATCAGCTGGATCCGCCGGCCGGCAGCGATCTCGTCGCCGACGCTGGCAGCAATCGCCTGTGCCAGCTTCTCGTGAGCGGCCGACAGTTGCTGGGCGTCGGGATCGCCCACGGATTTCTGCTCGAGGCCAGCCCCTTCGCACAGCACGGCGGCATAGATGCCGCGGTGATAATCGAGATACTCGTTCTCGACCGGATCGTCGTCGGTCTGGGCTTGCGCGGCCCCGATCTGGGCCATGGCCGCGACCAGGACGGCTTGCAAGGAGAAGAGACACAGTCGAGCGCCGATCGGCATCATCCTGGGCTCCCCTGAATGCCGGTTTCTGCAACGGCCGCCAGCATGAGTGGCGAATTTCCCGCGGAACAGGCCCCAACCGGGCTGCCGCCATGGGCCCCATCGCCTGAATGGCGCCGGCGCCGCTATGCTGCCCGCTCCAGGTCCAATCCGCCTGCCGGAGCCCCGCGCCATGAAACGCAGCACCCGTTTCCGCCTGCTGGTCGAAGCCCCCGAGATTCTTCTTCTGCCGGGGGTCCATGATGCCTTGACCCTGCGGCTGGCTGAGGAGGCAGGCTTCAAGGCCGTGACCTGCGGCGGCTACGCCGCGACCGCCAGCCTCCTGGGCGCGCCCGACGTTGCCCAGCTCGGCATGAGCGAGATGGCAGAGATGTATGCCAGGCTCTGCGACCTGACCGAGCTGCCCGTCTTCGCCGATGCCGATACCGGCTATGGCGGTACCGCCAATGTGGCGCGCACGGTGCGCGCCTTCGAGCGCGCCGGGGTGGCCGGCCTCTTCATCGAGGATCAGGTCGCGCCCAAGCGCTGCGGCCATATGGAAGGCAAGCGCGTGGTTCCGGTCGAGGAAATGGTGGCGAAAATCAAGGCCGCGCTCGACGCGCGCAGCGATGCCGATCTCGTCATCATGGCGCGCACCGACGCGCGCGCGGTCGAAGGGCTGGAGGCGGCGGTCGAGCGCGCGCAGATCTATCGCGCGGCCGGGGCCGATCTCCTCTTCGTCGAGGCGCCGCTGACGGTCGAGGAAATGACCTATATCTGCGCCGAGGTGCCCGGACCCTGCATGGCCAACAATGTCGAGGGCGGCATGACGCCGATCCTGCCGGCAGCGGCGCTCGAGGAGATCGGCTATGCGATGGTGGCCTATCCGGTCGCGGCCAGCTATGCGATCGCCTATGCCGTGGCCGGGCTCTATGAAGCGCTGGCGCGCGACGGCAGCAGCGACGCCTGGCGGCAGAACATGGTCGATTTCGCGAGCTTCAACGAACTGGTCGGGCTCTCGCGCCTGCGTGCCGAAGAAGCCGCCTATGAAGAGCAGGCGCGCGAGATCGTCGAGACGTTCGAGGCGGATCGGGAGTGAGGGCATAGCGCCCCCGCTTTAAGGGGACGCAGGGAGTTCAGAGAGCGACTGCGGCAGCGCTCAATTGTCATCCCCGCGCAAGCGGGGACCCAACTCTAAGCTTGGCGTGCTGGATCAAGATGGATCCCCGCTTTCGCGAGGATGACGGGTGTGCGCGCGAAGCGCGCGCACCCGTCACTCCCGGCTGAAGGGGCCGCGCATGAAGCGGAAATGGGCCAGCAGCATATCGGTCTTGGTCTCGCTCTGGCCCAGAGGCAGAAGCAGCCGCTCGACGTCGTACGCCGTGCCATGCTCGCGATTGAAGAAGATCTCGGTCGCGAGCAGGGGCGCGGCCTCGCTCGTGACCTGCCGATACTGCTCGAGCACGCTCGGATAGGCGCGGAAGAACGGGTATTCGTCGAAGAAATGGCCGGTGCGGTCTTCGCCCGAAGCCCGCGCCACGCGCGTGCCCACGAGCCGGAAGCGGAATCGCGCCGGATCTCCGACGACGTCGACGAGCATCAGATTGGGCAGAAGTCCCACAAGCTCCGCCGGGTCGATGTCGGCGCGCACCGGCATGCGCCGGGGGCCGCGCTTGGCGAGCCAATAGTCGAGCAGCAGCCGTTGATCCTTGCCGCCGAGCCGTTTCCGGAATTCGGTGAGACCGCCGCCGGCTTCCTGTTCCAACTGTTCCATTCCAACCCCGAAGCGCGCAGCCGAGACTCGGCCCCGCGCCCCGACAAGAGTTCGGGATTCGGGGCCCGAACCGGCAAGGGGCATTTCCGTGGCAAGGCGATTGGTTGGTCGGCCAAACCCGCAACGGCGAGGGTCAGGGGCGGCCGATGTTCGCGGGCAAGGGCGTCAGCCGGCGCAATCGCAGCGCAATCGCCAAAGAGAGGGCGACGACGACACCGAGGAGAGCCGCCACCGCCGGCCATTGCCCGGTCTCCCACATCAGGCCGGAGCCCGATCCGAGCGCGCTGGAACCCAAGTAGAAGAAGAACAGGTATAGCGCCGAGGCGAGCGCGCGCGCACTCTGGGCGCGCCTCCCGACCCAGCTGCTCACCACTGCATGCGCGCCGAAGAAGCCGAAGGTGACGGTGGCAATGCCGAGCATCACCACGATCAGGCCCGAGGCAAGGGTCAAGGCCAGGCCCGCCGCCATGAGGCAGATCATGATCCAGAGCACGCGGCGCCGGCCGAGGCGATCGGCGAGGCGCCCGACCACGGCCGAGCCGATCATGCCCACGACATAGAGCGAAAAGACGGCGCCCAGCAGGCTGGGGCGCAGACCGAAGGGCGGCGCCGCCAGCCGGTAGCCCAGATAGTTATAGAGGCTGACGAAGCAGCCCATCATGAGAAAGCCGATCGCGAACATCCAGGGCAAGCCCGCGTCGCCGAAATGTCGGCGCACGCCTGCCACGAATGTCGATAGCGACAGCCGCGCGGGCTGAAAATGGCGCGAGGCCGGCAGGCTGCGCCAGAACTCGAATGCGGCCAGGAGGCCGATCGCGCCCAGCACCAGCATCGCGCTGCGCCAGGAGGTCCAATCGGCGATCGCTGCCACCATCAGCCGCCCGCAGAGGCCGCCCAACCCGTTGCCGGCGATATAGAGGCCCATCGAGCGGCCCAGCGAATGCGGATCGATCTCCTCGGAGAGATAGGCCATGGCGACCGCCGGCAACCCCGACAGCGCCAAGCCCAGCAGCACGCGCAAGACCAGCAACTGCGCGTAGCTCTGCGCCAAGCCGCAGGCCAGCGTGAGCAGGGCCGCCGCGAACAGCGCGGCGTTCATGAGGAGCTTGCGGCCGAACCGGTCCGCCAACAGGCTCGCCGGGATCAGCGTCAGGGCGATCGCGCCGGTCGCCGCCGACACCACCCCGCTCGCCGCCGCGGGCGAGAGCGCGAACTCGTCCGAGAACATCGGCATCAAAGGCTGCAGGCCGTAGAGCATCGCGAAGGTGGTGAAGCCGCCCACGAACATGGCGCGCGCCGTGGCCCAAAAGGCGGGCGTGCCGGCGGCGATCCGCGCAACGGGCGCAGCGCCGAGCTCGGCCGGCTGCAAGGGCAGCGGCGCGGTCGGCAAGGCGGAGGAGATGTCGGAGGGCATGGAATCCGCGATGGCTGGCGAAGGCGGCCCTCGGGCCCCTTCTCACGCCCCTGAATCTGGCATTCCGCGATCATGCGGTCCAATATATAATATAGCAGTCATTAATATCTTGAACATATCAATGGAATTGCGCCATCTCCGCTATTTCGTCGCCGTTGCCGAGGAGCTGAGCTTCACCCGTGCCGCGCGGCGCCTCCGTATCGGCCAGCCGCCGCTGAGCCTGCAGATCAAGGCGCTCGAGGCGGAGCTGGGCCTGCTGCTGTTCGAGCGCAGCAAGCGGCGGGTCGCGCTCACCGCCGCGGGAGAACGCTTCCTCCTCAGCGCGCGACAGATCCTGGCGGATGCCGAGCGCGCCGCCGACGAGGCACGCCGGGCCGCGCGGGGCGAGGTCGGCGAGCTGCGCATCGGCTTCACTTCCTCCCTGCCCTTCACCAGCCTGCTGCCGGAGGTCATCCGCGCCTATCGCGGCGCCTATCGTCAGGTGACCTTGACGCTGGTGGAGATGTTCACCGCCGATCAGATCGACGCCCTCATGGCCGGCCGGTTGGAGATCGGGTTCCTGCGCCATACCGGCCAGAACGCGCCCCCGGAGCTGGAGCTGCGCCCGATCCGTCGCGATCCCCTGCGCCTCGCCATCCACTCGCGCCACCGCCTGGCGCGGGAGCGCTCGGTCTCCTTCGCGCAACTGCGCGAGGAAGAGTTCATCACCTATCCGGCGAGCGCGGGAACGGGGCTCAGACTGCCGCTGCGGCAACTGGCATTGTCTGCGGGATTCGAACCGCGGGTGGTGCAAGAGGCGAGCGAAGCCGCGACGCAGATCGGGTTGGTGGCGGCGGGTCTCGGCGTCGCGGTGATCCCCTCGCCGCTCGAATGCATCCGGGTGCCCGGGGTCCGCTATCTGCCGCTACGCGATCCGGGCGCGCAGGTGACTTTGACGGTCGCCACCCGTCGCGAGCCGCCGTCCCCGCTGCTGGCGGGATTTCTTGCCACGCTCAAGAAGCAGATCGAGGCAGCGTCGGCGGCACGGCTCACAGAATCTCCTTCCCGAACCAACGATAGACGCCGACATCGTCGGGGCGGAAAGGATCCTCGTCCAGGTCCGCACGCGTGAAGGGCTCGAGCGCCACATAATCGGCAAGGCTCCAGACCGCCATCGCGCCGGGATCCGGCCCCAGCCGCCCGATCCGCCGCAGCACGAAGTTCAATGCCACCGCCGGATGCTTGCTCGCCCGGTTGCGGAAATGGGTCGCGATCTGCTCGTTGGTGATCGCGTTCCGGGCGGCGAAATACTCGATATAGAAGAGCGCCTCGCGGTCGGCGGCGGGGCCGGTCAGGAGCTCGTCATAGCAGCCGGCCTTCTGCAGATGGATGGCGCGGTGGGTCGCGAGCTCATGCGTGTCGCGGATGCCGGCGTCGGAATGGAAATGCGCCTCCCATTCATCCATGCGTTTCATGCCGTCGCATTTCCAGAAGGCGAGATAGCTCGGCATCGGCCCGATCCGCATGGTGCGGCCGAAGGAGCCCACCAGCGCATCCTCGGGCGCCGTCCAGGCGGCCTGGTTGCCCAGATAGCGGAAGATCTCGAGCGGCATGAAGCGGTCGCGCTCGACATACTCGACATAGATCATGGCAGAGCTCCTCCCCTCCTCCGCATGCGGCAGCCTGAACCGGGGCCGCCGGACGCCACTATCTTCTCATTCCCTCTTTCTCGCCGGGCCCGTCGTCGCCCGCAGGACCAACTCGTTCTCGAGGATGATCTCCCGCGGGCGCGCCCCGCCGCGCCGGCCGATCAGCTCCAGCAGCAGCTCGGCGGCGCTCGCTCCCAATTGCCAGGATTGCGGCCGCACCGTCGTCAATTCGATCCAGGGCAGCGCCGACACGAAGATGTCGTCGAAGCCGATGACCGATACCTCCTCGGGTACGCGAACCCCCTGCTCCTTGAACCGCGCCATGGCGCCGAAGGCCATGAAGTCGTTGGCCGAGACGATCGCGGTCGGCAGGTGCGCCAGCTGCAGGAACCGCGCCGCCGCCGCATGCCCGGATTCGATCGTGTAATCGCCCTGGGCGACCAGCGCCGGATCGAAGCCGATGCCGGCCCGGCGCAGTGACGCCCGATAACCCTGAAAGCGCTCCTCGGCAGCGCTCGAATCGGCGCGGCCCTTGATGAAGGCGATGCGCCGGTGGCCCAGCGTCAGCAGATGCTCGATCGCTGCGCCCACGCCGCCCTCATTGTCCATGCCGACATAGTGGGTCCGGGCGCTCACATGGCGGCGATTGAGCATGACGAAAGGCACACCCCGCTCTTGCAGCTCGAGCACGTCGTCGCTGTCGGCGGCCGTCGAGGCGAGAATGAGGCCGTCGAGCTGCTTGTCGAGCAGATGGCGCAGATAGGCCGTTTCCTTGTCCTTGCGGTAGTCGGTGTTGCAGAGCACGAGGTTGTACTGCTTGCCCCAGAGCACATCCTCGATGCCGCGCACCACCGCCGGGAAGAACGGGTTCGATACGTCGGCCAGCAGCAGGCCCACCGACCAGGTCTGCTGCAGCCGGAGACTGCGCGCCAGCGAGGAGGCGCGATAGCCCAGGCTCTCGGCCGCCTCGACCACCCGGCTGCGCGTCGCAGGCGCCACATAGCCCTTGCCAGTCAAGGCGTTGGACACGGTCGAGGGGGCCACGCCCGAGGCCTCGGCCACCTGCTTGATCGTGATCTTGCTGCGGACGGCGTTTGACATGGCGGTCGATTAGCATACAAAATCGATTTTGTATTGGGTTTTGTGACGATGCCCAACGCCACCCCGCGACGCGGGAGCGCCACGAGCGAAGGCTCGGGGAAAAAAGAACGATCACCGGGAGGACATCATGGCGAGGTTGATACGGAAGGGCGTGTCGCGCCGCGGCCTGAGCCGGCGCGGCGCGTTGCACTTGTTGGGCGCGGGCGGCCTGGCGCTGGTCAGCCTGCCGATCCTGAGCAATGGCGCGCTGGCGGCCGAGGATCTGCTGGTCTTCGACTGGTCGGGTTACGAGATCCCGGAATTGCATCAGGCCTACATCAAGAAATATGGCAAGTCGCCGACCATCACGATCTTCGGCGACGACGAAGAGGCCTATGTCAAGATCAAGGGCGGCTTCAAAACCGACCTGGTGCATCCGACCAGCTATGCGATCGGCCGCTATCGCGACCAAGGCATGCTGAAGCCGATCGACACCGCGCGCCTCAGCAACTGGCCCGACGTGATGCCGAAGCTGGCGAACCGTCCCGGCATGAACACCGACGGCCATCAATGGATCGCGCCCTGCGGCTGGGGCTACAATTCGGTCCTCTACCGCACGGATCTCTGCCAGCCGAAAGAAGACTCCTGGCTGCTGCTTTGGGACGAGCGTTACAAGGGCAAGATCGCGCTCGCCGTGGAGATGGATGGCAGCGTCATCCCGGCCGCCATGTCGCTCGGCATCAAGGACCCCTTCAACATGACCGACGCGGAACTGGCGCAGGTCAAGGACCATCTGCGCAAGCAGCGCGAGCTCAACCGCTTCTACTGGACCGACCCGGCCGAGCTCGAGCAGGCGATGGCGAGCGGCGAGGTGGTCGCGGCCTATGCCTGGGGTGCCTCCTATTCGTCGCTCAAGAAGCAAGGCATACCCGTGGCCTATATGAAGCCCAAGGAAGGCGTCATCGGCTGGATCGACGGCTTCATCATGATGAAGGACGGCCCCGGCAAGGAGCAGAACGCCTACGACTACATCGACGCCTGGCTGTCGCCCGAGACCGGCAAATACATGATCGAGCAGTATGGCTACGCGCATTCCAACGCCAAGGCCTTCGATCTGGTGTCGAAGGAGCGGCTCAAGGAGATCGGGATCGAATCCAAGGACGACATCCTCTCCCAGGGCGTCTTCCTGCAGGAGCAGAAGGCCGAGACCCGCGAGAAGTACGTGAAGATGTATGAGGACGTGAAGGCGGGGCAGTAGCCGTAAGTCGATGTGATCGCTTCGCTCTACTTTAAAGCTTCGACCGAGCCTATCGCCCGCGCGCCGCTTTACACTGATGAAGCCCCCTCCCCCTACCCCCTCCCGCAAGGGGAGGGGGCTGGGAGGTTTTCAGATCGAGCCCCCACCCCCTTCCGGCGGCGGGCTGGAACATTTTCATTTCGAGCCCCCTCCCCTTAGCGGGAGGGGGTTGGGGGGAGGGGTGGCGCAGGCGGGGTTTGAGAGCGCAACAAGGGCGAGAGATGGAGTCATGGTGGATCGCTATCTGACCGGCCGGGCCGCGATGGTGACCGGCGGCGCCTCGGGACAGGGCCGCGCGATCGCGCTGGCGCTGGCGGCGCGCGGCGCCGATGTGGCGATCGGATCCTATCTGGCCGTGCATGGCACGGTGCCCAGAGGCCAGGACAGCTATTTCCCCGCCGAGCAGGAGCTCAAGGCGGTCTGCCAGGAAATCGAAGCCCATGGCGTGCGGGCGATCGGGCGCGACCTCGATGTGCGTTCGAACGAGTCCTGCGATGCCTTCGTTGCCGCGACCGAGAAGGCCTTCGGCAAGATCGACATCCTGATCAACTCGGCCGGCATCGCCGCCGAGCAGCCGATGGTGGGCCATCCTGACGAGATCTGGCTCAACATCATCGATACGAATCTCACAGGCTATTACCGCACCATCAAGCGCTGCCTGCCGGGCATGATCCGACGCAAATGGGGCCGCATCGTCAATATTGCCTCGACCGCGGCCAATGTCGGCGCCAAGGACAATGCCGCCTATTGCGCCTCCAAGGCCGGCATCCTCGGGCTGACCCGCTGCGTGGCGCTCGAGGGGGCACCGCACGGTGTCACCTGCAACGCGATCAACCCGGGCTTCGTCAATACCAAGATGCTGCGCTCCACCTTGCGCACCATGAAGGCGCGCGATGGGGACCCGCGCAGCGAGGAGGAGATGATCGCCGCGATCGCCCAGACCTATCCGCAGAAGCGCATCATCGAGCCCGAGGAGATCGGCAATCTTGCGGCCTTCCTCTGCCATGACGACGCGCTCGGCATCGCCGCCGAGGACATCACCATCGCCGCCGGATCGCTCTGGTAGGACCAGGAACGACAATGCCCGACCGCAAAGCTCCCTCCTCGAACCAGTCCGCGGCCCAGGCCTTCGCCGGCGCGCTCAAGCGCCATGGCGTCGAGACCGTGTTCGGGCAGAGCATCCCGAGCGCCCTCTTCCTCGCGACACCGGAGTTCGGCATCCGCCAGGTCACCTACCGAACCGAGAATGCCGGTGCCGTCATGGCCGACGCCTATGCGCGCATCTCCCGCAAGGTCGGCGTTGTCACCGCGCAGAACGGGCCGGCGGCAACCCTGCTGGTGCCGGGGCTGGCGGAGTCCTTGACCGCCTCGATTCCGGTGGTGGCGCTGGTACAGGAAGTCGATCGCCGTGCCGCCGACAAGAACGCCTTCCAGGAACTGAACCAGCTCGATCTCTTCAAGGGCGTCTCGAAATGGCTGCGCCGGATCGGCACCAGCGATCGCATCGACGATTATGTCGACATGGCCTTCACCGCGGCGGCGACGGGAAGGCCCGGCCCCGCCGTGCTGCTGGTGCCCTATGACCTGATCAACGAGAGCTCGGTCGCAGCCTCCGCGCGCAGCGAACATCTGGGCCATTACCCGATCGACCGGACGCTCGCCGATCCGGCGCGGATCGAGCGCGCCGCCGATCTCCTGGCCAAGGCCGAGCGGCCGCTGATCTATGCCGGTGGCGGCGTCCATAGCTCGGGCGCGCAGGAGGCGCTGGCGGCGCTGCAGGAGACGGCGCATCTGCCGGTCGCCACCACGACGATGGGCAAAGGCACGGTCGCCGAGAGCCATGCCTTGAGCCTCGGCGTCATCGGCTATTTCATGGGGCCGCGCGGCATGGCGCGCTATCAGCGCCCGCTGGTGGACGAGGCCGACGTCATCCTGCTGGTCGGCAATCGCACCAACCAGAACGGCACCGATTCCTGGAAGCTCCTGCCCAGGGCCGCGCAGATCATCCATCTCGATATCGATGGACAGGAGGTGGGGCGCAATTACGAGGCGCTGCGGCTGGTGGGCGACGCCAAGCTGACGCTCGAGGCGCTGACGGCCGCCTTGCGCAAGCGCGATCTCGGCAAGCGCAAGGCCGCGCGCGCGACGCTCGAGACGCGCATCGCGGAGGGCCGGCGCCGCCATGAGGCGGAAGCGAGGCCGATGCTGACCGCGGACGCAACACCGATCCGGCCCGAGCGGCTGATGGCCGAGCTCGACCGGGTGCTGACGCCGGACCATATCGTCGTATCGGACGCGAGCTACGCCTCGATCTGGTCGGCCAATTTCCTTCACAGTCGGAAAGCCGGCCAGCGCTTCCTCACCCCGCGCGGCATGGCGGGGCTGGGCTGGGGCCTGCCGATGGCGATCGGCGCCAAGCTGGCGCAGCCGCAAGCGCCGGTCTTCTGCCTGGCCGGCGACGGCGGCTTCGCCCATGTCTGGTCCGAGCTCGAAACGGCGCGGCGCAACAAGCTGCCGCTGGTCTTGGCCGTGCTCAACAACCAGATCCTCGGCTATCAGAAGGACGCCGAGGATGTGATCTTCGGCGACCATACCAGCGCCGTATTCTTCGAGCCGGTCGACCACGCCATGATCGCGCGCGCCTGCGGCTGCCGCGGTATCCGCATCGAGCGCGCCCAGGACATCGCCGAGGCGCTGAAGGAAGGCTTCGCGTCGAACGAGGTCACCCTCCTCGACATCGTGACCGACCGGGCCGCACGGCCGCCGATCACGTCGTTCGAGGGACATTTCGAGTAGGGCTGCGGCGGGTAGGGCTTACTTTTGACCTCAATCCCACCAGAAGAACCACCAGTCCGCCTCCATCAATGAGGCGGCGAGCGCTTCGAGCGAACCGAGGCCCTGGTCCACGATGTCGTTACAATAGAGATATTGCTCGCGCGCAAGCTCCATTGCCGCATCCCGTGTGGCAGGACGTCGGCCGACCTTCAGATTGAGTGTGTCTCCCCCGATTCCAACGAGCTCGGTGTCGAAGCGACGGCGCCAGGAACGGAAGGCAGCCACATGATATTCTGGGTCAGGGCAAGCATTCCAACCGCCCCAGAGTAGATGGGCTGGCACCGTTGCCCACTCATCGCTCGGGATCAGCGCGAGATAAAGCTTCTCCAGAGGTTGTCCAGTCCGAATGTCGTAGGCTAGCGTGAGCTCAGGCGCCGGCGGCACATATTGCGGCCACTCGCCGATATCGGGTTTGAACCCTTGAAGCATGGCGAGGATCGAATCTTCCTGCGCGCGGTTGCGAAGCCCCTCTGGGTGCCTGTCGGGATCGACGGTGGGAACTGCATGTTCTTGGCTATAGCGCCGGAGAAATGCAACGGCTTCCTCTTCCTCCACCAAGCGCCTTCGCGCCAGGTCTTGCGGATGGTTCAGATGATCTGCCGCCTCCAAGATCTCGGCCGCCGTACGTTGGCGCGGACACCGTGGATGGAAGGGTTCCGCTAGGGTCCACAGATGTTCGTCGTCGCCCAGCACGACGGGAATGCCACGTCCCGAACGCTTCAGCTCTTCCCATCGGCTCAAGGCCTGCTCTCCCGTCATTTCGATCAGTTCGAAAGGGAACGACCGGAGGCATTCCTGCCGATATTCGTGGTCTCGCTGCCTATTTTCTTCGGCGCTCGGAGGTTCAGCCATGGATGTCGCCCCCTTTGGAGATGGGCCAGCTCAGAAGCAGACACGAACGAGCTGAATATTTATATGATGTGTCGAGTTACAATTCATCGTCGGGTTGAAGAACGGGGGAGAATTGCCGGCTGCGAGCGCAATCGCGTCGGCAGCGGCATCTGCATCGTGCGCGCGTAGGACATCGGCCGGGCGGTCGGGGAGGGCTTCGCTTCGAACGAGGTCACCCTCCTCGACATCGTGACCGATCCGGCCGCACGGCCGCCGATCACGTCATTCGAGGGACATTTCGAGTAGGTGGCGCTTCCTTCTTATCTCCTCCCCCCTTGAGGGGGAGGATTAAGGAGGGGGGTTCTCTTCAAACATTCCGTCGCGGCCACCCCCCTTCCTCACCTTCCCCTTCAAGGGGGGAAGGGATAGGTAAAGTGAGCTCCGCGCGATGCTCGCCTTACTTCTCCGCCTCCAGCATCGCAAAGCGCTCGATGATCCAGCGCTCGAGCGCCGCGACCGCGGGGCTGGCGTCGCGCTCGGGCGCGGAGATCAGGTAATAGGGAAAGGCCGCCGGCACCGAGAGCGCCAGGAGCTGGACCAGCCTTCCGTCGGCCAGATCCTGCGCCACGGTCGGCGTGTCGCCCATGGCGATGCCGCAGCCTTCGCGCGCGGCCTGCAGGGTCAGATGCGCGCCGTCGAAGAAGAGGCCGCGCGCGGTATCGACGTCCGGCAGGCCTGCGGCCGCGAACCACCGCGACCAGGTCTCGTCGGTATACTCATGCAGCAGCGTATGGTGCAGCAGATCGGCCGCCCGCAGCGAGGAACGCGTGGTCTTCACCAGGCCGGGCCGCGCGACCGGAAAGAATTGCGAGTGGCCGAGCAACACCACACGCTTTCCGGGATGCTCGCCGCTGCCATAGACGATGGCCAGGTCGGATTGGTCGGCCATGGTCGGATGGCGCCAATATTCGGTGACGATGCGGATCGTGACATTGACATGCGCCGCCAGGAACTCGCTCAACACGGCAGGGAGCCAGTTCGCGGCGAGGCCTGGAACGCAGGCGAGCGTGACGTCACCCTCGAGCTCGCCGCGGCGCACCGCGGTTGCCGCCTTCGTCAGCCGGTCGAAGGCGTTGCTGACGACGCCCAGAAGCTGCTCGCCCGCGGGCGTCAGCGACATGGGGCGGCGCGCGCGATCGAACAGCGGCCGTCCCAATTGCAATTCGAGCGACTTGATTTGGTGCGATACTGCGCCATGGGTGACGCCGAGCTCCTCGGCCGCGCGTACGAAGTTGCAATAGCGGGCCGCCGCCTCGAAGGCGCGCAGCGCATGGAGGGGCAGGTGCTGGCGCTCAGGAATCACGCAACCTTCGCCTGGCACTGTTAATCATGTTAACAGTAGGCGCGAAGATTTCTCGTTTGGCAAGGGTAAAGCCCGCTTTTACAGTGAATCAGGGTACAACTGCGGTGAGGGCCGCAGGCAGGCGCACAAGAGCAAGGCGGAGGAACCCAGATCATGCATGAAGGCAACGGGCCAACGAAGGCGGCCACCCCTGTGGGCGGCCAGAAATGGGGCGTCACGGCGCAGACCGGCGTTCTGACCGACGTCCTGCTGGGCCATCCGGATCATTTCCGCTGGGTCCCCTTGAATTCGATCTCGGCGGTGACCTTCGCCAACATGGACAAGATGGGCTATCGCTTCGACAAGCAGAAGGCGATGCGCCAGCACCGCCAGATGGTCGAGGTCTATGAGAAGAGCGGCGTTCGCGTGCGCTTCGCCGCGGCCGACGAGGGCCTGCCTTCCAGCGTCTTCACCCGCGATTCGAGCTTCATGACGCCCTGGGGCGCCGTCATTACCTCGATCCAGACCCCGCCGCGCCGGCGCGATTACGCCGTCGCTGCCGAGTTCTACTGGAATGCCGGCATTCCGATCTGGAAATGGGTGACGGCCGGCCATTTCGAGGGCGGGGATTTCGTGATCCTGAAGCCGGGCGTGGCGTTGCTCGGCTGGGCCGGCGACCGCTCGACCAAGGAAGGCGCCGAGCAAGTCGAGGGCTGGCTCAAGGAAAAGGGCTGGGAGGTGCTGGTGGCGCCGATCCCGCCGCAATTCGTCCATATGGATGCGGTCGTCGTGATGCTGGAGAAGAATCTGGCGCTCGTCTGCGAGGACGCGCTCCAGCCCTACGCGCTCGACTACATCAAGAAGAAGTACGGGATCGAGGTGATCAAGGTCGCCTATGCCGATTGCGTGAAGCTCGGCTGCAATGTGGTGAGCCTCGGCAACAAGCGCGTCCTGTCGATGGCGCACAATGTCAACGTCAACCGGCAGCTCGAAGAAGCGGGTTTCAAGGTCACCGCCGTCGACTACGACATGTTCGCGCTCGGCGGCGGCGGCGTGCATTGCTCCTGCCATGAGCTTTGCCGCGAGGCCGATTGAGAGGTTTCGCCAGACCGGACCGGGCGCGCCGGCATTCAAGCAATCATAAGAAGGAAACAGGGAGAAAGAGATGTCAGGATCAGAGAAGGACCGTCTCGGCATCGTCCGGGTGCGGCGCTATCTCGAGATGGATCGCCGGCAGCTGCTCAAGGGCGCCGCGGCTCTCGGCGCGGCGGCGCTGGTCGGGCGCGCGTTCCCCGCGCAGGCCGCGACCAAGCTCAACTATGTGGGTTGGGAGGGCTACGACACCTTTCTCGAGGCCGGCGATTTCGTGAAGAACAAGGGCGCCGAGCTGCAGAAATCCTACATCTCCTCCGCCGACGAGGTGATCACCAAGCTGCGGCTGGGCTCGGGCCAGGTCGATATCTGCACGCCCTACTTCATCCATGACGATTTCCTCGCGGGCGACGGCCTCCTCGAGCCGCTCGATCTGGAGAAGCTGCCCAACTTCAAGGGCATCCATCCGACCATCCTCGCGATGACCAAGGAGAACATGACCACGGATGGCAAATGGTATGCCTGCCCGATGACCTATGGCGCCATCTGCATGGTCTATAATGCCGACAAGGTGGCGGCGCCGACCTCCTGGACCGACATGCTCAAGGACGACGTCAAGGGCAAGGTCGCCATCACCGCGGACTATCCCGGCAATCTCTTCGCCTGGGCCAAGGTGACGGGCGCGGCCAAGCCCAACAACATGACCAAGGCGGAGCTCGACAAGACCGTCAAGGCGCTGGTCGATCTCAAGAAGAACCATCTGCGCACGATCGCGCCCAGCTATG
>Ga0335070_10001868_pt1 | contig 24455 bp, 21 predicted proteins | sample Lox_Sample_13_FD_206722 | JGI IMG/M metagenome (GOLD analysis project Ga0335070, IMG submission 206722) | Soil microbial communities from Loxahatchee National Wildlife Refuge, Florida, United States - Lox_Sample_1.3 | ecosystem: Environmental > Terrestrial > Soil > Wetlands | place: USA...
AGTTCGCCACCATTTTTCTGTTGGCTGAAAATCCCGGCGAACTGCTCCCCACCATCCGCTCCCGCTCCATGATCGTGTCGCTTGCTGCCTTGCCGAGCGAAGAAATCGACCGCTACCTGGCGAAGCATCGCCCCGACTGGAATGCAAAGCAGCGCGCCCTGGTGGCCCGCCTCTCGGAAGGTGCCGTCGGACGCGCCCGCAGCTTCGATCTCGCCGCCTACACCACCGCCCGGGCCCATGCTCTGACCCTCCTCAACTCGGCTCTACGCACCGCTGATCACAGCGACCTGTTCAAGATCACCGAAACCTACCGCGCCGGAGCCGAAGGCCGCGAGAAAACGGACAAACTTCTGCGGACGCTTTACTCCTTGCTCGAGGACTTGATCTTCCTCAACTCAGGCACTCCCGAATTGCTTCGTAACACCGATATCCAGCCCGATCTGAAGAGGCTGGCGGAGTCCGCCGATTTCGCCTGGATCACCGCTGCCGCTGAGGGTCTGGCCGGAGTCGAACGCGGCATGCGCCGCAACCTGCTGCGTTCCCTCTCGCTGGATGCGTTTGCAACCGCGGTGGAGAGGTAGCAGTCAGCGCTCAGCATTCAGCGCTCACCCACCCAACTCCTAGCGGCGTCATCCTTAACCCGGCGTCAGCCGGGTGAAGGATCTTGCGCGGACTAGCAAGACCCTTTGCCGGCTCAATGCTGAACGCTGAGTGCCCCAGCTACCGCTAGTAGTACTTTCGTCTCAAATTGATCGCCCCACCACCACTGGCTCATTGTCATTCCCACCGTACCTGTGCTACGGTTATGCCAAAGTTCACGCCTCAGCACCACAATCACAGCAGCGCCGTGTTGTGGCCCGCGACAGGACAGCGTGTCGGACAGGTGGTGCCATGACCATGAAAGATACGATTGATTCCATGCCAGCCGAGCGGACCGTCGAAGCCGAAGGTTTTGCCAACCGCAAACTCATCCGCCCTTCGCTCAACCGCAACGATCACAACCATGCCGCTGCTCCTCTGGGCGAGCGGCGTCCCGAGCGCAACGACCGTCCCAACAGCACCCGCAAGGCCGCTCCACCCGAACAGACCAACGCCGAAAACTTCTACTATCAGAAGCAGATGCAGGCCCGCACACCCATGGTGGTCGTGCTAACGGATGGGGAAGAGATTCACGGCGTGATCGAGTGGTATGACAAGGCCTGCATCAAGGTCAACCGCAACGGCAGCCCCAATGTGATGATCTACAAGCCTTCGATCAAGTACATGTACAAAGAGGGTGAGAACAGCAAGAAAGGCTAGTACCGAGTTGCGAGTACCGAGTACAGAGAGAAACCAGCACTGACCTTCCGCGGTTCAAGCCCACCGAAAATGTATCTCCGTTTGCAATGGAACACGGAACGGACCCGCTCGTCCCTCGGCATGGCCTTGCTCGGTACTCGGTACTGCAACTCGGTACTAATTTACAGTTTCGGCAGCACGATCCCCTTCTGCGCCTGATACTTCCCTTTGCGGTCGGCGTAGCTGGTCTCGCACACTTCATCACCCTGGAAGAAGATGATCTGGCACAGGCCTTCATTGGCGTAGATCTTCGCCGGTAGCGGCGTGGTGTTGGAGATTTCCAGCGTCACGAACCCTTCCCACTCCGGCTCAAACGGCGTTACGTTGACGATGATTCCGCAACGCGCATACGTGGACTTGCCCACGCAAATCGTCAGACAATCCCGTGGAATCTTGAAGTACTCGACGGATCGCGCCAGGGCAAAAGAATTCGGCGGCACAATCGCGCAATCCGAGCGCACCGTCACGAACGAGCGCTCGTCGAAATTCTTCGGGTCCACCACCGTGCAGTTCACGTTGGTGAAGATCTTGAATTCATCGGCCACGCGCAGATCGTAGCCGTATGAAGACAGCCCGTACGACACCACACCCTCCCGCACCTGCTTTTCCGAGAAGGGATTGATCATGTCGTGTTCCAGGGCCATCTTGCGAATCCAGCGGTCATTCTTCAGCATGAGACTCCTTGGGAAATCAGGTGATTGAGTAATTTTTGTAATTCGGTAATTTGAAAGCGGAGGGTAGTGCCTAGATTCTCAAATTACCCGATTACCAAATTACGAAATCTTCTGGCTGGGTGCCGCCATCTTACGGGAGATAACCCACCGTTGACAATCTCCCATATCTCCCTTAGCATCAACCACTTGGTGCACCAGTTGTGATTCCGCCGCCGGGGGCTGCCTGTGATTAAGCTCGACATTATCAACGAAGTGGTCAACAAGACCGGGATCACCAAAACCAAAGCCGAACTGGCCGTCGAGACCGTCTTTGAGAGCATGAAGCGCGCGCTCTCCAAGGGCGATCGCATTGAATTGCGGGGCTTTGGCGTGTTCAACGTCCGCCCGCGCAAGACCGGCATCGGACGCAACCCGCGCACCGGCGCGGAGGTCTCCATCCCGCCGGGTAAGGCGGTGCGCTTCAAGCCGGGCAAGGAGTTGCAGTCCATCGACTGATCGCGACTCCGGCCAAACGTAGGTGGCCGCGGGCAACGCGCCCGCGTATGCTTCTTCCAGAGCGCACCCCCGGAATTTCCGATGGCTGATCCGACTCCCCCGATCTCCTCGACCGCCGACCTGTACCGCCCTGTTCAGGTGTTCGTCGTCCGTCCGCCCAGGCAGCGCTACTGGCTGCATGCGCTGCTGCTGCTGGCCACCATCTTCACCACTCTGGTGGTCGGGGCGCGCATGCAGTTCAACTTTCTGCACAACCAACCCGCGTTTTCGCTGAACGACGATACTCTCCCTTTTTTCCCCCTACGCTGGATCCTCGCCCAACCCTCGCGCCTGCTGCTGGGCGTTCCCTTCGCCGCCACCCTGATGCTGATTCTGCTGGCGCACGAGATGGGACACTACCTTTACTGTCGCTCCTACAGGGTCTATGCAACTCTCCCATTCTTCATTCCAGCACCGACGCTGATCGGCACTCTGGGAGCATTCATCCGCATCCGCTCCCCGATTCGCTCCCGCGCCGCTCTGTTCGACATTGGAATCGCTGGCCCGATCGCCGGATTTGTGGTCGCCGTTGTCGTGCTTGCCGTGGCCCTCGGACTCTCCAAGCCCGTGCCCTCCGGGATGGCCGCGCCTGAAATCGAACTCGGATATCCCCTCATCTTTTATGCGATGCACCAATTGCTCGCCGCCTCCGGATTGGCTCATGGCATCGCGGCTCTGCCCTTCGATCACGTATTCCTCCACCCTACCGCGATTGCCGCCTGGGTGGGAATGTTTGCCACCGCACTTAATCTTCTACCCGGCGGCCAGCTCGACGGCGGACACATCGTCTTCTCGTTCGCCCCTCGCGCTCATCGCCACATATCGCGCCTGACTATCCTCGCGCTCATTCCCATGGCAATCTACTGCTGGCTTGGCTGGCTGATCTGGGGCGTGCTCCTCGGCATCAGCGGCATGCGCCATCCTGTGGTGCCTGAGTGGCCGGGGATTACAGGCGGCCGCCGCTGGCTCGCGCTCCTCGCCCTGCTCATGCTCGTCCTCACCCTCACTCCTGCACCGTTTGTAAACGGTTCATTGCTGGACGTCATAAGAGAGTTTAGATCGGCCCAGTAGGCCGTAGCACCGTCAGCCTGCCTTCAGCGACGTCGAAGGATCCCGCCAGCCACGAGGAAGCTGAGGCGAAGACGCCTTGCTTTCGTCGCTGCGGTCTCGGTTGTTAAGGCCTATTGGCTGCGGCATACACCAAGGTGGCCGGCGGGACGCCGGCGCTACGGCCCATCGCCCCTCTGTGTTGTCCCTCACCAAGCCCCGTGACCGCCGTCACACCCGGCTGCGACCTCGCCCCTGCATAATAAAAATTCAAGTTCGGGAGTGCCCATCACTCCTTGACGTGGGGGTCACGTGGCAAAAGGACGCGTCTCCATTGTGGTCGAGCGCTGCAAGTCCTGCGGCTTCTGTGTGGAGTTCTGTCCCACCAAGGTCTTGGCGCTCTCCTCGGCTTTCAACTCCAAGGGCTACCACCCGCCGCACGTGGTCCACCCCGAAAAGTGCAGCGGCTGCGACCTGTGCGGCATGTACTGCCCCGACTTCGCCATCTATGGCTACAAGCTAGACGTGGCGACCGCCGCCCCGGCCGTCCACCCAGCGCAGCGAGGAACCGGCGATGACCAGATTGGAGCCCAAGATGAAGGCTGATCCCCGTGGCGTGCTGACCGGCGTGCATTTCCTAGACGGCGATCATGCCTGCTGCGAAGGCGCCCTCGCCGCCGGCGCCCGCTTCGCCGCCGGATACCCCATTACGCCCTCCACCGAAGTGGTCGAGCGCTTTGCCGCCCGCGTCCCCACCGTTGGCGGAACCTTTATTCAGATGGAAGACGAGCTGGCCGCATCCATCACCCTGCAAGGGGCAGTCTGGGGCGGAGCGAAGGCGTTTACCGTGACCTCCGGCCCCGGCTTCTCCTTGATGATGGAGCACATCGGCTACGCCGCCATGACCGAAACGCCCTGCGTCTTCGTCAACGTGCAGCGCGGCGGCCCTTCCACCGGCCTCCCCACCCTCCCCGCCCAGGCGGACATGATGCAGGCCCGCTGGGGCTCGCATGGCGACTACGAGATCATCGCCCTCTGCCCCAACTCGCCGCAGGAATGCTTCGATCTGACCATAAAGGCATTCAATCTGGCCGAAGAATTCCGCGTGCCGGTCATGTTCATGATGGATGAAGTTGTCGGCCACATGACGGAGAAGGTTGTGATTCCTCCCGCCGACCGGATCGAGGTCGTTCCTCGCCGCCACACCCGCAAACCGCACGACACATATCTGCCATATCAGACCAACGGCGACCTGGTCCCCGAGATCGCCCACGCCGGCGAAGGCTACAAGTTCCACGTCACCGGACTGACCCACGACGAGCGTGGTTACCCCAACATGACCCCACCGGCGCAGGACAAGCTGGTGCGCCGCCTGCAGAACAAAATCCGCGCCGCCGCCGACCGTATCGCGATGTATGAAGAAGAGAATCTGCAGGACGCCGAAGTGGTGGTGGTCTCCTACGGCATCACCTCGCGCGTCGCCCAGCGCGCCATTGAGATGGCCCGCGCCAAGGGTTTGCCGGTCGGCAAGCTGCGCCTGATCACCGCCTGGCCCTTCCCCGAAACCAAAATCCGCGAACTCTCCGCCTACGTGAAGGCCTTCGTCGTTCCCGAACTCAATCTCGGCCAGATGGTGCGTGAAGTGGAGCGCGCCGCCGGCAAAGTAAAGACTTTCGGCGTTCCCCATGCGGGAGGCAGCGTGCACCATCCCGAAGAAATTCTGAAAGTGATTGTGGAGGCGATGCGATGAACGACTTCACCAATCCCGTCGAGCCCTTCCTGCGCACCGACCGCATGCCCCACATCTGGTGCCCGGGATGCGGCATCGGCACCACGGTGAACTGCTTCGCCCGTGCCCTGATCGAATCGAAGATCGACCTCGACTCCCTCGCCCTGGTCTCAGGCATCGGGTGCACCGGGCGCGTGGCCGGCTACGTCAAGCTGGATTCCTTCCACACCACCCACGGCCGGGCCATCCCGTTTGCTACCGGATTGAAGCTGGCCAACCCCAAGCTGAATGTCGTGGTCTATTCCGGTGACGGGGATTTGACGGCCATCGGCGGCAACCACCTCATCCACGCGGCTCGCCGCAACATCGATCTCAAGGTCATCTGTGTCAACAATCTGATCTACGCCATGACCGGAGGCCAGACCGCGCCCACCACCCCGGAACACGCGATCACTTCGACCGCCCCCTACGGCGTGTACGAACCCGCTTTCAATCTACCGCACCTGGTCGAGGCTGCCGGCGCCGTGTACGTCGCCCGCTGGACCACCTTCCACGTGCGCCAACTGGCCCGCTCCATCGCGGAAGCGTTCAACAAGAAAGGCTTCTCGTTTATCGAAGTCATCTCGCCCTGCCCCACCCTCTACCAGCGCCGCAACAAGCTGGGCGATGGCTTGGACACCATGAAGTACTACAAAGAGAAAAGCAAAGTGAAGCACGGCGCGCCCACCAGCGAGGTCGGACTGACCATGTCTGGAGAAATCATCGTGGGCAAGTTTGTGGACCGCGACCGCCCCGACTACCAGACCATGTTGCGCACCCAGCTGGCCGAGTCACTCGGCGACCGATTTGTGGAACAAGCGGAGATGGTATGCAGCTAACCGAAATTCGTATCGCAGGCTTTGGCGGCCAGGGAGTCATTCTCTCTGCCATCATCCTCGGCAAAGCGGCCTCGATCCACCAGGGCGCCTTCGCCACCATGACCCAGAGCTTCGGCCCCGAGGCCCGGGGCGGCGCCTGCAGCGCGCAGTTGATCGTCTCCGACTCGCCCGTGCTCTATCCCTATGTGACCCAGCCCGACATTCTGGTAGTCATGTCGCAGGAGGCGTACACCCGCTTCGTCCCCGAACTGAAAGACGGTGGCATTCTGATTGTGGAGCAGGACCTGGTGCGGGTCACTGATCTGCCGTGCCACACCCAGATTTACAGCGTCCCCGCCACCCGCCTCGCCGAAGAACTCGGCAAGCGCATGGTGCTGAACTCGGTAATGGTAGGATTCTTCGCCGCCGTCACTCACCTGCTCGATCCCGACGCGGTTCGCAAAGCCATCGCCGACTCCGTCCCTGCCGCCTTCCGCGACCTGAACCTCAAGGCCTTCGAAAAAGGCTTCGAGTACGGAAGCACCGCCCAAGCCATCACGCCGGAATCGGAAGACGAAGCCATCTACGCCAAGGAATGACCGCACGCCGTAGCGCCGGCGTCCCGCCGGCCACCACACTCTATGTCCGAGCAAATCAGCAGTAACAAGCGAAATCGGGGAGAGAGCAAAGCGGCAACACACTTCCTCGTGGCCGGCGGGACGCCGGCGCTACAGCTGTTTCACACGGCGCTCCAGAAGAGATCCGCGTGCGCACACGAGGCCACCTTCCCCACTGGGAGGGAGCCCACGCCTGCTACTTCGTCACCTTCCGACTTGCCGACTCCATCCCCGCCGAGGTTGCCGAACGCATCGAGTCCGAACGCGACAGTATCATTCAAACTGCCCGCCAACTGGGCCGCGAATTGAGTCTCTCGGAGAAGCGACACATCGCGCGAGTCGCCACGATTGATAAGTATCTGGACAACGGCGCCGGGGCCTGCCACCTCGCCAAGGCGGAGATCGCGCAGATCGTCTCAGATGCACTGCGATACTTCGACGGCCAGCGGTATCGGCTCCATGCCTGGTGCATCATGCCCAACCACGTTCACGTCCTCCTGGCGCTCACGGACGGAACAGAGCTGGACTCAGTCCTCCACTCTTGGAAGTCATTTACTGCAAAGAAAATCAATCGCCGACTCGGCGTCGAAGGAGTGTTCTGGCAGCGCGAGTATTACGATCACTTGATCCGCAATGACGATGACTTCGAACGCGTCGTTCGCTATATCGCCGAGAATCCGGCCAAGGCTGGCTTGAAAAACTGGCCCTGGCGGCGCACGCCGTAGCGCCGGCGTTACGGCTGCATCCGCGCCGTCATCTCCACTGCCGGCTCCCCGCCCGCTGCCATCTGCGCCACGATCAGCCGCCGCGCCTCCATTCGCGTCTTGGGCAGTTGCATCCCGAACCAGAACGCTCCCCCTAGCGAAGCCACCGCGCCCATCGCGACCGTCATCGGCGCACCCAGACGGTCCGCAATGGCGCCCCCCAATAGAGCGCCAAACGGCGCCATGCCCATGAACATCATCGAATACAGCGCCATCACCCGCCCCCGCAGTTCATCGGGCACCATGGCCTGGATGAGGGTGTTCGACGAGGACATCTGCAGCATCATGCAGAACCCCACCGGCAGCAGCAGCGCCACCGACAACCACAGATTGCGCGAGAAGGCGAACAGAATCAAAGACACTCCGAAGCCTCCGCAGGAATAGGCCACCCACCTCCCCAGCCCGTGCACGCCTCTGCGCGAGGCCAAGGTCAACGCGCCGAGCAGGGCGCCGACTCCAGTCGCGCCCATCAGGATTCCCAGCGCCTGCGCTCCACCATGCAGCACCTTGTCGGCAAACACCGGCATGAGCACGGTGTAGGGCATGGCCACCAGGCTGACCAGCCCCAGCAGCAGGAGCAGGGCCCGGATCGGCCGGGTGTGCCACACCCAGCGGAAGCCCTGCAGCATGTGCATGAGCGGCGATCCCTCCGCCGTCGAACGCGCCCGCGCTTGTACCCGCATCATCAGCAGCCCGATGATCACCGCGATGTAGCTGGCCCCATTCACGAAGAAACACCAGCCCTCACCAATTTTGGCCACCAGGATCCCCGCGATCGCCGGCCCGATGATGCGCGCCCCGTTGAACATGGAAGAGTTCAACGCAATCGCGTTCATCAAATCGCCTTTGCCCACCATGTCCACCAGGAACGCTTGCCGGCCCGGAATATCGAACGCATTCACCACTCCCAGCAGCACCGCCAGCACGAAGATATGCCACACCTGCACCACGTGGATGAGAGTCAGCCCCGCCAGGATAAACGCCAGCATCAGCGAGGCCAGCTGCGTGGCGATCACGACGCGGTGGCGGTTCTTGCGGTCGGCAACGATGCCTCCCAAGGGCGCCACAATGAATACCGGGAACTGCCCGGCGAATCCCACCGCCCCCAGCAGGAACGAAGACCCGGTCAGCCGGTACACCAGCCAAGCCTGGGCCACGTTCTGCATCCAGGTCCCGATGAGAGAGATCAATTGTCCGCTGAAGAAAAGCTGGAAGTTGCGATGTTTTAACGCGCGCAGCGTGGCGGGCAGCCATGCGCTGCCTCCTGCGCCTGATTTCAAGCCTGATGAGGCTGTGATACCTGGATCGGCCACGTTGTATCTCGGTCTATAGATGCTGCCCTTTCCGCCCAAGATGGGAATTGTTCCCGCCCTCAATTAATAACTTCCCCATCGGCCTCAGGCTGATGTAGAGTTTGCGTGGACTGTCCCAGGTCGAGCGGCACGCTTACCGGGAGCGAACTGTCTAGTATAGCCGCAGTGGTTGCCGCCAACCTGGAAGAGGATTCTGGCCATCATGAGTCTGTCATGCGCCCTTTGTCCCCTTGGCCCTGCACCCATCCCCGGCGCCATTGCCGCCTGCCGTCGCTGTCTGTGGGAGAAGCCATGAGCACCGACCAGGTTCATCTCGAGCGTCGCGCAGCGCAACGCTTCGACTTTCACCTCCCGCTGAGCGTGCGACTGGCCGGCGGCGCCCAAGAAGGCCACGGATTCACCCAAGATCTGAGCGCCCGCGGGGCCCTCTTCTACACCGATTTTCCTCTCGCCGAGGGCGATGCCATTGAACTGACTCTGGTCATGCCCTCCGAGATCACGCTCGCCGACAACATGCGTGTCCGCTGCCGCGGCAGGGTGGTGCGCGTCGCCAAGCCTGTCGTGGGTTCTCGATCCGGCGTCGCCGTCCACCTCGAAGGCTACGAGTTTCTGCCCGAGGGGGACACCAGCCATGAGACCGCCGACAGCTTCGGCCGCATCTCCGCCCTCCACGAACACAAGTCGGAGGAGCCAGGGACTGCGTCGCCGCCCGCAGGTCCGCGCCCGACGTTGGTGCCTTGAAACCGAAGTGCCCTTAGGTTTCCTGTCTTGGCACTTTCCCCGCGTGGCGCGGGTTTTGGTCATCTCTTTACTTTTCAAGTGGCCCGCTTTTGCATAGAATGATTGTTCGCAGGCGTTCCCTGGCGTCGGCTGCGTCGCACGTTCGCGTTGGCGCTCCTGAGTTCCTGTTGCTGCCACAAGAAGGATTTTTCTCAGTGGAATCAGCCTGGGTTACCGAAGTCACTTGGCACTATCAGCAGTCTCTTCATAACATGCTCATACTGGGTGTACTAGTGAGGCCCCAGCCATGCACGGTGTAGCAGTTACCCTTCTCAGCGAGGATCGCGAACGCCTTGCGCTGCTGCAGCAGCGCCTGGAAGCCAGCCAACTGGGCCGCACCGTTTTTGCCCACCTCGGCTTCCCTGCCGGCCCTACCGACCCCATCCTGCGCCAGATCCAGGATGTCCGCTCCGAAGTGGTTCTGGTGGATATTGATCCGCAGAACCCTGCGCGCGCCATTCATGCCATCGAATTGATCCGTGCCACCACCGAAGACATTGGCATCTTTGCTACGGGCGAAATGACTCACCCGCCCACTATCGTCTCTGCCATGCGGGCCGGCGCCGGCGAATACTTGGAACGCGCCCCCAGTTCGGAAGCTCTGCTCGAGGCCCTCACCCGCTTTTCCGCCGCGCGCAGCAAGATGCGCACGACCTCCGGGCGCGCGCGTGTATTCACCGTGACCAATGCCAAGGGCGGATCCGGCGCCACCACCGCCGCGGTCAACACCGCTACCGCTCTCCAGGAAACTCACGGCGGAACCCTGCTGGTGGATTTTGCCCCGTTGGGCCATGCCGCACTTCATCTCAACGTCCGCCCCGCCTTTGGCGTCCCCGACGCCCTGCAGAACCTTCACCGCCTCGATGCCTCGCTGCTCGAAGGCCTGATGACCCCCTGCAAGGGCGGATTGCAGTTGCTGGCGGGCGCGCAGATCCCTTCGCCGTTGGCCCCGACCTCCGCCGAACTGGCCCGGCTTTTTGATCTGCTGGTCTCTCACTTCCGCTACGTGGTCGTGGACTGCTCCGGCCGCGTGGACCAGACCACCCGCCTGCTGTGCGACTTGTCCAACGCCGTCCTGCTGGTGGCGCAGACCGACGTGGTTTCGCTGTGGAGCGCCAGCCGCATGCGTACCTTCCTGGACGAAGGCGCCGGCCGCGACCGCGTCCGCCTGGTGCTCAACCGCTACAAGAAAATTCCCGGCTTCAGCGAAGAAGACGTCGAAAAGGCCACCAACTGCAAACTCCTGTGGAAGCTTCCCAACAGCTATCAGCTGGTCTCCCCCGCGATCGATAAGGGATCGCCCGTCGCCTTGCAGGAGAACCAAGAGATCGCCCGCTCGTTCCGTTCCCTGGCGGCCATACTCGCCGAAGCCTCGATCACCGCCGAAGGCTCGTTGGACCTGGTGTACACCCACGATAAAGCGGATTCGAAGAAGAAAGCGGCGGGCAGCCTGCTCATTTCGCCCCTGCGCGCCGGACAGTAACACCCCCCACACTCTTATCCCAGAAAAGGACGTTGTCACGGCCAACCGTGATCCAAGTCACAATCGGTGACAGGCCAACCGACATACCATGCCAGCAGGGCGCGTCCCCGGCGCCAGGCTTCCCCGTAACCCAGGTTAAGGTCTCTTTGCGGCACATGAGAGAACCACCTATTCCAGAGCGGTGCCCATGGAAAGTCCGCCGCGCGGCAAGCACCTCTCACAGCCACACATGTTTCACACTTTGCGGAGCCACTATTGTCGTGCGGCTCACACCTCCAAGACGGTCACGAGACAAGTTCCAGTCTCTTCGCCATGGATCGACGCCAGTTTAGACGACTGGCTGGGCTCGAACGTCGGCACGTGAGTACCTAAATTTAAAGAGGTCTGCCATGAGATCACTTCGCGTTACCGCATCCGCACTCACCCTTGCGCTTTTCATCACACTATCCGCTTCCGTCTCCGCCCAGGTTACGAAGCGGGCCAGTAATACCGATATCAACACGCACCAGTTTCAGCCCCAGGGAATGTCCATTCCGGCTCCCAGTACCTCCTCGGCAAAACCCACCACCATCAACCCGTCGGCTTTACAGCAAATGAACGCGCTTCTGCTGGACAAGAAACAGCGCACCCCTGCACAAGCCAAGATCAGTTCCCGCGTCCTTTACACCTCCAGGATGCTGCAGGGACTTCCCGCGGCCATCGGTGTCCAATACCTGCGCACCGGCCTCGAACTCGATGACCACAACAATCTTTACCTGGACATCACCGCGCGGGTCACGGATGGTCTTTTGAGGAAGCTCCGTTCCATGGGTGTCCGGATCATTCGTTCCAACCCGTCCTACCGCACCATTCGGGCGTTTGTGCCCCCGGCCGAAGTCGAAGCCATCGCCGGCTTGCCCGAGGTCATCTTCATACAGCCCAGACAGCAGGCGACGACGACCCAGCAAGCGACGAGTCGTCCCTCCACAGCCGGTTCCGGGCCTCCGGTGCAGCAGCACGTGTCTCCCGGCTTTGCCGAGCGGGCAGCTACGGTACGGGAGAAACTGTCCCATATCCTCACCAGCGGGAAATTCTCACGCCGTATCACCAACGGCACCGGACAAGGCAGTGTGACCAGCGAAGGTGATGCGACCCATCGCGCCGCAGATGCACGCGGCACCTTTGGCATCAGCGGAGCCGGTATCAATATCGGGGTTCTCTCCGACGGAGTCAGCAGCCTGGCGGCCAGTCAGGCTCTTGGCGATCTGGGGCCCGTCACCGTTCTGCCAGGACAGACCGGCAGTGGCGATGAGGGCACCGCCATGCTGGAGATCATCCACGACCTGGCTCCGGACGCCTCGCTCTTCTTTGCCACCGCCTTCAGCGGCATCGACAGCTTCGCCCAGAACATTCGCGACCTGCGTACGGCGGGCTGCGACATTATCGTGGACGATGTCTTCTATTATGTCGAGACCCCGTTCCAGGATGGGCAGGCACCTAGCATAGTTTCCGATACCAACGGCGGGGTCGTGATCCAAGCAGTCAACGACGTCACGGCCGACGGTGCGCTGTACTTCTCGTCGGCGGGCAACCAGGGGAACCTCGATGACGACTTCTCCGGTACCTTCGAAGGCGACTTCATTGACGGCGGCCCCAATCCCCTGCTCCCAGGCGGCACGGTGACAATGTTCGGCACCGACCCGTTTGATACCATCGCCTTTGATACCAGTTATATCTTCTTGTTCTGGGCCGATCCGCTCGGCGGCTCCGCCAACGACTACGACCTTTTCGTCCTGGACCCGACCGGAACTACCGTGGTAGACGCGTCCACCGAGATTCAGGACGGATCCCAGGATCCGGTTGAAGCCGTATTCCCCGAGCCCACCGGCTACTTGATCGTGGTCTTCAAAGTGACGGGAGCTCAAGACCGCTTCTTCCATTTGGACACCTTTGGAGGCAGTCTGCTGTGGGCTACCGCGGGGCAAACCCACGGCCACTCCTCCGCGGCCGACGCGTACTCAGTCGCGGCCACCCCGGCCTTCATGGCCATCGCTCCCGGCTATCCCACGGGCCCCTATCCCGATCCTTTCAATTCTTCCAACGTCGTTGAGCCCTACAGCTCAGATGGGCCGCGGCAGATCTTCTTCGAGGCCGATGGCACGCCCATTACTCCCGGCGACTTCTCCTCCACGGGAGGCCTGATCCGCCAGAAACCCGACGTTACCGCGGCAGATGGCGTATCGGTAACCGGAGTAGGAGGCTTTCCTAGCCCCTTCTATGGCACTTCAGCCGCTGCTCCTCATGCCGCCGCCATCGCCGGATTGGTCAAGTCGGCCAAGGCCGGCATCACCAACGCGGAGATCAACACCGCCCTCGCCAGCACCGCCGTGGACATTGAAGCCAGCGGCGTGGACCGCGACTCCGGCGCCGGCATCGTCATGGCGTTCGAAGCCGTGCAGTCCCTGGGCATCTCCGGATCCGCCAATCCTACACTCGGCGACATCACCGCCACGGAAAATCCGGGCAATGGCGATGGCGCGATTGATGCCGGGGAAGGCGCCAGGCTGATGATTGAACTCAAAAACACTGCCGGCGTGGTGGATGCCACCAACATCACCGCCACCCTGACTACTACCACTCCTGGAATTACCATCACCCAGCCTGCCACCTCTTCCTATCCCGACCTCGCGGCCGGCACTGGGGCTGCTACGAACATCACTCCCTTCACATTCACCGTGCTGAGCGACGCCCCCTGCGGTCTGACAGCCGACTTCACCCTCAACGTCACTTATACTGGGGGTCCGAGCCCGCGCGTCCTGACCTTCAGCGTGCCCACCGGGCCGCTACCGGTCAGCATTAGCACCACTCTGGACATTACACCCCCCACTCCGGTTCCGGGCATCACCACCGCAACCGGGCTGCAAACCGGGCGCATCTTCCGCGATGGCAATCCCAGCGTCTGCGGAACCCCCAAAGCATTTCCGGGAGTTTTTGATGCCGGCGGCTCTCGCCAATACGATTCCTACACCTTCAACGCCTGCCGCAATGCTTGCGCACAGGTTACGGTTACCAGCGACAACGGGTTGGCTCTGTTCAGCGATATGTATTCGCCCGCCTACACGCCGGGAGACATCTCGTCGGACTATGCCGGCGATGCCGGCTTCAGTGGTAGCCCTGTGTCTTACGGCGTGAGCACGGTCAGCGGCACTCCGTATACCGTTGTGGTTCATGAACTGGATCCCGGCGGTGGCATCGGCACTGACTACAATGTGCAGATTTCCGGTTGTGCCGTGAACTGCGCCACCATCAACCAGGTACCCGTCGCCCTTGCAAAGAATCAGACCGTTCCGGGAGACGCCACCGGCTTCGCCGACGTCTCCATAGACAACGGTTCGCACGATCCCGATGACGACCCGATTACCATTACGCAAACCCCACCCTCGCCCTACCCGACGGGCGACACCGACGTCATACTAACGGTGACGGATGACAAAGGGGCTACCGCGCAGGCCAGCGCCACCGTGACGGTGTACCAGGATTTCACTGTTCCTGCGACACTGCCCGACATGACCGTGACAGCGGGTGATTCGGTGACGCAGACCATCCACGTCACGCCGGTCTCCTCGGTTGACGGCGCCATCACCTTCACCTGCTCGGGCCTGCCCGCACACTCGAGCTGCGATAATCCCACCGTGATACTCCCGGGCGGTGGTGCTGCGGATGTATTCGTTACCCTCAAGACGACCGCCACAACTACGGCCTCCCTAGGGCGGCAGCAAACCGCACCGATTTACGCCCTCTGGCTGCCCTTCGGCGGCCTTGGCCTGATCACCATGGCCGGGGTCGGAACCCGCAAGCGCAACCGCAAGGCTCTCCTCGCACTCGCGCTGCTGCTGTTGATTCCTATGCTGCTCACCATCGCTAGCTGCGGCAACGGCAAGCGGACCATCCCGGGCACTCCGCCGGGCTCCTACCCCATAACGATCACGGCGACGGCGGGACCCGCAGTTCATAGCTCGACCTTCACGCTCACTGTGCAATAACAGCTGCAGGCCCATTAGGCAGGGGCGGTCTTCAAGACCGCCCCATTTTTGTTGTCGAGATTGCGGGACTTAAGTAGAGAAGAAACCTCAAGCTCGCCCACGTAAGCGCACTGAAGGGATCAGGGATCGTCGAACCGGTTACTGCGTGATGGCCTCGGCCGCTGGCCGGATGGCCTTGACCTGGCGCCATCCTGCAATCTTTTCCAACTTATCCAGCGCGACGTAGGCAAGAATCGAATGGTAGCGCTCGGAGTGCGAGACCACCTTGCCTCCCAGTTTGCTTACGCAGGCAACCAGTTTGTCCGTCACAATGGCCCGAATATCCACCAGCACCCGGCCTTCGTCATCCGTCCGCAAGCGCGGCTTCGCGGCCTTCGCCTCCGGAGGATACAGGGCGCAGAGCAGCTGCGAGGAGATTTTCCTTTGCGCCGGGGTTCGCACACTCTTATCGCGGCAGGGCGACGTCGCCGCCTTGGTCTCTGCCTGTGCGCCACTCGGTTCGCCAGTCGCTGCGTCACTCCCGCTCTGTGCCTTCACCATGCACGTCGCGACCATCAACACCAGACATCCCACCCACAATCGTGACCGGCTGAGCATTTCGCGGACTCCTGACCATTCGCTATCCGCCACCAGGTTCCGGTTGCTAACCTACACTCCCACCGGAGCTTCCACCACCACCTTGGGCTCCAGCGTCAGCGTAGCCAGAATCGAGCGCGACACCAGGCAGACTTTCTCTGCCTTTTCCAGCAGGCGAACCACCCGCTCCCGGTCCTGCTCCCGCGGAATGCTCACCACCGGACGCAGCGTGATCGTGGTGAAACGGAATCCGCCTTCCTGTTTTTCAATGGTTCCCTCGACTGGAACTTCCAGGCCGTGGATCTCTACCTTCGAAGCTTCCGCAACCGCCCGAAATGTCGCGACGAAGCAGGTCGAAACCGCCGCCAGCAGCAGATGCTCCGGCGTCCACAGGCCGGGCTCTCCGCCAAACTCCGGCGGAGCGGCAAAGTTGATGGTGCGGGGAATATCGCCCTCGGCTTCCACAATCCCGCGCTTGTGCGCCGTCCAGTGGGCGGCCGCATGATAGGTATAGCGCTTTTCCATATCCATCTCCTCCTGCCAAGCTAACAACCGACTCCCCACACCGCTGTGAACCCCGTCACTGCCACCTGTGAGCAAGTCCACCCGGGGTTGCTTTCTCTCGGTGCTCGGTACTAGGTACTCGGTACTGAGAAGGCTCCCATACACAACATGGTTCCTCGGCAAAAGCATCGCCGGTCATGGCATAAGCCCGCGCCCGCGATCCGCCGCACACCTCGCGAAACTCGCACACCCCGCACTTCCCTTTCAGGTTGCTGCTGTCGCGAAGCGAGACGAACAGCGGTGACTGCCGGTACAACTCCGCCAGCGACTGCTGCCGCACATTGCCCGCGGAAATCGGCAGGAACCCGCTGGGGAACACCTCGCCCAGATGCGACACGAAAACGAATCCCTTCCCGTCGTTGATGCCCCGCGGCGCCCGCCCAATCCCATCCGGCGTGCTAACCCCCAACAGCGGCGCCACCGCCTGGCCCCTGCGCTTTTCCTCGGTCCGCCGCTGCAGCAGGAAACGCCGGTAGTGCTGCGCCTCGGTGCTCTTGATATCGAACTTCACCGTCCGCGAAGTCTCATAGAGCTTCTCGAAAACCTGCTCGAACTCCTCTGCCGAAATCAGGCCGATCTCCGATCCCCGCCCGGTTGGCACCAGGAAAAACACGCTCCACAGCACGATATCCAACTGCTCGAGCAGTGCGATCATCGCGTCCAGATACTGCAGGTTGTGCCGTGTGATAGTGGTATTGATCTGCGCCGGAAGGCCGATCTCGCTCGCCCAGCGCAGCGCCTGCAGGGTCCAATCATACGAACCCGGCACCTTCCTGAAGGCGTCGTGGATCTCCGCGGTCGGGCCATCCAGGCTGATGGCCAACCGCGCCAGTCCGCGCTGCTTCAACTCGGCAATCGCCTCCCGTGTCAATAGCGGCGTGGCGCTCGGGGTCAGCGAAATTCGCACCCCCTGAGTGGAGGCGTATTCCACCAGTTCGAAGACATCCGGGCGCTTCAGCGGGTCGCCCCCGGTCAGCACGAACACCGGCACCCGCATGGCGGCCACTTCGTCGATCAGCCGCTTGGCCTCTGCCGTGCTCAGCTCCAGCGGATGGCGCCGCGGGTGGGCGCACGCCCGGCAATGCACGCAGGCGAGATCACAAGCCTGGGTTACTTCCCAGATCACCAGAAACGGCCGTTCCCCGAAGTCCATCCGTGGTTCCATGCGGCTCCCTTTCCCCCGGGGCCCGCTCTTGCCGGGGCAGTTTCAGCCTCGCAGACTTGCTACCACCCGCATGTGACTAATGTCACAACGGGCCGACCCGATCCTCTGTGATCTATGTCACTTGATGGGGTGAGAGCAGTCACAGCCCGAGGTTAGCCCCTGCCCGAGAATGGACAGCGTACGGGGAAGGGTACCCGGACACCCTTTTCCCCCGCGGGAGGCAAATATGTCCGACGATAAGCGCGACGTCCTGGATGTTCTGAAGTTCGAACTCAGTTTCCTGGAGCAAGGGGGCTATGGCCGCTCCGTACGCACTCCCTGGAAGCCCACCTCCATCTTTCAGGACTCCCTCTCCTGCATCAATTTCAACGATCCCGACCGTCCCCACCCCTGCAGCGAATGTCTGCTGACCGACTTTGTTCCCAGCGCGGCCCAGGGCGAAGGTGTCCCCTGCCATCACATTCCGCTCAACCAGGCCGGCGAGACCGTGGACAGCATGGAGCGGCAGTACAACCAGTACGAACTGGAAGCCGCGGTGAAAGACTGGCTGCGCGCCACCATCCAGCGCATCGAACAGGAGCGCGCGCGCGCCAAGTCGTCGCGGTGAATTGGAGCACTGCCCAATTGCCATTTTGGGAAGAACCAAAGTCTCCCTGCCGTTTGCGTCTATCCAAATCCTCGCCAAACCGCTATCCTCATTTTGGCCTTTCGGAGCAGCTATGAAACGCGACTTCGCTTCACTTAACGCCCAGGAAGCTTTGCATGTCGCCATTTTCATCGAGGAGCGCAACGTCGAGATTTACCACCAGTTCGCTGAGATGTTCGCCGAGTTTCGCGACCCCGAGTCGCTGGAGATTGCCGCGGCTTTCTGGGACATGTCCAACGAAGAGCGCAAGCACGGCACCCTGTTGCAAAAGCGTTATTTCGACCGTTACGGCACCCGCCCCTGCGCCGTCACCGAAGAGGACATCAGCGACTTCATCGAAGTGCCGCGCCTGGAAAACGGGGAGATCTTCACCATCAGCCGCCTCAAGGTGGGCCGCTCACCCCGCCAAATGGCCTTGGAGATCGCCATGGCCGCCGAACAAAATGCTCTCCGCTACTACACTCGCCTGAGTGAGACTACAGAAGACAGTGATCTGCGCCAACTCTACCGCGAATTTGTGGACTTTGAGAGTGGGCACAGCGATTGGCTGGAAAAGAAAGTCGCCGAAGCCCGCCGCACCTCCGGCGGGACCAAACTGGCGTAAGATCAGTTGCGAGTTGCGAGTACCAAGTTGCGAGTTTCTTGGCAACAGACCAGTTCCTGTTTACCGGTTCTCTGTTCTCAGGTGGAAGCGTTGCCTGAAGTTGCTCGCAACTCGGCACTCGCAACTCGAAACTATTGCTCCGCATCCTGCGGAAACCTCTTAAACTCCACATCGCGCGACTTCGACGAAGTCTTCTTGTTCTCGTCCGTGCTGTATTGGATCAGCGTGCCCTTCAGCACGTAATAGGCCTCGTCTGCCGCCTGCTTTCCTTCCCCGCGTTCCACCGTACCCTTGAAGTCGAACCACACGCCGTGCACCGTCTGCGTGGTGAAGCTCAGTTTGTTTCCGTCAAGCTTCCCTTCCTTGAAAAACTGATCAAGGAAGATTCCTTTATCGCTCTCCAGATCGCCGTAGCGCGAGACAAAGCCGGTGACCCGCCCCTTGTCCTCGACCGTGATCTGCACGAATTCCCCGTCCTGCAGGAAGGTGTACATACCAGAGTAATCCTCGGCAGGCTTGACGGCCGGGGGAGCCTCTTGCGCGGTGTTCTGGCCCCCCACCAGAGAGCTGCACAGAAGTACCATCCATGCGACAACCGCCAGCTTCTTCTTCATAAGACCCCTAACTGGATGTAATTAGAGCACAAAAACAGTCGCGGCGAACTCGTCCTCTCCTCTAAAGCATCTCCCGCAGGCTATAATGAGTCACTTCCGGCCGGCCGTGGCGCGTCTATGAATCAGGGCTCGGGGCGCTCCGAATCCGCAGTTCACCCAGTCGTTGGCCCTGCGCTCCCGCCCGTTCTACAGATACAACTGGAACCATGGTCCAAGGTCTTTCTGCGTAACCTGACCGACCTGGTTCGACCCCGGCGCTTATCGCCGCTTTTCCTCTCCTCTCGGCCCGGCCGGTTCTGGCCGGATGTCTTCGTTGCCTCCGGCCTGCCCTGGGGCAGATTCCTGGAGTCCGCTTTTTATCACATCATGGTGGTTGCCGCCTTGTGGGGATCAGCGCAGATCTGGCCGGCGCGGCCACAACTCGTGCTTCGCCCGGTTTTTCGAAGCACCGACGTACTCTATCCGGCCGATGAATATCTCCCGCCGCTCGACACCGGGGGGGGACGCCATGCTCTCCCCAAGAAAGGGCAACCCGAGTTCGCCCGGCAACCCATCATCTCGGTCCCATCGAATCCCGACAACCTTCACCAGACGATCGTCACTCCTCCCAAGGTCAAGCTGAACCGAGATGTTCCCCTGCCCAACGTTGTCGCGTGGTCCTCGCGCTCGGTTCCGGTTCCGCCCGTGGTTACCGCGCCGGCCAAGACCGAGCTGAAGTTGCCAGCCTTGCCAACGGCGGTGGTCGCTCCGCCCCCTGAAGTTCACGCAGCCGCCCGCCCGGTGCCCAACGCTCCGCAGCCGGCCATCATCGAGCCACCGCCCAGCGTCGCCGCCGCTGCGTTGCGCAAATTCGGCGATGTCAACATCGCTCACACCGAAGTCATCGCCCCCGCTCCGCAACTGCCCATGGCAGAGCAGCGCACCTTCGCGGCCGCTTCCCAAGCCACGCTAGGAAGCACGGCCACAGCGGTGGTTCCGCCTCCGCCTTCGCTTGAGTCCACCGGTGCCTCCGACTCCGGCGGACGCCTGATCGCGCTCAGCGTTCATCCCCTGCCACCCAGCCCGGTCACCGAGGTCCCGCTTGGCAGTCGTCTCGGCACCTTCGCGGCAACTCCCCAGGGAAAACCCGGCGCGCCCGGGACTCCGGACATCGCGGGCGACGCCCACGCGACGGCGGCGGGCGGCGGGGACGGCGGCAGCAACGGCGGCAATGGCGGAGGCGGCGCCAGCAGTGCGACCCCCCTCCCTCCCGGGTTGTTCGTCGGGGCCGGGCCGAATCTGCCCGACTCTCCAGGCCATGTCGCGAATGAAGGCACTCGCGGAGGCTCGCAGCTGTCTTTCCGCGACAACCCCCGTCTGCTGGCCGACGCCACCCCGCCCCGCGTGGGAGGCATCCCGCGCCATCCCGCCGTTCCTGACGATGCTCCCACCCAAGCCGAGAAGCAGGTTTTCGGCGTTCGTCGCTTCTACTCCATGTCTCTGAATATGCCCAATCTGAACTCGGGCGGCGGAAGTTGGGTCATCCGCTTCGCGGAACTCGGGGAGAGCGAAGCGAAGGGTGTGCTCATGGCCCCCGTGGCCACGCAGAAAGTGGACCCAGCCTATCCCGCGGAGCTGATGCACGAAAACGTGGAAGGTACGGTCACCCTGTACGCCGTCATTCACAGCGACGGATCGGTGGGCGACGTCCGCGTGCTGCACGGCGTGGATGAGCGTCTCGATGCCTATGCCCGCACCGCCCTCTCGCGCTGGCGCTTCCTTCCCGCCATCAAAAATGGCACCCCGGTAGCTGTCGAAGCTGTAGTGATGATCCCTTTCCGCGCTATTCGAAGGTCCGAGTATTGACCCAGAAAATTGTTACCCCTGTCCCATTTGGGGGGAATTCTCCCGCGCTGCTGCCAGCCTGGGCGTACCATAGTGGCGAGACAATTTCAAACCCAGGCGTTACCATAGGCGACACCAACACAACTGATCTTTTGCACGAAACAGGAGACTCCCCATGTCACAGATCAGACTTGTCATTGCTGTGCTACTGACAGTAGTGCTTCTGCCGGCAACGCTGGCGGCCCAATATGCCTCCCAAGACGCCGGCCAATACGTCATTCTGAATGCGCAATACGGCACCGCCCTCCACCACATTGATGTCACCGCCCGCCTTAGGGAACTGGCACGCCAGGACCGCACCTTCCGCATGGGCAACAGCACCTTCGGTACCGACCCCGATCCCGGCGTCGTGAAGGAGCTCCGCATCTACACCCGCGGGCCCAACGGGCAGGAGCGCGTGTTTACCTATCGCGAAGGCAGCACGGTTGACGGTTCGATGTTCCGCGGCTGGGGCACCGGCACGTGGGGCAACGAACCCTGGGGCGGGGGCTGGGAAGGCGGCGGCTACAATGAACCGCAACCCCAGATGCGCGATGCCCTCCAGAACCTGCGCCAGGCGCAACAAAACCTCGAATCCGCCTCGCACGACAAGGGCGGCCACCGTGCCAAGGCCCTGCAATATGTCCAGCGGGCCATCGAAGAGGTCCAGGCCGGCATTCAGTACGACAATGCCCATCGCTCGAGGGGAGAGAGACACTAGGCCGAACCCCACTCGTTCGCGGATGCCCCACCCTTCCGGTTTTCGAAGGGTGGGCGCCGCTGATACCGCCACGCCATCTGCCTTCCGGGGGCTGGCAGGCCCTTCCAAGCCACCATATCATCCAGCGCGGGGCCCACCTTTCCGCATCTCCTGACACGAGCAGTCAGCTTCAATCCGGGGTGCTCCACCTTTCGCGTTTTTCGAAAGGTGGGACCGTGCTCGAAGGCACGGATCGCCGGAGAATCTCCACCGGAGGCTCAGACCCTGCGCCAGTTCACTTACACCGGTCGGCCGCTCGGGAGCGCGACCTTTGTCGCTTATCTGGAACAATCAACCTTGCGCCCGCTTACCCCGCGCCAACCAGGCCGCCGCCAAACGCCGGTTGCAAATTCTGACCACCCGAATTTCCCACCTTAGTAGGAGCGGCTGGGACTTTTCGCGATGCTCGGAGCGGGCGGGAGGGAAATCTCGTGTTCCTCGTCCTGGAACTTTCTCGGCCCGTGGTCGGACTTCGCATTAGGCACGGGCTTCTCGCCTTTCGAGCTGAAATGCAATGCGCTCGACAAGGGCGGGAGCGGCTGCTCGGTCGTGTACATCGCCTCATCAAAAGTCGTCCCAGAGTTGGCTCGGGCGACGGCAAAAACGGCATAGGCCTGGCCGCCGATATACGAGGTGGAAATGTAGTCGCCCACCATGCGGCCGCTGTTGGTGTTCGCCAACCAGGCAAGCGACATCGGTCCGGCAAGAGTCTGCGGCGCACTCCAGGTGCTGCCGCCGTCCTGAGAAACCACAAATCCGACGTTGAGAGCGCAGTCGGAAGCCGTACAGTTCGTCTGCGAATACCAGTAGTAAGCGAGAGTAAGATGCGCAGTGTTCCCGCGGGTCGCTGGGTCCACTGCCAGTCCGGGGATGAAGTGGTCCACGGTACTGGTAACTGGGTCAATCGGAACCCGCGCTGGGGGCGTCCAGGACATTCCATCCGCCGACGTGCTCATCACCAGGTCGTTGGAGGAACATCCGGTGCGGAAGCGGCAGTCCGACCATACGACGTAGACGGTGCCGTCGGCGTCCACCTCGGCGCTGGGTAACGGAACTGCGCTGCGCAGGCCACCCGCCACCGCGTGGTCGGTAATCGGCGAAATCTGCACGCTTGCACTCCAGCTGGCCCCGCCATCGCTGGAGGTGATGGCGCGCATATCATTAGCCACCCAACTCCAAAAAGGTACGACAACACTTCCGTTGGGCTGCACAACTGGCTGGCCGCCACCACCCTGGATGGAATCTGCCGGGTTTAGGGTGGGTCCCCAGGTCAAGCCGCCGTCGGTCGACGTGCTCATCCAGAGGAGTCCCGTGTTGGGATCGTCCCACTGCAAGTAGCAATGCCCGAAAAACGGGCTGCCGGCACCGTTGTCGCAAACGATCCAGTCCTTGTCGCTCGGCGTGGGAATGTCCGTAATCTGGTCGCTCCAGTTGATGCCATCCGGAGACCGGCTCACCAGCACGTCGGTGCCCTGAGTCAAGGAAGCAATCAGCCAAACCCCGTGGGCGGCATCGAAGGCAACCACCGGGTCGCTGGCGCCGTCGAAGGCTCCTCCTTGGTAGTAGATGGAGACACCCGGGAGGAACCCACTGACCCAGGTCGTTCCGCCATCCGTGGAAGTGGCGAAGCCGATGTCAGCCCCACCGCCTCCCAATCGACGCCCGACTTGAAATGCGCTCACGATGGTAGAGCCGAAGGCAAACGTATCGGGCTCCACTTCTGTGGCATGCTGGCTGCTTGAGTTGCTGAAGGTATCAGTGCTCAATCTTTTCAGCGTGATTTCCCCCGGTGGTTTGCGCGGTGAGGGTAGGTTTCCCGAACCACAGGTCAGCGTCGCAAGGAGGAGTGCCGACAGCGCCACAATACAGAGAATCTTCCGCGTCGGTGCACCTTCTCGATCCCGGTAAAGGTTTCCTATGCTTCGAAGCGGCTTCATAGGTCTCTCCTGTGAAGAGATTCTGTCCCTGTTCAATAACGCGTTTTTCATCGGCGAAAGGTGCCTTTTGCGGAGTGTCAGTCCGAAAAAAAGGACGGGTCACCCGCCACCAGGATGGGCTACGGCCCTGCAGAGCCGGGGCATCCGGCTTCGGTGGACAAAAACTGAGTCCGCTTCAGCAGACGGCAGGAGTTTCGTGACAGCGTGGATTTTCGGACGGTAGGTGCCTCTAAGGGCCCCGCTACCCGCTACTCATTACTCGCTACTGCGCCTTGGCTGCTTTGCCTTCCAGGGCAGAATAAATCGCCGGATTCGAGCACACTTCGTAGTACCAACGCTCCGTCCATTTCGCTAGCGAGAACTTGCGCGGGTCAATCTGCGGAATGCGGCTGCTGCGCACTACGATCTTGCGGAAAATGTCGCCCCCGACCGGCACCAGCCCGCTATGCAGCCGGAAGCCCTCGCAGCCCCACAACTCCGGCAGTTCCAGGCGGCAGGGCTCCAGCGAAATCTCCTGCTGTAGCCGCTTGAACGCCGCTTCATTCATGCGGATGCCGTTCAGGTTGTA